>Ga0099828_10003504_pt1 | contig 10975 bp, 9 predicted proteins | sample CZO8metaG_2_FD_79338 | JGI IMG/M metagenome (GOLD analysis project Ga0099828, IMG submission 79338) | Vadose zone soil microbial communities from the Eel River Critical Zone Observatory, Northern California, USA - CZOApr15con2H1.8 metaG | ecosystem: Environmental > Terrestrial > Soil > Vadose...
ACCAGGCCATTTCTCAGCTGAAGCACATTCCCAACATTGAATCCATCACCCCAGTAACGGGTAGGTTCGACCTTGTGATCAAGCTTCGAACAAATGATCCAGAAAAAGCCTTCAACACCATTGAGAAGATTAGGGAGATTGAGGACATAACTGCTACCCAGACAGCCCTCTCGCTTCACCAGGTTTCGAACGCCAATGACGGGGAACGGGAACAGCCCATTGCCTTTACATTGATGAAGGTGAAGGGAGTACTCAGTGATACTCTTCGGAAGCTGAAGGCATTCCCGAACTGTGTCGAGGCTCATGTGATCCCTGGGGAGTTCGATGTCGTGGCGGCGTTCCGGGGCCACAGCACCAAGGATGTCTTGGAAAACTCCGTTGAGAAGATAGGCAGTATCAACGGAATAACGGCCAGCGAGACCTTGATCGCCTGGAACCCTACGAGCAGCGAGAGTCGTCCATAGATGCCAATGCCACGCTTCCAAGCAGGGAAGCTTCAAGTTCAACGCTGGACCCGTCGCATCCTTCGACTATTCCGCGCGACTAACGCCTAACTCTCCACACCCCTTTTTTTCTCTTTTTCTTTTTCTCAGTAGCTCCCTGTCTTGTACGCCTGAGTCTTCTCAGGCAATTCCTGCGATAGTTTCACCCATGGGCTAGTAAGTTGGAGCGGGGTACGGTTCGTGCGTTCTTGTTGGAGGGGAAGAGGGCTCGATAGAGCGTCGGGAACGGGTTCCTCTAGGGCTTGGCTGGTCGTAACTTGGGCTTGATGCTGCCTGGAACCAAAGGTTAAAAACTATCTTTGTGAGTAAAAAAGGTCTAAACTTTCCATCGCGAACAAGAAAGGAAACCCGCAGATTCTAACTAGAGAGGTTGAATGGAGTGGCGTCGGTCTGGGGAGCAGTCTGCTGCGAGTGCCAAGTGCTGGCCCTGGAGAATTGCCCTCATTGTAGGCAGGATTTCTGCGAGAGTCACGGCCCCAAACACGACTGCCAAAGTCTGCAGGGCTTGGACAATTCGGTGGCAGGGTAGAGGCTACCGTTCTCTCATTGAGAAGCCGGTTTCCGCAACGTATCTGCTGGGATAAGCATCACATTCACTAACATTACTGGTTCCTTCTAGCGTCCCGCCACTTTGCGTTCTCACGGGCTGCGCGACCGCCAGGGCCCCCCGGGGCTTGGAATAAGAATTCTTTTTTGCAGAATACTAGGTAATCTTTTCCCTGTTGTTGGCAGGATAGTGGGACTGGGAGTCTCACTTCTTGAAAGCTGTGCGTACGTTCCCCTTTTCGAAAAGCCGTTTTCTGTCCGGCTGGGATTATCAGCGATTTTTCCTGTTCTGGGCGTGATGTCTGCCGGTTTCGGGTTTTCGCGACCCCTTGTTTGGACGGCTCTTCCTTCATGACGGCTAGGCGGGTGAAACTAATGGCCTCCCTGATCGTTGAATCGGGTTCATTATCAGCCATTTGGGAATTGCTGCTTCTTGGGCTACAGGCTGGCCCGAGGGCTCGACTCTCATCATAGAAGATGGGCATGTTTGATGGTCTAGGGTCCACGGGACGGCACTGAAAGAAAAAGAAGGGGGTGGAAGGGGTGGTTCTAGACTTTGTTGAGAAGGGCTCTGACGACGTCCTCTGGGCCCTTGAAGTTGGATTCGGGTAGCGATTTGGTGACAAATTCCTTGTCAGCAGAGGGGACGTCTGTCATGTTGTTGCAAGCTGCAACAACCTGGGTCTTGTTCGCCGGGTACTTGATGTGATGCTTGATGTGTTCCAGTTCAGCTTTTAGGTTGCTCATGTAGCCGGTGTGGAATCGACCCGGATAAGAACCTTTTCGGCAAATCTCCCACATTGTATCTCAAATGTTGCATGTATGAGAAACAGAACGATTCCGGATTCGCTGCATCGCACGGTCACGATTCCCAATGAACTAGGGCCAGGTTAAGACTTACCCACCAGCACGAATAGGCTCAACTATTCTCTAAGAAGTCTCAGACACAATGAGTCACTTGAGACTCACTAATTCAGGCGGCTTTCTGGCTGCAAGGCGAATCGATGGTAGCTGCCCTTTTGCCAGTGAAACCGAATCTTACAACTTCCACTTCGAGCCTTGGAGAGCTGGTCCGAGCTCAAACACGCATGATTGGTCCCCTTTCGCGACGCAATAAGTTTCGCTGCCTCTCACTTGAGCGGCTAGAAACTCTGAGAATAGCCCCTCCACATAGCCGAGCAGGAAAAAGCAACAGGTCATCTCTTGGTCCCTGGCATTTTCGGCTTCGAAACTGTTTCGTACGGATACAGTGACAGTCTTGGATGACATGTCAAGCACCCTGATCAGGAGCTTGCCGTAGCCCATGTTGGTCTCCTCTACCGCCTTTTGGATCAAAGTAGGAATTGACCTGCTCTCCCGGGCCGCCTGGAATTCGCCCTGGGACATGAGAGCCTTCCCCTCCTCACTTCCCACTCTACGACCAACGATTCCAAGGACAAGGTTCGCTGTTCCCCCGGCGTTCCTAGCTACAAGTTCCTCCTTCATCAGCTGAAAGGCATCTCTTCGGAGCATGACCACCTTCTGCCCAAAATACTCGACCTCTCCATTCTCATCTCTGAAAGTTACCGAGTTGAGAGATCCGAGTAGTCTTTTCAGACTATTCGCAGAGTACCGATCCACAGCCGTCACATTCTAACCTCCTGCGTTCTTTCCCGTGAAGCCGCATTCTCGCTAGAAGGGTGTCTTCGCCACAACCTTTGCCGCTTCCCAGATTTTCTTGGCATACTCATGTTTGGGAAGGTTGTTGACGAAGATTCCGTTGCTTAGGCTCTGGAGAATCTCGTCATAGAAGGGCAGGGAGGTCAGGACGTTAAAATGGAACCTTCGCGATAGCTTGGCGGAGATCTCTTGCAGGCTGCTCTCAGCAAAGTTGGGAGGTACCATGTTGAATACGAGAAAAGTGGTCTTACCAAGGCTCGCCGCCAATCTGGCCACTATGGCCGTTCCGAGAAGGTCCTGCTGGTCGAGGCGGGTGATTAGAAGAAGACCATTGCAAGCCCCCATCACCAAGACCGTGTCATCCTCTATCCCGGGATGAGTGTCCAGCAGGATATAGTCAAGCTGCAGTTCATTAGACAACTGTTGAAGGCCCGAGGAGAATATCTCTACCTCCAGCCCACGTCTCAGGAGCCTGAGCATGTCTTCCATCTTGAAACTTGCCGGGATGAAGAAGAGCTTCCCATTTTCCACCCCCAGTTTTTCGGTCAGGGGAATCACCGCGTCCATAATCTTAGCGTCGCCGAGGAGAACGTTGGTCATCGTCCACTTAACGTCCGACTCTTCCACACCGAACATAACATGTATCCCAGGACCGGCCAAGTCCATGTCCATGACGCAGACATTCTTTCCCTGATCAGCCAGGGAAACGGCTAGGTTTGCAGTGATTGTGCTCTTCCCAGTGCCTCCTTTGAACGAGTGTATCGCCAGCCAGCGAGGAGGCATAGTTTAGTCTCCGAGTGCCCGCTATGTTATCCAGGTCTAAAGGGCACTGTTACCGCGGTCTTCCTAGACGCGGAGGGCTGAAGACGCAAAGCACTTGGCTCACGGCTGTCGGATGGTTAAGGAGGCTGAGAGTCCCCACCGCCCTCCGTAGCTTCCCGAGACGGCTCGCCGGATCGGGCTCCCTTCGTGTTCTCCACCTGTTTCTTGACCCTCTGGAAGAACGCGCTCTCCTGGATCCTGTCTACTTCCTTGTCCACAACCCTAAGGTCAAGTTTGACCTCGCTCCTTATGGTCTTCTTGCGATGAAGCACAAGTGCCACAGCAAGCAAGCCCAGGGCTCCCGCGGCGACTACGGCCGCTATCAGAAGGAATGATGAAGTGTTCAGCCCACTCGGCTGGGAAGCCGGGGGAGTGAGGGGAGGGATGCTGACGATGGCCGATACGATCTCCTCGCCAGCGTTTCCGGGTTGGTCGGAGGCATCCACTCTTACCACCCATATTCCCGATGGGTCGTTGTACTTGACTTGGTAGCTTCCGGCCCATTCCTGTTGGCCGGGAAAGTAGGTGAAATTGAGAGGGGTCCCTATTAGAATCCCTGATTGGGAAAAAAGCTTTGCAGTCACCACGCCAGAATTGACTAGTGTTCCATCTGGATACTTGATCGAAGCGTAAATTGGAATGAGATCCCCCGCTCCGAAGGTCTTGCCGATTGGAAGAGCCGTTTTGTCTATTGAGACACTGAGGGTTGCAGGTTGAACGTAGAAGCCAGCGGCAGGGGGTGTCAGAGCTGGTCCCCGGTTGCCGTATCCGTCATCAAACTGGTCGGTGTCGATCGTTGCAACCCAGATTCCGCCCAAAGCGTTCGCCGGCAAACGGTAGGTTGCCCGGAAAGTGCTGTTCAGAACGTCGTATGTCCCATTGGTATAGACGTATGTGACACCGTCCCCTATTCTGACTGTCGCCCTCCCGGTCTGGACACGTTGCCCGTTAGGGTATTGGGGGGCGAACAGAAATTGCTGGGTAAGGGTTCTCGCTATGGTAGGGCTGTTCACGGTAAGCCCAGGAATCGTCACGTCGGTGGGAGACACAGTGAAGGTTTGGATGTCAAGCGGCGCCTTTATGGTAGTTTGACCAACAAAGGATACAGTGTAAGTTCCTGTGGTGGCGTCGGCAGGAATCTGCCAAGCAAATGAGAGTCCCCCGTTCATATCGGCCGGTTGGACCAAAGGAAAGCCTAGTGCTGGAACGCTACCATGAGACAACGTTATGTTTATGTTCTCTAAGACTGCAAAGCCGTCGCCTTTCATGGATACTTGATACGTACGCTGGTAGCTGACGCTGTCGGTAAGGCCGGCTAGAAACCTTCCGGTTGCAACCGTGGGCTTGTTTCCCGGCTGTATCTGAGCGACGTTGATCGTGTAGTTTCCGACATACCTCATTATCGTCGTGAAATCTCTCGGATACACGACACCAGCAACGAACGCGGCCTGTCCGGTGATTATCGGCGTTGTGGCGTTCGCCCTGGATCCACTGGGGTCGGTGACGGTGAAGGTAAACTGGTAGTTGTTACTGGTGTTTGCCCTGGTGACGTTAAGATAGAGGGTGACTCCAGGGGTGTTGTATTCCTGGACACGGTTTGAGGACGGGGTGAGGGTGTAGGTTTCGCCAGCGGGGGCGTGGGCCAGTTGAATTGTGAGGAAGCTCATCACGATGATTGCTAGGACGGAGATGACGAGAACGAAGCCTGTCTTTGCACATTGAGCCTTAGTCTCTGCAGTGTGAAGTCTCAAACCTAGCCACTGTGAGGGTATTTGGTCCAAGGTTGGAGAGCAAACCGGCTAAGTGAAGCGTAACCCAGCTTGGGTCGGGGAGGTACTTGGCCCACATCAAGCGCAGCGCGTTTGAATTGGATCGTTTTCACAGTTTGCCGTCATGACCCAGTGACAAGTATGAGGCCCTAAACCGTCAGGTGCCTGTCTGGCCGTTTGAGGATGGCGGAGGTGGAGGACTTCGAAGAGCGTCAGGCTTCCGCTTTACTTCGAAGATGTAAATGCCTGCAAGCGTGGCGACCGCTGCAACGAGCACCGTCGTTATAGCGAAGCCATAGGTGTCCCAGACACTGGGGGATGGTCCGGGCGGCGACGGGTAGTAGCCTGCAGCCTCGAGAAGTTCTCGGCTCCTTGTAAGGTTGAAACCGTAGGGGGCAAGGGCATTGTTGAAGCCCTCGGTGACAGCAAAGCCGGTCCTGTAATTGCCTACCACGGGTGTGGTAATGCCGGGGTTGCCGTAACCGGCAAGAAGTTGCTGTATTATTAGGTCTCGCGGAATCGCATAGCTGATTGCCTGACGCACGTACTTAGCAGCCAGAGCCGCATCGGAAGGGTCGTGTTGTCCAAGAGGAGTAGCTTTTCCGGTTCCGAAAACAGGATGCTGCATATTGAAGCCTAGCTCTTGAACACCGAAGGCGTCATATGAGACCCATCTATTCGCACCCCAGTCTGAAAGGAAGCTTGTTTGAGTTTCCAAACCGTACTGGGAATCCAAAACGTCCAAAGACCCAGTCTTGAGGGCCGTGATGGCAGCGTCAGAACCGTCTATGTGCCTAACATAGTAGTCTTTCACCTGAAAAGCCCCTCTATTGAGGAGAGCGGTCTTGCCGTTCTCCGGAAAGTCAAAGTAATTGTCATTCCGGATCAGATGATTAGTCTCGGTTAGAGAAGTGTAGTTCGCAAACTTGTATGGTCCAGTGCCAATGGGTCCCCCGCCGATTCCGGTGTTGAAGGGATCGCTGCGCCAATTCAAGTAGCCGATGTTTCTCAAAACGTGAGCGGGAATGATTGGGGTAGTGAGGATATTCTCCACGAAGTACGCGTAGGAGACGGGAAGGCTGAACCGGACAGTGTAAGGGTCCATAATCGTGACGTCGCTTTTACCGCCTACAATCCCCTTAACGAAAGCTTCGTTGGGCGAGGCAAGAGTGTCATCTTGGGCCGCGTCAAACGTGAATTTCACGTCAGTGGCATTAAATGGAACGCCGTCATGCCAGGTGACTCCCTGGCGAAGGCTCACTGTCCAAGTTTTCCCATCAGGCGCTACCGACCACCCACTGGCTAGCTGAGGTATCATGTTTTTGAAGATGGTGTCGTTCCTCTGAGCTAGTGAATTGAAGATCGGACCGAATACGGACTGGTCGTAGTAGGATGTGCTGAGAAGAGGATTCAGGCCTTGAGAAGGTGCTGGACCTGTCTGGGCGAGTATGACGGACCCCGTAGTTGAAGAGAGTTGTTCTATCGGGGGCCAAGCAGGATAGTGGTAGGTGGCGAATACGTAGGCAGCATTGGGCATGCTAGTGTCGAAGGCCACAATTTCGTTGGTGTACAGAATTGCGGCAGAAGGTTGCTGATCGTTGGCCAATACTTGCCACTGTTTCACCAGGTCCAAACGCTGGGTCTTGTTGACCGTTTCCTTGATCTGGTTTGTCAGTTGGTCGTTCTCCGTATTGTTCCAAAGGTAATAGTTGGAGCCTGTTGGGGCGAATTGGGAGCTATGATACAGGGACCAAGGGTCAGCGTCTATTCCCAAGGCGTACCCTACAAAGAGCGCGTCGAACCCACCGTTGTCGTAGGTTTTTCCAAGCACGCTTGGATCGGGGGTTAGAGCCCTTGAGTAGATAGTATTCCAGTCCAGGACAATCCTGCCCGCATCGATTCCCAGTGACTGCAAGTTGTCCTGAACTAGGAGGGACCAGGACTGTCTCGCCGGGTTGGGCTGGGGCACCATGAGGGTAATTTTGAAGATTCCGGTTTGACCGTGGACCCAATTGGGGCTAGTGGAAGCCAGCGTCAAGACTAACAATCCCAGAGCTAATGTGACAGTTCTGAACCGGGAACGAACTTGATTCATCGCCAAGCAATTCGAACCGGCGACCCAACCTGCCTATCACCGACGTGTCTCCTTTCCCTCGAACCTTGGGTACTAGGTGTCTTTTGGAAGGAAATAGTTCACGGGCTCAGGGCTTGAGCATAGTGGTGGGACCCGTCGATTTCTGACCCTGGATTCTTGGAGAGACTAGTAAGTAGCAAAGTCTCGGCCCGCCAGGGGACGATATGCAGACCTCTGACGGGGCCATGATACGGAGGAGTGGGTCTCGGTCTCATCTCTGCTGAAATATGTGATCAGAAGGTCTCTCTACCTCGTCCCAGTATTCTTCGGGATTACCTTCCTGGTCTTTGCTGTCGAGCGGTTGGCAGGGGACCCTGTGAACCTCATCACAACACTCAACCCGAGGATTACCGAAGCCCAGAGACAGCTTTTGCGGCAGTATTTCGGCCTGGACCAGCCAATCCACTTTCAATACTTGCATTGGTTGAGCGAACTCTTCGTTCTGGACCTCGGGAATTCCTACACTGTTGGTGGAGGCGCAGCTGTTACAACTCTCATCGCCCAGAGGATTTGGGCGACGCTGGAGATCCAGCTCGTAGGGCTCATCCTATCACTAACAATCGCGATTCCAGTAGGCGTCCTTTCTGCGAGGCGGAGGTATTCGAAGCTCGACATTATGGTTAGTAGTTCTGCTCTAATGGGAACCTCGATTCCCATATTCTTCCTCGGCATTGTCTTCATCCTTGTTTTCGGATATGACCTCGGCCTCTTTCCGGCCGGAGGCGCTGCGTCAACGATTCCCTCCCAGTATCCCCTCGGGAGTTCCCTAGCCGATGGTCTTTGGCACATGGCCCTTCCCACCGGGGTATACACTTTCGCAATTCTCGCCCCCGTCGTTCTACTGGTCAGGTCTAGCATGCTAGAAGTCCTCCGCCAAGACTACATTCTCTCGGCCAGAGCGAACGGTCTCAGGGAAAGAACTGTGATCTACAAGCACGGTTTGAGAAACGCGCTGATACCGGTTGTATCCTATGTAGGACTCTACTTTGGAGGGCTTCTGGCTGGGGCTCCAATCACTGAAACGGTATTCAGCTGGCCAGGGGTCGGCCAACTCTTCGTTCAAGCAACGGACAGCCTAGACTTCCCGACCGTCCAAGGAATCGTCGTCGTAATAACTCTGATGACCCTAGTGGCGAACCTCCTGACTGACATCGCCTACGCCTACATCGACCCGAGGATACGGTTGGAGTGAACATGGAGCTTACTACCCAGATTCCCATTTCGACAGGCCAAGGGCTTAGAATTGGCCAGTGGGCTAGGGCCTGGAGGCGGTTTAGGAAGAACAAGGCGGCAATTATCGGCCTCCTCATCGTCGGCTTTATCGGGTTCCTCGCAGCCTTCGACAGACTCGTAGCACCTTTTCCTCCAAACTGCTCAGTTGGTATACCGTCGGGTCCCTGCCCCTCGTTCCTGTCCCGAGCCCCACCAAGCCCAGCCCATCTCATGGGCACGGACCTTGGAGGTCAGGACGTGTATAGTCAAATTATCTACGGAGCTAGAGCGGCGTTCTTCGTAGGCCTCGGTGCGACAGGCATAGCCATTGCTCTGGCGACCCTGGTTGGCCTCGCCGCAGGCTACTATGGCGGGCAGGTCGACAATGTTCTCATGAGGCTCACAGAGGTGTTTCTAGTCCTACCGTTTCTGCTAGTACTTCTAGTCTTCCTTCAGGCCCTTCACACTGTCAACCCTAGCGCGTCCGGAGGGCTCTTGGTAATCATCCTCATAATCGGGGCTTTTTCCTGGCCTGGAAGCGCGAGAATAATCCGTGGAGAAGCCTTGCGCGTGCGAGAATTCGAGTACATCGCAGCGTCCAGAGAAATCGGGGCCACCGGGAAGCGGATTCTCTTCAGACATCTACTTCCAAACATCCTGCACGTAATCATTGTTCTAACCACTCTTCAGATCGCCGCCTCCATACTGATAGAGGCGGCTGTGAGCTTTCTCGGCTTCGGGGACCAGAACACTATTACTTGGGGCCAACAGTTGAGTCAAGCGTCTCAAGCGGTCCACCAGGCCTGGTGGGCGGGAGTCTTTCCCGGCCTTTTCCTGACGGTACTAGTTCTCGGGTTCAATCTCCTGGGAAATGGGCTGCGGGATGCCCTGGACCCAGGGCTGAGGGATTAGGAGAGTCGAGCCCTTGGGAGAGTCTCTTCTCGAAGTCGACAGGCTCACCACTCGCTTTTACACCTGGGCTGGAGTTGTCAGCGCCGTTGAGGATGTAAGCTTCCATGTAGACCGGGGAGAGACTCTTGGAATAGTGGGAGAATCAGGCTCAGGTAAGACGGTCACGGCGCTGTCAATTCTCGGAATAGTCCCTCCTCCAGGGAAGATTGTCGCCGGCTCTATTCACTTCAAGGGCAGAGAGCTGGTCGGCCTGGGTGAGAGGGAGATGCAGGGGATTCGTGGGAGGGAGATCGGCTACATTTTCCAGGACCCAACCACGACCCTTGACCCGGTCTACACAGTTGGTGAACAGATAGGGGAGGTAATCCGGCGGCACCAAAATGCTTCTCGTCGGGATGCTTCGGTGAAAGCGAGGGAATTGTTGGGCTTGGTGGAGATACCGGATCCGGAGGTTAGGGCCAACCAGTACCCGCACCAGTTGAGCGGGGGTATGAAACAGCGAATAGCTATCGCGAGAGCCCTTTCCTGTAATCCTAGCCTATTGATCGCTGACGAACCTACCACGTCGTTGGATGTGACGATTCAGGCCCAGGTTCTAGAGATGATGGATGATCTGAAAGCCAGGCTCAACATGTCCATGATTCTCATAACTCACGACATGGGGGTCGTCGCGGAGACTTGCGATAGGGTCGTGGTATTGTACGCAGGCCAGGTCTGTGAGACCGGGACCGTCGAGGAGGTTTTCGAGAGTCCTAAGCATCCGTACACGGAGGCCTTGCTCACCTCAGTCCCTCATCTGGCGCTGAGTAAGGAAAAACTAATGGTTATACCTGGCACCATTCCCAATCTCTTGGACCCTCCGACAGGCTGTAGGTTCCACCCTAGATGCAAGTATGCAGAGCGAGTCTGCGCTGACGAGATTCCAGTTTTACAGCAGTTTGAGGAGGACCGTAAGGTGGCCTGTCATAGGGCCAGAGAGCTTCAGCTAGGTTCACCGTTGAGGGACGCAGCTTGACCGGCGAAACCCTGCTTGAGGTGAAAGGGTTGACGAAGCACTTCCCTGTGTACGAGAGAGGTGTGCTTCTTAGGCGAAAGACGGGGGAGGTGCATGCGGTTGATGGTGTCAGTTTTTCCCTGAGGCCGGGCGAGACCTTTGGCCTTGTGGGGGAGAGTGGGTGTGGGAAGTCGACGATTGGCAAGTGTCTCGTATTCTTGGAGGATCCGACAGGTGGGGAGATTGTTTTTGACGGGGTTGATGTTTTGGGGGCTTTCAGGTCTGGTGGTAGGGGGCGTGTGTTGGGTCTACGGCGGCAGATTCAGTATGTGTTTCAGAACCCGTCGGGGGCTTTGGACCCGCGGATGACTGTGGCGGACATTGTCATGGAGCCTTTCGCTGTTCACGGTCATGTTCCCCGGGA
>Ga0099828_10003508_pt1 | contig 10966 bp, 8 predicted proteins | sample CZO8metaG_2_FD_79338 | JGI IMG/M metagenome (GOLD analysis project Ga0099828, IMG submission 79338) | Vadose zone soil microbial communities from the Eel River Critical Zone Observatory, Northern California, USA - CZOApr15con2H1.8 metaG | ecosystem: Environmental > Terrestrial > Soil > Vadose...
CCTCCGGCAGCCGGATGGGAGTTCCGTTCAGCTGCTGACGATAGAAGGCCGCATTCGATCGGCGACGTTCGATCATTTCATCGAGCCGGCCGAGCCGGAAACGCAGGACGACGGCCTGCAGCGCGTCGAGCCGGGAGACGTAACCGAACTCGCCGACGGTATCGCGGTCGACGAGACCGTGGTTGCGCAGCAGCCGGACACGAGCGGCGATCTCGTCGGAATCCGTAGTGATGAAACCGGCATCGCCGAGCGCGTTGAAGATTTTCAAGGGATGCGCAGAGAAACATCCGACAGTGCCCAACGAGCCCGCGCGACGGTTGCGATGTCGCGTGCCCATCGCCTGCGCGGCGTCCTCGACGATCGCGAGCCCGTGCCGCTCCGCGATCGCCCAGAGGGCCTCCATGTCACAGATGCCGCCCCAAAGGTGGACCGGCATAATGGCCGTCGTTCGGGGGGTTACCGCCGCGGCCACGGCCTCCGGATCGATCAGACCATCACCTCGGACGTCGGCGAAGACCGGCGTGGCGCCTGCCCGCACGATCGCGGCGGTCGAGGCGACGAAGGAGTTCGGGGGGCTGATGACCTCATCGCCCAGTCCGACGCCGGCGGCGATCATTCCGAAAATCAGCGCATCCGTGCCGGAGTTGAGCGCCACGGCGTGTCGGGTGCCGACGTAGTCGGCGATCTCGCGCTCGAGCGCCTCGATCTCGGGGCCGCCGACATGCATGCCGCTCGCCAGGATCGCCTCGATCCGGGGCATCAATTCCGCCCTTTCTTCGACGAACTGGGCTCCGAGATTCACATAGGGGATGCGCCACACCTCAGTCACCTCAGGATCGGTAGAATTCCGCGATGCTATCGACGGCAAACGAAAGCTGGTCGCGCGACAGGTACTGATGCACGGGCAACGTGATCGTCGTATCGGCGTGACGGTCCGTCACCGGAAAGTCTCCCCGCTTGTATCCAAGGTAGCGCAAGCCCTGCTGACAATAGAGCGGTATCGGGTAGTGGATTTTGCACTCGATGGCGCGCGCTACGCAATGCTCCAGCAGCGCATCGCGCCGTTCGACGAGCACTTGATATGTCACATAGCTGTGCAGCACACGCGGGTCGCGCGGAGGAATCCTGACATGGTCGATGTTCGCCAGCGCCTGATCGTAAAACGCGGCATTCTTCCGGCGCTGGCCTGCGATCCAATCGGCCTGATCGAGCACGTGCAGCGCGACGACCGCCTGGACCGTGTCGAGGCGGCTGTTGACGCCCATCGATACTATCACGTCGCGGCTTTGCAAGCCGTGATTGCGGAGCAGGCTGATCCGTTTTGCGACGTCGGCGTCGCTCGTCGTCATGACGCCGCCATCGCCCCAGATGTTGATGAACTTGAGCGGATGCAACGAAAAGGTCCCGATGAGACCCCACGATCCGGCCGGATGCCCGTCGAGGCTCGACTTGACGGCCTGACAGGCGTCCTCGATCACCGGAATGCCTCGCGGCTCTGCGATCGCGAGCAGGCGGGGCATGTCCACCATGGCGCCGGTCATGTGCACGGGGATGATTGCCTTGGTGCGCGGTGTAATTGCCGCCTCCAGGAGCGAGACGTCCATGCAGAAATCGTTCCTGCAATCGACGAATTTCGTTATCGCCCCGGTATCGGCGATCGCCCCGACCGTCGCAATGAACGTGTTGGCGGCGGTGATGACCTCATCGCCCGGTCCGATGCCGAGAGTCTTCAACGCGAGGCGGAGGGCGTCGGTCCCCGAATTCACTCCGAACGCGTATTGCACGCCGGTGGTTTTCGCAAATCGCGCTTCGAACTCGCCGACCGCCTTGCCGAGCGTGAAATCACCGGTCGCGATCACCTCCCGCAAGCGCGCGAAGATGGGTTCCGGGTCAGCGAACTGCTCGGGCAAGTATGAAAAAGGAACACGCACGCCTACTCCTCGGAATGGGACCAACGAGCGGTGTTCCTCGCTCAACTCTCGGTGACGCTTGCACGGCAGGCTGCGACGATGTCGTCACTCGTGGGATAGAACTGCTCCTCGAGCTTGCTGCTCGTCGGTACTGCGCTATGCGGCCAGGTCACGCGCCGCGGCCGGCTGCGCATCTTGCCCAGCGTCTCGACGACGGTCGCAATGATCTCGGCGGCGGCCCCGTACATCCGCCAGCCGGGCTCCGCGACGACCAAACGGCCGGTCTTCTTCACCGAGGTGATGATGCTCGCGACGTCGAGCGGCATCAGGCAGCGAAGATCGACGACTTCGGCGTCGATATCGGCTTTCGACAAGGCCTCCGCCGCCTGCAGCGACAACGGCACCATCGAGCCCATGGTGATCAGGGTGACGTCCTTGCCCGGACGGCGCACCAGCGCCTCGCCGAGCCGGATGAAATAGGGCTCATCGGGAACGTCCTCCTGCATCGTGAACAGCGAGCGCCCCTCGATGAACAGCGTCGGATCGTCGCTCATGATGCTCGAGAGCAGGAGGCCCTTGGCATCGGCCGGCGAGCCCGGCATCACCACCTGCAGGCCCGGCACGTGCGCGAACCAGGTGTGCAGGCTCTTGGTGTGCTGCGGACCCTGGCCCCAGCCCTTTCCGATGATCGCCCTGATCGTCACCGGCATTTTCGCCCGCCCGCCCGACATGAAGCGCCACGGCGCCATCCAGTTGACGACCTGATCGATCGAATAGAGCATGAAGTCGAGGCGCTGATGGACGAGCACCGGCCGCAGCCCGGCGCTTCCCGCCCCCGCGGCCAACGCCGCAAGTCCACCTTCGGCGATCGGTGTATCGAACACGCGCTGAGGCCCAAAACGTTCGACCAAGCCCGTGGTCGTGCCGAAAATCCCCGCCTTGCCGTCGGCGCCGATCCCGTAGACGAAAACACCGGGGTCAAGCTCCATCGCCTGCCGCTGGGCGGCATTGACCGACTGAGCGAAATTCAAGCGAGTGCTGGCCGCACTCGCCTTCTCGGCAACGGTGCTTTCTCGCGTCAACATGCTCAGAATGGTCCGGGTCGTGCCTCGGACTGTCCGCCCCCGAAGCTTGGCGTCACGCTGTGGGTAAAGCGTGTGACGACACTCGCGTATTCGCCCGACCAATTGCTGGCAATGACCTTGCGAATATCGGCGAAGCCCGCGCGCTTGGCTGAAGCGATCGCGGAGTGGACTTCGGCCTCGACCTCGCGCTCGATGCGTTCGAGCTCGCCGCGATCCGCGACGCCCTCAAGCCGCCTGCGCATCACGACGATGGGATCGCGCGCCTTCCAGCGCTGGATCTCGGCGGCATCCCGGTAGCCCATGCCTTCGTCGTCTCCGGGACCGACATGGCCGCAGTACCGGTAGGTCTCGATCTCGATGAAGTGCGGCCCCTTGCCGTCGCGAATTGCAGGAACCACTCGCTCGAGCGTCCGCAGCAGGAGCTCGCAATCGTTGCCGTCGAGCTGCTCGCTCGGCAACCCGAACACGCGGGCGCGCTCGGCGAGCTTCGGCTGCGCCTGGCGGCGCTCGATCGACGTATGCGCGGCGTATTTGTTGTTCTCGCAGATGATCAGCATCGGCAGATGATGCAGCGCGACGAGGTTGAACACCTCGTAGGTGATGCCCTCGTCGAACACACCGTCGCCGATGACCGAAACGCTGATATCGTCAAGCTGGCGATATTTCTGGGCGAAGGCGGCGCCGAACGGGATGAAGAGCGAGCCTGCGACGATCGCGCCACTGTAGAAGTTGTGGTCGTGCGCGCCGAGTTCCATCGAGCCGGCGATGCCGGAGTTCGAGCCCGTTCCCTTGCCGTAGAATTCCGCCACCATCGCGTCGAGCGGTGCGCCCTTGGCCAGGTAGTAGCCATGCGAGCGGTAGTGGGACATCAGCACGTCGTCGCGGCGCAGGACCTGCGCAAGCGCGGCCGGCATCGCCTCCTGGCCGACGCAGAAGTGCATCGGACAGCGCATCTCATTGGCTGGATGATACTCCGCCATGAGAATTTCCTCCGTTCGCCGAATGAGGACCATCATCCGATAAAGCTGGAGGCGCGTTCGTAGCGGCGTATCGTTCATCCTGGCAAAGAGGCTCGTTCTGATGGGGGTTGGCCGCAGGCTAGGCAGTTTTTATAGGGTAACCATGGGATCGCGCAAGTGTGGAGGGCCAAATTAATTTGGCGGTCCGCACCCGTGGTGGGCGCACTCAACCGCCCGGGCCCAGGTTCCACAAAATCTTGATGGGCCTAAAGAACTTGGCAATCGCCCGGCCGCGAGGCGTGAGGCGATAGGATGGTCCGTCGGTCGCGACGTAGCCGCCGGCGAGGAGGGTTGCCAGTCTTTGCTCCATGATCTTGCGGCTCGCGAAGCGCTCATACAATTCGGCTTCCGGCAGCGCGCCGCCGCGACGGCGCAGCAGCATGATGGTCTGCACCGAGAGCGAAGTGAGCACGGTGTAGAGCGCGGGAACATACAGCGCGAACAGGCACGCGCTGGTGAGCGCCGCCATCGTGGCGGAGAGAACGATCGCCTGCATGCCGTGGTGCCATGCCGTCAGCAGGATCGCGGTGACAAGAGTTCCCAGGAAGCAGGCAGCATAGCTGATCAGTAGCCAGCGGGCGTTCTCGAACCCGGCACGCAGGCCGCCGATATGAACCACAAAAAAGACGAGGAAACACGCGGCGGCGGCCGCCAGCGCGATCAAGGCCGGTGTCACTGGGGCGGCTCCAGACCAAGGACACGGTGCGCGTTAATGAACAGGTCGGCGAACGTGTCCCCCTTTGCGGTGAGCATGACCGATTTGTTCGCCTGGCCGATGAAGCGTGCCGCGACGATATCGTCGATGCGCTTGCGGTACATCCAGACGAGGCCACGGCCGCTGCTGTAATTGGCTGTGAGGTAGTCGACGTCGACGGCATCGGCCGGTGCCTCCAGCATGTCGACCAAGATGCGCAGCGAAAATCCACGGTCGCATAGATTGTACAGCTGAAGCGCGCCACCGAAGAACCCGGCGCTGAAAAAGAAAATGGCTGCTGCGAAATCGACCCAGGCTGGTTCCGCGAGCAGCGATCGGCCGAGGAAGCCGAGATCAGCAGGCGTCGCTAACCAGATGGCGACCAGAACGGCGAGGCAGAAAAGATAAACGAACAGCATTTGCCGCGCCCGCAGCGCGCTCGGGTAAAATCGGAAACAGAGCGTGACCAGGACCAGCAGGACGACGGTCATCGCGCTCGCAAGACAGACGGCCTTCATGGCGCGTTTATCGGCCGGGAAGGCCGTCGACCCATGGCTGCGACAACGTGGTGCGCAGGCGGCCGTCCGGCAGGTTGACGACGTTCACCCGGCGGAGCGTGTAGAGATCGGAACGGACGATATCGGGCAGACAGGTCTTGAAGGTTGGCGTCGGCCAGGGATCGAAATTTGAGCTGATGGTCTTGCCGGTCAATTCGTCGAGCGGCGGCGAGATTAGCATGCGAACGCAGTTCACCACGTTCTCCATCGCCGGCGCGGCCTGGTTCATGATCGCCTGCGTGCGCTGAAATTGCATCCGGCCGGCGCGGGCCTCGCCAGCTTTCAACGTCGCCTGGTGCATGTCGGTCGGCACGAAACCCGGCGCGAGCGCGTTGACGCGGATGTTCGAGGACGCAAGCTCGGCCGCCAGGCACTCGGTGAGGCGCACGATCGCTGTTTTCGAGCAGGCGTAGGCGCTGAAATTCGGGAATGGACTGAATGCGCCGCCGCCCGCGAAATTGATGACGCGCGGCTGCTTGCCCTTCATCAGCAGCGGCAGCATGCACTGCGTGACCAGATAGGTTCCTTTCAGGTTGACCTCGATCGTGTGCCACCAGCGGCCGCTGTCGGCGACGGCAATGGATCCGATCTCGCCAAATCCACCGGCGCAGTTGATCAGCACATCGACGGCGTCAGTCCTGGTCGCCAGCGCGGCGACAAAGTTTCGCACTTGTCCATCGTCCGAGACGTCGCAGACGAAAGTCTCAATCGCGGGGAAATTGTCGGCAACGCGGGCCAGACGATCGGCGCGCCGGGCACAAATGAAGACCCGATGTCCTTCGCTCGCCAGCGCCTGCGCCAGACGCGCTCCGATGCCGGAGCTGCCACCGGAGATGACGATCCGCAGCGGTCCCCGGTTATCGATGGTTTCGCCATCTGCCGCCCCACCGCGCTCGAGCTCAGCAATTCCGATGTCGTCGGCGCTTTGCCTTACCGGGGCCTGCGACACGGCACGCAACCGAGATAATGGTCTGCGGCGGACGATGTAGAACTCGACGAGGAGGCGAAAAATCGTCAAGAGCGCGTCGATGATATTCGGTAACGTAATCGAGCGGGCTCTTGGCAGATTTTTCGTGTCCACCGGCAGGGCGATTTCAAGGAATGAATATCCGGCGTTGACGGCCTTGAGCAGGGCTTCGGCCTGGAAGCCGAATCCGTGCGCTCCGATGGAGCCCTGCCGCAAGTATTCGACCGGGTAGATTGTCAAGCCGTTGTAGTAGCGGATCCCTCTCAGGAACAACGTGTTGAGGACGAGACTGTAGGAGCGCGAGACCAGCCGTTTGGGAAACGGCATCGCCGCCATCAAATTGTTGGAATAGGAGGTGACGACATCGGCCTTGGCAAGGTGCCCGAACAGCTCGATAAATGACCGCAACGGCCAGGTATTGTCGGCGGGAACGTAGACAAGGTAGGCCGATTCCGCCTCCCTGCTGGCCTCGACGGTGCAAGAGCCGGCGCCTTTGCGCCGCTCGTTACGGCGCACCGTCACGAATGGGAACTTTTGGCTTGCGGATTCGGCGACGGCCCGCGTGGCATCCGAGCTTCCATCGTCGAAAATGATGATCGCGAAGTCCTCGACGGTAATGACCAGCGCCCGATAGAGACGCTCGACGGTTGCCAGAAGCGTCGGGGAGTCATTGTGGGCCACCACGACGACGGTCAGCGCGCTACTGCTGGAAATCATTCAGCCAAGTCTCCCGTGCCGGCTCGCCGGCCCGCGACAAGCCTAGCAAAGTCCCTCCAGCCTGTCATTTCACAGGAATTTCGGGCTTTTCGAGACGTCGGCCTTCGAATTCCGATGGGATCAGCCGATACGGAACCTGCGAAACAGTCCGACCGCCGAAAGGAGGTGCGAGATGGTCTTCCAGACGGCAATCTGGTTTTTCGGCTTGAGCGCCGACGACTTGCCGGCCGCCCGCTCCCGGATCTTGACGTAGCAGTGCGTGTAGGTCGCACCCCGCGCGATCAGCTTGACAAGCGCCTCGCCTTGATAGGCAAAGCTGTTGGTGTTGATTTCGATCGTGCGCAGGAGGTCGGTGCGGTGCAGGACGGCACCATTGTAATAGCCGACATCGAGCCAGAATATCCAATTGAGCAGCACCGTGAAGCCGCGCGAGGCGAGCGCGCGAAACCAGGTTCGCACGCGCTGATTGGTTACGACCGGGATGACGATGTCGGCCTCGCCGGTATGACGCAGGATTTCGGCGATGCTTTGGGCAGGGAATCCGTCGTCGCCAGGAACCATCATGACGTGTTTGGCCGCGGCCGCGGCTACACCGCGCTTGTACGAGCCGCCGAGGCTGAGGTTGACCGGATTGTGAAGGACGCGAATCCTGCGGTCGGCGGCTGCCAGCGCCTGCATGCGCTTAAGCGTCCGATCATGACTGCAGTCGTCGACGAGGATAATCTCGTAATCATCCTGTGCGGGAACTGCCGCTCGAATCGAATTTACCGTCGGCTCGACATTGTCCTCTTCATTGAAGCAGGGGACGACGAAGCAAAACAAAGGCTGCGGCGTCATCGCACGACTCCGGCAGATCGGTCGCTCACAAGCACGGCCATCGCGCCGAAATCACGAGAGCGGGCGTCCGCCTAAGTGGTCCGCCGCACCGCCGATCTTCACAGAACCGATCTTCACAGAACCTAGGGTGCCGGAAATATCCTCGCCGATCGCGGGGATCAGCGATTGCATGTCGTCGTCCGCGGCATTCGGCCTGCGATTTGCGAGCCACACCAACGCGCCGGGGAGCGTCACGACGAGAATACCGAGCCCGAAGATCAGCGATGGAACAATCGCTTCTTCGGGGGGAATCCCGAGACTGGCCAGCGCGAATATCAGAACGCCTTCGCGCAGACCCCAGCCGCCGGCCGAGATCGGGATCATGGAAAACAGCAACGCCGGCGGCACGATGAAGAACCACTGCGCCGGCAGGACCGGCAATGCGAGATTTTGCCCGACCAGGAAAAAAACCAGGACGTTCATGAGGTGGGTGAGACACGCCAAAGCGAAGGTCAGCAGGAAGCACCGGCGCACCCCCGCGTTCCGGATCACGGCGAAATACAATTTGACGATTTCGACGCGCAGCGAATGGGTGCGGTACCTCGTGCGGCCGACGAACAGGAACAGAAGAATCGAGCCCGCCACGATCAGGACGGTCGCGCCCATGATGAAGATGATCGGCTGCGCAAAGCTCGGAAGGAGGTCGAGAAAGCCTGGTAGTCCCGCCATCACCAGCAGCAACAGGGCGCCGAGACCGAGGCCCCGGTCGATGACGAGCGCTTCGACCGCCTTGCGGAACGGGACGTCCATCCGGTGCAGGAGCCAAAGCCGCATCGCGTCGCCGCCGACGAACCCGAAGGCGACCTGCTCGACGAAGAAACCGCAGAGGGCGATCTGTGACGTGCGCGCGAGCGGGAAATTCGCCCCCAGGGCCGTGAGCACGAGCTTGAGCCGCATTCCCGCAACAAGGGTGGTCTCGATGGCGAGCACGGCAAGCGCGACCAACACCGACACCGCGCTCAGCTTGTGCCAATGCGACAGGAATAACGGCAGATCGAAGCGCGATACGATGAACGCAATCGCCGCAGTCGAAACCAGGGCCTTTCCGACCGTGAGCAGGTGTCGTCGCGGAATTGCCTCGAGATAGGACATGTGCACACAAGGCCAAGTCTCGGCCGCCCCCGCGAAATCACACTCTAGTCGGCTGCGGGCCGGTTTATTTCAAAAAACCAATTGGGCCGCAAGCTTTTCATTTGGTCTGACCGCGTGCGAGAGAGCCGTCCCGGCCTCGAATGAATCCAGTAACCCGCGTACACAACGGCATTTTTTCGGCCCTGCGCGGAAGGGCGGAGTTCTTCCCTTGGGAGGCAAGCCCGGCACGGCGCCGCTCGAGCATGCAAGACGGTATTGGGTCCGTCGATCTGCAGGGACGCACAGGGCCGCTCAGGAGTAGCAAGCATGCGCGTACAGTCGTCGCCAGGCCGGCGATCGCCGGCTTGACAACTTCCTGACGAGAACATCACTACAGATACCTCCAGATCATGCGGACGCAGACGCGATAGCGTGGTCCATGTCACCGATGATCAGCAATGGCGAAAACTGGTCGGCGCGACTCAGCGCTGTCGCGATCCTCGGTCTGGTCGCGACACTGACGACCCAGTTCGTCTTATCGGTCGTCATCAAGGGGGCAAGCTACGGCGAAATGGACGGGGAGGCTGCGCAAGCGGCGATCCTGACCGCATTCAGGTTCGCGGGCGTCTTCGATGTGAGCAACATCAATCCGCTGCAGGGCATCGGATCACAATTGTATCCATTGAACGTCTGGGCCAACCCCGCGCACTGGCCGTTTGCATTTCTTGATCGTCGCTTGGCGACGGATGTTTCCGCGGCCACAGCCCTTGCCTGCCTGATGCTTGGCTGCTTCTCGATGGCGCGTTCATTCGACCTCCCGACATTGCCTAGTATCATTGCCGCTCAATTGTGCATCTTGTTGTTCGCACCTACCGTGCGTTACTTGCGGTTCTCTGTTGTGTTTGCCGCGATTCCAGGGATAGCCGTCGCCTATGCGCCATACATGATCGCGCTCGGGATTCTGGCTCGCCTTGATCCGGGCTCGCGGCGGGATTTCATTCTTTCCGCCTGCGCGATCGTCGTGTTGATTTTCTTCAGTGTCTATTGCGATCCGTTGTGGACGATGGTCTGCGCCATCAGTTGGGCTGTGCCATTCGCCGTCGTTGCCTTCGGTCCGCTGCGCCTGCGCACGATCATGACTCGATGTGCTGCCCTCGCGTGCTGTGCCATTTTGCTGTTGATCAGCGGCGCCATCGAGTACCTGTTCACATTGTCGCAATACACGGCACGGGTGCAATTCCCGGACGTGTTGGGGCGTCCGCACGAGCCCGAATTCGTGTCGGTTCTCTTCACCGCGCCGCTCGCGAAATATCTGTACGGCGCGTGCATAGCCGGATGGGTGCTGGGACTTTGGCTCCAGCGTGGTCGAGCGCGGCTCCTGGTAATGGCCGGTTCGGCGAGCTGGGGAATTTTTCTGGTCTACGCGGCGGGCTTTCTATTTTCAGACGGCCGATGGTGGCTTCCGCTTCCGATCTACGTGGAACATGCGCTTTGGCCGCTGTTTGCGACTGCGGCCCTTGCGGGTTACTGGTGCCTCGCACGGCAGACGTTTCTGTCCAGCGCTGTCGATCGACGCTCGCTTATCCCGAGTGCAGGGGTGGCTACGATAATTGTTGCGGTCGCTCTTGCTTCGTTCACGCTCGCCGCCGCTTCAAGAGTTGCGGCGCGGACCGGGACGCCGATTTCCGAAAGCTGGAATCATCCCGGTCCCGACGAGCCGGAGTTCTCACGGTTTATCGTCGAAAACATAGGATTGGCGGCGGACCGGCGTTTCCGCGGATCGATCGCGCTTTGGGCCTTCGGACAGGACGATGCGTTCACGATGGAGAAGCTCGTGATCCGCGAGGTCCCGTGGGCGGATGAATACAGCCAGATGGTCTCGCCGCAAGCGGCGTACTTCAATCACCAGCTCTTCAAGAAAGACATCGCATTCGAGCTCAATTACTTTTGGCCGTGGATCGGTGAGACCGGCTCGTACGAGGTCCTGTTCAGGACGTTCCCGGTGCTGGGCTTGCGCTATATCGCGGGCTACGGCCCTTTTCCGGGAGCGGAGGCGGCAAGATTTTCGTC
>Ga0099828_10003512_pt1 | contig 10958 bp, 10 predicted proteins | sample CZO8metaG_2_FD_79338 | JGI IMG/M metagenome (GOLD analysis project Ga0099828, IMG submission 79338) | Vadose zone soil microbial communities from the Eel River Critical Zone Observatory, Northern California, USA - CZOApr15con2H1.8 metaG | ecosystem: Environmental > Terrestrial > Soil > Vadose...
CGCGGGGCCTGCTTATGCGGCGGTGCTCTTTTATCTGCTTAGCTATGCGCTGGTGAAGCTGGGGGCGTTCACCATCGTTTCGCAACTGGGCGGCCCGGGAGAAAAGAATCTCTCGCTCGACGACTATGCGGGGCTATCGCAGCGGCAGCCGTGGGTGGCGGCGGCGCTAAGCGTATACCTGCTTTCGCTACTCGGGTTGCCGGTTACGGCGGGCTTTTTCGGCAAGTTCTACATCTTCAAGGCGGCGGTGAATTCGCACCTTTTGTGGCTCGCGGTGCTGATGGGGATTAACAGCGTGATCGGGGCTTACTACTACCTGCGCGTGATCGTGGTGATGTATATGCGCGAAGCCAGCGCGGAAGCAACGGCGCTTGGCCCGGTTTCATTCCCGATAGGCGTGAACGTGGTGCTGCTGATTACGGTCGCGGGCACCATTTTATTCGGGCTGTACCCCAATCCCGTAATCCAGTTCATTCTGCAACCGACGCTTCTCGGACGCTAGCCCGTAGGCCAGAAGCAGAGCAAACCCCACTATTTTAAAGCGTTGCCGAGTAGGGGCGCACCATGCTGCGCTCCTACAACCGAGCAGCGGGCACTCAGCTATGCTTGTAGTGCCGCGTCGATCTCCTCAGATTGCTTGTTTCGATCCGGGGTGGCTGAGAGCTCACTCGATGGTGCAAAGTGTTCCCTCTCAACATGTTGCTTCCATACTTAAAGTGATACCTCGGCTTTCACGGAGTGCCTACCCCTTCACCCCCCGGGCATGTTGTATGAACATCAAAATAAGGGACTTAAAAGATTTGCAATTTGTAAGTCATTGATTCTAAAGGGTGAGGCAATGGCTTGGCACCGGCATGTTTAGACCCGAGCAAAAAGAAAAAGCGGCAACAAGCTGCCGCACTCCAAAATGTCGGAATATTTTCTGGGTGATATTCTATCAGACTTAGCTGGGGAGTCAAGACCGATTTGAGGTACTAGGACGCCGGTGGCGGGCGGCTTACTGAAAATGAAACCGGCCCGGAGGATTGCGCCGCCGGGCCGTTTGCAATTGAATCGAGTCCGAAAACTATAGTTTCAAATAGAGGAGGAACCCCACGGCGAAGGTGAAAAGCGTGAGGGTTTCTACGAAGACGATGCCCAGCAACATGGCGGCGCGAATGTTGTCCGCAGCTCCCGGATTGCGTGCTATACCTTCGCACGCCGACGAAACGATCCGGCCCTGCCCGAAAGCTCCGCCAAATGCTGCAATGGCCACGCCGAAGCCCGCGGCGATAATCAGGGCCGTGGGATTGACGGGCGGCTTTTCCGCCGCTCCCCCGGCTTGCGCAAACGACGCGGGAGCAACGATCAAGATTGCCAGAAGCACCATCAGAACAACTGCTGTTTTCTTCATTACTTCCTCCTCATGAATTAGCCGCCAGGAGGTGGTTCCCGGACACCGTGCAGCCGGGCTCACGCTGAAACGGCCGAACAAAACTCAAAGCCCCTCGTCAGTGGTGATCCGACGCGGCCATGCCGATATACACCGAGGGCAGGACCGTGAACACATAGGTTTGCACCACGGAAACAAAAATATGCAAGGCGACGAAAATCAGTGGAATCAGGGCCGGAAAGACACCCAAAATAACGCCGAGAACGGGAGACTTGGTCAGTCCCCAGACCACCGGCCCGGTGAAAAGTCCCAGGAAGAGGCCGTAAATCATGTCACTGGCAAAGATATTGGCCCAAAGCCGGACGGTGAGCGACATCAGGCGGGCCGTGGTACTTAGAAGTTCAACGGGAACGATCAGAATCCAAAGCGACCAGTGCACGCCGCCTGTAAACGTCCCAAGATAGCGCACCGGTCCATGATGCCTGACGCCTTGCCAATTGAAATAAAAAAAAGTAACTATGGCGCAGGCAAAGGGCACAGATACGTTCCCGGTAGGAGAAGAAAACAACGGAAAAACACCGAGCAGATTGGACAACAGGATGAAAAGAGATACCGACCCCACAAGGGGAACGTACTTTATCCACTGATGGCCAGAATTCGCTTTCAGAATGTCATTCAATCCGAATCCCATGGGGTTCGTCAGCAGCAGTTCCGCGACCTGCTGCATGCCTCCCGGCCGTTCCACGGAAAGGCGGGAACGAAGCAGGAGAGCCAGCACCGTGCCCAGGAGCAAAACGCAGAGAGCCATGACGACATGCTCGGGAATAGGCGCTTCGGGATTGTTCGGCTTGATGTGCAGCGCCGAAAGGATGACGAGGGCGAAACCCCCAAAGACTTTGTTCGCGATCTGCGCAAGCCAACTGACGTGGTTTTCCATTCGTTAGTCCACGGGATGCAAGATTTCGTACACACTTGCCCCGATTGCCGCGACTGCCAGAGCAAACAAACCCACAAGCATGCTCAAAAGGGGAACCTTCAGATATTCAAAAATAACATACACGGCGAAGGCTATCAAGCCGTAGCGGAAGAGCATCAAGAAGTAAGTTCCGGCGGGAACTCGTGGCCTGACCGATCCAGATTGAGCCTTTGATCCGAGGACAAATGCGCTCACGCCGCGGCGGAGCCAGCTGTAGTTCAGCCAAGCGAGTACCGTGCCGATCACCAAGCCGGCGCCCCATCGTGCATGACCATAGAGAGTGACGATTGCTGCAGCCGTGATACCAAGCAAAGGAGTGAGCCACGCAATTCGCCGCTCCGTCGCCCGTCCGCGGGACGGTTCAGCTTCGGTTGGAGCCATCTTTGCTTCCCGGAAACCGCCGCAGGATGTCCCGAATTCCGGCAAAGAATCCGATCCCGCCCAGCAGGAAGGTGAAAATCATTTTGGTATGCAGCCAGCGATCGAGGAAGTATCCCATCCCGCCGCCCAGGACGACAGCCGCTACAAGGACGAAGGGGAGTTCCATGGCCAGGCCAAACTGGTTGGAGAAGTTCTTCGCTTTGTCTGCTGCTGGTTCCTGAGAGCTGGCCGGATCGGGTTTATTGTCCGAAGGCATATTGGGCGAGCCGCGTGAAAGGCTCAGGATACAACCCGGCGGCGAGGGTGACAAACACGGCGACGCCCAGGGCCACGGCCTGCGCACTGGTCATAACGGGGCGCGGGGCTTCGCCGGGCTGCTTGAGCCAGGCGTGCACGACGATGCGGAAGTAGTAGTAGAGCGCAGGAACTATGTACAGAACGGCAAAGACGGCGAGCACCGGGTGGTGCGTTTCAATCAGCGAGAGGAAAATGAAATACTTGCCCATGAAGCCGGCCGTCGGTGGGATGCCGGCAAGCGAAAGCATGAAGATCAGAAGCAGCAATGCCGCGGCGGGACTGCGCTGGTACAGACCGTTCAGGTTTTCGAGTTCTTCGCCGATGAGTCCTTTCTGGCGAAGCACGATGATCACCGCGAAGGCGCCTGCGGTCATAAAAATATAAGCGAACAGGTAATAGGCAATTCCAGTGGAAGCGGTTTTCGTCAATGTTCCCGTAATTTCGTCCCAGGCAATGAGGCCCAGCAGGATGTAGCCCACGTGCGAAATCGACGAATACGCGAGGAGGCGCTTCACGTTGGTCTGTGTCAGCGCCGCGAGATTCCCCCAGGTGAGCGAAGCAACGGCGATGCCGGCAATGAGATAAATCCACGTCTGGTGAGATGGCGCGAAAACCGTAGTGAACAATCGCAAAAGCAGCGCAAAACTTGCGGTCTTTGATGCCACGCTGACATAAGCCGTGACTGGCGTCGGCGCGCCTTCGTAAACGTCCGGCGCCCATTGGTGAAAAGGCACGGCGGCGATTTTGAAGAACAGGCCTACGGCGACCAGAACGAACGCCGCAGCAAGAAACAGGGGCGCTTGGTGCAGCAACGACGGATCCATGTGGAGTGCGGCAGGATATAGCTCCGACAGGATCTGCCGTGCCTGTTCACCCACTGCGCCAGGCAGACGGCTGTACTCGATCACGGATGCAAGACGAGTCCGCGGATCAAATGCTGCCTGAATGTTTCGGATATTGGTCGTGCCACTCAAACCATAAATGATTGAGAAACCGTAGGCCAGAATTCCGGAGCTGAAGGCGCCGAGCAAGACATACTTGAGCGCGGCCTCATTTGAACGCTTTTCGCGGCGCAAAAAACCGGTGAGCACGTAGAAGCTGAGCGCCATCGTCTCCAGGCCGAGAAACAAAACGATCAGGTCTACGCCGGAGGCCATGAACATCATTCCGATGCAGGCAAAGAGCAGAAGCGCGTAGTATTCGCCTTCCTGCTCCTTTTCGATCTCCAGGTATTTCACGGACAAGAGAATCACGAGAGCGGTGGCGGCCAGGAAAAGCGCGCCGAAAAAGATAAAGAACGAATCGATGACCGCGGACTGGTGAAATCCGAAAAATGCACCCCTGGCTGCAACTGCTCCCCGGAGCCTCCAAAGCGTGAAGGCGCTGAAAAGAGCGCCCGCCAGAGCCAGCCCGGCATTCAAGTATTTTTCTTTCTGCTCGATCCAGAAATCGATCAGCAGAATCCCCAGACCAAAGAGGAGAAGTTCCATCTCCGGAAGGATAACGGCGCCGTCGCCCTGAAGATAGTTGCGAATCGCGTTGATGAGAGGCATGTTCATGCGGGCGGGCTATTTCGTCTCCGCCACGGCGGCGTGGAGTTCCGCGGGAGGTAGTTTGGCGTGCTCCGCTTTATAGAAATCTGGATTCACCTGCTTGACGATGGCTTGCACGGGCTGCTCGATAAGCGCAAAGAACGGCTTCGGGTAGATGCCGATCCAGAACGCCAGAATGACGAGCGGGACGAGTGTGGCGTATTCGCGCAGATTCAAGTCCGGCAAATCTTCGTTGGCAAATTGCGTGACCGGGCCGAACATCACGCGCTGGTAGAGCCACAGCAGGTACGCCGCGCCGAGCACCACGCCCAGCGAGCCCCAGGCGGCCCAGGCTTTGCTGACCTGGAAGGCGCCCTGCAGGATAGTGAATTCTCCGATGAAGCCGTTCAGCAGGGGCATGCCCAGCGAGCTGAGGCTGATGATCAAATAGATCGCGGCGAAATTGGGCATGGGCGTCGCCAGGCCGCCGAATTCTGAAATCATGCGCGTGTGACGCCGCTCGTAAAGCACGCCGACGATCAAGAAGAGCGCGCCGGTGGAGATGCCGTGGTTGATCTGCTGGAGCACGCTGCCCGACAGGCCGTTCGGCGTGAGCGCGAAAATTCCCAGCGTGCAGAAACCGAGATGGCTGACTGAACTGTAGGCAATCAAACGCTTCATGTCCTTCTGCATGAGGCAAACAAGCGCGCCGTAAATGATGCCTATCAAGGAGAGCACGATGACGACCTGAATGATCTTGTGGCGCAGGTGCGGATCACTTGGCAGCAATGGAAGCGAGAAGCGGATGAAACCGTACGTGCCCATTTTCAGCAAGACACCGGCGAGGATGACGGATCCGGCCGTGGGCGCTTCGGTGTGCGCGTCGGGGAGCCAGGTGTGGAACGGGAACATGGGAACCTTGATGGCAAACGCGAAGAAGAAGCCCCAGAAGAGCCACATCTTCAGCGGATCGGCGAAGTCGTGGGCGGCGGCAAGCAGCGTGGGGACATCAAAGGTGCGTGTACCGCCAGCGGAGACGGGCGCATAGAAGTAGAGCGCCAGGATCGCCAGCAGCATGACGACCGAGCCGGCCAGAGTGTACAGGAAAAACTTGATGGCCGCGTAGAGGCGCCGATCGCTTCCCCAAACGCCGATGAGGAAATACATCGGGACGAGCATCACTTCCCAGAAAACATAGAAAAGGAAGAAATCCAGGGAAACGAAAACGCCGAGCATGCCGGTCTGCAGCAGGAGGAGAAGAATGTAATATTCCTTGGTGCGCAGATGAATCGCGCTCCAGGAAGAAAGAATGGCGATCATACCGAGAAAAGTGGTGAGCATGACGAGGAGAAGGCTGATGCCGTCGATGCCAAGATGGTATTTTGCGCCGATGGATGGAATCCAGTCGGCGAATTCCTCGAAAGCAAAGCGCTTTTCCCCCGGATTCCACCAGCGAAGCAACGGAAGCGAGACCAGGAAACCGAGCGCCCCAAAGACGTTTCCCGCGATCTTGTGGGCGTGCTCGTTTTCGCGAGGAATGAACAGCAAAAGCAACGCGCCCACGAGCGGCGTAAACAAGACCACGCTCAAGATGTGATTTGCAAAAAAGTCCATTCTTATCGCCTCTCAGCGCACGCCGCGCAGAAGTACCTGCACATGGTGCCCGTAATACGCCAGAAGAACGACTAGCCCGACCAAAATCAGCATCGCGTAACTGGAAAACATTCCGGTTTGCAGCAGTCGCACCGGATAACTGAAAAGCTGCATCATCTTCGCCCCGAAATTCAGGAGCCCATCGATGATCCACTTGTCCCACCACATCGATAGAGTTGAGGCGAAGCGGGCCAGCCAGCCCGCGCCGTCCACACCGACGCCGTCGATCACGTTTGCATCGAAGCTGCCGAGCAGAGTGCCGAGGTCTTTCGTGCGCTCCACGATTGCCGCGTCATAGATTTCGTCAACGTAATACTCTTGCAAGAGCAATTGATAGACTTTCGGCCACCTTCCGGCGACCAATTCCGGCGCGATTCGCTTGGCCCGGTAGAACTGGTACGCCAGCCAGATTCCGGCGCCGGCGATCGACACGGAAACCAGCATCAAAATGTATTCCATGGCAAGGCTATGGGAGGCGGCCTTTTCCGCTGCCGTCTGCGTCCCAATTCCTGACAATACGGGTTCGAGGAATTTCTCGAAGCGGGCGTTTCCTCCGAGCGATCCAGGCCAGCCAATCCACCCGCCAATCACTGAAAGCACGGCGAGAACCATGAGCGGGACCGTCATTGTCGGCGGAGATTCGTGGATATGTTTTTCGACGTGTTCGTCGGCGCGCGAATAGCCGAAGAAAGCGAGGAAGAGCAGCCGGAACATGTAAAACGCGGTCATCCCGGCTGTAATGAAACCAACAAGCCACAACAAGGGACTCTTTTCAAACGCATGACCCAGGATTTCGTCTTTGCTGAAGAAGCCGGCAAGCGGGGGAATTCCCGCAATCGCCAGAGTTGCGACGGCAAACGTCCTCGCTGTGGTCGGAATCTTGTTCCACAATCCGCCCATCTTCTGCAAATCCTGCTCACCGGACATCGCGTGAATCACGCTCCCCGCGCCAAGGAACAAGAGCGCTTTGAAGAAGGCATGCGTCATGAGGTGAAAGATTCCGGCAGCAAATGCACCCACGCCTAAGGCAAGAAACATGTACCCAAGCTGGCTTATCGTGGAATACGCAAGCACCTTCTTAATGTCGTTCTGCACCAGGGCCATGGACGCTGCAAAAATCGCCGTGACCACACCCACGATCGCAACGACAGTCATTGCAGTTGGCGAGAGTTGATAAACCGCATTCATCCGCGCCACCATGTAAACTCCGGCCGTCACCATTGTGGCCGCATGGATGAGCGCGCTCACTGGCGTGGGTCCTTCCATAGCGTCGGGCAGCCACACGTACAGGGGAATCTGCGCCGATTTCCCTATAGCTCCAACAAACAACAAAAGTGCGATGGCCGTCATCGTTGGTGCGATGATTCCCAGAGTCCCGGAATCTCTTGCTGCTTCTAGCACCTGCCGAATCCCCGAATAACCTGCACCGTCGGGTAACCCCACAGCCGTGAAGCGAATCGTTCCGAGCGTCACGGCAACCAGCAAAATGCCAAGGATAAATCCCGCGTCCCCGATACGGTTCACGATAAACGCCTTTTTCCCCGCATCGGAAGCCGACTTTTTCAGGAAATAAAAACCGATCAGAAGGTAGCTGCACAGGCCGACGCCTTCCCATCCCACGAACATGAGCAGCATGTTGTTCGCCAGGACCAGCATCAACATGGCGAACATGAAAAGATTCATGTAGCCGAAGAAGCGGTAATACCCGCCTTCGTGCCCCATGTACCCGACGGAATAAACGTGAATCAGGAAGCCGACGCCGGTAACAACCAGAACCATGACGCAGGAAAGCGGATCGAGAAGGAATCCCCAATCCGCCACAAACCGTATTGCATTTCCAGCAGTCATCTGCATCGGCCCGGGCGTGAGCCATTCGAATAGGATTTGTTGAGCGACGCGGCGCTCCGGATCCGCGGCCAGCAATTGAGACACCGCGCCCACTGAATAAATGAAAGACAAACCCACGCTTCCGACACAGAGCAGGCTGACACCGGTGTTCGGCAGCCGCCTGCCAAACAGAAGCATCAGCGCCGCGGTCGCGAGAGGAAACAGCGGGATGAGCCAGAGATGATCGAGAAAGTAGCCCGTGGGCGTCATGCCGTATTCATTTCTTTCTTCATGTCGTCACGCTACCACTTCAACAAATCCATTTCGTCTGCCAACACCGTTTCGCGGTTCCGGAAAAACGCGATGATGATTCCGAGCGCTACCGCGGCCTCTGCAGCCGCATCGGCAATGATGAACAGTGCGAAGACCTGCCCCGCCACATCACCGTACAAACGGGAAAATGCCACCAGGTTAATGTTCACGGCATTCAGGATCAGTTCGATGGACATGAGCACGACGATGACGTTGCGCCGCGTGACGACTCCGATCACGCCGATAATGAAGAGCGCGAGACTCAGGAACAGATAATGTGCAATCGGAAGCATCGCTGCGTTAAGTCCTTTTCTTGGCCATGACAACGGCCCCAATCATGGCCACCAGCAACAGGACCGAGGCGATCTCAAAGGGCAGTAGATACGATTCGAACAGGCTGTGTGCCACCGTTTCAGAATTTGTCGGCAAATGCTCCGCGACCGCTGCCGTCAGCACCGGCAACCCCTGCCCAGGCATTTTCCCGGAAGACCAGAACATCAGGCCGACCTGGCCAGCCAACGCCAGCGCGACCAGGAGCGCCACCCACTTCTGCCGCGCGAACTGGATCTGTTGGAGCGCCACGTCCAGATTGACCAGCATGATCACGAAGACAAACAGGACCATGATTCCGCCGACGTAAAGAATGATCTGGACGATGAACAAAAACTCCGCGCGAAGCTGTAAGAAAATCCCCGCGGTCGCGAGCAGGGCGGTGATCAGAAAGATGGCGCCGTGCACCACGTTTCGCCGCGTCACCATGAGCACCGCGCTCGCCACGGCGATCCCCGCGAAGAAATAAAATAGGACTTTATCCAGCATAAAAATCGGAAGCGGCCGGTCGATTCTGCCGCGCGTCGCCTTCTTTCCCTGCGCCTAAAATAAGCAACGCGGCTACAAGCGCTATGACGGCCGCAGGAGTCGTAACCAAAAGCAGCCCCCAGCCTTGCAAGTGAAAATACGATCCGGCGATCAAGGCCACGCCCACAAGCAAAACGTTGATGATGGATAAGGGGATCAGGAAATGCCACCCCAGGCGCATCAACTGGTCGAAGCGGTACCGCGGTATCGTGAATCGCAGCCACATGAAAAAATAGATGTAGAGGCTCACTTTGAAAATAAACCAGAAGCCGCCGTGAATTCCGGCATAAAACGGTTTCGCAATCGGCACAAGAACCGGCGCCACCAGGGCTAAACCCACGACAAAACACAATCCCGCCACGGCCAGCATGAACAACTGTTGCACGCGCGTCGGCTGCTTTGGAACGCGCACGACGCAATACGCGCCGATAGCCACCATCAAAAGCGCGGGAACAAAATCCAGAAAATTCATCCAGGGGACACCGGAGAACGGCCTGAGCCAGCCGCCGAGAAACAAAGTCGTGGCCACGGAGGCAACTACGATCATGTTTGTGTATTCCGCGAGAAAATAAAGCGACCATCGGAACCCGCTGAACTCCGTCATGTACCCGGCGACGAGCTCGGATTCGGCTTCCGGCAAATCGAACGGCGCGCGGTTCGTCTCCGCAATGGAGGCAACGAGATATGTAAAAAAAGCGACCGGGGCCAGCAGCGCGAACCAAATGCCCTCTTTGCTCTGCGCTTCCACGATCAATTTGATATTCAGGGTGCCTGTAAATAAAAGCGCGCTCACCAGCGCCATCCCCGCAGCGGTTTCATAACTCACCAACTGCGCCGAACTGCGCAACGCTCCCATCAGCGAATAGTGGCTGTTCGAGGCCCAGCCGCCCAGCACGATGCCGAAAATTCCCATCGCGCTGACTCCGACAACGAAGAGAATGCCAATATTGATGTCCTGCGCAATCTGGAATGCGGGTCCGATCGCCAGGCCGGCCATCGAAAGCAGCGCCGCGCCGACGGAAAGCACCGGCGCGAGCCAGAAGACGAGCTTGTCCGCATTGTCCGGGATAATGTCTTCTTTGATAAGCAGTTTCACCGCGTCGGCGATCGGTTGCAGCAAACCGTGCGGCCCCACGCGCATCGGCCCAAGCCGCGCTTGCATGTCTGCCATAAGCTTGCGCTCCACCAGCACGATATAGCCGACGATCAGCGGCAGAATCGCCACGACGGCAACGCCACAGAGCAGCGGCGCCCAGTACAGCTTCAGAAATTCAAGCGTTGCCTGGGATGCGGCATTCGTCATCGGTCCACTTCTCCCAGCACGATGTCAATCGTTCCGATGATGGCCACCACATCCGCCACGAGGTGTCCCCGCACCATGCGGTCGAACGCCTGCAAGTTGATGAAGGAAGGCGGCCGGATGTGCACACGATACGGCATGACCGTGCCGTCGCTCACAATGTAATAGCCGATTTCGCCCTTCGGCGCTTCAATCGCGTGATAGACCTCACCCGGCGGCGGCTTCAGCACCTTTCCCACTCTCGCCATGATCGGCCCGCTGGGAATATTCTCGATGGCTTGCAGGCAAATCAGCCGCGATTGCCGCATCTCCTCCATCCGGACCAGATAGCGATCATACGTGTCTCCCGTCGTGCCGACGGGAATCTCGAAACTGTATTGATCGTACGCCGCGTAGGGCATGGCTTTGCGGATGTCCCATTTCACGCCGCTAGCCCGGAGCACCGGCCCG
>Ga0099828_10003514_pt1 | contig 10952 bp, 2 predicted proteins | sample CZO8metaG_2_FD_79338 | JGI IMG/M metagenome (GOLD analysis project Ga0099828, IMG submission 79338) | Vadose zone soil microbial communities from the Eel River Critical Zone Observatory, Northern California, USA - CZOApr15con2H1.8 metaG | ecosystem: Environmental > Terrestrial > Soil > Vadose...
ACGTGACGGCGCCCGCCGGCGCCGGATATCGCTTCACGCCGCACGGCCAGCTCTTCAAGGCGGCGGTCGCGATCACCTTGCCCTACGACGACACCTTGCTGCCCGAGGGGACGACGAGCGACGACGTCCTGACCTACTTCTTCGACGAGCCCAGCGACAGCTGGCAGCCCCTGGCGCGCACGCAGGTGAACGTCACCGGGAAGCAGGTGATCAGCCAGACGATGCACTTCACGTTCATGATCAACGCGGTGCTGATCGCGCCCGATCACCCGGGCCCCGCGTCGTTCAACCCGACCTCCCTCAAGGACCTCAAGGCCGCCGATCCGTCCGCCGGGATCGACTTCATCGAGCCGCCGCAGGCGAACAGCCAGGGGACCGCGCACGTCTCGATTCCCCTGCGACTGTCGCCCGGCCGCGGGGCCTTCAAGCCGGGCCTGGGCCTGGTCTACGACTCGCAATCCAGCAGCGGCTGGGCGGGGATCGGCTGGGACCTCTCAGTCTCGAGCATCGCCGTCGACACCAGATACGGAGCGCCCTTCTACGACGGCCTGGAGCGCTACGCGCTCGACGGGCAGCAGCTCGTCCCCGTGGGAGGCGCGAGCTGCGTGGACGGCTCGTCTGGCAAGCGATTCGCCGCGCGCAGCGAGGGAGCCTTCGACCTGGTCGTGCGCTGTGGCCCCGATCCGGCGAGCTTCCACTTCGAGCGAGTCGATCGAAGCGGCACCTTGTTCGTCTACGGCGTCTCCGCGGAGGCGCGCGTCGCGAGCCCCCGCACTGGCGACATCGGGACCTGGCAGCTGGAGCGGGTCATCGATCCCAACGGCAACCTCACCCGCTACCTCTACGAGCTCGACCAGAAGCGCGTGAGCGGCACGGCCTTCGATGCCGCCACCGGCGAGGACTTCCGCCAATCCTATCTCGCGGAGATCCACTACAGCGGGAAGGCGCCGCGGCTGGGAGCGGGCGCGCTCTCACAGGATGTCGAGTCCGGCGCCTACGCCGTCGTCTTCCGGCGGCAGCGGGACGACTCCGGCCGCCTCGCCGACCGCCCGGACATCGTCACCAACGCGCGCAGCGGATTCAAGATCGTCACGCGGCACCTGCTCGATCGCGTCCAGGTCTGGCTGCTCTCCGGACCCGCCGATCAGACAGGCATCGTCCGCGAGTACGCCCTGCGCTTCGAGTCCGGCGATTTCGGCAAGTCGCGCCTCGCGTCGGTCGAGGTGTTCGGGAGGGGCGGCGTGGACGGGGGAGCCTCCTTCTACCGGCACCGGTTCTCGTACACGGGGGTGCAGCCGGGCTTCGGCACCCCGGTTGCCTGGAGGTTCGACGGCAGCGACGACCGCGCGATCACCTCGACGGCGGAGCGGAGCATCGGGGTCCACGCCTACGCGGGCATCAGCCTGGGCCCCTTGCGCGACGAGGGGTCGGTGGGATTCAGCGTCTCGGCGAACCATCGCGATTCCACCACCGAGGCGCTGCTGCTCGACCTGAACGGCGACGGTCTCCCGGACCGCATCACCCGCGACGGCGGCCGGCTCAGCGTCCAGCTCAACCAGGCGCGGACCGACGCCTCGGGCGCGGTGACCCATGCCATCTCCGCCCTGGCCCCGCCGGGCGACCCCTTCAGCGGAGGGACGCTGACGCCCTTCCCGTCGCCGATCCCGACGCTGGGGTCCGAATCGGGTGACAACTTCAACTTCGGCCTGCAGGCCGTCTTCGGTCCCGTCTTCGCCAACGTGGGCGGATCGTTCAACTTCACCAGCTCGGACGCCTTCCTGATCGACGCGGACGGTGACGGGCTGCCCGACTTCATCGGCGGCGGACAGGTGCTCTTCAACTTCCCGCGATCTTGTAGTGGCCCCGGCTGCTGCCCGGCGGGTCAGTTCTGCTTCGGCACCACCAAACCGCTCGGCGGATCGGCCTCGTTCTCCAACCTCGCGGGCAGCGGCTCGCTGCTGACCAGCGACGCCACCCTCGTCGCTGCGAGACGGGCGGTGAGCGATCAGACCCCGCCCAACGACGCGATGCTGGAGTGGACCGCCCCTTTCGAGGGGACCGTCAGCCTCTCCGGCGAGATCGGCTGGGCCCACACTCCGCCGGCCGGCCCCGCCAGCGACGGCGTGCGGCTGCGGCTCTACCAGGCACACGAAGACGGCACGATGGAGGCGCCCGGGGTGCCGCTCTTCGAGGCGCGCAGGTTCCCGGCCGACGTCGCGCCGACCGTGGTCAGCGTGCCGGCCCTCTCGGTGCGTCCGCACGACCGTGTCTACTTCGTCCTTTCCACCCTGGACGACTTCCCGGTCGGCAGCGATGCCACTCAGACCCCGCCGCGGCCCGTGCCGCTCGAGGAGATCACCTTCGCGCCCACCCTGCAGTACACGGCCTGCAGCGGCGACTGCGGCGCTTTCGGAGCGGACGATGCGACCTTCATCGATCCCACCGGCGCTCCGCTCTTCACCTTCAACACGGCGGCCGACTTCAAGCTGGCCGGCAGCCCTCTGACCGCCGTCCAGGCGGCCTTCACCGGCACGCTGCACGTCTCCGGCGACGTGGACAAGCAGGCCACGACCGCCGACGACGTCCGGGTCTGCGTGCAGAGGTTCCCGTTCGGCCGCCCGGTGCCCGACTTCCTCTGCGGGACCTCTCCTTCGGACGTCACCTCGTTCACCCTCGGCGCGGACTCCGTCGGCCGCACGCCGTTCGCGCTCGATCTTTCGATCTCGGCCGGCGACTCGCTGGTGTTCCGCATCGACAGCGAGCTGCCGATCGACCCCGCGGCGGTCGTCTGGGCTCCGGCCGGCGCGATGACCTCGATCTGCGACGCCTCCGGAGCGTGCCACACGCCGCTCCCGGCGGAGGCGGCCTCGACCACGTTCATCGCCGATCCTTACTTCCGCCTGCACGGGCGCTACGAGCCGATCCCGTTGCGGCCGCTGGTGGTGCCCCACAGCGGCTCGCTGGCGGTCTCCAGCTCCGCGCTGGGATTCACCGGGCGCGTGGCGTTCAGCGTGCGGACCCAGGGCCGATTGCTGCTCAAGCACCACGCCGGCGAGGAGGCGAGCACCACCTTCGCCGTCGACGCAAACGAGCAGATCTTCTTCGAGGCGCACGCCGAATCCGATCCGGGCTTCCGTACCTGGCCGGTGTCGGTCGCGCTCGACGGCGAGCCTTTCTTCGTGCCGCTGCACGTCACCTTCGACCAGCCGCTTCCACCGGTGATGCCCTCTCCGTTCGGCGGCGGCTTCCATGGCTGGCGCTACGGGAGCTGGAGCGGCACCGCCGCCGACATCTTCGACTCCAGCATGTTCTACCGTCCGGTGGACGAGGTCGCTTTCGCCGGCGTCACCGACCACGACCGTGTCCTCGACGCCAAGCGCCAGTTCCGAGATCCGAACAACCCGGTCTCGCAACGCGCGCGGCTCTTCGCGCCGATGGTTCCCAGGCGCAACGGTACTCGGACGAACACCAGCCCCGGCCTCGCGCCGGTGCCTGCCTTCGTCTCCCAGGACGGCACCGCGTTCGTCACGCAGCAGACGATGCACGCAGGGCGGCGCGGCGGGTTCGCCTCCGCCGGCGACCAGTCGCGATCGACCCAGGGGCTCTTCGCCGTGGGCGATCTCTCGCGCGCGAGCACGGGCCAGACCATCTCCGGGGGGATCGGCGTCTCCCTGGGTGGCACCAGCCTCTCGCTCAGCATCAGCTCGGGGTCGAGCACGCAGAAGGTCGACGTGCGCGACATGAACGGCGACGGCATCATCGACGTCGCCTCGGACGGCTCCGGCGTCCGGCTCACGCACCTCAACTCGCTCGCCACGCGCCCGGTGCCGCCGGAGCTGCAGAGCGGCGCGCCCTTTTCCCTGCAGAAGACCTCCGATCTGTCGGTCTCCGCGGGATTGGGATTCTCCGAGCCGTTCCGCGACACGTCCGCGGGCGGAACCGTGCGTGGCCTGTCTGCGATGTTCCCCAGCTCGATCGGCGGCGGTCTCGCCGCGAACCTCTCCGCCGTCGATACCGAGCTCGTCGACGTCAACGGCGACGGTCTGCCCGACCAGGTGCGGATGGATCGGTCCACGGGCCGGCTCATGGTGCGCCTCAACCTCGGCACCTCCTTCGCCGAGAACGAAGACGCGCTGCCGGGCGCGCGCTGGGGCAGCACCGCCGGATTCGATCCCTTCGCGGAAGGCCTGCAGTCCCAGGTGGGCGCCCTGACCCCTGGCGACGATGACGAATCCAGCGGTCAAGGCGGCGCGCTGGGAATCCTGGACCAGGTCTCCGATCCGAACGTCGTGCGGCGAACGACGGCCGTGACCCTCGAGCTGAACGCCGGCTTCGTCTTCGAGGAGGAGTTCGGCGTCACGGTCAACTTCGAGAGCACGCTGAACGGCACCTCGGTGGCGCTGATCGACGTGACCGGCGACGGCTTGCCCGACTACGTGCGCAAGTCCCCCGGCGACGATCATTTCACGGTGAAGGTGAACACCGGCTCCGGCTTCGGCCCCGAGCAGCGCTGGCCGGTCTCCGCCTGGCCGGTGCAGAAGCCGCAGCTCCGCCTGCCCATCTCCGCGCTGCAGGCGGTGGTCAACGACCTCGGCTTCGGCGGGGGCGCGGACGGCCTCGAGGCCACCGCGACCAACACCGCGATCCCGAGCGCGGGCTTCGCCGCCAGCGTCACCATCCCCCTCTCCCCGATCGGGGAACCGTGGCTCATCCTCTCCGCGGGCGGCGACGTCAGCCCGCGCAAGCTGACCGGCTTCGAGCTCTCCCTCCTCGACATCGACGGCGACGGCCTGCCCGATCACGTGCTCAAGATCGAAGGCGGCGACGCGAGCTCGCAGGCCGCCGTCTACGCGCGCCTCAACCAGAACGGCGGCGGAAACCTCCTCTCCCGCGTCGAGGAGCCGCTCGGCGGCAGCTTCGACGTCGCCTACACGCGTGTGGGCAATACCGTGGCCATGCAGGAGAGCCGTTACGTCATGACGGCCCTCTCCGTCCACGACGGCCTGGCGAGCGGAGTCGGTCACGACCTGACCAGCTTCACCCGGTATGACGGCGGGCAGCGCGATCGGAACGAGCGCGAATTCTTCGGCTTCGCCACCGTGGAGACGGTGCGTCCCGACGGCGGCATCGCCGTGCAGCGGTACCTGAACGACAGCTCCCGGCGGAAGGGCCTGCTCGCCTCCGAGGAGCTGCGCGATGCGAGCGGCGCGCTCTTCAGCGCAGTCCTCAACCTGTACGACGACCAGCCGGCGCTCGTCGCCCCCGCGCTCGACGAGTGCCGCGGCCTCACCCCATTCTTCCTCTCCGGCGACGACTACTGCAGCGCCGCCTGGACGCGGCTCCAGCGCACCGAGCAGCGCTCGTACGAAGGGCAGACGGCGCTGGTCGGCCAGCCGCGAATCACCACCGCGCAGCAGTTCCAGTACGACCTGGCCACCGGCAACGTGATCGCGTTCGAGGACCTGGGCGACCTCGCCGATGTCGCCGACGACTTCTCCGCGACCGTCGACTACTTCACCGGCCCCGCGGCGTCCGCCCTGCATGCGATCGATCGGCCCGAGCACGTCGTCCTGTTCGCGGGCAGCCTCTCCTCCCGGACGCGGCTCCTGCGGGAACGGCGCGCCACCTTCGACGATTTCGCCAACCTCCGCCAGCTCTCGATCAACCTGGGCGGCAACGGTTCGGCCGCCACCCTCGACCTGGTCTGGAACGGTGACGGCAACCTGCAGCGCTACGTCTCGCCGCCGAACGCCAACGGCGAGCGCTACACCGTGGACTACGGCTACGACCCGGCGACCCGCTCCTTCGTCACCTCCATCGTCGACGCCTTCGGCTACGCCTCCTCGGCGGAATTCGACCTGGGCCTCGCCGAGGTGCTGCGCACCACCGACCTCAACGGAAACTCTACCTTCCGGACGTTCGATGGGTTCGGCCGGCTGGCGCAGGTCTTCGGACCGTACGACCCGCCGGGCAGCGCGCCGCCCACGGTGCGGATCAGCTACGCGCACCAGGCGACGCCGGCGTCGGCGCTGACCGCGAACAAGCTCCCACAGCCAAAGCGCGACGGAAGCGCCACCTTGGACACGGTCGTCTTCATGGACGGTCTGCGCCGCGTCGTCCAGACGAGGAACGACGCCGAGGTCCGCGGTTCCATCGGCACCACCGTCTCCGGCCGGATCGATTTCGACGCGATGGGCCGAATGGCCTCCCAAGGCCAGGCCACGTTCTCGCTCGCGCCCAAGACCACCTTCGTACAAGGACCCGCGCGCAACCCGACCACCTTCGTCTACGACGTCCTCGGCCGGACGGTCCTCGCCACCGCGCCGGACGCATCCACCACCTCCACCGAGCGTGGCTTCGGCTCGGCGGCCGGGGACCCGGTGCTGCGCTTCCGGGTGGCCGTCACCGACGCCGAGCACCGCTTGCACGTCAGCTTCCACGACGGCGCTCAGCGGGTGACGGCGGTGGAGCAACGGATCGACGGGCGCGTGCCCGCCACGCGCTACCTGTACGATCCCCTCGGCGAGCTGACCGCGGTCGTCGACGCGGCCGGCAACAGCACCGCGATCGGTTACGACCTCGCGGGCCGCACCACCCAGGTCACCACGCCGGACTCCGGGCGGACCGAGTTCACCTACGACGCGGCGGGCGATCTGATCGCGAAGGTCGATCCCAATCTCCGCGGGGCAGGCCTTTCCCTCTCGTACGTCTACCAATTCAACCGCGTCGTCCGCGTGGTCCGTCCCATCTCCGGGGACATCACCTTCGAGTACGGACCGCCGGGGGCGCCGGAGAACGCCGCCGGGCGCATCGCCCGCATCGTCGACGAGGCGGGCCAGGAGACGCGCGGGTACGGCCGGCTGGGCGAGGTCGTGCGCACGACGCGCACCTTGATCCCGCTGACGCCGGGGAACGTCTCGCGCACGTTCGAGACGCGGTTCGCGTTCGACAGCTTCGGCCGCATGCTGCAGATGGCCTATCCCGATGGAGAGGTCCTCGGCTACGGCTACGATGGCGGCGGTCTGGTCAATTCGGCCGGCGGCGTGCGTCCGGCGACCGCGCAGACGCCGCAGCAGGCGGAGACGTACCTCGCCTCGATGGAGTACGACGAGTTCGGCGCGCGCGTCGTGATGAGGCTGGGCAACGGAGTCGTCTCTCGCTACGCCTACGACCCCTTGACGCGCCGGCTCGCGGGCCTCGAGACGGTGACGACGCCCAACCGCACGCTGCAGGCCCTGACGTACGCCTACGACCGGGTCGGCAACCTGCTCGACGTCGTCAACGGGCGGCCGAAGTCGACGCCGCACCGCTCCGGGCCGGTCTCCCTCCACTACCAGTACGACGCGCTCGATCGCCTGGTCCTGGCGCAGGGCGCGGCGGACGCTCGCCCGGGTCTTCTCGATCGCTTCGCCGCCACCTTCAGCTACTCCGACATCCACAACCTCACGCGCAACCTGCAGGTGCAGGAGCTGGTCCACACCAAGAGCGGGAACGCCGAGACCCCGCCGAAGTCGAACCACGACTTCGCCTACCTCTACCAAGGTGCCGGACCGCACCAGGCGACCACGATCGGCGACCTGACCCTCAGCTACGACGCGAACGGCAACACCGCGACCCAGTGCCGTGCGCACGGAGCCGTCTGCGCCGGGACCGTCGACACGGGCACGGTGCCGGCCAGCCATGACCACCTGCGCCGCTACGACTGGGCGGAGGACAACCTGCTCCGCCAGGTCGTCGACGGGGGCGGGAACAACGCCACCCGCTTCCTCTACGACGCCGGCGGTCAGCGCGTGGTCAAGTTCGGGCGGGGCGGTCCCAGCCTCACCATCGGGCAGTTCTTCTCGGTGCAGGGCAGTCACCATGCGAGCAAGCACATCTTCGCCGGAAGCATCCGGCTCGCCTCCAAGCTGATCCCCGTCTCGCAGGAAGTCGCCCTGTTCAACCCGCTCAGGGCCGGCCGGATCGCGTCCGGCTGTTCGTCGGGGCAACCCTGCCAGGCGACGCTGGTCGCGGCCGCCGGTCCGCGTACCGAGCCGCTGCGATCGGAGACGTACTACTTCCACCCCGACCACCTCGGCTCCACGGCCTGGGTGACCGACCACGCCGGGATGGTGCACGAGCACGTCGAGTACTTCCCGTACGGCGACGTCTGGCGGGACTCGCGCCGCGACGACGACCCCGGTCCGGCCCCGAAGCCCCCGAGCTTCCTTTTCACCTCTAAGGAGTTCGACGAAGAGACGCACCTCACGTACTTCGGGGCGCGCTACTACGACTCGCGGCTGGCGCGCTGGACGAGCAACGACCCTGCCTTGCTCACGGCCGCCAGCCATTCGCCGGGTCTTCTCTCCGGCTACCTCTACGGAGGAGCGAGCCCGGTCCGCTTCACCGATCCCGACGGCCGCTCGATCCTCGACGTCGCCTTCACCGTCCTCGACGTCGCCACCTTCATCAAGGAGCCGAGCCTCGCCAACGCGGCGTTCGTGGTCGTCGACATCGTGACGCTGGCCACGCCGCTCCCCAGCGCGGGTGCAGTGCGGGCGGCCGTGAAGGGCGTCGAGCTCCTCAACGAGGCGCACAAAGCCGCCGAGATCGCCTCGACCGCCAAGCACGCAGTCGATGCCGTGCACGTCGTCGAAACGGGAACGAAGGCGGTCGAAGGCGCCCGCGCCATCGAAGAGGCGGCGCGGGTGACCGAGGGCGGGGCGCACGTGGTCGAGGCCGGGTCGCACACGGTCGAGGCTGGCGCGCACACGGCAGAGGCGGCGCGGGCCGGTGAGGAGGGGTCGCAGGCTTCCAAGACGGTGCGGAACGAGCGCACCCACGAGCACCATTCGGACCCGAAGTTCATGGGCGGAGAACCGAAGCAGGCGACCACCACGCTGGCCGAGAGCGAGCACCAGCAGTTGCACAAGGAGCTGAACGAGTTCCTCAAGCAGCAGAAGAGCGAGTTCGGCCACGACATGGCGCCTCGCAGAGGGAACCCCGGCAGCAAGATCCGCCAGAACTTCACCCGCGACGAGTTGCTCAGGGCCGCGGGGGAGTTCTACAACAAGAATGCCGCCCGATTCCCCAAGGCTGCAGAGGACTTTTTCCGGCAGCATCCCCATCTGCGCGAGTGAGGTGAAATGTCCACGAACGTCGCAACGCACCCGATCGTGGCTCACGTGATCAGAGGCCCGGACAACGACACGCATCTCTTCGACGACCGGGCCGAGCGGTGCGGCACCTGCGGCTTTCGCCGGGACCTCCTTGCCACGAATCCACGGTACGTCCTGCGCCGCTCGAACCTCGACGTGTCCTCCACCTATGACAACCAGCTGATCGTGTCGGCGCGGTTCAAGGAGTGGGCCGAGCGCGCTGGACTGACCGGGGCGGTCTTCCATCCGTTCGATGACGACCCACGCCATTTTCACCTGACGTCCGACCGCGTGGTGCCGTTCGACACCGTCGCAAGGAAGACGCGCGTCATCGGCCCGATCTGCCCGGAGTGTGGCCAAGCGGCGGAGGTCATCGGCGCGGACCCGGCGTTCCTGCGGGTGAAGGCCCCGATCGAGCGGGGCTTTGCCAGGACGGACGTGGCGTTCGGCAGCCAGAACGCCAAGAGCCCCTTGATTCTCGTGGACGTCGAGAGTGGGCAGGCGCTGGAGCGCGCCTCGATGAAGGGGCTGGAGTTGAGTCGCGCCTACGGGACCCTGCTGAGCTGAGGGGCTGCCGGTTGCGCGCGGTGGAACAGGAGAGGACGGCGATGGACAAGCTGCGCACCTGGATCGGCGCTCTCCTCCTGCTCGCCGCGGGCGTGGGGGGCGGCTATGCGGTGGGCCGCAGGGCAGCAACGGAGCGCCAGCGCGCGCTGCCGGACGCGAGTCCGGCGGTGGCGACGTTCGAGGGTGGCGCGGTCACCGCGGACGAGCTGCGCGCGGCGATCGAAGAGCAGGGCCCGCTCTCGAAGCCGGAGCTCGCGAGCGTGGCCGGTCGGCGGCGGCTGGCCGGGGAGCTGGTGCGGCAGAAGCTGATGGAGCGGGACGCGGCGGCGAAAGGCTACGACAGCGCTCCGGAGTTCCTTCGCGAACGGCGGCGCTCGCTGGTCGCCCTCTACTTGCGCAAGGAGCTGGAGGAGCCGGCCGCGCGGCACTCGCCGTCGGATGCCGAGCTGCAGGGCTACCTCGATCGGCACCGGGGGGAATATGGGCAACCGGAGCGCGTGCGCATCGCGCACATCTTCGTCGCCGCGCCCGCTGAGCCGGGCGCCGCGCGCAAGAAGAAGCTCGCCGACGCCCAGGCGCTGCTGCAGAAGCTGGCGCAGAGCTCCGCGCGAGACTATTACGCCTTCGCGACCGCGGCTCGGGAGCGCTCCGACGACACTGCCACCAAGGGATTCGGTGGCGACTTGCCGTTGCTCACGCGGGCGGAGTTGGAGGGCCGGCTCGGGCGCGAGATGGCCGAAGCAGCCTTCGCGCTGCGCGGGACCGAGGTGCTCGCCGACCATGTGGTCGAGGCGCCCGGCGGGTTCCACCTGGTCAAGCTGCGCGCGCGGGTCGAGGCGATGAACCCGGACCTCGCGAGCCTCCGGAACCTGCTCCGCGGCCGGGTGGCGGCCGAGCTTCGCAGCGGCGAGGAACAGGCGTTCTTCGGCACCCTGGAGAAAAGGGCTGGCGTCCAATTCGACGAGGCAGCCCTGGCTGCCGTGCAGGTCGTGCCCGGCGCGGGCCGGACGGTGAGCAGCGCGAGCGGCGCGCGGTAGTCAGGATCCCGCCAGGTCGCGAGGCGGCGGAGACGTACGCCTGGGAAGCCTCAGCGCGGGAACGCCGCGGCGACGCCGCCGTCGACGGGCAGGGTGGCCCCGGTGGTGGGCGTCTGGTTGGAGGCGAAGAACACCACCGCTCGCCCGACGTGCGCGCCGGTGACCTCGGCGTGCAAGAGATTTCGCTCCCGGTAGAACTCCTGCAGCTTCT
>Ga0099828_10003516_pt1 | contig 10951 bp, 6 predicted proteins | sample CZO8metaG_2_FD_79338 | JGI IMG/M metagenome (GOLD analysis project Ga0099828, IMG submission 79338) | Vadose zone soil microbial communities from the Eel River Critical Zone Observatory, Northern California, USA - CZOApr15con2H1.8 metaG | ecosystem: Environmental > Terrestrial > Soil > Vadose...
GGCCCAGCCAGCCCCGGCCCAGCCAGCCCCGGCCCCGCCAGCCCCGGCCCCGCCAGCCCCGGCCCAGCCAGCCCCGGCCCCGCCAGCCCCGGCCCCGCGAGGCCTGCCTCCGCCGTGATCGGCCCGGCGTGGTCTGACATGCGCGCGGCCCCGGCCGGCGGCAGGGCCGCGATCAGCGGCGGAGCCGGCGACCATCGCGGCCCAGCCACCTGGTCGTGAGTCACCGCCGGGCCATCCGCGCTGTCCCGGGATGCCGCCGGGCCAGCCGCCAGCAAGGGCGCGGCCAGCTGGGTGGCTGCTCCCGGCGGGCCGGCGAGCAGTTGCCCGGTCGCGCTCCATTCGAACCCGCTTGCCTGGGTCAGGGCGGCCGCGAAATCTAGGCAGCGCTGATAGCGATCATCTGGCGACCTGGCCAGCGCCCGCGCCAGCACCCGGCCGATCTCCGGCGGCAGGTCCGGCCGGAGCGAGGTCATTTGCCGCGGCGCCTCTGCAACCTGCCCCCGCAGCAGCCCGAGATCCTGGCCGCGCCTGAACGGCGGCTCCCCGGAGAGCATCTCGAAGGCGGCGCAGGCCAGCGCGTAGAGATCGGTCCGGCCATCGACGGGGCGGGACTCGATCTGCTCGGGCGCCATGTAGTCAAGCGTGCCCGCGAACTGACCGGCGAGGTTCGGGTCGGTCGTCGTTGACAGGGCTTGCTTGCTGAGCCCGAAGTCGGACAGGTAGACGTGATCCGGCTGGCCGCTGCCCGCCACCGTAGCGAGCAGCATGTTGGCGGGCTTGACATCGCGGTGGACCAGGCCTGCGGCATGCGCCGCGTCCAGCGCGGACGCGACCTGGGCGATGATGCCGCAGGTCCGCGCCGCGTCCAGCGGGCCGGCCCGGCGGACCAGGGTGCCGACGTCTCCCCCGCCGACGTAACGCATCGCGATGAACAGCGCTCCGCCGGACTCCCCGGCCTCGAAGACCGGGATGATGTGCGGATGATCAACAGCGGCTGCCGCCCTCGACTCGCTGATGAACCGCCGGCGGAACGACTCGTCCCTGGCGATCTCGGGCGCCAGGATCTTCAGCGCGACCCACCGGCCGAGGCGGGCGTCGTATGCGCGGTAGACAACGGCCATGCCGCCCCAGCCGATCTGCTCCGCCAGGTGGTAGCCAGCTACTTGCGAACCACCAGTCGCAAAATCACCGGAAACCCGGCGAACTTCGTCAGCCACCATGCCTCCAGGCCGGTCAGCCCAATTCCCGCTATCGCTATTCACAGAAACATCGTCCTGGCACCTGGATCACTCGCTTTACTTGGCAAATTAAGGCCGCTAATTCAGTATTCACACCACCGGCTATGCGCTGTCAACTCGCCCGATCTATGGCTGCCACTTTTCTGCGCCTGGTTAGATCGTCACCCGCCGCAGCGTGCACGTCCAGCGGCAATAGCGCGCCGCGTGTGGTCGGCGCCGGGAGACTGGCGCTGTGACCGTGAGAGCATCAGATGCCGTGCGGCGAAAACCTGCGACCTGGAACCACAACATCCACTATCACCGGCTCATCCTTGGCGCTGTTCCGCACGGCGGCCAGCGGGGCCTGGATGTCGGGTGCGGTGAGGGCATGCTCGCCCGGCAGTTGCGGCGGGGAGTGCCGTACGTGGCCGCGATCGACGTTGACGCGGCGACCATCAGCCGGGCCAGGCAGCAGGATGACGGCGCCGGGGTCGAATATCTTTGCGGTGACTTCCTCACCTATGACTTTCCGCCAGCGTCGTTTGACGTGATCGTGTCGGTCGCCGCGCTGCACCATATGGACGAGGTGGCGGCACTGCGCCGGATGCGGCGGCTCCTGCGGCCCGGCGGGACGCTGGCCGTCGTCGGGCTCGCCCGCAGCCGCTACCCGGGTGACCTGCCGGCGGACCTAGCCGCGGTGCCGGTAAACCTGCTGCTCAGGGCCTGGAAGGGATACCAGGAGGTCACTGCCCCGACCGTCTGGCCGCCGGCCCGCAGCTACGCCGAGATACGGCGGATCACCCAGCAGGAGCTAGCCGGGTCCAGGTACCGCCGCCACCTGCTGTGGCGCTACTCCGTCATCTGGACGAATCCGCGAACCGGGTCCGCGAGATGACGCCATACGACCGGAACCCGGGCAGTTCAGCGGGCGGACAGGACCGAGCGGAGCGGGGCAAGGTCGAGCGATCACCGCGACGGAACGGCCGTTCATGATCCCGGGGATTTCTCAGTCGCTACGACTGAGAAATCCCCGGGATCATGAAACTCAGCCGTCGGGGCAGGAAGGCGGGTGGGCAGACTCAGCGCGTCCGTGACGACCGAGCGGGTCAGGCGGCAGGGGGCGGCTGGCTGGCCTGATGGCTCCTGACGCCTGCTGCCGCGATGCGGCCTTGCGGTCACCGTGACAACATGACCGGATGCGAGTGATGCAAACCCCCGATGATCGTTTCGCGGACCTGCCGGATTTCGGCTACCCGCCGCGATATGCCGATGTCGGCGGCATCCGGCTCGCCTACGTGGAAGCCGGGCCGCCGGACGGCGAGCCCGTGCTGCTCTTGCACGGCGAGCCGAGCTGGTCGTTTCTCTACCGCAGGGTGATGCCGGTACTGGCCGGCGCCGGGCTGCGCGCGATCGCGGCCGACCTGGTCGGATTCGGGCGCTCAGATAAGCCAGCCGAGATCGCTGACCACAGCTATGCACGGCACGTGGAGTGGATCCGGGCGCTCGCGTTCGACCGGCTTGACCTGAGCGGGCTGACTCTCGTCGGGCAGGACTGGGGCGGCCTGATCGGGCTGCGGCTGGCCGCCGAGCACCCGGAGCGGTTCGCCCGCATTGTGGCGGCCAACACCGGGCTGCCCACCGGTGACCAGCCGATGCCGGAGATCTGGCTGCGGTTTCGCGAGGTCGTGCGCACCGCGCCGCACCTGCAGATCGCACGCCTGGTGCAGTCCGGCTGCCAGACGGTCCTGCCGCCCGCGGTGCTTGCCGCCTATGACGCGCCGTTCCCCGACGAGACCTTCATGGCCGGGCCACGGGCGATGCCAGGACTGGTACCGACATCCCCCGATGATCCGGCGACAGCTGCCAACCGGGCCGCCTGGCGGCAGCTGTCTGCCTGGGACAAGCCATTTCTCGTGGCGTTCAGCGACCGCGATCCCATCACGGGGGCAATGGCGCCGATACTCAAGAACGCCGTACCAGGCGCCGCGGGCGTCCAGCACCCAGTGATTCAGGGAGCCGGGCATTTCCTGCAGGAGGACGCAGGCGAACAGCTCGGCGCCGTCGTCGCCGACTTCGTCCGGTCCAGCCCGCCAGGCAGCTAACCCGTAGTTCCCCCCGGTGGCGAACCGATATGGGCGCTGACCAGGTGAAACAGCCCCAGCTCATGACTACATAGACATGTAATTTCCGTGATCAAGGGCTCTACCACCTGGTCAAACGCGTCGACCAATCGGCTTGGGGGGAACTTCGGGCTAACCGCCCAGGCGGCGCGGCAATCCGCGGTTTGGGGCAGGGCGAGCCGTCGGTCATGAGGACCCGCGGCAGCCCTGGTGACGCCGACACTGACGATCATGGCTGACCGGGTACCGTAACTGGAGGAATGAGGCACCATGCGAAGCGGCCTGATCACCCATCCGGAAAGGTGCTCTTTCCCGAGCGGGGCGAGACGAAGGCCGACCTCGCCAGGCATTATCTGCGGGTCGCAGAGCCGCTGATGCGGACAATGGGCGGACGCCCGGTGCTGCTGCAGCGCTTCCCCGAAGGCGCGGCCGGGCCTTCCTTCTTCCAGAAACGGGTGCCAGGCAACATCCCGGACTGGCTGCAGACCGCCACGGTCTCGACGCCCAACGGCACCACTTCGCAGGCGCTGGTCGCCGCCGACCTGGACCATGTGCTGTGGGCAGTGAACCTCGGCTGCCGCGCTGGGATGTCCTCGCGGCCGGGCTCAGCGCCGGCCCCAGAGCGTGACGACAATGCCCTTGAAGTGCCGCTCGGCTACCAGAGAGAAACGGTGCTCCAGCACCAGGCTCTCGTCCCTGAACAGCGGCGCAGACAGCTGCGCCGAAGGCGCCCTGCCGAGCACCCAGATCCGCTGGCGGGCGAGCATCAGCGGGAGCGTGACATCGAACGGCTTGTCGCTGCCCCGGAACGTGCCTGCCTGCAGCGGCGACACGGCCATCGCGAAGTCGCTGACGTTCTGGAAGTCGCGCGGGTAGCCCAGCCTGGCCTTCCGGTAGAACGCGTTGAAGAAGAGCACCCCGTCGCCGGTCCGCGCGTTGGCTGCCAGGTAGCGAGCGGGTCCGCCGAAGTCGAACAGGCGGCTGCCCGGAGTGCGGACCCGCTGCTGCGGCCCGAGCTGCAGCAGCAGCGCGCACACGCACAGGACCGCGCCCGGCACCCAGAACAGCGCTCGCCGGTCGACCACGTCGCCCAGCCATCGGCCGATCCTGTACACCCCGGCGCCGGCCAGCAGGGCCGCGCCTGCCTCGCCATACAGCACGTAACGATCGACGTACAACGGCCGCGCGACGAGTGATTCGAGGAGCAGCACCGCGGCCGGCACCACGAGCAGCGGCGCCGCTACTGACGGCAAGGAGATCCCGCCGCGGCTCCACCATGCGGGCTCGGGCTTCGCGCCGGTTTCCGCGGCCGCGCCGCCCGGCCGGAGTCGCCACCTTCCGCGCGGGGGCAGCACGGCTGCCACGGCGCAGCCCAAAAGGACGACGGCGACCACCTTCGTCGCACCGAAGTAGTCCTGGAAGAGAATCCGGAGGGCGGTCGGGCCCGGCCGGGGGATCCAGCCGATGACGCGATCCTCCCGATGGCTGATCACGACGAGGGGCGTGACCAGCAGCGCGCCTGCGGCCGCCGTGGCCGCCCAGTGCACAGCGGCCCGCAGCCCGTACCTGGCCAGCAGGACCGTGATCGCGTGCGCCGCCAGCACCAGCAGGGACAGCTCGTGCAGGTAGCCGCCCAGTGTCACCAGCGCGGCGTAGACCAGCCACCGGCGCACGACCCGCCCGCCGGTCCCGCCTGGAGCCTCGGCTTTCATGGCATGCAACAGGGCCAGCGTCGAGCCGAGGACGCAGGCGAATACCAGCGCGTAGGACCGCGCGGTCTGCGCGTAGAAGCTGATGGTCGGTGTCACCGCCATGATCAGGCCGGCGAACAGCCCGGCCCAGCCCGATCCGGTGAGCCGCCTGCCGGTGATCGCCACCATCGCCGCAGCGGCAGTCATGCTGATGACCGAGGGGATGCGCATGAACGTCGGGCTGCTGCCCAGCGTCATCCAGTAGTGCATCAGCAGGTAGTACAGCCCGTGCACGGCATCGACGTTGTTGAGCAGGTGCGCGAGGTCACGGAGGCTCAGCGAGGCCGCCCAGTGGGTCGCCACCTCGTCGTTGCCCATGGACTGCGAACGCGCTAGTCCCCACAATCCGAGAACCGCCATCGCCGCGGCCGCGCCGCCGGCCGGCCCGAACTTCGCGGCCATCGCCCACCGCCCGGCAGGCACCGCCGGCGGGCCGCCGCCCGCCGCCGCGGGCTTGCCCTCCGGCTCGGGGCGCGGGGACATCTCGTTTCGCTGTCCCGATGGCGCTGAGGTCATCGCCGGTCAGGCGGGTCGTCCAGGGACGCCTCGAAGGTCTGCCGCCACCTCGCCGGCGATGTGAACTCGGCCGCCGCGGCACGGTAGTTCGCGGCCAGGCGCGGCCATTGCCGTAGCAGCCGGGAGTGCAGGATCAGGCTGCGCTGCGTGAGCAAGCGGAACAGCTGCGGGTCGCGCTGGTACCAAGCGGTGCTCGCGCCGTCAGCTGCTGACACCAGGGCGCTGTCCAGGTTGGACAACGTCCACCAGGACGCGTCCTGGTAGGGCAGCGCCGCCAGCGGCCGCTGCCTGGCATCCTTTCGCGGTGACGTCAGCTGCCGCGCCGCCCCGGCCGCGGCCTTCGTCAGCAGGCCGATCTTGTTGGTCGGGGAGGTGAACTCCCGGCCCTTGCCCGGCGGCTTACGCCGCCGGACCGGGGGGAAGCTCTCGATGTCCGGCGCGGTCTGCGCATCGATGTACTGCCTGCGAAGGTCCCGAAGGTCCTTCATCTTGGTCCGCAGCTCTGCGTGCAGGTGCTCCGGCCCCGACAGCACGTCCTCGACGGCCAGCAATCTCAGTGCGGCCGTCGAGTACTGCATCGACAGCAGGTGCTGGACCTGTGTTTCCGCGCTCTCAGCGACGAGACGGCCGCCGCGGTCGTATGGCGAGTGCAGCAGCGCGGTGACGAGACGGTTCCGCAGGTGGTAATACGCCTGCCAGTCGGTAGCGTCGGTCTTGTCCTGCCAGGGCACGTGCCACGCGGCCACGCCCGGCATGGACACGGTGGGATAGCCGGCCTTGCGGGCGCGCAGTCCGTATTCGGCGTCGTCCCACTTGATGAAGACCGGCAGCGCGAGGCCTACCTCGGCGATGATCCGTGTCGGGATAAGGCACATCCACCAGCCGTTATAGTCGGCGTCGACGCGGCGGTGCAGCCACGGCGTATGCCGCAGGTTCCGGCGCCCGAAATCGTGACCTTGGTTGGTGCGCGGAGCGGGCCCCCACCACCATTTGTAGGGTGCGACAGTCTCGCCGAACGCGTGCAGCACCGACCGGTCGTGCAGGCTGAACATGTGCCCGCCGACGATCGTCGGCCGCCGGGAGAGATCCGCGAAGATCACCGCTCGCCGGATGCCTTCGGGATCGAGAGTGATGTCGTCGTCGAGAACGAGCAGGTAGTCGCTCTTGCCCGCGCGCAGTGTCTCGTCCATCGCCCGGGAGAACCCGCCTGAGCCGCCGATGTTCCCCTGCTGGATGACGTGCAGCCGGTCGCCGATCTTCTTTGCCGCGTCGGCGAAGTCCTGGTGGTCCGTCACGTGGTCAGTGCCCTGGTCGACGACGTAGACCGCGTCGAGAATATCCAGCACCTCCGCCGCGTCGCCCAGGGTGCGCAGCTGCCCGACCATGAAATCGGGCCGGTTGAAGGTGGTGATCCCGATGCTGATACGGCCGCTGGGAGCCTGCGGGGCTGGCGCGGCCCAGTCCGCCTCGATCAGCGTCGTCCCTCGCGGGCCGGCCACGATGTCGAACCAGTACCAGCCGCCGTCGATGAACTCCGTGAGCGGCAGCGTCCGTTCGATCGTTTCCGGCTCGCCGGTCTCGACCTTGATCGTCTCGACCGGGTGGCTGAGGCCCTTGGCGGTGGAGCGGTACAGGACAATCGTCGCCTCGCCAGCCAGGCGAATGCGGAGCGTCACGGAATCCACGGTGGTCCACCGGCGCCAGTAGCTCGCCGGGAAGGCGTTGAAGTAGGTGGCGAACGAGACGCGGCGGCCCTCCCTGATCGATGCGCTCCGGCGCGGCTCGACTTCCCCGGCCGGCTCGACCGCCGCGCCCGGGCCGAATCGAATGCTCGACTGTGCCTCACCGGCCACGGCGCTGGTCAGCGATGCGGTCCTGGTGAGCGCCTTGGCCTTGGCCTTGGTGAGCGACTCGGTCAGGATCTCGGCGGCGCGCTCAGCGGCGCCTCGTTCCATGTTGGTCTCGACATACAGCGGCACGACGTCGAGGTCCTCGCCAGGGAACACGACCCGCTGCAGGACACGCAGGCCGGGGCCCGCATTGTGCTCGCTCATCATGCCCACGTGCTCGCTCATCATGCCCGCACACCTCCGCCGGCCAGCGGCGCACGATCGGCGAAGAACGGGCGCAGGCGGTTGTCGTACATGCTCAGCGCGGATGCGATCGCCATGTGCATGTCGAGGTACTTGTACGTGCCGAGGCGCCCGCCGAACAGCACACCGGGCTCCCGTTCTGCCATCTCGCGGTAAGCCGCCAGCTTGGCCCGATCCGCGGCCATGTTGATGGGGTAGTACGGCTCATCGCCGCGGTCGGCAAACCGCGAGTACTCCCGCATGATCACTGTCTTGTCCTCCGGATACCAGTCGCGCTCGGGGTGGAAGTGTCGGAACTCATGGATACGGGTGAACGGAACGTCCTCGTCCGCGTAGTTCATCACGGGCGTTCCCTGGAAGTCGCCGGTAGCGAGCACCTCCACGTCGAAGTCGAGAGTGCGCCAGCCCAGGTCACCCGCGGCGTAGTCAAAGTACGCATCGAGCGGGCCGGTGTACACGACCGGCACGTTGGCCAGCAGGCCGGACCGCATCCCGGCGAAATCCGTGTCCAGCCGCACCTCGATGTTGGCGTGGTCGATCATGCGCTCAAGCCAGGCGGTGTAGCCGTCGACCGGCAGCCCCTCGAAGGTGTCGCTGAAGTAGCGGTTGTCGAAGGTGTAGCGCACCGGCAGCCGCGTGATGATCTCCGCGGGCAGGTCGGCAGGATCCGTCTGCCATTGCTTGGCGGTGTAGCCGCGGATGAACGCCTCGTAGAGTGGCCGCCCGATCAGCGACACGGCCTTCTGCTCGAGGTTGCCGGCCTGATCCGCCGCCACCTCGGCAGACTGCCCGGCTATCAGCGCCCGCGCTTCGTCCGGGGACAGCACCGTGCCGAAGTACTCGCAGATGGTCGCCAGGTTGATCGGCATCGGATACACCCGGCCCTGGCAGACCGAGAACACCCGGTGCTGATAGCCGGTGAAGGCCGTGAACCGGTTGGCGTACTCCCAGACCCGGGCATTCGAGGTATGGAAGAGATGCGCACCGTAGCGATGTATCTCTATCCCGGTTTCCGGTTCTGGCTCGGTGTAGGCGTTCCCGCCGATGTGGTGCCTGCGCTCGATGACGAGCACGCGCAGGCCCAGATCGGCCGCACACCGTTCCGCGATGGTGAGCCCGAAGAAGCCAGACCCGACGATCGCGAGGTCGATGTTCACGTGCTCACCGGCAACGCCGGCGCACGCCAGGCACGGCGGCGGATGTCTCCGGGTACTCCCGCCATTCCTCTGCGTACTCCCACTCCGGGGGCTCCCACTCCGTGTGCGTGGCCAGTTCCGGCCCCGGGCGCTCACTGTAGTGCGCGACGATTGGGCGGTACAGCGCACGACGGAACCACCACGGGACCAGCCGGTAGCCGCCGCGAACCATGACGTTGCGCACGTACTCCGCCCGCGAGGTGAACCCCTGCTGCCGGAATTCTCGCTGCAGCCGCAGTTCGGAGCGGAGCAGCTCGGTGCCGCCTCGTCTTTTGAAGGACTCCGCGCCGACGCGATAGAATACCAGCGGCTCGGCCACGTTGATCGCTCGCGCCCCGTTGTCGAGCATTCGGGCGAAGAGCGCGTAATCCTCCATGAGCGGCAGATCGCCGTAGCCGCCTGCCGCCAGAACGGCATGCCGGCGATAGACGACAGTCGGGTGATTGAACGGATCATGCAGCCGCGCATAGCGCTGAATCCTGGCGGGATCTGTCGGCGGTACCCGCTGCCCGACGATGTGGTCGGTGTCATCGACGAACTCCAGCAGGCCGGCCCCGACGATGTCGGCGTTCTGGATGAGCGGCAACTCCACCTCGAAGCGATGCGGCATCGCCACATCGTCGGCGTCCATGCGGGCGACCACGTCAAACCAGCTCGCGGCCAGCCCTTGATCCAGGGCAGGTCCCAGGCCGCCGTTGCGCTGCAGCGGGACCAGCGTCACCGGCACCGGGCTGGTCGCCTGAAGTTCATCCAGGCACTTGCCGAGCTCGTCATGAACCGGCCCGTCACGAACGATGACCACCTGGTCCGGACGCACGGTCTGGTCGTTGACCGCACTGCGGAACGCCCGCCGGAAGTAGTCGGGCCGCTCGCCGTCGTACACCGAGACCAGCAGCGAGAAGGGCTCATGCATGTGCAGAACTCGCCCTCCATGTTGACAGATATGCGCGCGGCGACCATCCGGCGAGACATGCGCGCAGCGACGGGGCGCGGGTTTCCGGAGCCGACGGTCCCGGACGGCGCGACATGTGGCTAGCCTGGCACGCCGGCCGTCGGCATGCTTCCGCTTGCGCGAATACGGGCCATAAGGTGAACACCGCACTGGGTAAGATTGGCTGCGTTACTGTCGGCTGCGAGCTTACCCGCGCACCTGGTCAACCGTGGCCGCGAGGTGCCACGGCCCACCACCTACCACGACCTACGAGGTGTCCGGATGGCAGCGCACGACGCCGCTCAGCCCGATGCGGCGCCAGATCCCGTCCCGGGCGCCGCTAACAGCGGCTCTTCCGGCACCCAGCAGCCGAAGGTGATCCTGCACATCGGTGAGCCCAAGACGGGCACGACCTTTCTGCAGCAGGTCATGTGGCGCAACCGGGCCGAACTCGCAGCGGGCGGTGTCGTGCTGCCTGGCCATCACCCGCAAGATCATTTTCGCGCCAGCCAGGACCTGCGCGGCATCCCGAAGCTGGCCTCGGACCCGGCCGGATCCTGGACCGGTGAATGGGACATCCTTGCCCGTCAGGCGCGGCAGGCGCCCAGGCTTGCCGTCATCTCGCACGAGCTCTTCTCGGCGGCCGATGCCGACCAGGCTGACCGCGCCGTGCAGTCGTTGCAGCCGGCCGAGGTACACGTCGTCCTCACCGTGCGAGCCATGGCAACGTTGCTGCCCGCCGAGTGGCAGGAGACCGTCAAGCACCGCAATGCCCTGGGCTGGGAGGACTGGCTGGAGAATGTGATCGACCGCGAGTCGCCGGCTGCCGACCGGCGCCAGTGGTGGTTCTGGCGGGTACACGACACGCTGGCCATCCTCGATGTCTGGTCGCGTCTGCTGCCGGCCAGGCAAGTGCACGTGATCACGACCCCGCCGACCGGAGCGGGCGATGGGCTGCTGTGGGAGCGCTTCGCGTCCTTGCTCGGCATCGACCCGGGTAGCGTCGACATCACCCGCGCCCGGGCGAACGTCTCGCTCGGGCTGCCCGAGATCGAGTTCCTGCGACGCCTCAACCAGGCACTTCCCGAAGAAGTCCCCAACTGGTTCTACATGTGGAACGTCAAGGA
>Ga0099828_10003517_pt1 | contig 10949 bp, 7 predicted proteins | sample CZO8metaG_2_FD_79338 | JGI IMG/M metagenome (GOLD analysis project Ga0099828, IMG submission 79338) | Vadose zone soil microbial communities from the Eel River Critical Zone Observatory, Northern California, USA - CZOApr15con2H1.8 metaG | ecosystem: Environmental > Terrestrial > Soil > Vadose...
ATCGCTGTCACGCTGATGGAGTTCAGGTTGAAGTACTGCTGATCGGCGACGATCTTCAGCAGGTGCTGACCGGCGGTGAGAGAAACGCCTTTCTTGCCGACCCACTGGAAGCTGTTCCAGCTGCCGGTGTTGGGCACGCTGACCGTTCCCGTCACATTCTGACCGTCGATCTCGATGTGGAACGCGCTGGTCGAGAACGCGCTGGCGACTCGCAGCTCGATGTCGTAGAGAGCGGTTGTCTGCACGTTGATTGTGTAGTTCAGCCATTCGCCGGTCTCGAAGTTGTTCACCACGTAGCCGCCGCCAAGCGTGTCGGAGGACAGGACGATGTCGACGTCCTCGTTGAGCCGGTATTGGCCTCCGGCGTTGCCCGCGACGTTGTCGTGATAGGCGACGCCTTCCCCGCCCAGGTCGAAGTTCTCCGCCTCGAAGCTTCCGGGCACCGCTACGGGGGTTCCGGAAAAAGGCATCGGAGTAGTCTGGGCTTGGGCTGCGAAAGGCAAACCGGCGCCCATTAGAAGCGCAAAGGCAGCAGCGCGTATCGCAATAGCCGCGCGCCCGCAACCTGCGGTGAACGATGAAGTCCCAAATTTACTCGCGACACGACAGATCCGATGCGAAGCGGCCGTGAGCGACTGGATGGTGTGAAGGTGTAGAGGTTTCATGGCGTCTACCTGTAGTTGAATAACGACAACAAGTAGTCGCATCATGACAACGGCATGGATTTATTGCGCTGACCTAATTCACATAACTCGCTGGAACCGACTTCGAAAAACCTTAGGTGTTCCTAGGGTTAGGTCTGACGAAGAGCGAGAATTGGAGTTAAAAAATCAGCGGGAACAATTCGTTGTTGTAGCGCTGTTACTGCGATCTAATCCGAAAGGACTATGGATCTGCGAACCGCGGACTCGTGTCTCAGAAGGTGAGAAAAATTCCCGCAGGAGATCGCGTTTTTGCCGCACCGGATTCAGTCCTATGAAAGGAACCGGGTTCAGCGCCGGTATGGATTGCAGGGGAAGGTAGAACGATCAGTACCGGGGGACCTGCGCAAGCGCGATCAAGCTTCGAAGACTGATTCGTCGTGCGGGGAGTGTCATCGCGTCCCGGATAGGCCGATCGGACCAGTCCGGGAAATCATCCATAAACGTCGTGCGACTATCTTGGCGCTCCATGGGGTTGCAAATCAGGTCATTCGCGCTCGCCGCCTTGCTCGGCATTGCAGCGATGACCCTGTCGGCTACGGCGTATGGCCAGTCACGCGAGAGTCAATCACGCGAGACCCTTGGGGAAGGCGATTCCATCCGCATCACCGTGTTCCAGAACCCGGACCTCACGACCGAGACGCGCATTTCCGAGCGGGGTACCATCACCTTCCCCTTGATCGGCGAGATCGCGCTTGGCGGGCTTACGCCGGCAGGAGCGGAGGCGAGGATCGCCCGGCAATTGATCGAAGGGAAGTTCGTGCTGAAGCCCCAGGTCAATCTCAACGTGATCCGGGTGCGCAGCCGGCAAGTTTCGGTGCTCGGCCAAGTCGCCCACCCGGGGCGGTATCCGCTCGACGATACCAGTTCAAGCCTGACCGACCTATTGGCGCTTGCCGGCGGAATCGGCCCGACCGGCGACGACAACGTCATCGTGATGGTGACGCGCAATGGCAAGACCGCGAAACTGGAAATCAACGTGCCGACCATGTACCGCACGGGCGACCTGTCACAGAATATTCAGTTGCAGGGCGGCGACGCGATTTTCGTGCAGCGCGCTCCCGTCTTCTATATCTACGGTGAGGTCCAGCGCGCGGGAGCCTATCGGCTTGAGCCGGCCATGACCGTGATGCAGGCGCTCTCGGTCGGGGGAGGTGTGACACCGCGCGGGACAGATAGTGGGTTGAAGATCCGCCGAAAAGCGGGGGACGGGAATTTCCGGACGATCGGCGCGCAGCTGACCGATCGAGTCGAGCCGGACGACGTGATCTACGTTCGGGAGAGCCTGTTCTAGAGGACACGCCCCGCGCGGTCCGCGAACTCGACCAGCCACATTGAAAACTTCATGAGCATCCAGCAGTTTCTTCTTGCATTGCGCGCGCGCTTCGGCGTGTTTGGCCTGGCGCTCGCCGCCACCGTATTGGCCGCCGCCGTGACAAGCTTGCTGCTTCCGAAATCCTACAAGGCGACGGTGTCGCTGCTGGTGGACGCCAAGGACGAGCAATCGCTCAGCAACGTCCTCCGTCCCCTCATTGCCCCGCAGGAGCGGCTCAGTTACCTGCAGACGCAGATGGACATCATTACCAGCAAGAAGGTGGCGCGCAAGGTCGTGCAAGACCTGAAGCTCGCGGAGAATCTTTCGATGCGGACGGCCTTCGAACACGAGCAGGGGAGCAAAGGCGCGATCGAAGACTGGCTGATCGAGAGCCTTGTCAAGAAGCTCAAGGTGGAAACCTCTCAGAGCAACGTCATCCAGGCCAGCTTTTCAGCCGCCGATCCGGACTTCTCGGCGTCGGTTGCCAACGGGTTCGCCAAAGCCTATATCGATACGATGCTCGAGTTGCGCGTGGAACCCACGCGGGAAGCGGCGGTATGGTTCGACGAACAGCTCAAGACCCTGCGAGCCAATCTGGAGGACGCTCAGGCAAAGCTGACGGACTATCACCAGCGGCAGGGAATCGTCTCGGCGGACGAGCGCTTCGACGTCGAGAACACGCGGTTGGGGATGCTCTCCGAGCAGGTGGCGAGAGCGCAGGAACAGACGTTCCAATGGAACAGCCGGGAGCAACAAGCCCGCGGATTCCTGAAGCAGGGCGGGTTGCCGGACAGACTCCCGGAGGTTCTGGACAATCCGTTCATTCAGAAGCTGAAGGCCGATCTCCTTCACGGAGAAGCGAAGCTGCAGGAATTGGCCACGCAGTACGGACCCAACCATCCGCAATACCAGCGTCAAGTGTCCGAGAATCAGAGCCTGCGCGACAGACTCGACGCCGAAATGAGGAAGATCGTGGCCGGAATCGAAAGCTCGGCGCGCCAGAACCGTCAGCGCGAGGCGGATCTCGTGAAAGCCATGGCATCGCAGCGGGCACGGTTGCTCGCGCTCAAAGAGAATCGCAATGAATTCACGGTGCTGAGGCGCAACGTGGAGTCTGCCGAACGGGCCTACGACACCGCCATGCAACGCTCTGTCGTGAGCCAGGTGGACAGCCGCGCGAGCCAAACCAACGTCACTGTGCTCAACCCGGCATTCGTGCCAAGCGTACCGTCCCAACCCAAGATCGTCCTCAACATCGTTTTGTCGGTGGCGGTCGGAACCATGCTCGGTATCGGCATCGTGATCCTGATGGAGGTTTTTGACCGCCGGGTGCGCTCGCGCGACGATCTCGACGATACGGGAAACGTGCCCCTGCTCGGCGTGCTTAACGCCTGGCGGCCTGCGGGGTACCCGCGGCTTGCGCTGCCAAGTGGCACCGGACGTGCGTTGCCGGATCCGGGCTGAGGATCGCCGATGAAAACCCAGGAGAATGTCCTGCCGATCGAAGGATCGGGTCGCGTCGTTGCGCGCCAAGACGGCAGGCTCGGGAGCATCCTTGCAGAAGAGGGAAAGCTCGGCGCCGCGGACATCGAACGGGTGTTGGAGCTGCAACGAATCGAGGGACTCAGATTCGGTGAGACTGCGCTTAGCTTGGGCCTGATCGCGCCGGACGACCTCGCTTGTGCGGTCGCCAAGCAGTATGGTGTTCCCTATCTGCTGCCCGGCAAACAGAGTATCAGCCGCGAGGTCGTCGTCGCTTATGAACCGTTTCACCGCTGCGCCGAGGAGCTGCGGGCGTTGCGGACCCAGTTGTCGATCCGTTGGTCCAAGGACGGTGTCAGGCACCGGGTGCTGGCAGTGGTGAGCCCAGGCTCGGGCGAAGGGCGCAGCTATGTGGCCGCCAACCTCGCCGTGGCTTTTTCACAGCTCGGCGAACGGACGCTTCTGATCGACGCCGACTTGCGAACGCCGCGACAGCATAGGATCTTCAGCGTCCCCGACAGGATCGGCCTCTCGGCAGTCCTCTCCGGCCGCGCTGATCGCGGTGCGATAGTGCCGGTTTCGGAATTCGGGTCGCTTTCACTCTTGCCGGCGGGTGCGTGCCCGCCTCACCCACAGGAGTTGCTGTTGCGCCCCGCCTTCGCCGCTTTGCTGGACGAGTTGCATACCGATTTTGACGTCATCCTCTTCGATACGCCGCCGGCGAGGCTCTACGCGGATGCACAGAGCCTAGCTTTCCGCGCAGGCAGTGCAATGGTGCTCGCCCGCAAAGACCACACCCGTCTTGCCGATACGACCCGCGTCATCCGGGAGTTGAACGAAACAGGCGCTCGCATCGTCGGTACCGTGTTCAACACGTTTTGAACCGGGCTGGCTGAAATGTCCTCGGTTCTGGACCAGCGGATCTTGCCCGGGGTGGCAGCCCTGTGGCGGCGACGCACGGCGGTCTTCCGCGACAACGGTTCGCCAGATGACGCGCGGTCCACTGCAGCCAAACTGTCCCTGTCCGCGGGCATCGCGCTGCTTGGCGTCTTTTGGGGCTCCGCGGTCGCCGTCGCCGAAACGAACGCGCTGTACTTGTGCCTCGCGTTGATCGGCTGCGCGTTCGTGCTGCTCGACTTTCGCGTTGGAGTGGTATTGCTCATCCTGTTGATGCCTATTTCGAGCAGCACGGTATTTCCGCACGAGATGCTCGGGATTACAGGCCTCAATCCCCTGAATTTGCTGCTGGTCGGGACGCTCGGCTCGTGCCTGCTTCATGGGGTATCTGACGGCAGCCTCCGTCGCTTTATGCCGCGCCCACTGCTATGGCTGTACATCGCACCGATCTTGGTCGCCGGCGCGTTGGGTTCGCGTCACGTCGGTGACATCGCGCCCGCCTTCTTCATGTACGACCAGCTCGAATTCCACGACGCGGCCGGCTACGTTCGCGACCTCGTGGTCAAGCCGTTGTCGATGGTGATATTCGCCCTGCTGGTTGGCGCCGCGGTATCGAAGTCGGAGAAGCCGGAAAAGTTTCTTGTTCCCACACTGATATCGATCTGGGTGATGGGCTCGATCGTGATCGTGTTCGTCTCTCAGTCCGGGGTCGCGCTCGGCCAACTTGCGAGCGATGACTCGCGCGGATTCCTTTCGCCGCTCGGACTGCACGCCAACGATCTGGGGCGCCTGTACGCCGTTGCCTACGCGCTGCTGCTCTTCACCTGGGCCGAATCGAAGGACACCGGATTGAGGCTCGCACTGCTGGCATCGATGGGAATGGTGGTGGTGGCGCTGGTGCTGACGTTCTCGCGCGGGGCCTTCCTCGGCTTCACCGTGGTCAACGTGCTGTTCCTGCTCTGGCGCCGCAACGCAAAAGCCTTGATGTTCTTCGGGCTCCTGGCGGCGGTCGCGGCGTTTCTCCTTCCCAGCGCAGTATACGACCGCGTGGAAAGCGGGTTCGGAAGCGGACTCGACGCCATCAGCGCCGGGCGCATCGAAGGGATCTGGGTGCCCCTCCTGCCCGAGGTGCTGCGCAGCCCCATTTACGGCAACGGTCTCGGGGCGATCCTCTGGTCCAACGCCATGCGCACGGGAGTCGGGGTCAGTATTCTGGGGGTGGCGCAAGCTCACAACGCCTACCTGGAGACCGTCCTCGACATGGGGATAGCCGGCCTGATCTTCGTTTGCGCCTACTTCGTCCACGTCTTGAAGGGTTTTCGCGCACTGAGCGTCGATCCGGTCTTGAGCCCCACCTTGCGCGGATTCCATCAGGGGGCTGCGGCCGGATTGGCGGGCTTTCTGGTCGCCGGCATCGCCGGCAGCTACCTCACACCGAGACCGGAGCAGATCTTCCTGTGGCTGGCGATCGGAATGATGTACGGTCAATGCGCCCGGAAGAGCCGGGAGGTGGATGTTTTCCGCTAATTTTCCCAGCCCGGTGCCCGCACCCAATCGGCGTGAGCACGCCGCCGGGCACGCGCGCGTGTACGGCGGCCCGCCGCCGCTCCGTCCGGCGAGCGCCTTACCGCGGCGGCCGCATATCTGCTTTGTCGCGCCGAACACCTGGCCGGTGTTTTCGGGCGACCCGGACAACGAGTTCATCGGCGGCGCAGAAGTGCAGCAAAGCATCCTGGCGCGGGCCTTGGCCGGCGCTGGGTACCGCGTGTCGATGATCTGCCTCGACTTCGGCCAGCCGCAAGGCGTGTTGCTCGACGGCGTCACCGTGCACAAGGCCCATCGTCCCCATGCCGGCGTGCCGGTGCTGCGCTTCGTGCATCCCCGCATCACTGCGATGTGGCGGGCGATGCGGGCGGTCGACGCGGATGTCTACTACCAGCGCTGCTCGGCCATGCTCACTGCCGTTGTCGCGGCGTTCTGCCGCCGCTACGGCAAGCGTTCCATCTTTGCCAGCGCGGCCGACCTGGACTTTGTGCCGGGGAGCCAGCCGATCCGTTATCTCCGCGACCGCTGGCTGTTCGAGCAGGGCCTCAAGCGCGTCGACAGAATTGTGGTGCAAAACGCGACGCAGCAGCAAAGCTGCCGCACCAATTACGACCGCGAATCGATCCAGATTCCCAATTGTTACCAATTGCCCGCCGACGCGTCCCCGGGTGCAGGCGATTGCGTGCTCTGGGTCGCGAGCATTCGTGAACGCGATTACAAACGGCCTGAGCTCTTCCTCGAACTGGCCCGGCGCCTGCCGGGGCGACGCTTCGTCATGATAGGCGGGGCAGGCGGCGCATCCCGCCGCAACGTCTATTTCGAGAGAATACGCGAGGCGGCGGCGGCGATGCCCAACCTCGAATTTACCGGGTTCCTCCCGCTCACCCGCGTCGAGCCGCATTTTGACCGGGCGCGCGTCCTCGTCAATACCTCGCTCTACGAAGGAATGCCGAACACTTTCCTTCAAGCGTGGGCCCGAGGCGTGCCGACGGTGGCTTTTGTCGATATCGGCGCGCGGCTCCACGGCGAGCCGCTGTACCGGGCTGTTGAGCGAGTGGAAGTGGCGGCGGCCGAGATCGAGCGGCTGTTCGCCGACGACGGGTATTGGAAGCGCGCCTCGGCGCGGTGCCGGGAATATTTCGACGGCACGCATTCCATCCCCAAGGTGCTGGCGCGCTACGAGGAGCTGCTGCACGAGCTGGTGAGGGACCCAGGGGGTCACCGATGACTGCGCGAGCAGGTCGCGGCTTGTGTGCGCACCCGTAGTTCCATCGGCCTGTAGCGGATCGCGGCTCTTTAATAGTGGGTGCTCATACTGCCTAGGCGGTCATCGAGAGAAGGAGCGAATCATGTTGAAGATCGGCAAGCGTCCTTATGCGGCAGCCCTGCTGTTGATGATGTTCGGCCTGGCGTGGACGCCGCCTCCGGCTTCCGCGCAACTGCTACCGCCTTTGCCGGGTCTGTGCATCGACACGGCGCCCCCGACTGTCAGCATCACGTCTCCGGCGTCCGGAGCCACCGTCGCCGGAACGATTACCGTGACGGCCAACGCCTCCGACGACTGCGGGGTCGCGGGCGTTCAGTTCAAGCTTGACGGCGCCAACCTCGGCGCGGAAGCCACCACCTCGCCGTACGCGGTGTCGTGGAACACGACTACCGCGAGCAACGGCTCGCACACCCTGACCGCTGTGGCACGCGACGGCGTCGGCAACAGCACCACCTCCACGCCGGTCACCGTCACGGTGTCCAATGCTCCTCCTGCTCCGACGCCGGTCACGCGGTATGAAGAGACCGATCCGTCCGTGAGCTTCGGTCCGGGCTGGATCCGGGATGGCGGCCTGTTCGGATGGAGCGGGGGAAGCGCGCAGGAGTCGCAGACTGCCGGCGCGCAGGCCACCTTCACCTTTACCGGAACCTCGGTGGCGTGGCTCGGTATGCGCGGGCCGGACAGCGGCATCGCCCGCGTGTCGATCGACGGGGTCTTCGTGTCTCAGATCGACATGTTCGCGAGGTCGTACGAAGTCCACCTTCCCGTCTTTGTCGCGAAAGGCCTCGCCGACGGCAGCCACACGCTGACGATCCTGGTGACCGGGCTGAAGAACACCGATCCGCAGGCGGCGATGTCGCCCTTCGCCCTCGTGATCGTGGATGCGTTCGAGGTGCCCGCGCAGGTCGTCTCGCACATCCAGGATACGGATCCGGATTGGAGCTACACCGCCGGCTGGACTCGGAACGATACCACCCGGTCGTGGAGCGGCTGGATGGCGTCGATCTCGTCGGGCCCGGGCGCGCAGGCGACTTTGCCCTTCAACGGAACGTCGATCAGCTGGATCGGCTATCGCGGACCGGACGCGGGAATCGCCCGGGTGTTCATAGACGGCAGCCTCGCCGCCGAAGTCGATCTGTACTTCTCCGTCGCGCGGGTCCAGGCGATCCTCTTCACCTCGCCGCAGCTTGCCGACGGGAACCACACGATCACGATCGAAGCGACGGGCCTGAAGAACGCTTCGTCGTCGGGGACGCTGGTGGTGGTGGACGCGCTCGACGTGATGAGGCCGGGTACACGCTTCGAGGAGACCGAGCCGGCAGTGAGCTATTCTGGGAGCTGGATACAGGGCAACCTGAACAGGGCCTGGAGTCTCGGAACCATCGCGGAATCCAATGCGGCTGGCTCGACGGCCACGTTCACCTTCACCGGGACCTCGGTCAGCTGGATCGGCTGCCGCAAGCTCTCGACCGGGATCGCTGACGTGTACCTGGACGGTGTCTTCGTGACTGAAATCGATACCTTCGAGCCTCCCCCTATCGAAGGCTACCAGGACACCATCTTCAAGGCGACGGGACTGGCCAACGGAACCCATACCCTGACGATCTTGGTGACCGGCCGCACGAACCCGGCGGCGACCAACAACTTCATCGTGGTGGATGCTTTCGACGTGCGGCCGTGACGCAAGCCGATCGCGAGGGCGCGCACGCCGCGCTTTCGCGATTCCTTTGGGCGAAAGGGATTCATGCTGGAAGTAATCGAGAAATCACGTAGCGCGCTGCAGCCGGCGGTCCCTCGGGAAAGCGAACACGAGGCGGGTACGGTCGCCGTAGTCGGCTTGGGCTATGTCGGACTCCCGCTCGCGGTCGAGTTCGGAAAGCGGCGCCGGACGGTCGGGTTCGATTTGTCCCGCAGGAAAATAGGGAATCTCGAACGCCGCGTGGACACGACGGGCGAGGTGTCGGCCGCGGAGCTCGAGAAGTCGAAGCTCCTGCGCGTTACGCTGGATCCGGCCGGGCTCGAGCACGCGGAGTTTATCATCGTGGCCGTCCCGACTCCGATCAACGCCGCGCGGCAACCCGACCTCAGACCGCTCGAGTCGGCAAGCGCGACGGTCGGCCGGCATCTCAAACTGGGCACGACCGTGATCTACGAATCGACCGTCTATCCCGGAGCCACGGAAGAGGTCTGCGTACCGATACTCGAGAAGCACTCCGGCATGAGATGGCGTCAGGACTTTCACGTCGGATACTCCCCCGAGCGCATCAATCCCGGCGACAGCGCGCACAGTCTCACCAAGATCGTTAAAGTCGTCTCGGGGGACGATCCGGAGACGCTCGAGAAGGTCGCCGAGCTGTACGCGTCGGTGGTGGATGCGGGCGTTCATCGGGTCTCCTCGATCAGGGTGGCCGAAGCCGCCAAGGTGATCGAGAACACGCAGCGCGACCTCAACATCGCCTTCGTCAACGAGCTCGCCATCATTTTCGACAAGCTCGGCCTCGACACCATGGAAGTCCTGACGGCGGCCGGAACCAAATGGAATTTCCAGAACTTCCGTCCGGGCCTGGTCGGCGGCCACTGCATCGGCGTCGATCCCTATTACCTGACGCACAAGGCCGAGCTGGTCGGTTACCACCCGGAGGTGATCCTCGCCGGCCGCCGCATCAACGACGGCATGGGCGCGCACATCGCGCGCAAGACCGTGCAGCAGATGATCCTCGCGGGCCGCAACATCAAGGGCGCGCGCGTCAACGTGCTCGGCATGACCTTCAAGGAGAATTGTCCCGACGTCCGCAATTCGAAGGTGATCGACATCATTCACGAGTTGCGCGGGTTCGGAGTCGAAGCCTTCGTGCACGATCCGGCCGCTGATGCCAACGAAGTTCTGCACGAGTACGATCTGCGGCTGCGGGCGTGGGAAGACCTGCCGGCGGCGGACGCCCTTATCCTCGCGGTTTCTCACCGTGAATTCCTCGATCTGCCGTCGGCGGCTTATCTAGGGAAGGTCGTGCGCGGCGGCTGCATCATCGACGTCAAGTCCGTGCTCGACCCAACGCCGTTCCGCAGGGAAGGTTTGCGGGTGTGGCGACTGTAGCGCTTACGCGCCCCTGAGAATCGCGCACGTTCAATTCTTCCATGTGCGGAATTGCCGGATGGATCGCCGGGCCGGAGAATCCGCTCGCTGAAGACACGCTCGAGTCGATGCTGCATGCGATCGCGCATCGCGGGCCCGACGATCAGGGTACCGCACGCCTGCGTTGCGCCGGCACCGGCCATCAAGTGTTTCTGGGGCACCGGCGGCTTGCCATCCTCGATCCGGCAGGCGCTCGCCAGCCGATGTGCGATTCCGAGGCAGGTCTCGCGCTGACCTTCAATGGAGAAATCTACAACTTTCGCCAGCTGCGAGCGGAGCTCAGAGGGCTAGGTTACCGCTTCTCGCGCGATTCCGACACCGAAGTGCTGCTGCGCGCTTATCAGCACTGGGGGCGCGAGGTCGTCCATCGCCTGCGCGGCATGTTCGCTTTCGCGATCTGGGACGCGCGCAACGAGCGCCTGTTCCTGGCGCGGGATCGCTTCGGCGAGAAACCGCTGTTTCTTTTCGAGAACGGCAGCGGGCTGTACTTCGCCTCGGAGATCAAGGCGCTGCTGCGGGTTCCTGGTATCAGGGTCGGCGTGAACTTGGAGGCCATCTGGGACTATCTCGCCTATCGCTACGTTCCGGGCCCCAAGACTCTGTTCACCG
>Ga0099828_10003519_pt1 | contig 10944 bp, 9 predicted proteins | sample CZO8metaG_2_FD_79338 | JGI IMG/M metagenome (GOLD analysis project Ga0099828, IMG submission 79338) | Vadose zone soil microbial communities from the Eel River Critical Zone Observatory, Northern California, USA - CZOApr15con2H1.8 metaG | ecosystem: Environmental > Terrestrial > Soil > Vadose...
CTGGTTTCGGGCATTTAAGAGGGAGAAAGGGGCCGGCTCGATGAAACACCCTGTTCTGCGTTGCACGGTCGCAGCGTTGCTGCTGTCGGGCGTGTGCCCCACCTATGCCGCGGACTCCTATTGGTATACGGGCCTGGGGTTGGGCCTCTCCCAGGCTAAGTTCTATCCTGCGGATTTCTCCGGAACCGCCTTCAACGAAAGAAAAAAAGAGTTCGATAGCGGCTTTAAAGCGTTCATCGGCCAGCAGATCAACCGGAATTGGGCGGCCGAGTTGAGCTATGCCACAGTCGGTAAATTTCACTACAAGTACGACAATGGATCAATCACCCAGGATGGCGTCTATAAAGTGACGGGCGTGGGGTTCTCGGCAGTGCCCACCATTCCTTTCACCAGGAATCTCTCCGTTTTCGGCCGATTGGGAGCGTTCTTTTCCCAGACAAGATTGACTTTTTACAACAGTGGTTTTGTCGCGGGTTCCAGCAGTCCCGGCCGCCAATTCAGCGATACCAGTCTCCTCAGCGGCTTCGGAGCACAATATTTCTTCGATGCCGAGAGCGGCGTGCGCATCGAGTACGAGAACTTCGGCAGGGTCGGCGACGAGTGCAACCCTAACCTGCCGGCGCCCTGTACCGGCCGCGCCAATGCGAAGATGATCTCTGCCAGCGCCATTTTCAAATTCTGAGGGCAATTCCGTAGCCGGGCTCATCCGGTTTTTTCGTTTCCGGCGGCCCGGAACTCGCTAAAGACCGAGGTCCTTCCAGAGCCGGTCGACTCGATCTTTAACATCGGACTGCATCGCGATGGGCCGGCCCCAGGCGCGTGAAGTTTCCGCGGTCAATTTGTTGGTGGCGTCGATTCCCATTTTCGATCCGAGCCCCGCGACCGGACTCGCGAAATCTAGATAATCGATCGGCGTGTTTTCGACAATGAGCACGTCGCGGCTCGCGTCCACGCGTGTGGTCAGCGCCCATACGACCTCCTTCCACTCGCGAATATCGACGTCATCGTCGGTGACGATGATGAACTTGGTATACATGAACTGCCGCAAAATACTCCAGATTCCGAACATCACGCGCTTGGCATGTCCCGGGTACTGCTTTTTCATGCTCACTACGGCGAGCCGGTAAGAGCACCCCTCCGGCGGCAGGTAGAAGTCCTCGATTTCGGGAAACTGTTTCTGAAGAATGGGCACGAACACTTCATTCAACGCTGCGCCGAGCACCGCCGGTTCATCCGGGGGTTTCCCGGTGTAGGTCGAGTGGTAGACCGGCTCGCGGCGCATGGTGACCCGCTCCACCGTAAACACGGGAAAGGTTTCCTTCTCGTTGTAATAGCCGGTGTGATCGCCAAACGGACCTTCGACCGCCGTCTCCCCCGGTCGAATCGCGCCTTCGAGCACGATCTCGCTCGACGCCGGCACCTGCAGATCCGAGCCGAGACAGCTTGCAAGTTCGGTGCGCGAGCCGCGCAGCAGTCCGGCAAACTGATACTCGGAGAGTGTGTCGGGCACCGGCGTGACCGCGCCGAGAATCGTCGCGGGATCGGCGCCGAGCGCCACCGCCACCGGAAAAGGCTCCCCCGGCCGCGCCTCGGAATGTTCGCGAAAGTCGATCGCGCCACCGCGATGGGGAAGCCACCTCATGATGAGCTTGTCCGGAGCGATCAGCTGCTGGCGGTAGATGCCGAGGTTCTGGCGCGCCTTGCGCGGCCCGCGCGTTACCGTCAATCCCCACGTGATGAGCGGGCCCGCGTCTTCGGGCCAGCAGGTTTGAATCGGCAGGCGCGATAAGTCGACTTCCCTTCCCTCCCACACCACCTGCTGACACGGCGCGCCCGAAATTTCCCTTGGCGCCATGTGCATCACTTGTCTTCCGATCGGGATCCAGCGCTCGAGCACGTCGCGAAATCCCTTCGGGGGCTCCGGTTCCCTGAGGAAAGCCAGGAGCTTCCCGATGTCGCGCAGCGCCTCGCGTGGATCTGCCCCCGTTTCTGCGCCCATCGCGAGGGCGACGCGGCGAGTCGTACCGAACAGGTTGCCGAGCACCGGGATCGCGTGGCCCTTGGGCTTCTCGAAGAGCAGCGCCGGACCGCCCGCCTTGAGCACACGGTCGCAGACTTCGGTCATTTCGAGCTTAGGATCGACCTCGGCACGCACACGCTTCAGCTCGCCGGCGTGCTCGAGCTGCGACAGAAAATCGCGCAGGTCCCGGTATCTCATCTCTCTAGACGATCGTTGCCGTGGTGGCGCCGTCCATCGAGATGACAGTGCCGGTGACGTAGCTCGCCCGGTCCGACGCGAGAAACACGGCGACTGCCGCGATTTCCTCGGGCCTGGCGTAGCGTCCGAGCGGAATCCTCTGCTCTCCCTGTTGTCGGGCCTGCTCTTCGGTGATGCCGAGCGTCTTGGCTTCCGCCGCGTGTCCGGCCTTGGCGCGTTCACTCAGAGTCACGCCCGGGTTGATCGCATTCACGCGGATTCCCTGGCGCCCATAAGCGCTCGCGAGTCCCACGGAAACCAGCATCAACGCGGCGTTTGCCGATCCTCCGGGTAGGTGGCTCGGATTGGCCACTTTGCCGCCCTGACCGATGATATTGACGATTGCGCCGCGCTTTCGCCCCACCATCCCGGGCAGCACCGCCTGCATCGCATGCACGTAGGTGAAGTACTTCGAATCCATGGCGCTGTGCCAGGCCTGCATGTCGAGATCGGCTGGGGCGTAACGCTTTGCTGCGCCGGCGCAATTGACGAGTACTTCGACCGGGCCCAGGCGCCGCTCGACTTGGGCCACCAGTTCCGGCGCAGATTTCGGGTCGACGAGATCTGCGGCGACTGTCACGACCTCGTGACCTTTTTCCTTGAGCGCTTGGCTCGCGGCGGCAAGAGTGTCGAGACTGCGCGAGGAGATCGCCACGCGCGCCCCCTCCGCTGCGAAGGCCGCGGCACACGCGAATCCGATCCCCTTGCTTCCGCCCGTGACGAGGACAGTCCTTCCCGCGAGATTCAGATCCATGGAACTCCGCGCCTTATCGCAAAGTCTGCAAAGATTCCTGCAAAAATGACAGCACCGACCCAGTTGTTGTGATTGAAGGCCTTGAAGCAGGCTTCCCGGTCGCGGCCGCGGATGAGGCGATAGTGATACGTCATGAATGCGGCCGCAGCGGCGAGACTCAGATAGTAGATCAGACCCAGCTCACGGTGCAGGCCGATGCCTGCAAGGAGCGCGAGCATCACACCGTAGCAAACCATCACCGCGAACACATCGTGTCGGCCTAAAGTGATCGCAGCTGTCTTGATGCCGATGCGCAGATCGTCGTCGCGATCCACCATCGCGTATTCGGTATCGTAGGCAATCGCCCAGAAGATGTTGGCAAGGAGCAGCCACCAGCCCTCGGCCGGTATGGTTCCGAGTGTTGCGGCGTACCCCATCGGAATGCCGAACCCGAACGCAATTCCGAGATAGGCCTGCGGAATCGCAAGAAATCGCTTGGTCAGCGGATAGGTCGCCGCGAGGCCGAGCGCCGCGAATGAGAGAAGCACCGTAAGCCGGTTGAGCGACAGCACCAGTCCGAAGGAGGCGAGAGTCAACGCCGAGGCGAGAATCCAGGCTTCGCGCCGGCTCACCAGCCCTGCGGCGAGCGGTCTGTCGCGCGTGCGCTCTACGTGGGCGTCATAGCGCCAGTCGGCGAGGTCGTTCATCACGCAGCCGGCCGAGCGCATGAGCAGCGTCCCCAGCGCGAATATCCACACGGTCCGCCCATCCGGGCGGCCGTCGCTTGCGAACCACAACGCCCAAAGCGTAGGCCAGAGCAACAGGAGAGTGCCGATCGGCTTGTCGAGCCGCATCAGGCGCTCGTACAGCGTCAGCCTGGCGGCGAGAGCGGCGAGATTCATGGCGAGCGCATTGTAGCCCGCAGGCCTCAGGCCTTGAGAAAATCAGCTCGCCCGCCGAGCCAGCGTTCCAGGTGCCGTTCCGCGGACTTGGGGTGCTGGGTTAGGAGCCCCTCCGCCACCGTGCGCGCCGACCCGACCAGATCGGCGTCCTTGTCCAGATCGGCAAAGCGCAAGAGCGGGGCTCCGCTTTGGCGGGCGCCGAGAAATTCACCGGGGCCACGCAGCCGGAGATCTTCGCTTGCGATGATGAATCCGTCGGCATTCTCGAAAATAACCCGCAGTCGTTTGCGAGCGGCCTCCCCCAGAGGATTCTGATAGAGCAGGACGCACACCGATTGCGCCGCGCCGCGCCCGACACGTCCGCGCAACTGATGCAACTGCGCAAGCCCGAAGCGTTCCGCGTGCTCGATCACCATCAGGGAAGCGTTGGGAACATCCACGCCCACCTCGATCACGGTCGTTCCCACCAGCAACTGAATTGTGCCCGCCAGGAAAGCGGTCATCGTCTGCGCTTTTTCAGCGGGCTTGAGGCGCCCGTGGATCAACCCGACCCTGAGGTCCCGGAATTCCCGGCTGAGCTTCGCGTGTGTATCGAGCGCAGTCTGCAGCTGCAGCTGTTCGGACTCCTCGATGAGGGGGCATACCCAGTAAGCCTGGCCTCCGGCTCCGCAGGCCTCGCGGATGCGCCGCACGACCTCGGCGCGGCGCGAATCGGCGAAGAGCTTCGTGACCACGGGCTTTCGTCCCGGCGGGAGCTCGTCGATGACCGACACATCGAGATCGGCGTAGTAGCTCATCGAAAGCGTCCTCGGAATCGGCGTCGCGCTCATCATCAGTTGATGCGATTCCTCCCCTTTGGTGCGCAGCGCCAGCCGCTGCGCGACGCCGAAGCGGTGCTGTTCGTCGACAACGGCAAGGCCTAGAGAACGGAATTCAACTCCATCTTGAAAGAGCGCGTGCGTGCCGATGGCGACCGCGGCTCCTCCGGAGGCTATCGCGGCGCGCGCCGAGTCGCGTTCCTTGCTGGTCTGGCTTCCCGTGAGCCACGCGATTTCCAGGCCGAGCGGCACTAGCCACTCGCTGAACTTGCGCAAGTGCTGCTCGGCCAGGATCTCAGTGGGCGCCATGACCGCTGCCTGCAGACCATTTTCGACCGCGCGCAAGACGGCAAGGACCGCGATTACCGTCTTGCCGCTGCCGACGTCGCCCTGCAGCAGGCGATGCATAGGGTGCGGCTGCGCGAGATCGCGCTCGATCTCTCCCCAGGTTCGCTGCTGCGCTCGCGTCAGCCGGAACGGCAGCCGCTCGATCAGCGCAGAGGTATGGCGACGTGCGTTTTCGACCGGCGCCTCAAGCACGGGAGCCCTGCGCGCCTTGCGCTCACGGTAGTGCTTGCGCATGGAGAGCTGCTGCGCCAGCAGCTCGTCGAATTTCATGCGCCTCCAGGCGGGCAGCGTGCGGCCGCTTAGAGCCTCCTCATCCGCTCCGGGGCGGGGATGATGCAGGGTGTCGACAGCCTCGCGAAAACCGCACAGGCCGAGCGGCCTTGACACTTCCCCAGGCAGCGTGTCATCGAGTTGTGCACGAGCGAGCGAGCCTTCGATCAGACGCCGCAGCGCTGCCTGCCCAAGGCCGGCCGTGGTCGGATAGATCGGCGTCAACGCCGTCGGCAGCGGAGTCGCCCCATGCAGTACGCGAAATCGCGGGTGGATCATCTCTCCGCCGAAAAAGCCCGTGCGCACTTCACCGAACGCGCGCACCTGCGCACCGGGCTCGAGCGCCTTGGCCTGACTTCCAAAGAAATTGAAGAAGCGCAGCGCCAGTTCACCCGTTGAATCCTCGATCCGCGAGACCAGCTGGCGCCTTGGGCGGTACACGATCTCGGTCGAGCGCACCGTGCCTTCCACTTGGACGGGCAAGCCGGAAGGCGCGTTCGCGATCGGCGTGAGGCGCGTCTCGTCCTCGTAACGCAACGGAAGGTGCAGCACGAGATCGAATTCGCGACGGATACCGAGTTTGCTGAGCTTCGCAGCGACCGTCCGGCTGCCCGAAGATCGAGGATTGGGGCCCTTGGAGGATTTTTCGCCGACTCGCGATTTCGGGGAAACCTCCGTCCTCGACGCCCGAGCCGAAACCTTCCGCACGCCTGATCCCTCGATTCCCAGTGTCAACCCTGAATCACGAGAATCGCATCCGCCTCGACCAGCGCGCCGCGCGGAAGCGCCGCGACGCCGACTGCCGCGCGTGCCGGATACGGCTTCTCGAAATATCGAGCCATGATCTCGTTGACGCGGGCGAAATGCGACAAGTCGGTCAGATAGACGGTGAGCTTGACGGCATCGGCGAGCGATCCGCCGCCGGCCTCGGCGACGGCCTTCAGGTTGCCGAAAACGCGATGGATCTGGTTCTCGATTCCATCGACGAGCTGTCCGGTTGCCGGGTCGAGTCCGATCTGGCCGGAGAGATAGAGCGTGTTGCCCGCGCGCACGGCCTGGGAATAGGTGCCGATCGCAGCCGGAGCATCCGAAGTGGAAACAGTCGATCGTGTCATGTCGAGCGTCAAGTCCGCGGGAGGCGAGCGGTTATAATATCCGCGCTCGCCTGGGCGGCGCCAGCATCCCGGTATTCCCGATGACTTCGCGGCAGATAGTCAATCTTCTGAAGCTCGTGGGTACGCCCCGGGACGGCGCGCTCTTGCGCTTTTCCCTTGGAAGCGAATACCTGAAGTGCGCCGAATTCGAACCGGCCGTCGCGCACCTCAATGCGGCGGTCGAAAAGGACCCGGGGTATTCCGCGGCGTGGAAACTTCTTGGGCACGCCCTCGCCGAGCATGGCCGAGCCGATGAGGCGCTTGCAGCCTACCGCAAAGGCATCGAGGTCGCGGAGGGCAAGGGTGACCTGCAGGCAGCCAAGGAAATGACCGTGTTCGCGCGCCGCCTCGAAAAGGCCATCGCATTGGGCAAGGCAACGCCCGCATGAGGACGCTCGCAAACCTGCGCCAGAAGCTGTTCGGCAAGCCGCTCGATCCCCTGGATACGAAGACACGAAGGCATGTCGCGCTCGTCGCGTTGTTCGCCTGGGTGGGCCTGGGCGCGGACGGAATATCGTCTTCCTGTTATGGCCCTGAAGAAGCCTTTCGCGCGCTGGGCGTGCACACGCATCTGGGCCTCTACCTTGCGCTTGCCACGGCGGCGACGGTGTTCATCATCGCGCTCGCCTACAACCAAGTCATCGAACTGTTTCCCACGGGCGGGGGCGGCTACCGGGTTGCCACGCGGCTGATCGGTCCTTACGCGGGCCTCGTCTCGGGTGCCGCGCTCATTCTCGATTACGTGCTTACCATTTCGATTTCGATAGCGAGCGGCGTCGACGCTTTGTTCTCGCTGTTTCCGATCGGCTTCCAGCCGTACAAGCTTGCGGCGGAGGTCGCGTTCATCGTGGCGCTCGTGCTGCTCAACCTGCGCGGGATGAAAGAGGCGATCACGGTCCTGCTGCCGATCTTTCTCGGTTTCATTCTCACGCACGCGTTCCTCATCGTGTACGGCGTGCTCTCCCATGCGACGGTGCTGCCCTCTTTGGTGCCCGACGTCTGGCGAGCGACCTCGGAGCTTTCGGCGCAGGTCGGCTGGACGGGCGTCGCAGCGCTGCTCCTGCTCGCCTATTCTCAGGGGGGCGGCACCTACACCGGGATCGAAGCGGTGTCGAACAACGTCAACGTGCTCGCAGAGCCGCGAGTGCACACCGGCAAGGTCACCATGCTCTACATGGCGCTGTCGCTCGCCTTCACCGCCGGCGGGATCATTTTGCTGTACCTGCTGTGGGGCGCGCGCCCGGTGGAAGGACGGACCCTCAACGCGGTCACTTTTGGCGCGATCATAGACAGTTTAGGCTGGGACCCCCGCATGGGCGGGGCTGCGTTGCTGGTGGTGCTTGCGCTCGAAGCGGGGCTCCTCTTCGTCGCCGCCAACACCGGCTTCCTGGGCGGTCCCGCAGTGCTCTCCAACATGGCCGCCGATTCCTGGGTCCCGCACCAGTTCCGCTATCTGTCGACGCGCCTGGTCACCCAGAACGGCATTCTGGTCATGGGAATCGGGTCGCTCGTCATCCTTCTGTGGACCGGCGGCAGCGTTTCAACGCTCGTCGTACTCTACAGCTTGAGCGTGTTCCTGACCTTCGCCGTGTCGCTCTTCGGCCTGTGCCTCTACTGGGCCCGACTGCGCGCCGGGCGAAACTGGCTGGGGAGGCTGGCGCTGTCGGCCGCCGGGTTCCTCGTGTGTGCGGGCATTCTGCTCATGCTGCTCGCCGAGAAGTTCCTCGACGGTGGATGGCTGGCGGTCCTCATCATCGCGGCCGTCATCGCCGCATGCGTGACCATCCGCAACCACTATGACTGGACCAAGGCGCAGCTGAAGAAAATCGACGCCGACTTTTCGGGCATTCCGTTCGGCAGCGTCGCCAACCCGCCCAAGCCGGACCCCAGCCGGTCCACTGCGGCGTTTCTGGTAGGCTCCTCGCGCGGCGGCGGGCTGCACGCCCTGCTCTGGGTCCAGCGCATGTTTCCAGACCACTTCAAGAACTTCATTTTCGTCAACGCGCGCACGGTGGACTCGCAAAGTTTCGGCGGGCGAGAAGACCTCGAGGCGATGAAAGTGGAGGCGAAAGCGTCCCTTTCCTACTTCGTCAACTTTTGCAACAGCAAGGGATGGGCGGCCAAATCATACCTGTCCTTCGGGACCGACCCCATCGATGAATTCACGCGGCTCGCCGAACGTGTTCTGGCCGAGTTCCCCAACGCCATTTTCTTCACCAGCAAGCTAATCTTCGACGAAGACAACTGGTTCACCCAGATATTGCACAATCAGGCGGCGATGACGCTGCAGGGCCGCTTCCATCTGCGCGGCATGCAGATGATCATCCTGCCGATGAAGCTAAGCGTCTAGCCTGGTGACAGCTTCACGCGGCACGGCCTTGATCAGGTCCGTGAAGCGCCGAACAACAATTCGACCACGGCAGGGAGCTCGTGGGCGAAATCTTCCTTAAGCAGAAACGCATCCGCGCCTGCCGCCATCGCGCCGATGCGGTGCTCTTCGCTGTTCTCCAGCGTCATCATCACGATCTTGGGTGCGGCCTCCCGCTCCTTGATCAGGGAAACCACCGCATACCCGTTCATGTCTGGCATGCTGACATCGACGAACATGAGATCGGGCCGCTCGGCCTCTGCGCGTGCTAGTGCTTCGCCCCCGGAATTCGCACTTGCCAGCACTTCGAAATTGCCGTTGAGAGCGAGAAACTGTGCGACCGCGCTTGCGAATTGCAAGCTGTCGTCGACCACCATGACCCTGATCCTCTTCAACGTCTCCCCTCTGAAATCCGAGCAAGCGGCGTGCGGTTGCGGCACGCTGGACCACCGACGGTGATCTCCGACACATTAGAGCTAGACCGGGGACGGGCCAATCGGGCAGGCCCTGAGCAGGGTCTGCTAAATACCCTAAGGGGGTGTTACGAGGAACCTCTTGATTACAAATCTTATTATTTCTCGGAACTCACGAGGCCGTTGCGGATCGCGTATTTCACCAAGCCGGCGATATCGCGGATCTGCAGCCGCTCCATCAGCTGGGCACGATGGGTCTCAACGGTCTTCACCGAAAGCTCAAGGCGATAGGCGATTTCCTTGGTACTGAGACCCTCGGCGATAAGCTGCAGCACTTGGCGCTGCCGCGGCGTGAGGTGATCAGCCGCGGGCTGCTCGGCCCCGACTCGCTGCACGTAGCCTTCCACCACCTGCTTGGAGATCGGCGGGCTGAGATAGGTCTCGCCCTGCATCACGGCTTGCAGCGCGAGTTCCAGTTCAGCGGTCGCGGAATCCTTGAGCATGTAGCCTACCGCCCCCGCGCGCAGCGCCTGCAGCACGTATTCCTCGTTGGCGTGCATGGAAAGCATCACCACGCGCACCTCCGGAAGCTCCTGCTTGAGCTGAGCGCTGGCCTCCAGCCCCCCTGTTCCCGGCATGGAGATGTCAAGCAGCACGACATCCGGGCGATGCTTGCGAGCAAGCTCCAGCACCTCGCCGCCGTTGCCTGCTTCGGCCACGACCGCGACCCCTTCCAGACCTTCCAGAAGCGCGCGTATTCCGGCGCGCACCAATGCGTGATCGTCCGCGAGAAGTACGCGCACCGGGGTCATGTTTGTCCCGCGCTCGCCCGGACCAGAGGGAACGCGAGGCTCAACCGGGTCTCCCGCCCGAGCGCCGAGTCGATGGCAAGCCGCCCGCCGGCGAGCGTCGCGCGCTCTTCCATGCTCAACAGGCCCATGCTCTTGCCGGCCGTCGCCCCCAGTCGTGCGGCCGCGACGTCGAAACCCCGACCGTTGTCGCGCACCTCCATTCGCAATTCCTCCTCCGTGCCGGCGAGCGTAATCCAAACTTCGCTCGCCTGCGCGTGGCGCGCGATATTGGTGAGCGCCTCCTGCGCGATGCGAAAGCACGTGGTCTCGATCTCGGGGGCGAGACGCGGAGGCACCCGTTCATGCGCGAAATTCGGCTTGAACCCTGCGCTGCCTGCCTGCCGGTCGAGATGCGAGCGCAACGCCGCCACCAGCCCAAGGTCGTCCAGCTGCGAGGGTCTCAGGTCGCGCGATACGCGACGCACTTGCTCGAGCGCCTCGTCGATCGCCGCAACGCATTCGCTCCGGCGCGAGCCGTAGTCGGTTGAGGTGGGATTGAGGCCCGCAAGGCGCAATTTCACCGCAGTGAGCAGCTGTCCAACGCCGTCGTGCAGGTCGCGCGCGATGCGGCGCCGCTCGGTTTCTTCGGCTTGCAGCAGACGCACGGAAAGCGCCTGCAACCTGCGATGGGCGTCCCGCAGTGCCTGTTGCGCCGCCCTGCGACTGGCCCGCTCCAGGCGGTCGTTCAAGGCGCGGGTGACCACCGGGGCGAGACGCTCGAGCCTTTCCTTCATCACATAGTCGGTGGCTCCCGCTTTGACGCTCTCGATCGCGCGTTCCTCTCCGAGCGTGCCGGAGATGAGGACGAAGGGGATTTCGAGGCCGCGCTC
>Ga0099828_10003521_pt1 | contig 10940 bp, 7 predicted proteins | sample CZO8metaG_2_FD_79338 | JGI IMG/M metagenome (GOLD analysis project Ga0099828, IMG submission 79338) | Vadose zone soil microbial communities from the Eel River Critical Zone Observatory, Northern California, USA - CZOApr15con2H1.8 metaG | ecosystem: Environmental > Terrestrial > Soil > Vadose...
GCGCCCTGCGAATCGAGCCTTATCGCCTCGCTGGCGTACTTCCTCGCATCCTCCTCCAGCTCCCTCGCCGCGACGACGCTCAAGCCTGCTCTTCCCCAGACCTGACCAGCTTCACCCTCCCCTCCGAGAGCAGCTTCAGCATCGCGTGCTCCACCTCGTCCGGCTGCAGGGCCAGAGTCTTCGATGCGTCGTTGACGTCGACTGTACCGGCGTGGGCCGATGCGTACTTCAAGACCTGGTCCTCCGACCCGTCTTCGCGGGCGGAGGTGTAGAGCACTCCGAGGAACCGCTTCTCCCCGTCATCCTCCCCCGTCGCGAGGACGGGTACCCTAGGGAGACTCTCCGTCTGCCGCTTAATCGCCTCCGGGGTCACCATGAGGTTCCGCTGCATCTCCTCTGCCTGCTCCTCCGCGTACTTTCTCGCCTGCTCGACAAGCTCCTCCCCGCTCTCTGTCTGAAGATTCAGGGAGATCGAGGGCGTCACGTTCCCGATCTCAGCCATCGTCTCCGTGAGAGTGGTGTTGATCTGCTCCGAGGCCTGGTCGAGGGCGGGGACGAGTCCCTGTACGGTCTTGCTCACCTTTCTGAGAACCTTGAAGGCAGTGCTCATGTGCGAGATGACGTCTCCGACGTCGTTTATGCTCTCGAGCCGGAGGATCACCTGCGTCAGTGCGAGCTCGCTGGCGTACACGACCTTGGCGACCTTCCTCAGCTCCGCCCACTCGTTCGCGTAGACGTTTGCCTTCGACTTGTCTTTCGCGGTGAGCGCCCGGACCGTGGTGTCGTAGAGGAGTTTTCTTCTCTGAGCGAGCCGATTCCTCATGCTCTCCAGCTCACGACGGTGCAGTTCGATCTCCTTGATCGTCGAAGCAATCTTCCCCTTTAACCCATCCTCCCTCTGGACGCCGATAACCTTCAATGGGTTCCTATACTCCAACTATGGGGGTCGTTCGCGCTCCTGCAATAATCACCATCGGTGTCAATTGTCTTGAACCAAGAAGCAAAAATCGCAGACGACGGAGCCCGTGGAGCCCGGAAGCCGAGGCTGCAAAAACATAGGGGCGGGGAACCCTCGCGCCCGTTGCCGGTCGCTGGCTCCCGATCCGCTCGCCTAGAAGGAACCGCTTTCTGTTGTTTCCTCTGGGGTTGTTAGTTGCGTGGGAATCTCTGGGAATTTCTCGCGCATGCGCTGCTCTGCAACGGCGGATGCCTCCGCAAGTATGCGCTCTGCATCCTCGTTGGCGGCCTCGAAGTTGAGTGAGTAGCCGCCCACCGTGCCTGCGTCTACGAGTATGGTGCTGAGGAGACCTGAGATTTCTCCTATCTCGTTCTCTGCTTCTGGAAGTACGCCAACTAGCCCTTGCTTGATACTGCGGATGACAGACATCGCTGGCGTCAGGGTTACGACGATGTCACCCAGTTCTGTGATTGTGTTGAGTCTCAGCACGATCTGCTCGAGTGCGAGCCTGGCCTGGGTCACCATCTTGTTCATCTTTCGGACCTCAGCCAGTTCGTTCGCGAAGACAGATGCGTGCTGTGTGTCGTGCTTCTGTATCGAGCCGACGACTTTGCCGAAGATCTGTGAGTCCCTCTCTCTGAGTTTGGTTGATGTGCCGTCGAGTTTTGCTACCTGCACCTGGATTTGTCGGATTGCGAGGTCAAGTCTCGGCTTCAAAGGACCGGGATTACGTACCGATTCCTTCACCTTCGACGAGAGACTTTGGCCCTGATTCTTCTCCCACTTGTTCTGGAAAGTGCTCATCCTTAGCTTCGGATCCGAATTAGCCCCAAAATCTGTTAATGGAGGAAAGTTAAATTATCTTCACACCCGACTGAATTTCGATTACGAACTACCCAGAAAGGGGCACGAGCCGGCGGTTGAACTGAAATGAAGAAGGTCGCGTTTGTGTCTGACGTCCACGCGAACCTCGAGGCCCTCCAGGCCGTCCTGGAGAGGCTCGGAGACATGAGTGTCTACTGCCTGGGGGACATAGTCGGTTACGGTGCCAGCCCGAACGAGGTGATCGCGCTTCTTCGTAGTAGAGGGGTGGCCTCCGTTCTTGGAAACCACGATTACGCGGTCATCACGGGGAACACGTCAGACTTCAACGTGAGGGCGGCGATCTCAGCCAAGTGGACGGCGCGTGTCATTTCAGCGGAGAGTAAGGAGTACTTGAAGAGCTTACCCCAGGAACTCAGCTTCGACGTTGAGGGCTCTCGGATTTATCTCACGCACGGGAGTCCGCTCGACCATCTATGGGAGTACGTCGAACCCGGGACGCACTCCGAGCTCTTCGACTTCTACCTGAAGAGGCTTTCCGCCCGCGTGATCGCCCTCGGCCACACACACGTGCCGTACGTCTGGAAAGGAGAAATCGGTACAGTCCTGAACCCCGGCTCCGTAGGCCAGCCGAGGGACGGAGACAGCAGGTCTTCGTACGCGGTTGCGACCTTCGAGAACGGCGAAGTAGAGGTACAGGAGAAGAGGATGAGCTACGACATCCGGGGAGCGGCGGAGAAGATCAGAGTGGCCGGCCTTCCCGAGGAGCACGCGAGCAGGCTTTTCGTGGGGATGTGAAGATAGGAAGTCATCATTAAAATAACTCAGGGGGGGCGGTAGGGCGCGTTGCGTGGTCACAAAATTAGAGAGAGAGGGGACGACTAGACCTCACTCGCTCAGCCCAAACTACGATTGGAGGGATGTAGAACCAAGGGTACGCGCCTTCGCAGATTCCTCGAACCTGAGAGAAGAACTAAGAAAAAAGTTCTCTGGCCGCAGGGAAGTTGGGTACGTGGAGGGACCCCCCACCCTCAACGGCGAGCCGCACATAGGTCACGTCCGGGGTCGCCTGATGAAGGACCTATGGTATAGGTACAGCACGCTCAGCGGCAAGAATATCGTCTTTCGTGGGGGGTGGGACACGCAGGGACTCCCGGTTGAGCTTCAGGCTGAGCAGGAGCTGGGGCTCACGGGGAACAAGTGGGAGAACCTGAAGAAGGTTGGGGAGGAGAAGCTCGTCGAGGCATGCAAGCGGCTGATCATCAAGTACGAGAGTTCGTGGGTCGAGGCCGACAAGCTGCTGGGACTCCTGATAGATCACGAGAGGGCCTACAAGACATACACGGACGAATACATAGAGAGGGAGTGGAAGTACCTCGAGACCGCCTGGGAAGGGGGGCTGCTCGGCGAGGGGCATAAGGTCGTCGCATACTGCCCCAGCTGTCTCACTTCACTGAGCCACGCGGAGGTATCTCTCGGAGGGTACGAGCCCCTCGACGACCCGAGCCTGTACTATAAGGTCAAGGCCGAGGACGGCTCCTTCCTTCTCGTGTGGACCACGATGCCCTTCACGGTCGTGACCGACGAGCTCGTCGCGGTGAAGCCGGACGCGAAGTATCTCCGGGTGAGGGTCGGGGAGGAGACCTGGGTCGTGGGAGCGGAGAGGAAAGATGCACTGGCGAAGGAGCTCGGCATTAAGTTCGGGGAGGTCGTACGAGAGGTGGAGGGGTCGGAGCTGGAGGGGCTCCGGTACACCCACCCCCTTCTGGAGCTCATCCCGGGTCTGATGAACCTCGCGAGGAGCGGGCAGATACACAGAGTGGTAGCGGAGAATTTCGTCGACACCTCGACCGGGACGGGCGTGGTTCACCTCTCCCCCGCGAACGGAGAAGACGATTATCTAGTTGCAACGAGAAGAAAGGTCCCGATTTTCTCTCCGCTTGACGACGAGGCCCGCTTCACCGAGGAGGCGGGGAGGTTTCACGGACTCTTCGTTCGGGACGCCGACTCGCTCGTTTCGGTCCTGCTTAAGGGGAGGGGACAGCTCGTCTTCGAGGGAAGAATCGTCCACGACTATCCCGTCTGCTGGAGGTCCGGCCACCGCCTGCTCTGGGTCGTCAGGAGGGAGTACTTCTACTGGGTAGACAGGCTGAAGGAGAAGATTCTCGAGGCTGCTGAAGGCGTAGAGTACTTCTTTGACTCTCCGAGGAATCGGTTCCTCGAGTTCCTGAGGGAATCACCGCCCTGGGGGATAACGAGGGAGAGGGTTTGGGGGACACCCCTCCCAATCTGGGCCTGCTCAGAGTGCGGGGAGAAGACACCCGCCTTCTCGAGGAAGAGGATCTTGGAATTGGCGGCCGAGCTTCCCGACGGACCGGACTTCGAGCTTCATCGCCCCTGGATTGACAGGATTGTCTTCAAGTGTCCGAAGTGTGCTTCGAGAATGCACAGGGAACCGTTCGTCCTCGACACTTGGCATAACAGCGGTTCCGCCCCCTACTCCTCGTTCACAGACCAGGAGTACAGGAGGCTCATCCCGACTGAGTTCCTCACGGAGGGGATAGATCAGACGCGGGGATGGGCATACACTCTGCTGGTCCTGAACGTGATTCTGGGCGGGAAGCCCCTGTCACCCTACCGGGCCTTTCTCTTCCAGGGTCACGTCCTCGATGCGGAGGGGAGGAAGATGAGCAAGAGCATCGGTAATGTCGTCGACGGACTACAGGCGCTCCGCGAATACTCGGTGGATCTGCTGAGGTTCTATCTAGCGTGGAAGAGCTCTCCCATCGACCCGTTGAGCCTGGACGCGAAGGAGATGTCCGGGCGCCCGTACCAGGTCCTCAACACACTCTACCACATTCACGTCTACCTCTCGCAGAACGGAGCTCTGGACGGATACGTGCCCGGGAGGCATACAGTCGCCTGGGCGAGGAGGAGGAGGCGCCTCAGCCTCGTCGACAGATGGCTGCTCTCCGTACTTGCGGGGGTGGAGAAAGGGGTACTCGCTGGGTACCGGGAGAGCAGATACAACGAAGCCTGCAGGGCGATCGAGCAGTTCGTTATCGAGACCCTCAGCCAGAACTACGTCCGAATGACTAGGGGAGAACTCTGGGATGACTCCGCTGAAACGAGGGAGCGGAGACTCGGAATCTTTGCGACTCTCGGGCATGTACTAGAAAGGGTCGACCTTCTGCTTCATCCGGTAAGCCCCTACCTGACGGAATACCTCCACCAAGAAGTCTTCGCCGGGAAGGCATCATGGAAGATTCCACTCTTGGTCAGGGGATTTGGGAGGGCCAAGCTGCTCCGGCGGGAGAAGAAGCTCGAGGAAACGGTCGCTGCCGCAATCCTCGTTGAGAACGGCTGCAACTCCGCGAGGACGAAGGCCAGGTTGAAGAGGAGGTGGCCCCTGAGAGCGATGTACGTTCTTGCTCCGAGGAGGACAGCCGCAGCGCTGAACTCGACAAAGGCGCTCGTTTCAACCCTCTGCAATGTCAAGGCGGTGCGCGTGACCACGAGACCGGAGGCGTTCCCGGTGTCGTTCCTGCTCATCCCGAATCCCACGAAGATAGGCGCGACCTTCAAGGAGAAGACAAGGGACATTCTCCAGGCGGTTCGACCTATGCGGGGCGCGGAGGCTTGGCGAACTTATCTTGCGGGTAGCGGCGTGAAGCTCCGAATCGCCTCGGGCCCGATAGAGGTTCCGCCGTCAGCCTTCGACTTGAGGTTTGAGCAGAACGAAAACTTCGAGGCGGTCGAGAAGGAGGGAGTCTTCGTCGCGGTCGAGAAGACAAGAGACGAAAGGCTTGTGGCCGAGGGGCTGGAGAGGGATGTTGCGAGGCGGCTTCAAGCGCTGAGGAAGGCGAGGGGTTTCTCCCCCACCGCCCTCCTGAATAAGGCGAGCGTTGCGGGTCTGGAGGCGGAGGAGGTTGCGCTCCTGATGCCGCTCAAGAAGGAGTTATCCTTCCTGGTGAGAGCGAAAGAGATTCAACTCTCGACTCGGAAAGATGATCGTGAGGGAGACGATGAATGGTACGAGGACGAACTCGACGGGAGGCCGCTCTACCTCAAAGTCGACTAAAGGAGCTTCTTCGCCAGCTCGACTACCCATGACATTCTTCTCGGCAACAGCTCTCTGAGAAATTCGAGGTCGCTCGGTCCGAAGCCACCGAGGTACTTCATGAGGATGAGGTAAAGCACGAATCCCAGGGGGATCGAGACCAGAGAGGCGAGAACGGTCGCGCTTCTTCCCAGGGGAAGCAGAGCAGTCAGAGCGTCGAGAAACCCATAGACGACCACCCCCATCACGGCGGAAGCCACGCTCGACTTCAGATATCCGCGGCCGTCGAGGACGAGGTCGCCCTGGCCACGAACGAAGTAGGCGAGGGTGGTCATCGCCAAGACGAGCATCGCGCCCCGTGCGATCGCTATACCGAGGAGCCCGAAGCGGGGCACAAGGACCAAGGAGAGAGACACGAGCGTTACCAGGCCGACGATGTTCGCGACAGAGAAGAGGTAGATCCGCTCCCCGACGAGGAGGTCGGATGAATAGACTGCACCGACGGAGGTGAAGGCTACCGAGAGCGAGATGACGGCGAGGAGAGGCGCGGCGACGAGGTATTCCCTTCCGAAGAGCTGGAGCAGGAAAGGAGAGACGGCCGCCAGCCCAGCGCCCATGGGCGCGGCTATGAAGATGATGTACCTGGTATAGTTCCTCATCAACTCCCTCCGGCGCCCCCCCTCGCCGGGTCGCAGAGAGCCCAGGGTGGGTACGAGGACGTTCGTGACAGCGCTGGGGGCAAACGAGGCGATTGCCGCCCCGACGGTCGCGACGTTGTAGACACCAAGGTTGCCCAGCCCCTGCTGGAAGAACGCGAGGAGTTTGTCGACCTGGGTGACCCCGAATCCTGCGAATGCCGCAACCATGACGGAGACCATGTATGCCGCCACCGGTCTGACCCTGAAGGGGGCTTCCTTCGAAGCGAACACCATCTTCGCCGCCAGGGAAGTAGAAATCGCGGCGAGAAAGAAGTCCCCGATGGAGAAGCCTATGAAGACGCCGCTGACGGCATACCCAAGAAAGAGGAGGAGTGAGGCGACGGCATACCGCAGAGCACTCGACGCGATGAGGAGCTTACCGGCCAGTGGCGCTCGCCCCCCACCGACGAGAGAGTAGATACCAAGCTGCGAAAAGGAGTAGGCGACGGCGTCAAGGGATGCGTAGACGAATGGTTTCGGGCTCAGAGGGGCCGCGAGCGATGCAGCTATCGAAGGATTGGAGAGAAGGACCGCCGCGGCGGATGAAGCAGCGGCGCAGATCCCCGCGGAGAGGAAGTAGAGCTTGCGCGCCGACCCTTCCCCGGTCTGGATGTACTGTGATAGGAACCTCGTCACCGCTGGCGGTGTGGCCGTTATTCCAGACCCGACGAGGGGCAGGGCGAGGGTGGCCAGGGTAGAGGTGCCGATTACTAGGACGTTGAGGAGGGAAACGAGGCCAACCTCATCCACAGAGATGAAGTTCGTGAGTATCACAAAGTAGGCAGTGTTGAGAAGGAGGGAGAAGATGCTGGCCACGTAAAGGGCGGCCGCCCCTCTCGCAACCTTCGCCTCAGTCTGCAAGCTGCAACGCCTGCCATCGGGTTGGCTATTTATTCCAAGGAAACTGCTAGGCTTCCCGAAGATAATCGTAGAGGGAGCTCTGATAAGACGCCAACGACCTCGCCGTGAAACCAAGCCGCTTCAGGTCACGCGCGAACCCTTGGGCGTGCCCGTGAGTGGTGTAGACGACCTCCGGAGCGACCTCCTGTACCAGCCTCAACAACTCGGCGTAGTCGCAGTGGTCGCTCATAGGGAAGGCGTAGTCGACACCGAGGTATTGCCTGTAGCCGGGGTCGGTCGCCCACCCACTGAAAGCAACGATGACAGCCCCGTACCTTCGCTTTAGGGCGGAGAGGAACTTGCTCGAGCCGCCCATCATGGGAGAGACCATGAGCCAAGGCCCGGGAGAGAGCTCCCCCGCTCCGGGACTCGCCGGGTCTACGGTCTTCCCTCTCCGTAGATCGATGCCGTATTTTCGGTGGACTTCGTTCATCTTGGCGACACTCTCGTGAAGGTATAGAGGACCCCACGCCGAGAAGAAGTAGCAGAGTAGCTGTGCCTTTCCGAGAGGGTAGCCCATCAGGACGACGGGCTTCCCCTTGTCGAACGTCTCGCTGATGAGGGTATTGACTTCCCTTACGAGCTTCGCGGTCGGGGGGAAGACGTACTCGGGGCTGCCGTAGGTCGTCTCGGTTATCAAAATCCTGGCCCTCCTCGTTCGACACTTGCCCAGAAATGCGCGTTCACGTCCAGCCGCGTCCCCTGTGTAGAGAACCTCATCGCCTATCCTCAACGCGCGAGACCCTAGTATGTGCCCGGAGTCTAGCAGGTCGATACTGTCCAGCTGGTCGACCGTCTCTCCCAGGTCGTATCCCCTCGCGTAGGCTAGGTCGGTCGTTTCTCTCGAGGCCAGAACCTTCGCTCCCCTCTTAGGGCGATGGACGTGGTCGATGTGGGCATGCGAAACGAATGTGTAATCAGACGGGACAGAGTCCCTCGGGTCGAGGAGGTACCGGTGATCACCGTAGTCTATCTGAATGCCGTTATTGATCGAGACGCTCGCTCCCTGCAAACGCGGGCCATCATACGTAACTCGCTCAAGATAAGCTCGACGGTGGAGGTGGGTGAAGTCTCAGCATCTTCCAGCCGTAGGGAGGGAGTTTCACGCTAATTGTCATCCTCTCCTGGAGTCTGACGCTTGGTCCTTCGACCCATCTCCCCGACCCGCAATTGAACTCTTCCAACCTGGCCATCAGGTGCTTCGAGAGAGATGGGTCCCTCAGAGGCAGGGTCAAGAGGCAGGATGAGGGTTGGTCCGAAGAGCTCCCCACGCATACTAGGTTTCCGGGTTCGCTGAACTGGGCCGCCACGACCTGTGGCTTGCTCGTGACGAGGCGTTCGAACCTGCCGTGTGTGCTGTTGCCCCGGCGAGGATCCCGGGAGGAATTCGCCACACGGACCTCATTTCCCTCCCGCCCGAGGAAAAAGGCCTGACTCCCCCCGTTCCCGAACCCCGAAACGAAGAGCCACCTGACCTGAGTTGCTCTCGGAGGGTCGAGGCCGTTCTCTTCCGAAAGCCCCATCTCGCCGTAGAAGACAGATTCAATCAGGCGGGCGGCCGCGACGGGGTCACTCTCCTCACTGTGGAAACCGCGATTCTCCGGGTCGAACCAGTATGGAAATTCACCCGGAAGGCCCGCAACCCCGTCGTGGACGAGTCTCGATACCTTGAGAAGCTGCGCGCTCCCCAACTCCGCGTAACCCGCTCGGTATGAGAGAAGCGCACTTGCGAGTGCGGCCCGAGTCCAGTACCCACCCAGCTGTCCCGCGAAGTAATTGCCGTTGACGAAGAGAGGCGAGGTGGTGGGAAGGGTCCTCGGTCCGAACCCCGTCTCGAAGTCCTTCTCGAGCATCCTACGAGCGAGTGCGGCGGTGAGACTGTTGCTCAGAGAAAGACGATAGCAGGCGAGTACCTCGTCAATCGACTCCTCTCGGTGAAGCCTCCCCTTTTCGTCGATGTTCAGGACGAGACCCGCAACCCCGTCGTCGAGTAGCTTCTCCCGTATTAGACCGATGAGATTCTCACTCGCATCACTCGCCAGGGCAGCGTCGGAACCCTTCCCCTCAAGGGCCGCGAGGGCTCCGAACGCACGGAGGGAGCCCGCGACGCCGAGGTTGACCTCTGCCAGTATTCCCGTGGGATACCCCGCGCTTAACTCCCTCCGCCAACCCTGCGGAAGTGCTGGGTTACAGTGAACAAGTCCGCTTCGCGTCAACTCCCGAAGATATTTCGCAGCTCGCCTTAGTGATCGATAGCACGCTCGAATCTCTTTCTTCTCGGCCAGAACCCGAAAGGAGAGAGACGCGTTCATGAGGAAGAGGGAGGTCTCCAAGACTCCGTCCGTGCTCTCGTTGAGTGAGTGGGGTAGGGCGCCATTCTTACGCTGTGACGCAATCGTTTCTCGCAAGAGTTTTTGACAGAGTTCAGAGTTGACTAAACTCAGAGAGCGTATCGTCTCCAGTCGGTCCAGGAGGCTCGAGTCCCCCTCGATGGAGCTAACTCGCGAGAGCGCCCACGCGGACGCAAAGTTCAGGTCCTGACTGGAGCTTCCAATGATCGGTGGGACGGGGCGCTGCTGCTGTTGTCGTGCGACAACCCCGCCTCCGTGCGAGATGATCGAAGTAAATGTTGACAGGGCCCCCTCGAGCCCCGATGAGTTGTGGACCGAGACGAAGGTTACCTCAGCGGAGCCGCGAGGCACGATCTCCAGTTCGTGTTGCGTAAGAACCATGATGGGCCCCGAGATGCCCGCGGTCGATTCGGAGAGTTCTCCCCGCTCGAGTAGCTCGAGCGCTCTGGTCTTATCCTTCGTCATGTAGATAATCCTGGGGGCGGGACTGCAGCCGATGACCCTCGCGCCTGCCACGTCGCCAAGGTCGTCAATCGCGACGTGGTCCCCGCGGTTGAACGCGTTGACGCCGACGCCACCCGGCGGGTCCGAACTGCCACGAAAGTTGATCGAGGTAGGATCGTGGAGGCTGATCACGATTGCCTTCACCGTCTCCTTTCCAAGGTTCGAGAGTCGAATCTTCCTCGTCAACGCCGAGGAATCTGTCGCAACGACCTCGAACTTTTGTGAGAGCGCGAGTGTATCGGACGCTCTAGATTCCAGCTCCAAGAAGCCGGGCGATATCTTAACCTCTACTCCCCGCCTCGAAGCCCTCAGACGCACCCCTGCCTGAACTCTGTAGACGTGAAGAGAGCTTCTCCCGAAGATGAGCCTACCCTCCTGGGCAGAGTACGACCAGAGGAGGTCCCCATCGGGGTCGACACGCGTCTTCAAGAACCTCTTGAAGAGGATGATCGGCTTCGTTGGCGTGCGTAATTCAGAGAGCCTCTTCTGCGCGAGTCGTGGTTCGGAGAGAGCCATCCATTCAGTGAGCCGACTGTAAGGATATGACGACAGAGATTTACAGATCTTGAGCTTCCGTATCCTTATCCTTAACTCGAGCCTTCACAGGGGACGGTTCCCTTCGCCAGACTGTCCCTCTCGGAGTGTCC
>Ga0099828_10003523_pt1 | contig 10936 bp, 9 predicted proteins | sample CZO8metaG_2_FD_79338 | JGI IMG/M metagenome (GOLD analysis project Ga0099828, IMG submission 79338) | Vadose zone soil microbial communities from the Eel River Critical Zone Observatory, Northern California, USA - CZOApr15con2H1.8 metaG | ecosystem: Environmental > Terrestrial > Soil > Vadose...
GAAGCAGGCATTGCGACGGGCGCTCGAACAGAGCCACGTGGTCGCAATCATTGCCGGCTCATCTGCTGGGGAGCACGACTTCACGGCGGAGATCATCGCCGAGGAAGGCGAACTGCTGGTCCACGGGATCGATGTCATGCCGGGGAAGCCGGCGGTTTTGGGTTTCGTCGGAGGAAAGCCTGTCATCGGTATCCCCGGATATCCGGTGTCGGCGATCGTCGTGGCCCGGGAGATTCTCCGGCCAGTCGTGGAAAAATTTCTTGGTGCCGGGTCTCAATCCAGACCCACGGTTCGCGCCGTGGTGCCCAAGAAGATTCCATCTCACCTCGGCTTGGAAGAGTTTGTTCGCGTCACCCTCGGCCGTGTAGGGCCGAGACTCGTTGCCGTGCCGCTCGGCCGGGGCGCCGGAGTGATTACCACTATGGTCCACGCCGATGGTTTTTTGCGCATTCCCTCTTTGATCGAGGGGATAAACTCAGGCGAAGAGGCGGAGATCGAGCTTTTGCGTCCTTTGGATGAGATTGACCATACGGTTCTCTGCACCGGCAGCCATGATCTCTCTATCGGTGTTCTCGAGGATCGGCTGAAGCTCCGCTATCCGGAATTGAAGATCGCGGCAACCAATGTCGGGAGCCTCGGCGGGCTGCTCGCGCTCCAAAGGGGGGAGACGCATATCGCGGGCACCCATCTGCTGGATCCGGACACCGGTGCCTACAACATCCCAGACATCAGGCGGACGATCCCCAGTCTCCCGGTCGTGCTGGTTCATCTTGCTAAACGGGAGCAAGGTTTGCTCGTCTGTCCCCGGAATCCCAAGGGAGTCGCTCATCTCAAGGACTTGGCGCGGCCAGATGTGACCTTTATCAATCGTCAGCCGGGTTCGGGCACGCGGGTCCTACTCGATTTCGAACTCAAGCGGCTGGGAATCGATCCGCAAGCGATCCGAGGCTATGAGCGAGAGGAATTTACCCACATGGCTGTCGGTGTGGCTGTTGTCAGCGGTTTGGCCGATGTGGGGTTGGGTGTGCGCTCTGCGGCGAACGCGCTCGGACTCGATTTTATCCCCGTTGGCAAGGAGCAGTATGACCTTCTCTTTCTGCGCTCCTTCTTCGAGTCGGAAAAGGGAGAGAAGCTATTGGAAGTTATTTGCTCCAATGACTTCAGGAGGGCAGTAGAAGCCCTCGGGGGCTATGCAGCCCGCTCCTCAGGAGAGATTCTTTACCAGCAGTAAGTCCTTAAGGTTCATCGCAGAAACGATGTCGCTTTCCCCAGTGCTTGAGAGCTTCTTGATAGTCTTCCGGAGTGTTCATGTTGAGGAAGCTCAAGCCCTTGGGATCAAAATGGCGGATTTCGTCCTCATTGATCTTGTGAGTCCGGACTTTATCGAAAAGATAGACAGGCCGCAGCTCTCCGCGGTCGAGCTGCTCTTTAAGAAAAGGCAGCACGCTCTTCCGGTAGGCCGCATGCAAGGGCTGAAAACGTTCCTGCCAATAGGGCACCACCACGTCGCAGTCTGAGATTTGCAAAAGGAGGTGTGAAATCAGAGGAAGGTTGAGAAAGGCGACATCGCACGAAGTTACAAAAGCGATCCTCCCGCTTGCCGCTTTCAGTCCGTGGTAGATTCCGGCTGCAGGTCCCTGATACGCCACTTCGTCTCGCACTAAGGTTGCCGGCAACGGCGGCAGCTCCTGCCCGGGTGCTGCCACGATGAGGATCTCGGCAAACATACCTTTCAACGCGCGCACGATGTGGACGATGAGAGGCTCGTTATCAAAAAGCAGCAACGCTTTGGGCTGGCCCATGCGCGAGCTTTTGCCTCCGGCCAAAATGATGGCGGAGGTATCTGTCATGGATTGCTCTTCAAGCATCGGAAACTCAGGGATGCGAGGTATATAAACTCAGGCGACCGAGGGAGTCAACATAGGTCGAGGCTCCTTGTCGCGCTTGTCGTTTCCAGGTCATTTTGAAATTACCCCTTGCTCGGTTAGAATAAGAGTATGCCAACCAACCCAAGCAAACAGCTTGAAACCTTTCCCAATCCCCGATCTGAGAGGGACTACGAGATCAGCATGGAGTGTCCCGAGTTTACCTGCGTTTGCCCGCGCACCGGCCAGCCGGACTTTGCGACGATCCGGATTCGCTATGTTCCGGATCAACTCTGCATCGAGCTTAAATCCCTGAAGCTCTACCTTTGGTCTTTCCGAGAAGAGGGCGCCTTCCACGAGGACATCATCAATCGCATTCTGGACGCCTTGGTCGCAGCCTGTCATCCGAGGAGCATGACGGTGGTCGGGGATTTTAACGTGCGCGGCGGGATCCACACGGTCGTCACGGCAGAGCATCATAAGACCAAATAACTTCTTAAAAGCTATTAGCTTTCAGCCTTCAGTTTCTAGCTCGCGGTTTTTTTGCTGATCGCTGACCCTTGATTGCTTTATGTCTGACATCAGCATTCTAAGAGAGCTTGTCATCGTTCTCACCGCTGTCGTCTCCATTGTCTTTCTGTTTCAGAAATTGCGCTTGCCCTCCATAGTCGGTTTTCTCCTGGCTGGGGTCATTGTGGGTCCACACGGATTTGGATTGATCCGCGACCTGGCGCAGGTGGAGACATTGGCGGAGATCGGCTTAGTCCTGCTGCTTTTTACTATCGGTCTCGAATTCTCGCTGGCGGAACTTCGTCCGATCGGCCGCCATCTGATTTGGGCCGGGACCCTGCAGGTTCTTCTAACGGTTTTGGTAGTTTTAGCGGTTTTCCTTTTTCTCGGATACGCCCCCCAGGTGGGTATTTTTTACGGTTTTCTGGTCTCTTTGAGCAGTACTGCTATCGTCCTTAAGATTTACAACGATAGGCAAGAAATGAATGCCCTTCATGGCCGGCTGGCGACCGGAATTCTGCTTTTCCAGGACCTCTGTCTCGTGCCGATGATGCTTTTGCTTCCGGTCCTGGGACAGACGAGCAGAGTTTCTTTTTTCCTCATCGGATGGACTCTGATCAAAGCTGTTCTGGTGATCCTGATCATCATGGTGACTGCAAAAGCCGTCTTGCCGTGGTTCTTGCGCCAAGTCGCCCTTTTGCGGAACCGGGAGGCATTTACCCTCTTCGTCGTGTTTGTTTGCCTGGGAACCGCCTGGTTGACCTTAGAGTCGGGCCTTTCTCTGGCCCTGGGCGCCTTCATCGCGGGGCTGGTGATCTCCGAATCGGAATTCAGCCACCAGATCGTGGCGGACATCCTGCCGCTGCGCGACTGCTTTAGCGGTATCTTCTTCATTTCCATCGGCATGCTGCTCAACCTGGAGTTTCTGATGCGGGATGTCTTCACGCCATTGCTTCGTCTCATGCTGATTGTCAGTGTCAAAGGCGCTGTCCTCTTCGCGCTCTTTTGGTGGCTCTATCGCTCCCCCAGGCTCGGCGTGGTGTTGGCCTTAAGCTTGGCCCAGATCGGAGAATTCTCGTTCATCCTTGCCAGGGCGGGACAGGGTTACGGGCTGTTGACCGCGGCTGGAGAACAAACTTTTCTGGCCGCCTCGATCCTTAGCATGATCGCCACGCCGTTTCTCATTCAATCGGTCCACGGTTTGGGCTTCGGTCTGGACACCATCTTCAAAGGGGCCATGGAGCCATCGCCTGTGGGGAGCGGAGAGACAGAGGATCAAATCGCAGGGCATGTGATTGTCGTAGGCTATGGACTGAATGGGCAGAACCTCACACGGGTACTTAAGGAGGTCGGAATACCTTATAGGATCTTAGATATGGATCCATCTTTAGTGCGATCAGCAAGCGACGAGGGGGAGGCCATTCATTTTGGCGATGGAACTCGACCGGAGGTCTTGCACAGGATGGGCATCGGCCAGGCTCGTGTTCTTGTCGTCGCCGTTTCGGATCCAGTTGCCACCGCGCGCATCGTGTCGCAGGCGCGCCGGCTCAAACCTGAACTCTATATCGTCGTGCGCACTCGCTATGTGGCGGAGATCGAACGCCTCTATCGTTTGGGCGCGAATCAGGTGATTCCGGAAGAGTTTGAGACATCCGTAGAGATTTTTGCCCGCGTTCTGCAACAGTATCATGTTCCGCGCAACGTGATTAGCCTCCAGGTCGATCTGATTCGGAAGGAGCACTATGGGACGCTGAGGGGACTCCACCTTCAGGGAAAGCGGTTGGATGAGCTGAGCCAGTTCTTGGAGGGAACAACGACCGACATCTTCCTGCTTACCGAGAACTCCCCGGCCATTGGAAGGAGTCTTGACGAGATCGAACTTCGTTCACGAACCGGAGTCACCGTGATTGCGATTGTGCGCGGGGGACAATCCACCTATAACCCGGGGCCGGACTTTTCCCTTGCGACTGGTGATGTGCTGGTGCTACTAGGAAGCCACAAAGGATTGGACGAAGCCTCGCGGATTCTGAGCCCGCCGAAGGAGTCTGAAGGTTCTGTCTAGGATTGATTTCTGAAGGCATTTAGCATATTCATTTCCTTAGGTCTTTTCTCCAAGGACATTAACAGAAGAAGTCGAAATAGTTAAATTTTCATAACTTTCGGGGCTTAAGATATTGCCGAGGCAGGCCGAGTTTACACAAGGAAGTGATCTCTATGGGCTATGAAGTGAAGAACAAGAACTTGAACAACTGGGTTCGCGAAGTGGCGAGCCTGTGCAAACCCGACGCGATCTATTGGTGCGACGGGAGTAAGCAGGAATATGACCGGTTGATGGCTCAAATGGTCGTGGGCGGCGTCGGTATTTCTCTGAAGAAGCGTCCCGACTGTTTTCTGTTCCGTTCGGATGCGAGCGATGTGGCGAGGACTGAAGAGCGCACTTACGTCGCCGCTCCAAGCAAAGATGAGGCGGGCCCCACCAATAATTGGATCGACCCTGATGAGCTCAAACAGACGATGACGCGCCTATACGACGGTTCCATGCAGGGCCGCACCATGTACGTCATCCCCTTTTCCATGGGGCCTATCGGGTCGCCGATAGCGAAGATTGGCGTGGAGATCACGGACAGTCCTTATGTCGTTTGCAACATGCACATCATGACGCGCGTCGGCGCCAGAGTGATCGAAGCGCTAGGTTCCGATGGCGACTTTATCCCTTGTCTGCACTCTAGCGGCGCCCCTTTAGCAAAAGGGCAAAAGGACTCTTCGTGGCCCTGCGCGCCGATGGACAAAAAGTACATCAGCCATTTTCCACAAGAAAATCTGATCTGGTCTTTTGGCTCCGGCTACGGCGGCAACGCCCTGCTGGGAAAGAAATGCTTGGCATTACGCATCGCGTCAGCGATGGCGCGGCGTGAAGGTTGGCTGGCGGAGCATATGCTCATCATGCGGCTCACCAACCCCCGAGGGAAACAATATCATGTCGCCGGCGCTTTTCCTTCCGCCTGCGGCAAGACCAATCTGGCGATGCTCGTGCCGACCATCCCGGGGTGGAAATGTGAGACGGTCGGCGAAGATATCTGTTGGATGAAAATCGGCCCTGACGGTCGCCTCAGGGCCATCAATCCGGAGACGGGCTTTTTCGGCGTGGCTCCAGGCACTTCACATCAGTCTAATCCGATGGCGATGGAGTCGCTGAAGGAGAACGTGATATTCACCAACTGCGCCCTGACCGACGACGGGGATGTTTGGTGGGAGGGGATGAGCGGCGCTCCGCCGAAGCATCTGATCGACTGGAAGGGGCGCGACTGGACTCCGGAGAGTAAGGAACCAGCGGCCCACCCGAATGCGCGCTTTACAACTCCCGCGGTTCAGTGTCCGGCCATCTGCAGCGACTGGGAAAAACCGGAGGGAGTCCCCATCGACATCTTTATCTTCGGCGGCCGCAGGTCCAACCTGGTCCCGTTGGTGACCGAGTCATTTAACTGGGACCACGGAGTCTTTCTCGGAGCAACGGCTGCCTCCGAAACGACAGCCGCCATTATCGGCAAGGTTGGCGTGCTGCGGCGGGATCCGTTCGCCATGATGCCGTTCTGCGGTTATAACATGGCGGACTATTTTCAGCACTGGTTTAAGATGGGGGATCGACTGGCCGCAAAAGCGCCGCGAATTTTCTACGTCGACTGGTTCCGCAAGAGCCCGGAGGGAAAATGGTTGTGGCCCGGGTTTGGGGATAACAGCCGCGTGCTGAAGTGGATGTGCGAACGCCTCGAAGGCTCGGTCGGGGCGAGAAAAACCCCCATCGGTTTCTTGCCTAATGATGACGACCTCGATCTCAAGGGTCTTAGGTTGCAGGGCGAAGACGTTAGAGAGCTGCTGAAGGCCGACCCTGGGCCGTGGAAGCCCGAGGTTCCGGATATCGAAAAATTCTTCGGCCGGTTTGGTGCTCGGCTCCCTGGCCGTCTGAAGGAACAACTCGGCGGGATGGCAACACGCCTGGAACAATAACAGTTGTGAGTTTTGAGTGCTGAGTTATGAGTTTCAACTTAAAACTCAAAATTTAAAACTCAAAACTTTTCTTGGAAAAAACTCCACATACGCTGGTTTTGTTCGACATCGACGGCACGCTGGTGGATTGCGGCGTGGCCGCGGGAAAGTGTTTCTCCGCTGCTTTTCAAGAAGTGTTCGGTGTTTCCTGTCCCATCTTTGCTCCCGAGGAGGTTTCCGGCCTTACGGATTCGGCGATTCTGACGAAGGTCGTCCGGAGGCTCAATTTCCAATGTGAGGATTTTGACCGGCGCCGGGATCTCGCCTTCGAGATCTATGCGCGCAACCTGGCGTTGGAGTTGGGACATCAACCGGCCCGTCAGATTCCGGGAGCTTGCCTTGCTGTCCAGGCCGCCCGTTCCATGCCTGGCTGCGAGGTTGGACTGCTCACCGGCTCAACCCAAGCGACAGCGAGGATCAAGCTGGAGTCCGCCGGTTTGGAATTTGGCCAGTTCGCATGCGGCGCTTTCTCCGAGGATGGGGAATTGAGGACGGCCCTGCCTCCTGCGGCCCGTCTCCGCTTCGCTCGGCTTTTCGGCCGGGAGCCTAAGGTCACGATTCTGATCGGCGACACTCCCAGAGATGCGCAGGCAGCCCTAGCGACGGGCTGCGAATTTATCGGTGTGACCACGGGTCCCTATGGACGATCCGCTCTGGAGCAGGCCGGTGCCCGCATCATATTGAATGATCTCAGCGACACCGAATCTCTTCGTACCGCAATCGGGACTGTACGACCGCAGGCGTAGAATCTGGGTACTCTATCCAGCTCGGCAGAAGCTCTCGTCTCCTTGGCGGATTTTCTCTGTTGTAGTGATCACTCTTTTTGAGCTATGGTAAAACGTGATGAGTTCTCCAACCACCTATGCCGACACACTGCGCACGATAGGCCAGGCGATAGATCTGTGGCGTCTTGAGGATTTTGACTTGGAGAACTACGACAACTCTTTTTTCGTGCGGGGAAGAGTAGGGTCACCTCGGCAAAAGTTGAGTCTTCTTCAGGCGCTGCTTGGGAAGGCGCACGGCGAAGACGCTAAGTTTCTCGAATTCCGTTACACCTCGGCCGATGTGGCGCGATTGGAGGAGGAGGGCCAGGCGCAGCGTCGCGATCCAAATGGGATGCCCGATTTTTATAACCTGTCCCAGCTCTTGCGCACGGTTGGCGCCTATGTCGATGGCAAGCCCAAGCGCTTGCGTAAGCTGTGCAGGCGCGGGACGAGGCTCACCTTGGAGTTCGAAACCCCACAGGGTCAACCCGACATCGAAGAGCACACGATATCTTCATTCTACAACTTGTTTGTGCATCGGTACTTGCGCAGAAGCGGTCACTCAGCTACAAGATAAAAAGCTCATTGTTCGACCACGGATCGGAGCGCGTTGCTGACCTCCCCGTCAGAGCCGCTCGAATTGGCCAGGGCCGGCTACTTCAGTCAAAACGCTATTTGGGTGGGTCGAAGCGTCAAGCCATCCGAGGACGGACCGGCTCCGTTGTACTCGGCTCCGAGCTTTCTACGAATAGTCTGTCGAGAGGATTGGACAGGTGAATGTAGTTGAGCGTTCTCTGACCGTCGAACAGGATTCCCTGCCCGGATATTTGGCCTTTCCGGAACGGTCCGAACGCGGACCCGCCTTGCTGCTCGTCCACCAGAATACCGGCGTTACCGATTACATTAAGATCGAGGCCCTGAAGTTCGCCAAGCTCGGCTACACCACGGTTGTTCCCAACATTTATGAGCTGCTTGGTTTCCCGGCGGCGACGCATATCCACACAGGAAGAGAGATCCAGGCTAGGACCTCTGACGCCGATTTTGTCCGCTTCATTGATGAAGGGTGGCGCTATTTGCTCTCACGGCCGGATGCGGATCCCTCACGCGTGGCAGTGGTTGGCTACTGTATGGGGGGTCGGATTGGCATTCATTTTGTAGCCGCGACACCCGCGGTGCGCGCTTTCGTGGGTTACTACCCGACCGTTCGCGCTGAACCCGTGACCCAACTGAGACCCCGCCCTCCCTGGGAGGCGGCTCGTTTGATTCAGTGCCCTTCGATTGTTCTCTACGGCGCCCACGACTGGGTGACTACGATTCCCGTTCAGGAGCGTATGTGGGAGGCCTTTCAAGCCAACGGCCAAAAACTGGAATGGCATTTCTTTCCCTTTGGGGGCCATGGCTTCGTCGATCCCGGCACCCCGGGTTATCAGCCGCACATCGCCGAGCTCACATGGCCGCTCGTTGTTGACTTTTTGGCCCGCGAGTTAAGCGGCCCGGCCCGATAGATTCGCTCCGGCGACAGTTTCCAGAAAGCAGTCCTACCGCTTCCCGTACAGGGAGTCGATGAACCCTGAGCTTTGTATCCTTTGGACAAACGAGTTGTCGAAAAATTCTTCGGGCCGCATCTGCTTGGCCTTGGGATTCTTCGCCACATCGAGCACGGCTTTGATTTCTGCAGCGGTCATCAGGGGGGCTTGAGGAAAAACTTCTCTGGTTTGCACTGACGGCGTTATAGATTCCGTGCAACCCCAGCTCCTGTGCCGGCAAGGATCGCCAACAGAGTAGCAAGGTGCTTGCAACAAGCATAGAGATTACAAATTCTCTAAGATTTTGGCTGCCTCTCAGTTTCCTGCGCATAGGATCGCTCCTTTAAGCTCGTTCACCCATCTTGCGAATGCTTTTATTAGGGCGTTGATCCAAAAAACTTCAAATGATTTTCTAAATGAAAAAAATTTTCCTTGCTTTTTTTAAATTAAACTTTAAAGTGGACTCGACTCATTTCATCTCCCTTGTGAACTCTCGATTCAAAGCATGGCAGGTCTAGACGACAATCTGCGCAAGGTCCCGCCGCAAAACCTGGAGGCCGAATCCTGTGTGCTGGGCGCGATCTTGCTGGACAACGACGCCATCAATCGGGCCCTCGAGCTCTTGACGTCCGAGGATTTCTATCGGGAATCTCACCGCAAGATTTTTCGGGCTATGTTTGAGCTGTCGGATCGCAGCGAGCCGGTCGATCTCATCACGTTGAGCGATTTTATCAAGGCCAAGGGCGAACTGGATGCGGTGGGAGGGTCGGCTTACCTCGCCTCGCTTGCCAATTTAGTTCCCACCGCTGCCAACATCGCTCACTACGCCCGCATCGTGAGGGAAAAGGCGATCTTGAGGCATCTCATCAACGCCGCCACGCAGATCGCCACCCGAGGATTCGAAGAGCAAGGCAATGTGGATGAGTTTTTGGACGCAGCGGAGAAAGTCATCTTCGACATCTCCGAAAAGAAGGTTAAGGCCTCCTTTGTCGCCATCGGCGACATGATCAAGGACTCCCTCAAGACCGTCGAGAGACTCTATGAGCGAAAGGAGATGGTGACCGGGGTCCCGACAGGATTCAAGGATTTGGATAAGCTGACCGCCGGTTTCCAGCCCGCGGAGCTCATCGTCATCGCCGGAAGGCCCAGCATGGGCAAGACCGCTTTTTGCCTCAATATCGCAAGCTATGCGGCCTTTGCCGGTGTGGGCGTTGCGGTTTTTTCCTTGGAGATGGCCAAGGAGCAGTTGGTGCTCAGGATGTTGTGTTCCGAGGCAAGGGTGGACAACTCCAAAGTCCGGGCCGGATATTTGGGCGAGCGTGACTTTCCCAAACTGGCTAACGCGGCGGCCCGGCTGCATGAGGCCCCTATCTATATTGATGACACGCCCGCAATATCGGTTCTTGAACTTCGGGCCAAGGCCCGCCGCTTGGTCAAGGACAGAGAAAAGAAGGTTGGCCTCGTGATGGTCGATTATCTCCAGTTGATGCGGGGCATGGGGAATGCGGCTAACAGAGAACAGGAGATCTCGGAAATCTCCCGCTCCTTGAAAGCCCTGGCCAAAGAGCTCAGCGTGCCGGTCGTGGCCATCTCGCAGCTCAATCGCCGCGTGGAAGACCGCGGGGACAAGCGGCCGATGATGGCGGACTTGAGAGAGTCCGGCGCTATCGAGCAGGACGCCGACGTGATCGGCTTTATCTATCGGGATGAAGTCTATAACCAGAAATCTCCCGACAAGGGGATTGCGGAGATCATCGTAGCCAAACAGCGAAACGGGCCGATCGATACCGTTCGATTGACCTTCATCAATGAAATTACCCGCTTCGAGGACCTCTCCGAGCGCGAAGAGTTCAGGTATGAAGAGGTGAAGGAGGGGTGAGAAGTATCCGTGCCTCTAGCCCACAAGCTTATCGTACTCAGAATGAGTCCCGATCCAAAACCACAATAAATCTTCGCCCGCCTCGGTAGTCAACGCTCGGTAGTGCAGGCCAACTCGGACGGCACGGTACTTTCCAACTTTCTTGAAGCGTAACTACCGATGAGAAGGGTTTGCCTTGAGAAGCTCGAAGTTCTTGTCCGCAAGTTCTTGAATCGGTTCGGGTAGAGCGCGATAGCAGGCCTAAAAGCTAGCAGAAGTGCCTCAAAGCTCCTTGCTCTTCCCCGCACGATGTGCAGCCAAGGCTTCTTTCCCTAGCTTGTCAAGTTTGCCGGCTCGGACGTCTTCCTC
>Ga0099828_10003525_pt1 | contig 10930 bp, 5 predicted proteins | sample CZO8metaG_2_FD_79338 | JGI IMG/M metagenome (GOLD analysis project Ga0099828, IMG submission 79338) | Vadose zone soil microbial communities from the Eel River Critical Zone Observatory, Northern California, USA - CZOApr15con2H1.8 metaG | ecosystem: Environmental > Terrestrial > Soil > Vadose...
CATGCCCCACCACGCCTCTTCCCAGGCAGAGACGCCGCGCGTGGCCCAAATCTCGGCGTAGTCGCGCATGCGGTCTTTTACCGCGCGGGGCATGGCGCCAAGTGAATTGCTGATCAGGTAGGTGGAAGTTTCCAAGATGGGAAATTCGCTGCGCCACTTCAGTAAGTCGTCCACAAACGCTCCTTGAGGGTTTGCCCGCGCCCCAGTCCCGCTAAGCTAGCACAACGTCGCGGCCGCGGCAAAATCTGCCCGCAGCGGGGAATCCTCCTGCCGGCTTCTTGCCGCTGGCCTTCCCGGACGGGAGTTGTATAATCCCCGCCGCCACAGCACGGAAGGTTCGTTGCCAGGAGGAATGCGCATGAACCGCCCCGTCACTCTGTCGCTGGTTCTCACTTTTCTCTGCGCCCTGCTCTTCGCTCTGCCTGCTGGCTCGGAAGGCGGGCCGCAGGACGGCAACGCCCCGGATCCCCCGATAATCATCGCTCCGATCAAGGAAGCGGCCATCCGCCGGCTCATGAAGGTGAGCGGCGGGGAGAACGTCACCGCAGCCATTCCGCAAATCCTGCAATCCATCCAGGCGGCGATGGACAAGCGCTATCCCCCCAGCGACGAACACGCGCGCAAGATGACCGCGGCGCTGTTGCGCAAGCTGGCCGCGCGGCTGGCTTCCAAGGACTTCCTCGACCAGATGGTCCCGGTCTACGACAAATTCTTCACCCATGAAGATATCGCCGCGATGATCGAGTTCTACGAAACTCCAGCCGGGCGCAAAATGGCGCAATCCATGCCCTCCATCACTCAGGAAGCCTCGCGCGTCTCCATCCGCTGGACCACGCGCGCGTTTCGTCAGGCGCTCGAGGAAATGGTGACCGACTACCCGGAACTTCAGTCCACGCTTGTTTCCATTCAGAAGCAGCAGTGAGGGGCCGCCCCGCTGCCGCGGGTCACTTGAACCGCTTTTGGAAGCGGATGTCGAGGCCGAAGGTCCCGTTTTCATCCCGCAGGGCGAGGATGGAGATGGAGCGGGAGACGTTGTATTCAAACTGAAAAATCTGTTTTTGCGTGGAAGTGACGTTGGTGACGTAGGAGACAGTGAGGTCGCGCGTGATGCGCTGCTCGATGGTGACCCGCGCGGTGGCGTTCTGTCCCACTTCTGCGCCGGAAAACGTGGGGTCCACACGGAAGCGGCTGACGCCGAACAACCGCTCGATCCGCCCGCCGACCTGGCTGGAGATGGCTTCCGACAAGAGCGCTTGGGCTCCCAGGTCCGTCCCCGCGCCGCTGCTCGAGGTCCTCAGGCTGCTCTCCTCGCCGGTGCGGCCCAGGGCCAGCAGCGTGATGATGTCGGTCGAGGGCAACGGGGGATCGGAGCGGTAGCTGAGCGCCAGCCGGCTGGCGGGACCGGAGAGTTGGATGGTGATCAGGTACTGCTGGACGGTGGTGGTGGCCTCCACATCAATCACCGGATCAAGGCGGAAAGGATTGGAGAAGTTCATGTCGCCGCGGCTCAACTGGAAACGGTTGCCGCGAAAATTCAGCTCCCCGCTGAGCAGGTGGACGTGTCCGAGCAGGATGGGATGCTCTGCGGTGCCGCGGATGCGCAGGCTGGCCTCGCTTTCAAACCGCGCTGCGGCCCACTCTACGCGCGCGCCGGGGCTGGAAACAGCCTCGATATCAAACTGCAGGTTGCGCAGGAATCCCGACGTGGTCCCCGCGCCCCGCGTCGAAGCGCTGGACTTGCCCGTCAGCGAAGAGAGATCAAGCCCCTCGGTCATGAGCAGGCGCTCGACCACCACCCGCCCGGAGAGCAGCGCCCCGCTTGAGGTGCCACGCAGGCGTAGGTTTCCGCCGGCGAGCCAGCTGATCCCCTCCGGGTAGCGGATACGCACGCGTGTGGCGCGAGCGTTGAGGTCGTAGCGTAGCGCGCCATCGCCGTAGGACACGCTGCCTCCCGCCAACAATGTCCCTCCGCCCGCCTCCGCGGTGACATTTTCAAACACCATGCGGCTGGCATCGAAGACGAACTCTCCGTTTACGTTGCTCAGCCCGGCAGGAAAATCGCCGTAATTCGCCGCCGCGTTCTCCAGGCGCAGGCGCCCGGTGATTCGCGGCCGCAGGGAGGTCCCGGCAATTCCGGCATTCACCTCGGCAGCGCCGCGCGCGTCGAGGTCGGGCCAGATACCGGCGAGCAGGCGCAGGTTGATCCGGCCGGCGAGTTGCAGGGCGAGCTGGCGGTCGCGCGCGAAGCGCGCATAACCGCTGAGCTTCAGGTCGGTGTCCGGGCCTTCTACATGCGCGGAGGTGATGCGCACCTCGTCCGAGCGGTAGGAGAGACGCAGCGGGCCCACGTTGTGCAGCTTGACATATTCGTAGTCGAGGCTGATCTGCGAGACATCCGCCTCGACAATGATCGAGCCGGTCTCGCCCAGCGCGCCGCTCATCCGGAATAGGCCGGTCACACGGCTGTGGCCGGTCAGCGCGCGCAACCGCAAGGCCGTCTGCAAGAACGGGTCGAGGTCCACATCCTCGACGGACAGCTCTCCTTGCAGCGGATAGTTTCCCGCCAGCGCAATATCGATATGCCCTTCGAGTTTGCCCGTCCCCATTGCTGAGGTGGCATTTATGCGCAGGCTGGCGCCGTTCGAGCGCAAACTGGCATAGAAATCCCCCAGCACTTCTCCGCCAACTCCAAAGCGGTGCAGCTCCAGCGTGCCCTCCGCCTGCGGGGCGCGCAGCGGACCGCTCCCGCGGAGCGAGAAGTTCAGCGTCCCAGCCAGAGGCAGGCGTTCGTTGCGCAAAGGTTCCAGGTCCTCGACAGCGAAGCCACCGCCCTGGAAGTCAAAGGAGACCGTCTGTTCCTCCGCCTGGACCAGGTGGAAACTCCCCGACGCGCGGCCTTTACCCTTGCGGATCTCCGAAAGGGAGACTGTCACCTCTGCGCCACTCCATTCCAGACTTCCGCGCGCGCCATCGAAGTGCATGCGGCGCAGCAGCAGGTCTTCGAGCTCGAATGTGGAAGAGAGCTGTGGCTCGTCGCGCGTGCCGTGACCCCGGAATTCACCGCTCACCGTGCCGCGCGCTGGATACGACGTGCCGAAGAGACTCTGCAGGCCGTCGGTGTCGGTGTGCACCAGGCGCACGTCCAGATCCCATTCGCTCTCCGCGCGGAATTCCCAGTCGGATTGCGCCAGCAGCAGACTAAGCGTGGCCGTCGCGGCGCCGCGGCGCAGCCGGGCATGCGTCAAGCGCAGATGGTCGTGCGAATAACTGATGTCGCCCTCGGCCAGGTCCCAGAAAAGCTGTTCGTAGACCGCGTCTTCGACTCGAAAGTGTCCATCGAACGCCGCCAGCGCCAGCGGACCGGTCACCCTGCCGCGCCATTCCCCGCGGCCTCCAATTCGCCGCGGTGTAGCATTGCGGCCGCGCAGGTGATTGATGAAATCGTCCCAAAGAAGCAGATTCGAGAATGTGATATGCGCCGCCAGCGAGGTATCGTCGGCGCCGAGACGCCCGTCCACCTCCACGCGGCTTGTCGGGGTGGAAATCCATCCGTGGGGCAAATCCGCACCCGCCGTATCGCGGGAGTAGTGGACGTCGAAGTGCCCCGACGCGGGGATTACGCCGGGTGAGGTGTCCGCCGGCGGAGTCCACACGGTGGCACCGCGAATGTCGAGGTGACGGAATACGCCTTCCCATGTAGTCACCGAGTCGATGGCTACCATGCTGTCCCAATGCAGCGAGGCGACGGAGAAACTGGGGTGGTCGAGCGCCGAAAGAATCTGCGCCAGGCGCATGCCTTCGGCGTGCGTCTCCGCGCGAAAACGCAGGCCGGCGAACTCCAATTCTACGCGGCCCGCCATCCTGCCGCCAAGGGCGCTCGCCTGGAAATCAGGCACCACCAGACGATTACCGGCCACCTGGTAGGTGCCCTGGCTCTCGATCCCCGCCGTATGGAACCAGCGGTACGGCATCACGATGTTGTGCCCTGCATAATTTCCGCGTGCCGCCATCTGCCCGCCGGTGTATTCCCCTTCTCCGGTGAACTCCGCTTCGCCGCCCGGCATGCCCTCTTGCCGCAACAAAATGTGAATGTCTTCGAAACCGACCCGGCCGTGATAGCGGAAAGTCCAGTCGGGGCGCGCAAAACTTGCCAGCGTCGCGGAGAGATGCAACTCGGATGCCGGCAGCTTCCAGGAAAGCTCTTCGAGATCAAATCGATCGTGGCCCAGTGCGAACTTGGCGGACAGGTCGGAGTGAAATGGCGGCAAGCGGCCCTCGCGCAGCGTGAGGCGCTTCCAATCCAGAGCGCCGCGATAGGTTTCCTTGCCCGGTGCCGGGGCGTCGAAGACGGTGACGAAGTGCAGCGCTCCGCCTTGCACCTCCACGGGCACTCGCTGGTCGTTCCAGAACGCCACTCCCTGATTCACTGCGAGTTTGCGGATGGCCAGGTCGAACAATTGCTGGCGCAGCGGCTTCCCCGCCGCACTGGGCGTCTGCGGCAGGGGAAAATTGGAGTGCCCGCCGTGATCAACGCGAATGTGGAAGGCAGGCTTGTCCACGCGCAGCTCGTCGAGGGCGATGCGCCGGCCGAAGAAAGAGACCACGCGAACGTCCACCAGCACGTAATCGGCGTGGAAGAACGGCGGATTGGCGGACGACTCGCGTCCGTGGACGGTCAGGTCGGTCAACTCGGCCCGCAGCGTCCAGGCGTGGAAACGGAACTCGCGCAACTCGACGCTGCCGCCGGTCATGCGCTCGATCTGGGCGATCACCACGCGGCGCATCCACCGCCCGGCCAGTCCGCTCTCCACCAGGAACAGCACCAGCCCGGCCAGCAGCAGCGCCGCCAGGGCGCCGCGCTTGAACCAGCGTTTGAGACGCGTGGTCATTTGCCGGTCTCCTGCTCGGGGAACTCGACGCGGATCTGCGCGCGTGTCTGCTCCAGCCACTCTGCCGCGCGGCGGCTGATCTCCCTCTCGACCAGCAGCTCGCGGATTTGCTCGCTCACTTCCTCCAACGGCGGCACGGGCTGCTTGCGCGCGCGAAGATCTCGAGTGAAGTCCTCGCCGTAATAACGCTCGATGTCGGCGGGGTCCACCTGCACGGCGGGCCGGAATTTGTACTCCAGGTAATGTGACAGGTAGACGCGCCGCAGCATCAGCCGCCGGACGGCTCTCTCAGAAAGCGCCAGCTCACCCAGGCGGGCGAGATAGGCCTGCCGGCTCGGGAAACTGGCTTCCAGCTCGGCGATATCTTTGTCGATCCTGGCCTCGCTGGGCTGCCCGAATCGCGCCGCCGCGGCGTCATTGGCAACGATCCACTGTTCGATGAGCTGGCGCAGAAGCGCGGCATCGTCCATCCGCGGTGCTCCGGCAAGCTGCTGGAAAGCGCCCAGCTCGCGCACTTCGCTCAGGGTGATCACGTCCATCTCGATGCGCGCCACGATGCGGTCCACCACCTGGCCTTGAGCGGCGGCGGCGAGCAGGGCAAGAAGCGAGATGGCGGCGCGTAGGGGCATCAGAAGCTGGACCCGAAATTGAAAGAGAATTGGAACGACGGCAGCCGGGCAATCCCCCCTGGCGCGGTCGGAAGCGTGAAATGCGCCGCTTTGAGCAGGTAGCCGATATCCACCCGCACCGGTCCGATGGGCGTTGCGTAGCGCACGCCAAAACCGATGGTGTGCGAAGTGTAGTTCAGATCGCTGGGCGGCGGCGTGGCGCGGAAGTTGATCCGGCGGGCGGAACTGTACACGTTTCCGAAGTCGTAGAACACAGCACCTCCTGCTCGCCCGTTGGTGTACGGCAGGGCCATGGGGAAGCGCAGCTCCTGGTTGAAGACCAGAAGCGCCAGACCGCCGACAGGAAAACCGGTGATGGTGTCCCTGGGCCCCGCCTGGTTGAGTCCCAGCCCGCGAAGCGAAGTTCCTCCACCGGCGAAAAACCTTTCGGGGAGTGCGATGTCAGTGGAAAGCGAGCCGGCCAGAGGCTCCTCGATTCCGATCCGTGCGGAGCGGGCGAAGACCAGGCCGTGACCCAGCTGGTGGAAGCTCGAGTTCTGGGCGAAAAACCGCGCGAAAGTCGCGCTCGATCCCAGGGCCTGAGCGGCCAGAGAAGCGTCCACCGTGGTGAAGTGTCCGCGGGTGGCGTCGGCCGGATTGTTGCGTTTGTCGTACAGCCAAGTGAGGCCAAAGCCGGAACTCTTGGTGGGCTGGCTGAACAGGGGGATCTGCTGGGGATTGATCTGCAGTGAGCCCACCAGCACGCGGCGGAAGAAATAGCGAACGAGAAAAGTGCTGAACGGGGTGCGGCGGTATGCGAGCTGCAGCGATCCCTCGTAGCGCGTGGAAGTGAAGGTGCGCACGTCGCGGCTTTTGTCGGCGAAGCCGATCAATTGCAAGCTCAGGTTGCGCTGGTTCAGGAAATTCGGCGCGGTGTAGCTGAGCAAAGCACGCCCTTGCAACGTGCTGGCGCGCGCCCGGAAAGCCAGCGTGTGGCCGCGGCCCCCGAAATTTGCCCAGCCCAGGTCCAGGATGCCGCGGGGACTGGCGGTAAGCTCGGTGGCGTTGGGGTTGGTCTTGCTCGCCAGGCGTTGTACTTCGAGGCCCCCGCCGTAGCCCACGGTAAACCGCTTGGCCTCCTGGACGTCCACCACTACCGTCTTCTCGGTCTCCTCTCCTGCGGGATTCTGCGGCGCCACGCTGACGCGGCTGAACACTCCCAGGTCGTACAGCCGGCGCTGCGTTTCCACCACTTCGCCCTGGCGCAGCGGACCGCCCGCACGCACGTCGATTTGTCTGCGGATGATGCCTTGGCGGGTGTGCACGAAGCCGGAGATCAGAACGTCTTTGACTTCAATGCGCGGCCCCTCGACGATCTTGTAAGTGAGGTTGACGCGATTGGGCTTGGCGGCAGGCTCGGACACGGATTCGAAGCGTGCTTCCGGAAAGCCTTCGTTGTAGTACAGGGCCAGGATGTTGTCCCGGTCGGAGGAAACGACGTACTCGGAATAGGGCTGCCCGATGGTGGAGCCCACTACGGACAGCAGAGTTGCGGTATCGAAGGTGTGAGCGCCTTCGATGGCCAGCTTCTCGACTCGCGTTTGCTCGCCCTCGTGGATCTCGATGTGCACCGTGACGCTGCCTGCGCCGCTTTCCGTCACCTCGCTCTTCACCTCGAGGGCGGCAAATCCGCTGGCGGCATATAAATCGCGGATGGAGGCGATGTCATCGCGCAACAATCGCTGGCTGTACACGCCGGGGGAAGCGAAGGCCGCAGGCACCAGGCTCAGGCGGTCGCTCAAAAAGTCTTCGCTGAAGTATTTGTTTCCGGTGATGACGACTTTCTCCAGCCGGCGATGCGGTCCCAGGACAACGTTATAATTGATCACCCGGCCATGCGTCTTTTCTTCCTCGCGCGTGGTGTACTGCACGTCCGCATCGAAATAGCCTTTGCGTTCAAAGGAGTCGCGCAGGTTGCGCCGGCCTTCCTGCAGCAGATCCTCGTCCACGCCGCCCTCCTGGAATATGGGCACCAGCCGTCGAAGCTTGCCCTGGGACATCTTGGCTCCAGTCAGTTCGAGGCGGACCGGCGGTCCGGCGGCGATATCCAGCGTGATGGGCAGACGGTTGGTCGCAGCATCGTAGTCGCCGCGGCGGATGGTCACCCGCGCGCCGAGATGGTTTCGTTTGAACAGCCACTTGCGCAGGCGATCGGCGCCGCGGTCGAGGCGAGCAGCGGTCACCTTCTTTCCCGGTTTCAGCTTGGACTTGCGCAAGAGCTCGGCGTTGGCGTAGGGCGTCGAGTTCACCAGGCTGATCGCGCCGAGCACCGCGCGGCGCCCCGGCTCGACGCGCACGGTGACGTCCACCTGGCGGGTTTCGGGCCGCGGGGCCAGCGACGGGTCCAGCACTGCGCCGTAAAACCCTTCTTCCCGCAGCGTCTCCCCCAGGCGCTGCAGGCCCGCATCGAGCAGGCTCTGCCGGAAAGTCTCGCCCAGGTTCAATTGCAGCGCACTTTCAGCTTCTTGTGGAGTGGGAGGCTCCACCAGGCCGGTCACGCGCACCGTGTTGATAAACAGGTTGGAGCGCACCACGAAATCCAGGCGCAGCCCGCCGGGAGCGTCATAAGTCTCCGCGCGGATATCGGCGAATCGTCCGGAGCGGTAGAGCTGGCGCAGGCTGTCGCGGAGCAGGTCGGAGTCGAACGCATCGCCGGCGTGCAGCGGCAGCGCGGGAGGATTTTCTTCGAGGACGTTCGCCGCATCGCCCACCACGCGAATGGCGATGATCCGCTGGCCTTCGGGGCGCTGTACATCCGGCGGCGCCTGGGCCAGGAGCAGGGGCGCAGCGCTGGCCGCGCACGCCAGCCAGGCCAGGATTCTCGTGAAAACCCTTTGTCTCAGGCTCATCCTCTGCCGATTCTGCGCGGGCTGGCGCAACCGAAATAAAACGAAAGGTTAGCATAGCCGCGTTCTCTGCCACAGAAGGAAGAGCAGCGCCCCGCCGCGGCAGGTACCTCCGACCAATCTCTATTCCATGGGCAGTGCGAGAGACCGGCTAATCACAGGACGGATCCCTGGCGAGTCCGGATTGCAGAAAGAAGACGATCCCGAGGCTAGAGCGTAAGCCGTCCGCCGCTCAAATCATCGAGAAACTCCGCAAACTAAGGCGGGCAAGCCTTGCCCCTACTGCTCCAGCTGATCCATTGCAATTGTAGGGGCCCGGCTTTGGCGCCTCCAGGAGGAGATACGGGGGGGGCCAGAGTTATGTGAGGTTTTCCGCTGATGACCGAGCTAGCGCCGCGGCGTCCCCATCTTCTCGGCCATGGCAAACATCAGGCGTACCGTATCCATGTCCTTGGCGCGCACCTTGGCCGCGGGAATTTTACGGTTGGTGATTTTCTCGAGTTGCAGGAAGATTTGGATCAGCGCAAACGAATCAATCAAACCGGAAGAAACCAGCGGAGTGTCGTCCTTGATCTCCACGCCCGGACGGCGCACCACCTCACGCTGGATATGATCAATGAGCTGAAGCATTTGACCATTCGGAGGTAAGCCTGGGGTTGCCATCGTTGCCTGCAGGTGTCGCTGGGTCTCCTAGAGAAGGCTTCCTGCTGGAAGCCTCATTATCGACGAGGTCGCATCCTCGATCAAGACGGACATGGCCGATGATTCGTCTGGAACCTGGCTTCTGCGAGATTCGAGCCCGTAAAAGCCTCATACCCTTTGTCTCTCACTTACGGGTGGGAAACAAGCGGTAAAGCGAATGAATAAACGCAATCGGGGGGCTGTAGTGGATGGTCGGGAGCCCATACTCCATTCGCCAGAGGGGATGGCCCTGGCCGCGCGAGAATTCAGATTTCTCGAGCCGGCCTTCTCCCTGGACCCTTCACCCCAATGACTTGAGCAGAAGAGCGATTTTCGGCCGGTCGATCTTTCCGCTCACGTTCAGAGGCAGACTGTCGAAATGAAAGATGCGCGTAGGCACCATGTACTTCGGCAGCCGCTCTGCGCAGAATCTGATGATGCCGTCGTCCTGAGAGGAATCCGATCCCCCAATAACCGCCACGATGCCCGATGCCGTTCCCTCTGCGACCGGCCAGGGCACAGCTACTGCAAATTCAGTCTTGGCTGCTTCGCGCAGCACGTGTTCAATCTCCTGCAACTCGACCCGGTACCCGCTGATTTTCACCTGGTGATCTATCCTGCCCAGGTAATACAGACAGCCGCGCTCATCCTTCTTCGCCAGATCCCCGGTACGGTACCAGTGTGATTTCTCCGACCCGGACAGCCGGACAAATTGCTTCCGGGTCCGCACCGGGTCATTGAGATATCCAGTTGTAACTTGCGATCCGGCCAGACACAGCTCGCCCGTTTCGTCCGGCGGCACGGGAGAAAGGCTGTCGTCCACAACGCAGCCCTCCTGCCCGTCGAACATCCATCCAATGGGTACGATTCCTCGCACACACTCCTGCGGAGAACGAACCGGATCCCAGCGGTAATGAGAGATGGCAATGGTGGCTTCCGTGGGCCCGTAGATGTTTTCCAGAATCGAGCGCGGGGCCGCCCGCTGCCAGTCCGTCGCCAGCTTCTCCGAAAGAGCCTCGCCACAGAACAGGCTCAGCCGCAGCGAAGGAAAAGCTCCGGGCTCCAGCAGGCCGAGTTTCGATGCGAACATGGCCACGGATGGCACTGAAAACCAGACGGTCAGCTCTTTTTCGCTGATCAGGCTCGCCGGAACCAGATACTGCTCAGGGAACGGACAAAGAGTCGCACCCGCGTCCCAACAGACAAACAGGTCGTGTACGCTGAGATCAAACGTCAGGTCGAAATTCTGCGAGCAGCGGTCTTCCGGGTTGAGGGCATACCGCGCTCCCGCATAGCGCAGATAAGAACTGACGTTTCCCTGGCTGACCGCCACGCCCTTGGGGATTCCCGTACTCCCGGAAGTAAACAGGAGATACGCGGTGGCATCACCCTCCACCACCGGATCGCGGGGTTCCCATGCCCCCTGCATCTCCTCCTGTCGAATCACCCGATGCGAAGCGAACTCTTCCTTGTCCAGGTCGAATTCTCCTTCAGGCAGGATCCAATCGAGCGGCACCTTTACTTTGTGGAGGAGAGTTTTCATTGCTTCTGCGCATTCCGATCCCACGATGACTGCTTTGCAGCCGGACGCGGAGAGCATCGTAAATGTCCGCTCCACGGGAAATTTCGGGTGGAGCGGCACATACCCCCGGCCCGTCGCCAGGATTCCCAGAATGCCGCTGTATGCGGTCACACTTCGATTGGCCAACAGCGCGACCAGGGGCGCGCCAGGATCCAGACACGTGCGCAGAGAGCTTGCGATTCTTCCGGCGCGCTGCCACAGCTCGGAGTAGGTTACGAGCTCATCCCCAAGTTCCAGAGCGACACGGTCGGGGTGCGCACGAAG
>Ga0099828_10003531_pt1 | contig 10924 bp, 10 predicted proteins | sample CZO8metaG_2_FD_79338 | JGI IMG/M metagenome (GOLD analysis project Ga0099828, IMG submission 79338) | Vadose zone soil microbial communities from the Eel River Critical Zone Observatory, Northern California, USA - CZOApr15con2H1.8 metaG | ecosystem: Environmental > Terrestrial > Soil > Vadose...
CTCGAAGCGATCCACCATCAGCGGACGGTTGGCCCGTTTGTGTTGCCGATCGTTTTGCTGTTGTTTCTAATCGCCCACGGAAGCGCCGCGAAGCCGATCAAAGCGCCTCCGGCTCAGGGGCCATTGTTCGCCTTTCACGTCACGCTGAATATTTTGGCGTACTCCGCCTTTGCCATTTCCTTTGTGCTGAGCGTGATCTTCCTGGTGCAGTACCGGCGTCTGCACGCCCGCAAGCTCGGAATTGTCGGGTGGCGCTTTCCGCCTCTGGAAGTGCTGGAGCGGATGACGCGCAGCAGCGTCCTAATCGGCTGTGGGTCGCTGATCGCCGGAATGGCGGCGGGATTCATTTGGGCGCATCGTCTGCAAGGCCGGTACTGGGACGGAGACCCCAAGGCCATCGTCACGATCGTCATTCTGGCTGCCTACATTGGCTACGTGTGGCTGGCGCGGACGGCGGCTTGGCGCGGGGCGCGCGCATCGGTGCTTTGCATCGTCAATTTTCTATTTGTGATTTTCAGTTACAGCATCGTGAACCGGTATTTGTCGCATTTCCACCGGTATTTCTGAAACGGGGAGAATAGGCAGGAGGCAGGAGAGGAAGTCATCACGGAGATGGAAATCGTCCTCATCGGACTGAACCACCGCACGGCGCCAGTGGACTTGCGCGAGCGCGTCGCGTTTAGCGCCGAGCAAGCTTGCGAAGCTGCGGACCTGCTCCGGTCGCGCGGAATTTTCGAGGAGTCCCTTGTTCTCTCCACTTGCAATCGAAGCGAGCTCTACGGCGTGCCACGCGAGCTCGCCGCGGACAGTACGGGCGCGGTGGAGTCGTTCCTTGCGTCGTTCCACCAGTTACCGCCCGCGGAGCTCAATGGCTCCCTCTACCGGCACCGAGATCGCCAGGCGGTCCGCCATCTATTTCGGGTCGCTGCCGGACTTGATTCGATGCTGCTGGGCGAAGCGGAAATTTTGGGGCAGGTGCGCGAGGCTTACCGGATTGCGCTCGACCACGGTGCGACGGGACCCGTGCTCAACCGTATGTTTCAAGGTGCGCTGGAGGTGGGCAAGCGCGTTCGCTCGGAGACGGAAATCGGCACGCGTCCCGTGTCGGTGGCGTTCGCGGGCGTCCGGCTGGCCGAGCGCATCTTCGGCCGGCTGAGCAATCATCGCGCGCTGATCGTCGGGGCCGGCGCCACCAGCGAACAAGTGGTGCGGCATCTGCTAGACCGCGGCGTCAAACAGTTGCGCGTGCTGAACCGCACTCCCGAGCATGCCGCAGATTTAGCCGCCCGGTTTGGCGGAGACGTCGTGCCCTGGGAAAGCCTGCCGGCGGCGATCGAGTGGCCCGACCTGATTGTGAGTTCGGTTTCGAGCACTGAACCCATTTTGCCGCGGGCGGCCCTGGAACGGGCTATGTCAGCGCGCGGCAATCGCGCGTTGTTATTGATCGACCTGGGCGTGCCCCGCAATGTCGCGCCGCAGGCCGCCGACCTCTACAACATCTACCTGTACAACATTGACGATTTAACTGAGATCGTCGAGCAGAACAAGAAAGCGCGCGAGGAGGAGATCCCCCGCGCCGAAGCCATCATCGAGGAGCAAATTGGAAAGTTTCTCCACTGGCAGGCGGGCGTCGAAACAGGAGCCGTTCTGGGAGAACTTCGCGCAAAGCTCGCCACCGAGCGTGAAGCGTTCCTCCACGAGCGGCTGGCCGCGATGCCGCACCTCTCGGAGAAGGACCGGGCCCATATCACCGCACTGTTTGACGATTTCCTACAACGTGTGCTCCTTGACCCCGCCGAGCGCCTCCGCGGCATTCCGGAACTCCGTAGAAAACTCCAGAATCTTGAAGCCCTCCGGGATGTGTTTCGCCTGGACCGGGAGAAGCCTTGAAGCCGCTTCGGATTGGGACGCGGGGCAGCGCCCTGGCGATCTGGCAAGCGAAAAATGTTGCAGAAAGCTTGCGCCGCGTTGCGGGCGTGAAAGCCGATCTCGTCATCATCAAGACCTCTGGAGACAAATTCCAGCAGGTCAGCTTCAGCCAGATTGGCGCCAAGGGAGTGTTCATCAAGGAGCTTGAAGATGCGCTGATCGAGCAGCGCGTGGACCTGGCGGTTCACAGCATGAAGGACGTCCCGGTCGAACTTCCCGAGGGCCTGATAATTGCGGCGATATGCAAACGGGAAGACGTGCGCGACGCGCTGCTTTCCACTTCCGGCGCAACGTTGAAGGGTTTGCCGGCGGGGGCGAGAGTCGGGACGAGCAGCCTGCGCCGGAAGGCGCAATTGCTTCATGCGCGGCGGGATTTGCAAGTCCTCGAGCTGCGCGGAAACGTGGATACGCGCCTCGAAAAGCTGAAGCGAGGAGACTACGATGCCATTGTGCTGGCCAAGGCGGGGCTGGACCGCTTGGGCCTGAGCGAGAACATTACGGAGGTTCTGCCGACCGGCATCTGCCTGCCTGCGGCGGGGCAGGGAGCCATCGGGATTGAAGCGCGCTCGGGTGACGAAGAAACGCTGCGCCCTCTCTCCGCGCTGAACGACCTCGAAACACGGTGGGGAGTCGAGGCGGAGCGCTCGGCCCTGGCCGCGCTCGGCGGCGGCTGCCAGGTGCCCATTGGCGCTTGGGGACGCATCGAGGGCGGAAAGCTCACTCTGGAGGTTGCGGTCCTCTCGATCGATGGGGTGCAATGCATGCGCGAGCGAGGTTCAGGCGCGCCGGAGGAGGCTCGAGCCATCGGCCGCACTGTGGCGCAGAATCTGCAACGGCACGGTGCCGCCGAGTTGCTCGCGCGCGAAGGCCGCAGTACAAGCGCATGAGCAGGGATAAGCCGCTTGCGGGGAAACGTATTGTGATTACCCGCGCGCTGGAGCAGGCGCAGGAATTCAAGCGGCGCCTCGAAGAGCTGGGTGCTGTAGTCCTTTTGCTCCCCGTGGTTAATTTTTCTGCCCCTGCCGATACAGCGCCGCTCGATCGCGCTATTGGCTCTCTTGAAACTTTCGACTGGGTGGTGTTCACCAGCGCGAACGCCGCGCGATTTTTTGTGGACCGCTGCGCCAAACTCGGCCGTGTACGCGGCGGCAGCCAGGGGCCCCGTTGCGCCGCCGTCGGCTCAGCGACCGCGGCGGCTGCCATGCAAGCAGGATTCACCGTAGACTTGGTGGCGGGAGAATTTCGTGGCGAGGCTCTGGCACACGACCTGGGTCCGGCGGTAGCAGGGAAGCAAGTCCTGTTGCCGCGCAGCGACCGCGCGGGGCGCGAGCTCCCCGATGCGCTAGAAAAAGCCGGCGCACACGTCACCGAAGTTATCGCGTATCATACAAGCGGAAGTGGCGCGGCGGACCCCGGTGTAATCGAGTCTGTGCGTGCGGCTCAGGTGGACGTGGTCTCGTTCTTCAGTCCTTCGGCGGTGGTGAATTTGCGTGGCATACTCGGGACGGAGGCATTTTCGCGGCTGGGAGCGCGGGCAGCCATGGCTGCGGTCGGCCAGGTGACGGCTGAAGCTCTGCGCCGGGCGGGCGTGCCAGTTGCAATCGAAGCACGCGAAGCCACGGCGGAGTCGGTCGCGGATGCCATCGCGAGATATTTTTCTTCCCGAGCTGCGCCACAAGTGAGGTCCCTATGAGTTTTCCGATCAATCGGCCGCGGCGTCTGCGGCGAAGCGAAGCGATTCGCTCCCTGGCGCGGGAGACGCGCCTTTCGACACATGGGTTCGTGTATCCGATGTTTGTTTGCCCCGGGAAGAACGTGAGGAAACCCATCTCGTCCATGCCGGGCGTGGCGCAGCAGTCGGTGGATAAGTTCCTCGAAGAATGCCGCGAAGTCGAGCAGCTCGGGATTCCGGGCGTCATTCTGTTCGGCATCCCGGAGAAGAAAGACGCCCGGGGCAGCGAAGCTTTTGCCGCTGACGGCGTCGTGCAGCGCGCGGTCGAGGCGGTGCGCCGCGCCAAGCTGAACTTGCTGGTGATCACCGACGTCTGCCTGTGCGAATACACCGACCACGGCCACTGCGGCATCGTGGAAAACGGCGACGTGAAAAATGACCCCACGCTGGAGTTGCTGGCGGCGGAGGCCCTGTCGCACGCGCGCGCTGGTGCGGACATTGTCGCGCCTTCGGACATGATGGATGGACGCGTCGGGGCGATTCGCAAGGCTCTGGATGGCGCGAGTTTTGAGGACGTGGCCATCTTCAGCTACGCCGCCAAGTACTGTTCCGGCTTCTACGGGCCGTTCCGCGAGGCCGCAGAGTCGGCGCCGCAGTTTGGCGACCGCCGCAGCTACCAGATGGACCCGGCCAACGCGCGCGAGGCGCTGCGCGAAGTTGAGTTGGACCTCGCTGAGGGCGCGGATATGGTTATGGTGAAACCGGCGCTTGCGTATCTCGACGTCATCCACCGCGTCCGCGAAACCTTTGACGTGCCCGTGGGCGCCTATAACGTGAGCGGGGAATTTGCGATGGTGAAGGCAGCCGCCGCTAACGGCTGGATTGACGAGCAGCGCATCGCGCTCGAAATCCTCACCGGGATTCACCGTGCAGGCGCCAGCATCATCCTCACCTATCACGCGAAGGATGCGGCCCGCTGGCTGAAGCAATGCTGAATCCCGATTCCCGGCACAAGAGTCTATGAGCGCACCGAAAGCGGGCCGGAAGGAGCGTCCCCACTCGCAGGAAATCTACCGGCGCGCCACCGACGTACTGGTCGGGGGCGTGAACAGCCCGGTGCGAGCGTTCCGCGCGGTGGGCGGTGATCCCATCATCGTCGAACGCGCCGAAGGCGCGCGGTTGTGGGACGCGGATGGGAACGAATACCTCGACTATGTGTGCTCGTGGGGCGCCCTGATTCTCGGGCATGCGCCGCCGAAGGTCGTCGACGCCATCGCCGATCAGGCGCGCCGGGGCACGAGCTACGGAATGCCGACTGAACTGGAGGCGGAGCTCGGCGCTCGAATCCGGGCTGCGATTCCCTCGTGCGAAAAAGTGCGGTTTGTCAGCTCGGGCACGGAAGCGACGATGAGCGCGGTGCGCTTGGCTCGCGCCGTCACTGGCCGCGATCTCATTGTCAAATTCGAGGGCTGCTATCACGGCCACGCCGACAGTTTTCTCTCCGAGGCGGGCTCGGGCCTCGCGACGCTCGGCATCGCCGCCTGCCCAGGCGTGCCGCAGGCCCTGGCCGCGCTAACGCTTAACGCGCCCTACAACGACGCCGCTGCCGTCGAAAAGCTCTTCGATCTCCACCGGGACAAAATTGCGGCTGTGATCGTCGAGCCGGTCGCTGCCAATATGGGTGTGGTCCCGCCCGCCCCGGGCTTTCTCCTGCACCTGCGCGAGCTGACGACACGCCACGGGGCGCTGCTCATCTTCGACGAGGTCATCACGGGCTTTCGCTTGTGCTACGGCGGCGCGCAGAATCAATTTGGCATCACCCCGGACTTGACCACGCTCGGGAAAATCATCGGAGGAGGCTTGCCTGTGGCGGCCTATGGCGGGCGCCGTGATTTGATGGACCGCGTGGCGCCGCTTGGGCCGGTTTACCAAGCCGGAACGCTCTCGGGCAATCCGCTCGCCATGCGCGCGGGCCTTGCCACGCTCGACTTGCTTGCCGCGCCGGGATTCTACGAGGCGCTGGACGCGCGAGCAAAACGGCTGGGCGACGGAATCGCCGCTGCGCTTGCGGCAACGGCGGCGCCCGCCACCGCCACTCGCGTGGGTTCTTTGCTGACACTGTTCTTCACGCGCGAGCCGGTTCGCGACTACACCGGCGCCAAAAAATCCGACACCCGTCGCTTCGCCGAATTCTTCCACGCCATGCTGGATCGCGGCATCTTCCTCGCGCCCGCGCAATTTGAAGCGCTGTTCGTTTCCTCAGCGCACTCCGACGCCGATATCGCCCGCACCATCGCCGCTTGCCGCGAAAGCGTAGCGGCGGCCCAAGAATCGCATTAGCGAGGTTCCGCTCTCTGTGCTCTCGGTGAACTCTGTGGTAAAAGTTCTGGCGCGATGCGACCGGAGCTGGACTCTCGAAGAGGAATTGCGAAGCTGACCTGAGGAGGACAAGCAATCCATGCCGGATGAACTCAGCGAACTTGAAGAGCACGCCGAAGAGGGCCGCGAGCATCCTTCACTCGCGCCGATTTCGGTGACGATGGCCATCTTGGCGGTGTGCGTGGCCGTGGTGTCCCTGCTGGGGCACCGTTCGCACACCGAGGAACTTCTTTCCGCGACCCAAGCCAGCGACCAGTGGGCCTATTACCAGGCGAAGAATATTCGGCGGAATAACTACGAGATGGGAGTGGACCTTCTCGCGCTGGTGGAGTTCAAGGACAAGCAACAGGCTGAGAAGGTCCTCGAAAAGTATCACCAGCAGGTGGACCGCTACACCAAGGAGCAGACCGAAATCGAGGACAAGGCCAAGGAGTTGGAAAAGGAATCCGCCCTGGCGCAGACCAAGGCCAACCGCTTCGACTTCGGCGAAGTGTTTCTGGAAGTGGCGCTGGTGATCACTTCCATCGCGCTGCTGACGCGAAAGCGTGTGTTTTGGATGCTGGGCATGTTGCTGGGCGCTGGCGGACTTGTCGTGGCGGCGACGGGCTTCCTAGTGCACTGACGCCCGCTTGCCCCGGAATCACGCGGTGGGAGGCGCTTCCCGCAGGCGGAGTTGCGCGATCTCGCGCGTCATTTGCTCCAATCGGTCGAGAAGCTCCCGATGCCGCGCTTCCTCGGGTTTTGGCTTCCTCGCGGTGAAGGAAATGGTTCCACCGGGCTCGAGCACCGCTCGCTGCACATCTTTTAGGCTGTCGAATCCCTGCTTGTGAGCGGCGGCCTCGAGCTCCTGAAGCGTGAGCACCTCTTTGGCCAGTTGCTGCTGCCGGATTTGTCCCTCTTCGATGAGGGTGCAAGCTTCGCCCTCGACCAGCCGTTCCAACTTCTCGTGGCGGAACAGGAACCGCACGACCAGGTAGTTCACCAGCAGCAGCGTCGCCGCGCCGATCACGCCTCCGGTCACCGAATTATCATCGCCGATGATGGCGTTCTGCACCGTGTTGGAGAGCGTCAGCAAAACTACCAGGTCGACGGGATTGAGCTGCGCCAGTTCGCGCTTGCCCGCTAGACGCAGCCCAATCACCAGGAAAAGATAAACCACCACCGGGCGCAAGATTTTTTCCGCTACCGGCAGCGTTAGGACGAACATATCGGTGAGCAATTTCGAGTGCATGGCGTTTCCCCCTCCGGAAAATATCTCGCGGGAGCGTAACACGCGCAACGATGGCGGGGGAACAGGGGCCTCGCAGCCTGCTCGTAAGCTTCGAGACAAACGCGGCCCGCGGGAGTAAAATGCCTGCTCGGACCAGGCCCTTGAAGATCAAATTCCGACAAGGGGTCATGCCATGAAAAAAATTCTCGGCGCGTTCGTGCTGCTGGCGGTGCTGGCCGTTTGTGCGCTCTCGGCGCGGGCGGAAACGTTGGTGGTGCTGAATAAGTCTGAATTCCGCGCGGTGCTGATTGATCCGGCCACCGGAAACGTGCTGGCGAAGCTTCCCACAGGGCACGGGGCGCACGAAGTCGCGGTATCGCCCGACGGCCGCACGGCGTACGTCTCTAACTTCGGCCCATTTGGCCACTACCCGCCCGGTGATCAGACGCACACTCAGCCGGGCAATACAATTACAGTGATTGACGTGGCGAACCGCGCGGTGAAAACCACGTGGGACCTGGGCACGCACACGGGCCCGCACGGGAGCCTGGTCAGCCACGACGGCAAATCCGTTTTTGTGACCACGGAAACGCCGCCGTCGGTGGTCGAGCTGGACGCCGCCACCGGGAAGATTCTGCACGTCTGGCCCACCAATCAGCAGCGCACGCATATGCTGGTGACCACACCAGACGAAAAGAAGTTCTACACGACGAACACAATCTCGGGCAGCGTGAGCGTGATCGACCGCGCCACAGGCGCCGTAAAGGTGCTTCCGACAGGGCCAGGGAGCGAGGGCATTGCCATATCGCCCGACGGGCGGGAGGTCTGGGTCGGCGCCCGCACCGGCGACAAGATCGCCGTGATCTCCACGGCCACCGATGAGATTGTCGCGACGTTCGAGTGCGGTGGGAAAGGGCCGTCCCGGGTGAAGTTTTCGCCCGACGGCAAGCAGGTCTGGGTGGCGAATACGGCAAACAATCAGATGGCTGTGTTCGACTCGCACGACCGCAAGATGTTAGCCACGGTGGATATGCCCAACTCACCGAGCGGCATGGTGTTCGCTCCGGACGGGCGGCGCCTCTACGTAGCCGCCATGCGCGCCGATGAAGTGCGCGTAGTTGATGTGGCGGCGCGAAAGGTTGTCAGCAACATCTCGACCGGTCACGATAGTGAGCCCGACGGAATGGCTTGGTCCGCGAATCGCTGAATGCTGTTCCTTCTGCTTGACGGGTGACGCACGCTCCTGTATATTTTTTCGTGCTATGCGGCTTTCCGCGCGACATCACGGTCATCATCCTCATCACGGAGCAGGACCGTGCCCGCGGAGGCTTGAGTAGCGCACAACGATTTGCTCTCATCGGCCCGCTGGCGCGGTAGGCGCCAGCGGGCTTTTTGTTTGATGCGTTGAGCGCCACGCGATTTGGGGAGGTACGATGGATTTGGATTTCACAAAGCTGGGCGGGCTGGTTCCCGCCGTCATTCAGGATGCGGCCTCGGGCGAGGTCCTCATGCTCGGCTTCATGAACGCTGATGCTTACACCGCGACCCAGGCCAGCGGCGAAGTCACCTTTTTCAGCCGGTCGCGCAACAAGCTGTGGCGCAAGGGCGAGACGAGCGGCCACGTGCTCCGCGTCCGCGAAATGCGTGTGGATTGCGACGTGGACGCGCTGTTGATTCGCGTCGAGCCGCTCGGGCCGGGCGTTTGCCACGAAGGCTATCGCTCCTGCTTTTTCCGGCGGCTTTCCGCAGGCGGCGCGGCCGAAGTGGTGGACGCGCGCGTCTTCGATCCCGACGCCGTGTACGGAAAGGGTTCCCGCCAATGAGCACTCTTCGCTTGGGCATCCCGAAGGGCAGCTTGCAGGACGCGACCTTGCAACTGTTCGCCCGCGCCGGCTGGCGCATCTCCGTCAGTTCGCGCAGTTACTTCCCGGCGATTGATGATCCGGAAATCAACTGCATGCTCGTCCGCGCGCAGGAGATGGCGCGATACGTCGAAACAGGGGCGCTTGACGCCGGCATCACCGGGCGCGACTGGGTGTTTGAGACCGGCGCCGACGTGGCGGAAATCAGCGAACTGCTGTACTCGAAGCAGAGCCTTGCGCCGGTGCGTTGGGTTCTCGCCGTGCCCGAGGAGGATCCGGTCCACTCGGTGAAGGACCTCGAAGGAAAAGTGATCGCCACGGAGGTTGTGAACCTCACGAAAAAATATCTCGCGCGGCACGGCGTCAACGCGCGGGTGGAATTCTCCTGGGGAGCTACCGAGGTCAAGGTGCCGCAGCTTGCCGACGCCATTGTCGAGGTGACGGAGACAGGCTCCTCGCTGCGGGCGCACCGCCTGCGGATCGTGGATACGGTGCTCGAATCGCGCACCGTGTTTATCGCCAACCGCGCGGCGGCCAATGATCCGTGGAAACGCGAGAAGATTTCCAACGTGGTTCTGCTGCTTTCCGGCGCCATCGCCGCGTACACCAAGGTCGGCATCATGCTCAATGTGCGGAAAGAAAATCTGCTCGCGGTGCTGGGCACGCTCCCCGCGTTGAAAAATCCGACCGTCTCTACGCTGAGCGATCCGGACTGGCTCGCCGTGAACACGATTGTGGACGAGGATATCGTGCGCAACATCATTCCGCGGCTGAAGGCGGCCGGAGCGCAGGGAATTGTTGAGTATCCATTGAACAAAATTGTGCTGTGATGCGCATTCTCAAACTGACGGACGCAGTGGCCCGAAGATTTATCGCGCGGCGGAGTTCTCACGATGCTGCGGCGGAAAAGGTTTCCGTGCGCATTCTCGCCGACGTGCGGCGCCACGGCGATGCCGCAGTGTTTCGGTGGTCCGAGCGGCTCGATGGGCTGCGCCTCACGCGCGACAACCTGTGGATTGGCCGCAGGGAATTACAAGCCGCTCGTAGTGGGGTCTCACGGGAACTTCTGCGAGCCATCGAGCATGCCGCGCGGAATATCCGCCGCGTTGCCGAGCAACAGCGCCCCAAGCCTTGGTCGGTGACTGTCGAACCCGGCGTGCGCGTCGCACAGCGGGTAACCCCGCTCGATTGCGTTGGGTGTTACGTGCCCGGCGGCCGCTTTTCGCTTTTCTCCACGCTGCTGATGACGGCGATTCCGGCGCAACTGGCTGGGGTCAGCCGCATCGTGGCCGCTTGCCCGAAGCCGAGCCCCGCGCTGTTGGCGGCGGCGGAGATTCTCGGCGTGCAGGAGATCGCGCGGATTGGCGGCGCGCAAGCGATCGGTGCATTTGCCTACGGCACGGCCTCGATCCCGCGCGTGGACAAGATTTGCGGGCCCGGCAATCGCTACGTGACTGCCGCGAAGCGGCTCGTCGCCAACGACTGCGCGATTGACATGCCTGCGGGACCTACCGAAGTGCTCGTTCTCGCCGTCCCCGGGCGGAAGGCGACCGGGAAGGAAGCGCGGTTCATCGCTGCGGATTTGCTGGCGCAGGCCGAGCATGATCCGGACGCCGTCGCACTTCTGGTCACGACGTCGACGTCCTTCGCGCGCGTCATCGCCGCGGAAATTGCGCAGCAATTGCGCGGCTTGCCGACCAACAACCCGGCCTGGAAGTCGCTTCGTGCATCAGGCGCCATCCTGGTGGCTCCTTCCGTTGAGGTGGCCGTGCGCTTTGTGAATCTTGTTGCCCCGGAACATTTGAGCATTCCATTCGGGGGACTGTCTCTGCTAGAAAAGCTGGTTGCGGCGGGCAGCGTGTTCTTAGGTCC
>Ga0099828_10003537_pt1 | contig 10917 bp, 7 predicted proteins | sample CZO8metaG_2_FD_79338 | JGI IMG/M metagenome (GOLD analysis project Ga0099828, IMG submission 79338) | Vadose zone soil microbial communities from the Eel River Critical Zone Observatory, Northern California, USA - CZOApr15con2H1.8 metaG | ecosystem: Environmental > Terrestrial > Soil > Vadose...
GCTCGCCATGCCGGATGCGATGCTCGTCCCGGGCGCGTTCGCCCCGCCGGGACCGGGGCCGGACGGCAGGCGCTCGGCGGCGCGCAGGCGGGCGCTCCGGCCGCGCGGGTTGACCCGCACCTCGCGGGGGGAGGGGCGAACCGGCCGCGGCGTCACCAGGCGGACGAGATCGGGACGTCCGCAGGCGCAGACCGGCAGGTCACGAGGGCAGACGCAGCGTCGGGCGAGACCGCGCAGCGTGTGCTTGACCACGCGATCCTCGAGCGAGTGGAAGGAGATCACGGCGATCCGGCCTCCCGGCCGCAGGCGCTCCGCCGCCTCCTCCAGCAGGCGATCGAGGCCGTCGATCTCGCCGTTGACCGCGATGCGCAGCGCCTGGAAGGCGCGGGTCGCGGGATGGATCCGCGCCGGACGCCCCCGGAGAGGGCGGGCGCGGCGATCCGGACCGACGACCGCCAGGACGATCTCCGCCAGACGCCGCGTCGTCGTGATCGGCGACCGATCGCGCTCCGCCACGATCGCCTCGGCGATCCGCCGCGCCCGCGGCTCCTCGCCGAAGCGCGCCAGGATCGAGCCGAGCTCGCGGGCGGTCAGCCGGTTCACCAGATCGGCGGCGGTGGTCTCCTGCGACCGGTCGAGTCTCATGTCGAGCGGCCCGTCCTTCCGGAACGAGAAGCCGCGCTCCGGGTCGTCCAGCTGGAGCGAGGAGATCCCGAGATCGAGGAGGATCCCGTCGACCGGCCCGGAGCCCATCTCGTCGAGGATCGCGGGCAGGCGGCGGTGGTCGGCGTGGCGCAGGATCGTCCGGTCGCCGAACGCCCGGAGGCGGCGGCGCGCGCTCTCGACGGCGGCGGCGTCCCGATCGATCCCCAGGAGGCGGCCGGCCGGCGCGGTGGCGCGCAGGATCGCCTCGGCGTGCCCGCCCGCGCCGACCGTCCCGTCGACCCAGAGGCCGCCGGGATGGCAGGCCAGCGCCCGGAGCGTCTCCTCGAGGAGGACGGGCTGGTGGCCTGGCGCTTCCATGTCGTCCCGGATCGCAAGGCTCCCTCAGATACCGAGCGACGAAAGGATCCTGTGGTCGTCTTCCGTGAGCGGGTCGGCCTTCAACCGCGACTCGAACTTCTCACGGTTCCAGATGTCGAGCCACTGCAGGCTGCCGAGGACCGCGACCTCGCCGTTCACTCCACTGCTCTTCCGGAGGAGCGGGTGGATCAGGAGCCGGCCCTGGTCGTCCATCGATGCCAGCTGGCCCCAGTAGTTGACCTGGTTCTTGAAGCGGGCGACGGCCGGAGTCATCGAGGGGACCGAGCCGATCTTCTTCTCGATGTCGAGCCAGACCGGCATCGGGTAGACACGCACGTACTCGCCGTCGGTCGAGGTGACGTAGCAGTCCCGGCCGAACTTCTCCTCGATGAATTTCCGGAAGGTGCTCGGGATCTTGATGCGACCCTTGGCATCGACCTTGGCGGGGGAGTTGCCCCTCAGCATCCGTTCTCACCCAAGCGGAGGTCCCCGATGCGGGGTCGGGCTCCCGAAAGAGAACGCTCGCGTCAACGACCTCCAGACCGCCTGGAGTCAGCTTCGTGAACCTTGAGATTGAGTTTCGAGGGGGGGGAGGACATGTGGGTGGCAAGGCCACAAAAGTCCACTCCGCTCCACCGCGCGAATATAGAGAGGGGTCCCTATCTTGTCAAGAAGAAAATGCGTGTCCCGTCGCGAAAACCCGAGTGGCTAGAGTCAGATAGGACGGCCGGAACGGACTGGACGGGCAGGAAAAGACAACATCTGGTGACACCGGGAAGGGGCGGCCCAAAATCATGTGGTAGCATTCCGCCGGTGTGGGGATGACAGGCGGCGCCACCGCCGCGCAGGAGTTGCGATGAGACGGTCGCTGACTGCCATCCCTCTGGTTGTCCTCGCCTCGTTCCTCTCCGTCGATTCTCCGGGCGCCGGCACGATGCAGCGAGAGTTCGGCTTCGCGACCAATGTCGGCCTCGCCGATCCGCGCGGCGACAACTCGTACCGTTCCGATCAGACCCTGAACTTCTCCTTCGAGTACCAGAAGACGAACTACGCCGCCTACCGCGCCACCGCCGGATTCCTGACGATCCAGGGACGCGAGCCGGTCTCGCCCGCCGCCGGGACGCGAGACGCCGACGCCCTCTACGTCACCGGGAACATCGTCCTGACCCCGCGCTTCGCGACGGTCCATCCCTTCTTCACCGCCGGCCTCGGCGTCTACAGCTTCCGGGTGACCGACAACCTCGACTCGCAGCACAATGTCGAGCTCGGGATCAACTGGGGGTTCGGGATGGACATCCAGCTCCTGCGCCACTTCGCGCTGCGCGGCGAATACCTGTTCCACTACACCACCGGCGCGATCGCCAACCCGATCGAGGCCTTGACCTTCGGCGGCCGCTTCGCCTTCTGAAAATCGAGAACCTCAAAGCCACGAAATGCGCGCCGTTCCGGTTGTCGGGGCCGGGCGTTCGCCGTACCATAAGACGCACCATGCCAACCCGACCCCGAGCCCGCATCCTCGCCCTGGTGCTCCCCGCCCTCCTGGCTCTCGGCGCGACGGACGGCCCGGACCCGGCGGGTGGTCCGGAATGGAGCGCCAAGCTCGACCCGTTCCTGAGGCGGGTGGCGCTCGGGACCACGAAGACGGAGGGGCGATTCACGGAAAGGATCCCCGCCGGCCGCGCCGCCCTGCTGACCCTGCCGCCTTTCGTGCGCGCCGAGCGGAGCAGGCCGGATCCGATCCTCTACGTGAAGGCGCGGCTCGAGGAGGCGCCGGCGGCGCCCGGCGGCCCGCGCGCCCCGGAAGCGCCGGGCGGTCCGGTCGAGCGCGCCCTGCGCGATCTCGGCGTCGAGGTGCGCGGCCGCGTGGGGGCGGTCGCGTCGCTCGCCGTCCCGGCCTCGGCGCTCGCCTCGGTCGCGGCCCTGCCTCAGGTGATCTGGCTCAAGGCGGCCCACGGCTACCGCACGCAGAACGACGTCAGCACCTCGAGCGGCTTCGTCGCCTCCCGGGACGCGAACGCCACCTTCGGCACGAAGGGGGCCGGCGTGATCCTCGCGGTCGTCGACACCGGCATCGACTGGACGAACCCCGACTTCAGGAAGGTGGACGGCACGTCGCGCATCCTCGGGATCTGGGACCAGACGGTCACCGACCCGCTGCATCCGCCGCCGGCCGGCTTCACGTTCGGCGCCTTCTACCCGAAGAGCGTCATCGACACGGCGCTCGCCACCGCGGCCACCCTGCCGACGCGGGACGGCTTCGGGCACGGATCGCACGTCACCGGGAGCGCGGCGGGGAACGGGCTATGGACGGGGAACGGCGTCGCCGCCGGCACCTTCGCGGGCATCGCGCCGGAGGCCGACCTCCTGGCCGTCCGCGTCTTCGACGACGGCGGCGTCTTCTGCACCGCCTGCGATCTGACGGCGGCGGTGCAGTTCATCCAGGAGTTCGCGGCGGCGGCCGGGGAGCCCTGGGTCGGCAACATGAGCCTCGGGGACGATCTCGGCTCGCACGACGGCACCGACCTCGACGAGATGGCGATCGACGCCGCCGTCGGTCCGGCCCGTCCCGGCGCGCAGATGGCGATCGCGGCGGGGAACTCGGGAGGAAAGCCGATCCACTGGGGCGACGTCCTGGCGACCGGAGTCACCATCAGCAACACCTTCACCCTTCCTTCGTACACGGCCAACCCCGGGACCGATAACGACGTCATCGACCTGGACCTCTGGTACAAGGGGTCCGACCGGGCGACGGTCACCATCATCGCCCCGAACGGGGCGACGGCCTCCGCCTCCTATCACATCGACAGTGGCCTCCTCTGCACCAGCGCCGGGGCGATCGATGTCGACGCGTTCAACGTCTCCGACCCGGCGAACGGCGACAACGAGGTCTTCGTCCAGATCTGGGACAGCGGCAGCTGCCCTCCTCCCCTGATTAACCCGCTGACCGGCACCTGGACGATCCAGGTCCGGGGCGACAGCATCGCGCCGACCGGAGGACCGTTCGATCTCTGGGACGAGGCCTCGATCGGCCTCCTGTCGTTCGTCAACCTGACCGTGTCCTCCCCCGCGAAGACGGTGAGCGTCCCCGGGACGAGCCGCAACGCCCTGACCGCCGGCGCCTTCGTCAGCAAGAACCAGTGGACGAACGGCGCCGGCAGGACGACGAACGCCAGCACGGCGCCGGTCGGGACCCTCTCCACCTTCTCGGGGATCGGGCCGACGCGCGATGGCCGGATCAAGCCGGACGTCGCGGCGCCCGGCGAGTACGTCGGCTCGACGCTCGCCGGATCGATCCAGTCGATCCTCCAGGCTCAGAACGGCCTGCCGTTCGTCGAGAGGGACAGGCTGCACGGCGACCTGCACGGCACCAGCATGGCGACGCCGCACGTCGCCGGCGTGGCGGCGCTCCTCTTCGCCCTCAACCCTGCGCTCGACGGGCCGGCGGTGAGGGCGGCGATCGCCCGCGGGGCGCTGGTCGACGCCAGCACCGGGCCGGTGCCGAACACGCGCTACGGCGGCGGCAAGCTGCGCGCCCCCGGGGCCGGCTTCCAGGCCGCCGCGATCGTGACCGATCTGGCCGCCCTCCCCGGCGGCGGGGGCTTCGCCGGGACCGACAGCCCCTTCGTCGACTCCTACAACGTCTATCGCGGGACGATCCCCGGGATCTCCGCCACCAGCTACGGCACCTGCTTCCTCACCGGCCTTCTCTCTCCGTCGTTCAGCGACGCTTCCGGCCCCGTCCCCGGGCAGGCCTTCTTCTACCTGGTGACCGGCGTCCACGCCGGCGTCGAGGGGATCCTCGGCACCGACGGCTCCGGGCAGATCGAGACCAACGGCGCTCCCTGCCCGTAGCGGGCGGGTCGTGATACCCTCCCGGCTCGCGTCTTCGATTCTCCATGACCCTTCGCGGAGGTGCCTTGGAAGCGGGGACCGGCATGTCCAGGGGCGCCGCCGGCGAGGGCGATCTCGTCCGGGCGCTCGGCTTGTGGGACTCGACCCTCCTCGTCATCGGCCTCGTCCTCGGTTCGGCCGTCTTCATGGTGACCGGCGGCCCGGGAGGGGTGGCGAGCCTCCTGCCGGCGCCCGGCCTGCTGATCGCCGCCTGGATCGTCGGCGGGGTCGTGTCGTTCGCCGGGGCGCTGGTCTACGCGGAGCTGGGCGCGGCGCTGCCGCGCGCCGGCGGGCAGTACGTCTTCCTGCGCGAGGCGTACGGCGACCTCACGGGCTTCCTCTACGGCTGGACGCTGTTCGCGGTGGTTCACACCGGCTCTCTCGCGACGCTCGCGGTGGGCTACGCCGAGTACTTCGGCGTCTTCGTGCCGGCCGTCGGCACCGGCCGGATCGTGATGTCGATCCCGGTCCCCGGGGGGGCGCTCACCGTCTCGGCGGGGCAGATCAACGCGGTGCTCGTCATCGTCCTCCTTTCGGCGATCAACTACTTCGGCGTCAAGGAAGGGAGCGTCTTCCAGGGGATCGTGACGGTGGTGAAGATCGCCTCCTTCGCCGGCTTCATGGTCCTCGGCGTGGCCCTCGGCGCCGGCAGCCTGTCGCACTTCGTCCCGCTCTTCGCGCCGGCCGCGTCCGCCGCGGGGCCGGCAGGGGCCGGCGTCGGCGGCTTCATCCTGGCGATGGTGGCGATGCTCTGGGCCTATGAAGGATGGAACAACATCACCTTCACGGCCGGCGAGATCAAGAACCCGCAGCGGAACCTGCCGCTGTCGCTGATCCTCGGGATGGCGGCGATCACCTTGATCTACGTCGGCATGAACCTCGTCTACCTGTACGCGATGCCGGTCGACGCGATGCTCTCGACGCCGCGCATCGGCGAGATGGCCGCCGGGCGGCTGTTCGGGCCGGCCGGGTCGTGGATCATGTCGCTCGCCGTCCTGATCTCGGTCTTCGGCTGCATCTCGGCGACGGTGATCTCCGGGCCGCGCGTCTTCTACGCCATGGCGAAGGACGGCCTCTTCTTCCGGAGCATCGCGCAGGTCCACCCGCGCTACCGCACGCCGACGCGCGCCATCTTCTGGCAGTGCGTCTGGTCCAGCCTCCTCTGCCTCTCCGGGAAGTACGACCAGCTCTACACCTACGTCATGTTCGCGGCGGTGCTGTTCTACGCGCTGGCGGGGGCGTCGGTCATCGTCCTGCGCCGCCGACACCCCGAGTGGCCGCGGCCCTACCGGACCTGGGGCTATCCCTGGACGCCGCTCCTCTACGTGGCCGTCTGCCTCGTGGTCCTGCTCAACACCCTCCTGAACAAGCCGGTCGAGTCGGGGATCGGGCTCGGGATCCTCGTCCTGGGGCTCCCGGCCTACGCGTTCTGGAAAGGCCGGAGGGGCCGCGAGGGACGGGCCGCATGATCCGCAGGCGCGTCGCGCTCGTCGGCTGGGCCGGGGTGGCGGTCGCCGCGGCCGGGCTCGCCGTCGCGATCCTTCTCGCCGCCGAAGGGCGCCGTCCGGGCGCCGGGCGGCGCCGGCCGGCCGCAGGGGCCGGGACAGGCGACGTCGGCATCTACGGCTTCCATCGCGGCTCGCTCGCGGCGGAGCGGCGGATGGAAGCGCAGATCCTGGGGTTGCCCGCGGTGGAGAACGTCGAGCGGCACGCGCGGGTCCTCTCGTCCGAGCCGCACGTCGCCGGGACGCCCGAGAACGACAGGGTGGCGCGCTACATCTACGATCGGTTCAAGGAGGCCGGGCTCGAGGTCACGATGAAGAGCTACCCGGTCTACCTGGGCTACGTGACACGCGCCGTCCTGGAACAGGTCGTCCCGGAGCGGAGGGTGCTGTCGAACCCGGAGGACCCGATCCCCGAGGACGAGGGCTCGGCCGATCCGCGAGCGCGGCTGGACTGGAACGCCTACTCGCCCTCCTGCGACCTGACGCGTGAGGTGGTCTACGCCAACTTCGCGCTCCCGGAGGACTTCGAAAGGCTGACCCGGGCCGGCATCGAGGTCGAGGACCGCGTCGTCCTGGCGCGCAACTTCCACGGCTATCGCGGCGGCAAGGCGCTGGAGGCGCAGCGCCGGCGCGCGGCCGCCATCGTCTTCTACAGCGACCCGGCGGAGGACGGCTACGTTCGCGGAGACGTCTTCCCGAAGGGCCCGTGGGGTCCGGACGGCCACATCCAGCGCGGCGCCGCCGTCTTCGACTTCATCGTCCCGGGCGATCCGCTGACGCCGGGGTGGGCCTCGCTGCCCGGGGCGCGGCGGATCGACCCGCGGGAGTCGGAGATCCTCCCGCGCATCCCGTCGATCCCGATCTCCGGTCGCGACGCGCTCACCATCCTGAAGGCGCTGGAAGGCCCGGTCGTGCCGCGCGGCTGGCAGGGAGGGCTCCCGGTGACCTATCACCTCGGCCCGGGGCCGTCGCGCGTCCACCTCGCGATCGACGCCGCCTTCGAGACGCGCGACATCACGGACGTCATCGGGGTGCTGCGCGGCCGCGATGAGCCGGAGCAGAAGATCGTCCTTGGCAACCACCACGACGCCTGGGTCTACGGGGCCTCCGATCCCGTGAGCGGCACCGCGACGATGCTGGAGCTGGCCCGGGTGGCGGGCGAGCTGGCGCGGCGCGGGATGAGGCCGCGCCGCACGCTCGTGTTCGGGAGCTGGGACGCCGAGGAATGGACCCTGACCGGATCCACCGAGTGGGGGGAGGAGAACCGGGAGGATCTCGCCCTGCACGGCGTCGCCAGCCTCAACGTCGACTCGTCCGCCTCCGGATCGCGGTTCGGCGCGGCCGCCGTTCCGACGCTGCGGCGGCTCCTCTCCGAGACGCTGCGCGACGTCGCCGATCCGAAGAGCGGCCGCGATCTCTACTCGACGACCGCCGCCGGGGCCTCCGAAGAGCAGACGAGCTTCGCCGCCCTGTACGGCTCCGCGGCCTCCGCGGCGACCTCCGCCGCCACCTCCGCGCCTTCCGTGACCTACGACATCCTGGGGAGCGGCTCCGACTACACCGTCTTCTTCAACCACATCGGGCTGCCCTCGCTCGACGCCTATTTCGAAGGGCCGTACGGCGTCTACCATTCGGTCTACGACGGCTACGCCTGGATGAGCCGGTTCGGCGATCCCGGCTTCCTCTATCACACGGCGATGGTGCGCGTCTGGGGGCTCCTGACCTATCGGATCGCCAATGCCGACATCCTGCCGTTCGAGGAGAGCCCCTATCCGGCCGACGTGCTGGCCTACCTATCCGACCTCGAGAGGGAGGCCAAGACCGGAGGCGCGCAGCCTCCCGATCTGACGGAAGCGCGGGCCGCGGCGGGCGAGTGGCAGGCGGCGGCGGCCGTCGTCGATCGATCGGTCGCGGAGGCGCTCGAAGGTCCGCGGCCGGGGAGGAAGGCGCTCGCCTCCGCCAACGCCGCCCTGATGAAGGCGGAGCGCGACCTGCTGGCGGCGGCCGGCCTCCCGAAGCGTCCCTGGTTCCGGCACCTGATCTACGCGCCGCTTCCGACCTATGCCGCCGAGACGCTGCCGGGGCTGCGCGAGGCGGTTGCCGAGGCGGACGCCGGGCGCGCCCGCTCCCAGTCCGCTCTCCTGGCCTCCGCCTTCCGGGCCCGCGCCGCCACGCTCAGGAGCGCGGCTGCCGCGCTGACGGGCCGGGCGGAGGAGCGCGTCAGCCGGTGAACTTGTAGCCGAGACCGTGGACGGTGACGATGAACCGCGGATCGGACGCCCGGTCTTCGATCTTCTTCCTGAGCTTCGCGACGTGCATGTCGACGGTGCGCGTCAGGGGCGCGGCGTCGTAGTCCCAGACGGCGTCGAGGAGCTGCTCCCGCGCCACGACCTCCCCGCGGTGCTCGATGAAGTACTTCAGGAGCCGCATCTCGCGCGCCGACAGATCGAGCGCCTTCCCCTTCCTGCGGGCCTCCCCCTTCTGGAAGTCGACCGACACGGCGCCGAACTGGTAGGCCTCGAGGCGGACGGTCCGGCCCGAGGCGCGGCGCAGCACCGCCTCGACGCGGGCCATCAGCTCCAGGAAGCCGAAGGGCTTGGTGATGTAATCGTCCGCGCCGAGCTTCAGCCCCAGCACCTTGTCGATCTCCTGCCCGCGCGCCGTGAGCATGATGATCGGGACCGGGTTTCCGGCCTTGCGGATCTCGCGGCAGACGTCGAGGCCGTTCATCTTCGGCAGCATGACGTCGAGGAGGATCAGGTCGGGAGAGGCCTCGGCCGCCAGCCTCAGGCCGGCCGCGCCGTCCCTGGCGACGGTCACCTCGAACTGCTCGTAGGCGAATCCGTCGCGCAGGGCGGTCGCCATCGACTCGTCGTCCTCGACGATCAGGACCCTCGGCACGGACCTTCCTCCCGCGATCGCGGGGCCCTCAGCGTCCGGCCGCCGCGGCCGCCGCCGGAGCGATCGCGGGCAGCGGCAGGCGGATCGTGAAGGTGCTGCCCTTCCCCGGATCGCTCTCGACCGCGACCCGGCCCCCGTGCACGTCGACGATGTGCCGGACGATCGCCAGCCCCAGCCCGCTCCCCTTCACCTCATGGACCAGGCCGGTGGTGACGCGGTGGAAGCGGTCGAAGATCCGCGCCTGCTCGTCGCGCGGGATGCCGATGCCGAGGTCCTTGACCGCGATCACCGCGTGATCACCGTCCCGCGCCAGCCGGATGGTGATCTCCCTCGCCTCCCCGGAGTACTTCACGGCGTTGTCGAGCAGGTTGTGCAGCGCCTGGCCGATCGCCTCCGGATCGATCGACACCCGCGGCAGGGGCGCCTCGAACCCCTCGCAGACGATCCGGAACCCCGCCGAGCGCAGATGGACCTCGAAGCCGGCGATCGTTCCGGCGACCACCTCCCCCAGGTCGGCGAGGATGAAGCGGTAGACCTTGCGCCCCGACTCGATGCGCGAGAAGTCGAGGATGTTCTCGATCAGGCGCGAGAGGCGGCGGCTCTCCGCCTCGATGTACTCGCCGTACTCCTGGACCCTGGCGGGCGACTCGACCCTTCCGAGGCGCAGGAGCTCCGCGAAGACCCTGATCGACGACAGGGGCGTGCGCAGCTCGTGCGAGACGTTCGACACGAAGTCGGACTTCATCTCGGAGAGCCTCATAGCGCGATCGGCGGCCCGGAGCGCCAGGACGATCCCGCCCACGAGGGCGACGGCCAGGAGCGCCGACAGGGTCATGTTGAACGCGAAGCTGGCGCGGGCCCACTCCTCCGGGGTGGAGCGCGGGCTCCGGAGCGCCAGCGTCCAATCCCCGAAGACGAAGGGGAAGCGGGCGGTGAGCGCGTCGCTCCGTCCGTCCCCGTCGGGGGCGCCGAGGACGACCGACCCCTTCGCGTCCCGCACCGTCACCTCCAGATCATCGCGCGGGACGTCGGGGAAGAAGCCGGGGAGCGCCTTGCGGATGACGGCGGGGAGGAGATCCCTCTCGAAGTAGCCGACGTCGAGGATCATGCCGGCGACCCCCACCACGCGCGAGGCGTCGTCGGTGATCGGGTTCAGGATGATCCGATGGTCCGGGTTGCGCTCGTCCACGCGCAGCGCCACCGTCTCCGTCGTCCCCCCGTGGTAGCTGAGGAGCTGCCACGGCATGCAGGCGACGATGATCGCCAGCGCCTCCTCCGACGCCGGCGGGCTGACGAGCGCGTGCCGGGCGGGATCGTAGACCAGGAAGTTCCCGAACCGCTCCCGGGTGTAGTCGACGAGGAAGAGGCGCCGCGCCCCGTCGGTCGGCTTGCACGCTCGCGTCCGAGGGCGAGCTCAAGTTCAAGATCTCGGTCCACCCGGACCGTTCCTCCACGATCGCGGTCTACGAGGGCTTCGCGGACGTCCTGGCGCGGGGCCAGATCGTCCGCGTGGGCGCCAATCAGTCCACGGTCGTGAAGGCGGACGGGGCGCCGGCCGCCCTGGAGCCCCTTCCGGCCTCGCCGGTGCTCGACGCCC
>Ga0099828_10003539_pt1 | contig 10912 bp, 6 predicted proteins | sample CZO8metaG_2_FD_79338 | JGI IMG/M metagenome (GOLD analysis project Ga0099828, IMG submission 79338) | Vadose zone soil microbial communities from the Eel River Critical Zone Observatory, Northern California, USA - CZOApr15con2H1.8 metaG | ecosystem: Environmental > Terrestrial > Soil > Vadose...
AAGAGGACCGTGCCGGTCGCGCTGTCCACGTGGTTGTCGACGAACGACAGCTCTCCGACCAGCACCGCGGCCGAGTCGCGACCGGGCCGCACGAGGACGCGCCGTGCACCGGTCGCGGGGCGCAGCAGCGCCGGCAGATGGACGGCGGGGACGGCGAAGCGGACGAGGATCGGCCGCAGCTGATTGATCGTGACCAGGGGCGTGGTGCCGGTCGGCCGCACGACATTCCCTTCCCGGATCTGGAGACCGCCAGTGCGCCCGGCGATGGGAGCCCGGATCGTCGCGTATTCGAGATTCAGTTTGGCAACCGCCACTGCCGCCGAATCGGCGAGCGCAGCGGCAACCTGGGCGTCGGCCGCTGCTCGCTTCGCTTGATAGTCTTCCTTGGACACCGAGGCGTTCGCCACGAGGGCGCCATAGCGATCCGCCTCCAAGACGGCGTTCGTGGCCTGGACGAGGTCGCGGGCGAGCGTCGCTTCCGCCTGCTGCAGGGCCGCTTGATAGGGCCGGGGATCGATTTCGAATAGGACCTGGCCGGGGGTGACCTCATCCCCCTCGCGGAACCGGACTCGCAGCAGCACGCCTTGGACTTGCGGGAGCACGGCGACGGTCTGGATCGGCTCCACCGAGCCGGTCGCCGTCACCTGGACCGGCATCGCCCGGCGCTCAGCGCGCGCCACGGTGACGGGGATGCGGGCGGAGGGCCCGGCGGCGCGAGAATGACAGGCGAGCGCCAGGGTGGCCGTGGCAAGGAGTGGAGGCAAGACGCGGCGGCCGAGTGTCACAGGGTCGAGTCGGTCTGCATCAGGGTCATGGCGACCGGCCAGCTGGCCGGAGCAGGGTTATCTACAGTACGCACAACCCCCTTTGGGCGTCAGGGGATCGCCAGGCGCTGGAGCTGGTGTGGAATGTGGCGGACCACGCCAAGCGTACGTCGGTTTCTGGGTAATGAGCCGGCGGGACGCGCACGCCAGCTCCCGGAGTACGCTGACCTAGTGAAACACCTCGAGGCGTCTCACCGGTCTTGCAGCGGCGGCCACGCCTCGCAAGGGGACGAGCAGAGGGAGCCCGTGCGCGCGCTAGGCGATCCGTACCGCAAGTCGGGCCTCGGCGCTTGTATCGGCCGTCAGGTCGCGCTGGCCCAGCCGCACGCCCACCTTCTCGAGAAACTCGTTCGGGGGCGTGCCGCCGGCGAACACCCACACGAAGTCGTTCGCCATCTCTCGGACGGTCCCGGCCACGTCGAGCAACACTGACCGCTCTCGGATCTCGACGGGCTGGGACTCGAAGATCACCTGCAGCCGCCCGGTCTTGGTGTACTCGGGGAGGCGCTGGGTGTTGCGCTCCTTGATCCGGCTGAACGCCTCGCGCCGGTAGGACAGCGTGACCCGGTTGCCCTTCTGGTGGGCGAGTCCCATCGCTGCTTCGACGGCGCTGTCACCCCCGCCCACCACCAGGATCTTCGCGCCGGCGTAGGCCTCCGCCTCGATCAGGCTGTACATCACCTTCGCCAGCTCCTCACCTTTGATGCCGAGCTTGCGTGGGATTCCGCGGCGGCCGAGGGCGAGGATCACCGTCCAGGCCCGGTATTGGCCCTGCGACGTGTGGACGACGAAGCTGCCATCCGCCTCCCGTCGGATATCCTCGACCTTCTCGTTCGTGTTCACCTTGAGGCCCGCCTGCCGGTGCAGTTTCTGCCAGAAGGCGAGCAGCTCCTCTTTGGAGATCTGCAGCTTCTTCCACTTGCCGTGGAGCGGGAACTCCACGGGGCTTGTGAGCACCAGCTTCTGACGGGGGTATTTCGCGACCGTGCCCCCAAACTCGTCTTGCTCGATGGTCACGTAGCTCAGCTTGCGTTCGATAGCGCGGAGCGAGGCACTGATCCCGCCCGGTCCGGCGCCGACCACGCACAGGTCGTACACCCCCGGCACGGTTCGGCCGCGTTTGAGCTGCGCCAGCCGGGCGGCGATCGTGTCAACGCAGTCACGCCCCTGATTGACGGCGTTCTTGATGAGCGCGAGTCCGCCCAGCTCTCCGGCGATGAACAGGTTCGCGACGTTGGTCTCGTACTGCGCGGTGAGCGTCGGCATGTCGGCGCCCACGCTCGGGCTGGCCATGACGATCGTGATGGCGCCGACGGGGCACACCTCGGCGCACAACCCATGCCCGATGCACTTGTGTCCATTGACGATCCCGGCCTTGCCGCCGATGACTGCGAGGACGTCCCCCTCCGGGCACACCTCGACGCACGCCCCGCACCCGATACATTTGGTCGCGTCGATGTGGGGGTGCTGGGCCCGGGGGCCATCGGAGAACAGCTTGCCCCGCTCGGCGGCCGCCCGCGCCGCCGCTTCCTTCCTGTGCATGCGGCGCACATGCGAGACTACCAGGACCGATACGACGGCCGCGAACACGACGTACATCAGTGTACTTTGCATGATATCCCCCGCCTCGACCGAATGCTGCACAACGGGCGGCCCGAGGAGCAGTGGCCTGCATCACCGACTCTTCGTGCACCGCGACGCTAAGTGGAGACGGACATGCTGCCTTCCGGTTCCTCCCCAGCGCTGCCCCAGCGGTCGGAGCCCGGTCGGAACCCCCCGGTGCGCCCACCGCCCCGAGCTGAGACCCCCAGGCGCGCCTTGCCCCAACCCCGCGACCCGCCCCCACGGCGGCGGGCGTTCTGGTTCTTTGTGGTCGTGCTCATGGCCATCTGCGTGGCGGGAGCGCCCTACTATACACTCCCGGTCGCGGGGCGGGTGCGCAGCCCGTTGCATCCGTGGCTCAAGCCGTCGGGGTATATCGGCCAGAGCGCGGGATTACTGGCACTCGTCATCTTCTTATTCCTGTGGCTGTATCCCTTTCGCAAACGGTGGCGCTGGCTCGCCTTTACGGGCACGATCGCCCGCTGGCTGGATGTGCACGTGCTCGTGGCCCTGGCGCTGCCGCTCCTCGTCGCGATCCACGCCGCTTGGCGCTTCGAGGGGCTGATCGGCCTAGGGTTCTGGTCGATGATGGTGGTCTGGTTCAGCGGCATCGCCGGGCGCTACATCTACGCGCGCATCCCGCGCAGCAAGGTAGGGGTCGAGCTCACCCTCGAAGAGATTGTGGCCCGGCGCCAGACGCTCCTCGAGCAGATGGCGGCAGCGAGCGGGCTCGATGCCAACCTGATCGAAACGACCCTCGCGGCCGCTCCCGCGCCGGCGGTCCGCCGGGGGATCTGGGGCACGCTGCGCCGTATGGTCGCCGATGACCTCGCGCGTCGCCGCGCCGCTCGCGCGCTGCGCCGGTTGTGGAAGACCCACGGCCCGCGGCGGCGCAACCAGGACCGCGCGATGCTCGCGGCGATCCTGTTCCTCGCGCGCCGCGAGATGGCGCTGGCGCAGCAGGCCCGCATGCTCGACGCGACCCACGACGTGTTCCGCTACTGGCACGTGCTGCACCGCCCGGTCGCCATCGCCGCTCTCATCGCTGTGCTCGTCCACGTCGCCGTGGTGGTAGCCCTCGGCGCGACCTGGCTCTGGTGAACCGTGTCGGCCTGGCCTTCGTCCTCGCTTGTCTCGGCGGTCGGGTCGCCGCCCAGATCTCCCCAGGCCCGCTGGCCAAGCCCCACGCGCAGCTCGAAGGGGCGCTGCAATGCGTCAAGTGCCACGGCGGCGGGCGCAAGGAACAGATGACCTCGCTCTGCTCGCAGTGTCACAAGGAGATCGCCTGGCTCGTCGAGCGGGGGCGGGGGTTCCACGCCGCGGTACGCGACCAGCGCTGCGCCAGCTGCCACCCCGATCACGCTGGACGCGACTTCGCGCTCATCAGTTGGCCCGGTGGTGACCTGAAACACTTCGACCACAGCCGCGCCGGCTGGCCGCTCGAAGGCAGCCATCGCACGACGGCGTGTGCGGACTGTCACAAGCCCGCGTTGCGGGTGTCGCGGGCGGCGCGATTGTCCGAGCGACGGGGGCCCGATTGGGGCTGGGTGGGTCTCGAGCGCAACTGTCTCAGCTGTCACGAGGATCCGCACCGGGGCCGCCTCGGCACGGCGTGCGGCGACTGCCATGTGGCAACCGACTGGAAAACGATCAACCGGGGCAAGTTCGACCACGACCGCACCCGCTATCCGCTCCGCGGTCGCCACACCGCCGTCGCGTGCGACAAGTGTCACGACTTCTCCGCGGCAGGGAAGGTGGTCCGCAGTCCGGTCTTCGCGACCTGCGGCGATTGTCACCGCGATGCGCACGCCGGCAGCGCCACGCTCGCCGGCCGCGTCGTGGATTGCGCCGCGTGTCACGCGGTGGACGGCTGGAGGCCCTCGACCTACACCGTGGCGCAGCACCGGCTCGCGAAATACGCCCTCGAGGGCCGCCACCAGCAGGTGCCGTGCGCGGCATGTCATGTCAAGAATCCGCCGCACGTGCTGGTGGCCGGGCTCGGCTCCGCGGGCGTGTGGATGCGGCCGGCCGCGAGCCAGTGCCGCGATTGCCACGGGGACGACCACGGGAGCCAGTTGGCTGGCCGGCCTGACCGGGGGGCGTGCGGCGCGTGTCACGGCCTCGCCGGCTGGACGCCGAGCACGTTTACCGTGGCCGCACACGCGACCTTGCGGCTCCGCCTCGAGGGGCGGCACGCGCTCATCGAGTGTCGCGCGTGCCACGGCCCTGATCGCCGGGACCTGCCGCCCCTGCCGGCGGTCCAGGTCCTCGGCAAGGCGGGGGTGGCCTTCAAGCTAAAAGAGATCGAGTGCGCGGCGTGCCACGTCGACCCGCACGAGGGGCGCTACCCGCAGTGCCTCGACTGCCACGGCGTGCGGAGCTTCCGGCCCTCCGCGGTCGACATCGCGACTCACCAGCGCTACAAGTTTCCGCTCGCCGGCGCGCACGCGGCCGTGCCGTGCGTCGACTGCCACGGGGAGATGAAGCACGCCGCGCCGACCTCATCGCTCGTGCTCGTGCGCTGGTCCGCCCCACGCCTGCTATTCACGGCGCCCCGGGGCGGCTGCGAGGGCTGCCACCAAACGCCGCACGGCAAGCAGTTCGCGACGCGCAGTGACCGGGGCGAGTGCCAGAGCTGTCACGGCACGGACACGTTCCGCCCGGCCACGCGCTTCGATCACGATCGCGACGCCACGTTCTGGCTCAAAGGCGCGCACGCCGCCGTCGCCTGCGCCCGCTGCCATCCGTCGGGCCGTGACGCGAGCAGCAAGACGTTCGTGATCTACCGGCCCGTGCCGAGCAAGTGCGAGGCGTGCCACGGCGACAACGTTAGGAGGGGGGGCTCATGAGCGCGCGAGGCATCCTCGCGACGGCGGCGCTGGCGCTGCTCGTGGCTCGGGCGGCGGCGGCGCAGCAGCAAGTCGGAAATCCCCACGGCAAGCTCCAGGAGGAGTGCGCCGTGTGCCACAGCTCCCAGGCGTGGGTGCCGGCGCACGTCAGCGCCCAATTCGATCACGCGAAACATGGCTTTGCCCTCGTCGGGGCGCACGGTCAGGCGACCTGCCGGTCCTGCCACATATCGCTCGACTTCCGGAACGTCCCGAGCGACTGCGTCGCGTGTCACCAGGACGTCCATCACGGTGAGCTCGGCACGGACTGTGCCCGCTGCCACACCCCGCGCAATTTCCTCGATCGCTCGACCATGGTGCAAGCCCATCAGGTGAGCCGGTTCCCACTCGACGGCTCACATCTCACGCTGGACTGCGAAGCGTGTCACACGCCGATGCCTCAAGGCCGGATGACCTTCGTGAACCAGCCGGTGCAGTGTGTCGCATGTCACCTGCCACAGCTCCAGACTGCCAAGAACCCAGACCACAGCGGGCTCTCGCAGAACTGCAGCGAGTGTCACGCGACGACGATCTGGACCACCGCGCGGTTCAATCACGCCAGCACGGGCTTCGCGCTCACCGGCGCGCACCGCGTCGCCACCTGCCAGCAGTGCCATGGGGACGGGGTGTACGCGGGGAAGAGCACGGCGTGCGTCTCGTGCCACCAGCAGGCCTACAACGGCACCACGAATCCCAACCACGCGGGCGCGGGGTTCTCGACCGCCTGCGAAACGTGCCACACGACTGCCCCCGGCTGGACGGGTGCGACGTTCAACCACACCTGGTTGTCGCTGCCGCACCACACGGCCCAATGCTACGACTGCCACACCACGGCGACGAACTATGTGAACTTCGTGTGCACGATCTGCCACACCCAGGCCCAGACGAGTCCGCGACACGCTGCGGTGACCGGGTACACCTGGACCAGCGCCAACTGCTACGCATGCCATCGCGGCGGATGAGGATCCGCGGGGCTCGCTGGGGCGCGTGGCTACTCGTAGGTCTCGTTGTGCTCAGCGTACCCGCGGCGCCCGCCGCCGGGCAGGAGGCCGCCGCCACCAGGACGACCTCCGCCCGGATCACCTACCTGACGGGCGCCACCGCGTATCTCGATGCGGGGAGACTAGATGGTCTGCGCGAAGCGACGCGCGTCGAGGTCGTGCGCGGCCGAGCGATCGTCGGGGTCCTTAAGGTCGCCTTCCTCGGGTCACACCGGGCATCGTGCGACATCGTGAGCACCACGGCGGTGCTGGTGGTAGGCGACTCGGTGCGGTTCGTGCCCGTCGCCGAGCCCAGAGACTCAGGGCTCGCTGCTCGGAACGCCTATGTGTCGCCACCGCTGCGCGGCGGCGTCCCCCGTCTGCGGGGCCGGGTCGGCGGGCAGTACTTCGTCATGCGACAACGCGACGGGACGGCTGGGGGGCTCTCTCAACCGGCCATCGACCTGTTGCTCACGGGGCGCCCCCTCGGCGCTCCAGCTCTCGAGGTGGCGCTCGACATGCGGACCCGGCGCACCCGCACGACCCTTTCCGATGGGAGCGCGGTCACGGATGACCGCAACCGTGTGTACCAGGCCGCCCTGACGTTCAACGCCCCGGGGTCGCCGACGCGCTTGACGCTGGGTCGGCAGCTCTCGGGCAACCTGGCCTCGGTCGGTCTGTTCGACGGAGCGCTGGCCGAGCGGCAGACCCTGGCGTGGACCGTGGGCGTGTTCACCGGGAGCCAGCCCGAGCCGCTCCGGCTCGGCTTCTCAAGCGCCGTCATCGAGGGGGGCGGTTACCTCCAGCGGCACAGCCGTCCCGGCACTGCGGCGCCGTGGGCGGTGACGTTCGGCGTGAGCGGATCCTACCAGGATGTGCACGCGAACCGTGAATTCGCGTTCCTCGGGGGCTCCTACCTGGGCCGGCGCCTGAGCGCGTTCCTCACGCAAGAAGTCGATTACTACCGGTGGTGGAAGCTCTTGCCTGGCATGCGCGCCATCTCTCCGACCAGCACCTTCGCCCTGGTGCAATGGCGGGTGATGGAGGGCGTGACGCTGGACGGCGGCTTCGACAACCGCCGTAACGTACGTCTGTACCGCGATGCCGTGAATCCGGAGACGGTGTTCGATGACACCTACCGACAGGGAGCGTGGGCGGGGGTGTGGCTGCAGCTCAGCCGACGCTACCGGCTCGGCTTCGATGCGCGCTCGAGCAGCGGCGGCCCGGCGGGCAATGCCAACGCATACACGGTGTCATTCGGTGCCGACCGGCTGACCAGGTTCGGCGGGACACTGCGCACGCGGAGTACCTATTACACCAATCCTCAGACTCGCGGGTGGCTCGAGTCCGCCGCCGTCGCGTTCGCGCCCGGGGACCGCCTGCGCCTGAACGTGAACGCCGGCCTGCGCGCGGTCCGCGATCCGCTGGCGGACCCGAGCCACGTCTTGGTTACCTGGGTCGGCGCCGATCTCGACGTGACACTGGCACGCGCGTGGTATGGGATGCTCTCCGCGACACGGCAGCGAGGCGGCGTCGACGGTAACGACCAGATTTACGGTGGCGTGAGTTTCCGGTTCTAAATCACGCGTCAAGGCACGAGGGTGTCTCACCGACGTGGCGCTCGGACGCGCACCGCGAGTCGCTCGATGTGACCTGGCGGGAGTCGCTTACTCGATCGCCGTGAGAATCCACCCCTGCGGGCTGCGTTCAAACGCCACGCGGTGCAACACCGGCTGGTGCTCAGTGACGTGGGTCGTAGGACTGGTGTAAGCGTAGTCCCCTTTGACGCGGCCCTCCGCGGCGTCTCCCTGCAGCCGCACGTCCGTGAGCTCGAGGGTCACGCGCAGGTCCTGGGCCCGCAGGAACAACCGCCGCATCCCCTCTTCCTGTCGGACGTTCATTCCCGGATAGGCGCGACGCACCTGTGCCACGTTGCGGGATTCAAGCGAGCGGGCATATGCCGTGACGAGTCCCTCCAGCACCTGTGCAGTCCTGTCAGGGGCAGTCGGGGCGGCTGGACTCGATGCGGGGTTCGGGGCCGCGGCGCGTGCGGCCTCGGCTTCGGGCACACGGTCCCGCGCCGCCCGCGCGGCCTGGGCCCAGAGCGCGGCGGCGCGGACCAGGCGCGTCATCGCCCCTGGGATCCGACCCTCGGAGGCGAAGTTGTCGGCGTTGCGTGCGGCCACGTCCCCGGGGGTGAGGTCCGCCCCGGAAGCCCCGGCCGACACGGCCCGCCCGCGCTGGGCCCATGCGTCGCTGCGCATCCTGCGGAACGCGCTGTCGCTATTGGGCGCTCGCACCGCTGGGCGCTGGGGCCCACTCCTCTGCTGAGCCAATTCCTGCGGCCGCACCGGTCCGCTGGGCGCGGCGCCCGGGCGATTCCCGGGCGGCGCGGGGGTGGGGTGGGGTAAGGGTGGGGAAGCAGCCTGTTGAGCCGTCGTGCTTTCAGGTGCCCCGGCCGCCTTCGGCGACGGGCGCTGTGGGCGCGCTGCCGACACGACCGGCCCCGGACGGGAGACCCAGGGTCGTGTCACTGCGACGGCGACGCCCGCGACGATGGCGAGGCCCGCCACGGGAAGAACCCAGGCGCGGCGTTTGACCGCGGGCCGCTGCGCACCAGGCCCCGACCGCTCGCTGATGCGCGTGGTGGGAACGGCGCCGGCCGCTGACGTCGGCGGGGGGTTGCGGCCCAGGGGCAAGGGACTGGCGGGTGTTTTCACCCGCTTGCGCAGCTCGGCTGCGGTGCCGCTGCGTGCCAGCAGCTTCATCTCCTCGCGGCGCGGGTCGTCCAGGTCCATCGGCGTGCCGCCGAGGGCTTTCACGGCTTCCTCGACGTTGGAGAATCGCTTCCCCGGGTCCTTCTCCAGCATGCGCATCACCGCGGCCGCGAGCGGACGGGGCAAATCCGGGCGCGTATCAGTGATCGGCGGCGGGGGCGTGTGGCATTGCGCGTACAACACGCCGACGAGGGTCTCAGCCTCGAACGGCGGGTTTCCGGTCAGCATCTCGTAGGCGACGATCCCGAGCGAGTACTGATCGGAGGCGCCGGTGATGTCGCGCGCGGCGCACTGCTCCGGGCTCATGTAGGCGGGCGTGCCCACAGTTGCGCCAGTCATCGTGAGGCCTTTGGCCTCCACGACCTTCGCGATCCCGAAGTCGGTCACGATCGTATGCCCGTCGCTGTCCACCATGATGTTCGCCGGCTTCACGTCGCGATGGATGATCCCGCGGCGGTGGGCATAGCCCAGCGCATCCCCCACCTGGTGCAGGATCGCCTGCACAAGCGGTGTGGGAAGGGGCCCGATCTCCTTGATCACCGAGTCCAGCGACCGGCCTTCGATGAACTTCATCACAAAAAAGAGGAGGTGGGCGCTCTGCTTTACCGCGTAGATCGGGATGATGTTCGGGTGGCTGAGCGAAGCGGCGGTGCGGGCCTCCCGCTTGAAGCGCTCGGCCATCCCCTGGCCGGTGAGCAGCGCGGGAGACATCACCTTGACGGCGACCTTGCGGTCGAGAGCGATATCGTGGGCGAGGAACACCGCCGCCATCCCGCCGCGTCCTAGCTCGGCCTGCACGTCGTAGTCGCCCAGGGTCGCCTGGCGTAGCAGGTCCAGCAAGGCGGTTTCGGGGGCCGTCGCGCGGGCGAGGTCGGGCTGGTTGACGTACGCCGTGGCCACGTTGCCCTGAGCGCCCGAGATGTCGGCGCCGCAGCGGGTGCAGAAGCGCGAGCCGGGCGACATCGGTTGGCCGCACTTTGGGCAGGTGGCCCTGCTGGCTTCAGGCATGGGACAGGAATATACTGTCCAGCTTCTTATGCGATAGCAACTTGGGTCACTTCTGGGGAGTGGCGGACGACACCGGGACGGAGACCCGGGCGGGATCCGCCGGTGGCCTCAGTCTCCGGCGAGCGCATCGCCGATCTCGACGAGCGTCCGAACGAACAGGTCGAAATCCTCTCGGCGACTGCGGTGGTTGGTGATGGCGACGCGCAGGGCGAAGCGACCATCCAGCAGGGTGTGGGACGGGACGGCGACGCCCGCCTCCTGAATCCGCATGAGAATCTCTTGGTTCAAGCCATCGAGGCGTGTCCCCGCGAAGCCCGGCGCTACATAGCGCAAGCAGACGACGTTCAGCGGCACCGGGGCGAGCAGCTCCAGGCGCGGCTGCGCCGTGACGAGATCGGCGAGGTAGCGTGCCTGCGCCACGTTCTGCTCGATCAGGCGAGCGAACGCATGGATGCCGTACGCCTTGAGCGCCATCCACACCTTCAGCGCGCGGAATCCGCGTGAGAGCTGCACGCCCCGCTCCGCGAAGGGGAATCCGCCGGCCGAGATCCCACGGTCAAGCGCCGCCAGGTAGCTCGGCGTCACGGTGAAGGTGGCGCGATGCGCGACCTGGTCCCGCACCAGGGTGCATCCCACCTCGTAGGGCAAGTACATCCACTTGTGGAGGTCGAAGGCGAGCGAGTCCGCCCGCTCCATGCCTGCGACGAGGTGGCGGAGCGCCGGCGAAAGGCAGGCGAGGGCGCCGAACGCGCCGTCTACGTGGAACCACAGTCCCTCGGCGTGGCACAACGCTGCGAGGCCGACGAGATCGTCGGTGGCCCCGGTGTTCACGG
>Ga0099828_10003545_pt1 | contig 10906 bp, 8 predicted proteins | sample CZO8metaG_2_FD_79338 | JGI IMG/M metagenome (GOLD analysis project Ga0099828, IMG submission 79338) | Vadose zone soil microbial communities from the Eel River Critical Zone Observatory, Northern California, USA - CZOApr15con2H1.8 metaG | ecosystem: Environmental > Terrestrial > Soil > Vadose...
CGCGAAAGCGATTTGCACGTTGAAGGTGCTCCAGAGAAAGCCCACCAAAAGACTAGAGAGGAAGTCGCCGACGGCGTTGTCAGCAGCAAGTGTGCCGAAAGCCATGCCGTGCTGCTCGCGCGGAACGAGTTCGGCGGAGAGTGAGTCTTCCAGCGGCTCTTCGGTGCCAATGTAGAGACCTGCCAGAACGAAAATCAGAGCCAGCAACCACAACGAATGCGTTCCCGTGCAAAGAAGAATCGCGGTGACACCCGCGAGCGCGTAGCCTGCCGCGAGGACAAATTTGCGTTGAGGGACGTGGTCGCCGAGCCAGCCGCTTAGATAGGCCGAGCCTGCATAGAAGATGTTGTGGAGCGTGTACAGACCAACGGCCAGGCTGGCAGCGCGCGCGAGACCGTGGCTCGGTGCCAGCATGCGGGAAGCGTAAAGAATCAACAGCGAATGAGAAAAATCGCCCGCGCCGAAAATGCCAACGCCCAGGAGCAAGCGCCGGAAGGGAATGGGAAGCGCCTTCAATCCAAGGAAGAAAGAACGATGGGAGCGCGCCGCGATCGGGCGCTCGCGCACCAGCAGCCAGAAGGACGCAACAGCCACGAGGCCTGGAAGAAGCGTCCAGAAAAAAACCTTGCGGTAAGAATGCCCGGTCGCTTCGAGAAGCCAAAGCGCCGTGAGCGGACCGAAGATGGCGCCGAGCGTGTCCATGAGGCGTTCGAGACCAAACGCACGGCCGTAAGCATTTGGAGGAACGTCCGCAGCGAGAAGCGCTTTCCTCGCCGGGGAACGGACGCCACGCCCAAGCCAGGCCCCGGCGCGTCCCAAGAGCACCTGATAGGCGTGGCTTGCCAGTGCGAACGATGCGGTGCACAGCGCAGTGAAAGCGTAGCCGAATACGGCGAGGGGTTTGCGGCGCTTTAGCTGGTCCGTGTAATAACCTGCGGCGAGCTTTGCGAAACTGGAGACGCCGTCGGCGATGCCTTCGATGGCGCCGAGCCACGCGGGACCCGCGCCTATGGTTGCGAGAAATGCGGGCAGGACTGCGGTCGCTGTTTCGTGGCTCCAGTCGCTGAAGAGACTGGTGAGGCCGACGCCGAGGACCGTGCGATTGAGCCAGGATTGTTTTTCAGTGGCTTCGGGCATAGGGATGCAGTTTACCGTCGGCGGCTCAGAGTTCACAGTCAGAACTGAACGGTAGGGAGAGCGCCGAACAACAGCCGAGACCAATAGAAGCTCTGTCTAGCATTTTGAAAAATGTTCTATCTCGGCTCGAAGCTCCTGGAGGTGACCTTGAATGGATTCACTCCGTTGGGTGCTTTCCCTGGCAATTAGTCGCCGCACGGTGAGCACCAATTCTTCAAACCGGCGAAGCGCCTCTTTTTCTATGGAGCGAATCGCGGCATGGATGGCTTCTTCCCACTGCGAGGTAAGCCGGGACAAGTTCTTGAACACTTCGCCTTCGACTTTTTCCTCGAAGCGCCGCCGAACCAGACCGCGCACAAGGGGCATGGGAATGAGAGCGGATAACAACTCCCAGTTATGGTCGAACACCCTGCTGATATCAATGTCGGGAGCGCGTGGCGGTTGGACTTCGATCTCCGTTTCCGAGGTGCGCAGCGAGACTCCAAACGTGCGGAAGGCCTTTTCCGAAAGTTGATCCCGGAACGTTTGAAGAATGCGCTGACATTGCCGTTCCATGTCCTGAACGGGTTCCAGAAAAGCGTGGCGTTCTGCTTCGGAAGTCGCAGAAAGCTCATCTTTCAACTGACCGCGAATCCACTCCTCATATCGCCCGAGCACGTTCGCAAAGCTCCCCCGCCATCGGGGAAATTCCGCGGCGAGCCGTTCCTCGAGTGTTTTCTGGAGCGATGAAAGAACGTTTTGCTGCAGGTGACGCTCGATCGCAGGCCGCGTTCTGGCGGCCGCGTGCTTCGCAACTAAGCGAAATTGGAGCTCCGTGTCGGCGAGAGAACTCTGTAAACCCAGAACTTCCCGGCGAAGCAGCCCATAATCTTCTTCTTTTGCCTCGATTGCCTTCAATGCAAGTTGCAGGTAGCAGGCAGCCGAAGACAGCAGAGTGTGCAACTTGCGTGCGAGAGCGGCGGAATGTTCCTCCTGGAACAGGGCGAGAGTTTTGGCGAGGTACTCCTTCTCCAGGCGTTTGTGAAATCCTTCGTAGCCCGGTTTTGTGGAGAAGGGGAATACATTCACACCGCCGGGAAACTTCGCGCCAAGCTGGGAAGTCACGAAGGCCAGCACTTCCTGCTGCTCGGCAGAACTGAGCAGATCCATTTTTGTCAGTAGTACGGAGACATTCGGGGTGAAACGCTGCAGTCGCTCGATGAGAGAGACATCCTGCTGCGTGAGCGGGGGATCGACGCCAACGGCGACGAGCGCGAGATCGGTGTTGGGGCTCCACGCGAGGGAAGCCTCCGCGTTTTGCGCAAAAATGCTTTCCAAACCCGGCGTGTCAACTAGGCGAAGCCCCTGGTAGGGCGCCATTTCTGGCACAAACACGCACACGGCTTCAATACTGCGCCGATTCCCGGGGTTTTCCGATTCCGAAATATAAGTGTCGATCTCGACGATGGGTACTTTTTTCATTTTCCGATCCGGCTGGAAAATTACCTCCGCGGATTCTTGAGGCGCGTAGCAAATCTCCGTGACGACAGAAGTGACGGGAACCACCCCTACCGGAAGAATCGGTCTGCCGAGAAGATGATTCAGAAAACTGCTCTTTCCTGCTTTGAAGCGGCCGAAGACGGCAACGTTTAGATATTGACGCTGGGCCTGGCGCTCGATCGATTCCAGCAGCGGCTGAAGATCCGTCAGTTGATATTCGCCAATCATTTCTTTGGCGAGCGAAATCACTCTCTCGTTTTTGTTCTGGATGTCGGCCCCGTTAGATCGTGAGCGTGGTTCAGCCATTTTGGTTCGCTCGCAGGCGTGTCTGAAGCTCACCCTGGATTTGCATTTGAAAATCGATGGCGAGCGTATGCAGCTTGAGGCGGCCTTTGTGATGGTACGTGCTTTGCGATGCCAGTTCACAAAGGCGCAAGATTCTGCCGGGGAGGCCACCACACTGTTTGAAGAGGAAATCATGGAACTCTTCGTCCGCCAGTTCTGTCAGACGGAAGCGCGCGAGGGAATGATCGACAAGCACCATGAGATGTTCCGTCCGCATGGGACCCAGCTCCAATCGCAGACCGCTATGCCAATAAAGTTTTGCTACCTTTCCGATCTCCTGCTCTGTCGAACCGCGCGCCAGCAGAAAGACGGGTGTGCGGCCCGACCAGACCCACTCCTGGAGCAGGCGGTAGACGCCTGCGGGCAGCGGGGCAGGAGAATCGATGAAAACGAAGTAGGCGCCGTCCCGCGTGGCGCGGCGAAGGATGCCGCGAAGGCGCAAACTGGATTGCTTGTCCAGCCAGCGCGCGAAGGATCCTGAAGGGCCGCACTCGCGTTCCATGCGAGATAAAACCTGTGGATCTGCCACTTCGGCGAGGGAACGGATCAAATCGCGCCACACGCTTCGCGGACTCCCGCACGAGCAGCAAACCAGGCAATTTCTGCGAACAGCAGTGGGCAGGCTGGAAAGCGTTTCCTTCAAGAGAGCGGTTTTTCCCGCATCGGCGGCCCCAAAGACCAGCAGGCTGCGCCGCGCGAGGATGGCCTCGCGAAATCTCCTTGCTTCGGCAGTTCTCCCGACGAACATGATTCTTCCGATGAAATTATTCCAACTGCTTGCGCAGCTTCAGGATTTCCGCGAGCAGCGCTTCCACATCCTTCTCGAGCGCCTCGCGAGCTTCTTTCGCAAATGCTTGCCCGTAGCCTTTCATGCGCTCCGGTCGGCAATTCTCAAACAAAAGCCACATAGTCGAAATCTCCGCATCGAGAACTCTGCGGATATCCAGGGCGTGTGGCTCCAGCAAGAAAGTCTGCGCCGTGGCAGCCAGGCGCGCCCGCAAAGAGCCGATCCCTGCTAGCAGAGCCTCGCGTGAATCCTTCGGGAGAGTGTTTTCGATTTTGCGCACGACCCCGTCCTGACCGCCATCCACCAACAAGCGCTCCATTCGATGGATTGCTTCGTCCACTCGGCTCAAGGTGGCTTCGAGACTCCTGGCATGGTATTCGTGGAGCTTCACGGAGCACTCCTGGGGCCGCTGTGCTCCACGACCCTGCTCATGGCTTCAAGGCAGGCGAGGAGGCGGCTAAACTTTGCATCGAGCGCAGCCTCCGTCTCTGGAAGTAGCGGGCCGTACCCACGGAGGCCGGGGGTGAGAACCTCTTGGAGTTCAATGCGAGCCAGGGAAACCAGCGCCGCGATACGGCGAGAGCGAGACTGGAAGGAAGGATCGGCGGCGACCTCCTTCTGCACGCGGCTGATTTCTTCGCGCAGGCGGTCCACGAGAGCGCGGAGTTCATCGGCTTGGCGCTCCGAGATATCCTCTGAAAGGCGCTGGAGAATTCCGCCAGGGCGGCGAATCCATGCAAGAACTTCGTCGCCGGTTGCTTCCACATGACGAAGCATGCTGGACACCACGCGGCGGTGGTTTTCGCCCAGCGTCAGTTTCTGGAAGTTCTCCGACAAGATTGGGGCTCCTTAGCGCAAATCGCGAGCAACGCTGCGATCAGGGCCAAACCGACCCAGACAGATGCCACGACCTCGAATGGTGTTGTTAGGAATGCTTGCCGGGGACATGAACTCCGCGACAAGATCCTTGTCAGGAGTCATCATCTGTCCCAGCTTCAGAGGAACAGCGGTTAGAGGCGAACTCCTTCGCCTTAGCCTTCAAAATAATCGTAAAGAACTACAAAGTCAATCTCAACGGACGGTTCGAGAGAACCTATCGAAAAACCTCACTTCTTTCCCGGCCGGTAGAGGATGACGCGGACTTTTTCGAGCGTGATGAGGCCGCCATCCACCATTTCATCGAGGCGGGGAAGGATTTGTTCGATGCGCTCGGAATACTCGACAACTTCGACGATCAATGGCAAGTCTTGCGAGAGACGGAGGATTTTGTCGGTGTGATAGATGCTGGAGCCGCCATAGCCTGCAACGCCGCGAAGCACGGTCGCGCCAGAGAAGCCTTCCTTGCGGAGCATTTCGACGATTGCTTCGTGGAGTGGCTTGCCGTGCCACTTGTCGGATTCGCCGATGTGGATGCGCATCAGAGTGCGCTCGCCTTCGAATTTTTGGTGGGTCATGGGTTCCTCGCCACAATCCAAGAGAGATTTCTCACTTCGCTCGAAATGATGACTTGGCCGTTGGTCAGAATCAGAAACGGTTGGCGAGGCGGATGCCGGCGACGGACAGCAGCAGACCCGCCATAACGCTCGCTCCGACGTACGTGCTCGCCCGCAGCCATTCGCCGTCTTCCAGCATCTTGGCCGTTTCCCAGCCGAAACTAGAGAACGTGGTGTAGCCGCCAAAGAAGCCAACGGCGATGGCGACGCGCCAATCGGCAGGAATCACCATGCGATTCAGAGTGAACTGGCCGATCAAGCCGAGAAAGAAACAGCCGGTCAAATTGATCAACAGCGTGCCGTACGGGAAAGTGCCGCCCATGCGAATCTGCACCAGGCCCTGGAGCCCGTAGCGCAATAGTGTGCCGATGGCGCCGAAGATGGCAATCAAAGCAAGACGCAATGTTTCTCCAATCCGCCGCCTGCCGTGGCGTCCCCGAGAATCGTCCGGGTTCCAGTAACAAAAAACTCCTGGAGCCGCATAGCCCCGTCAAGCCGGGGCAGGCTGCCAGGAGTCATCAGAGCCGATGAAAAACAGCGGCCCGGTTATGGCGAACTCCATCGCCTTCGAGATTTCGCTTTAGTCTAGCAGCTTCCCGCACTGCCGAAACGCCAAATCAATGGCTTTGTCCATCGCAAGCGGAGATTTGGTCGTCCTTCCATGGTCGGCCGACAGCGAAGCGCTTCAGCGCGAGGGTCCGTAATTTCTGGGGGCTTATGGGCAGCGTAGGCCGCACCCCTCCCCCTAGGTTTTTCGTAAGTGTTGATTCTAAAGGGTTTTAAGTTCTTTGGAATGAACACTTGCAGAAGTGGTGATTCTAAAGGATTTAGATTGCACTAAATTTGTGCAGGTCTTGCGGATTTTGAAATGTGGGCTCCGCGGGATTTTGCCAACGCTAGCCCGGTCCGTGGGGCAAAGAAAAAGCGGCGGATCACCCGCCGCTTCTCCAAACAGTTTCACCTGGAATGATGCTAGCTAAAAATGTGAAGAAGGTCAAGCAGAAAAAGCATCAGTAACGGAAACGGTAGCGCACCTGGACAAAGATTTCGCGCGGTTTCAGGTAGTGCGTGCCGCCGAAGGTGAAGCTGTTGTCCAGAAGCACGCGACGGTTGGCGACGTTGATGGACTGAAGGTTGATCGAGAAGCGTTCGCCGAAATGTTTTCCGAGCGAAAGATCAAAAGTGGTGTGTGGCTGAAGATGATCACCGGGATTCGCAGCAGTGGGAGTCCCGTTGGCGAGGCCTGAGGCGTAGGAGATGTCCGTGGACGCGTAGGCATGCCACGGCAGAGTGTATTCGCCGCCAAAATGGAGCGTGTTGCGCTGATCATGATCGAGGAAACCGCAGCCGCCGGCGAAGGAGAAATCGGTGAGGCCGCCATTGATGCCGCCGCAACCGAGCGCGAGCTGATTGGAATAAGTGAGATAAATCTGGCCGCGGCCATGGATGCGCGGAGAGCGCAGCGTAAGTTCCCAACCATTGATGCGCGCGCCCTCGATGGTGATGGGGAAAAAGAGATCGGAATTGTTGAAATTGTTGTGATCGAAGAAATTCCTGGCGCGGGTGAGGAAATTACTGGCGTCGAGCGTCCAGCCGCGAAAAGGAATGGTAACGCCGAATTGATGCTCTTCGTCGCGCTCGCCGTGGAGCGGGATAAAGCTGAGGTTTTGTGCGCTGGCGGCTTGCAAGAGAGGTCCGGAAACAGTTAGCAAGGGCGGCGGCTGATAAAAATGGCCGTAGAAACCGCGGAAAACCCAGTTGAGCTTAGGGATGCGCACTGAAGCGCCGACACGAGGGCTGCTGGCGTTCTCAACTACGCCACCTGAAAAATGAGTTTGGCGGAGGCCGGCATTGAACGTGAGCCAGGAAGTGGCTTTCAACTGGTCCTCGGCGTACACCGCGACGAGGCTCCCTGTGGAGTTGTCGATTTCCGGCGAGCTGAGACCTACGCACTGTTGCGGATCGCGACAGAGTAATCCGAACAGTTGGCGGTCTTGCTGCGCGAAGCCGAACAGGCCGGCCCTCAAATTGTTGCGCTTTGAGACCCAAGAGAGCGTGGCCTGTCCGCCCCCATACTGGGAAGCGCGGTCCTGGGTCGTGGAAGCGGGAAAATCCTGCACGCTGCTGTCGTAGTTCGCGGAATTATAGTGGTAGAACGGCGAAACCGTGAGCACCAGGCCGGGATTGATGGTGCGAACCCAGGAAAAGGTGAGGAAGGAATCTTTTTCGCGGTTGGCGTCGTGCAGGAATTGGCCCGGCGTGTTGTTCGGATCGTTGGGATCGAACGGAACCTGATAGAAATCGCGGCGCGACTGAGCGACCAGGCGAAGCTGGTCCTGCGGATCGGCATTGTAAATAAGCGAAGTGAATCCGCCGAAGCCGTTGGCGGCGTCGTGTAGGACAGCAGCAGTGGGAGGCTCCAGGCCGAGGTTGGTGCGATTGCCGTTGAGGCTGGCGTAGTAGGCGAGGCGGCTGGAGTGACCGCCAAAGTTGAGCTGATCGTCGGATTGAAAAAAATTGCCGGTGGAAAGAATCAGCTCGGCCTCGTTGTTGCGCTCGAAGCCGGTGCGCGGCGCGACATTGAAGATTCCATAGGTGCGATCGCCATAGTCGGCGGAGTAGCTGCCACGCTGGATTTCGAGGACGTCGATATCTTTCGGCTCGATTTGCGGCCCGAGATTGCTGGCGATGTTGGTGTTGGGGATGGGCACGCCGTCAATGAGCCAGCTGACCTGGTGCCCGCCACGAATGTGAAGCTGGTCGTGCGCGAGATAGGCTCCGGGGACGAAGTCAGTGACCATGGCGAGACTGTTGGAACGCGAAGCCCCGGGCGCTTCCTGGATTTGCAGGCGATCCACGAGGCTGGTGGGCGTGACGGTTTCGGTTTGCGCCGCGTCGGCGGAAACCGTGACCGTCTGGCTCTGTGAGGGAAGGCGCAATTCAAGATGCAGAATGGGAGAGGTGCCGGAGAGGACCGTCACGCTTTGCTGGCCGGAGATGAACGTGGAATCGGAGACAGTGACAGCGTATTCGCCCAGAGGGACCGCATCGAATTGGAATTGCCCGGCGGAGTCGGTCAGGGCGGATTGCGTGTAGTCCGAAGCGCGCGCTTTGAGAATCACTCTTATGTCAGGGACTGGGCGGTGCTGGGGATCATGAACAATGCCGCGGACGCTGCCAAAGACCGTGGCGAAGGCCCCCGCAGCCGCTAGTAGAAGAACCGCGAACAACCCAATGCGTCGCAATGGAAACTCTTTCTCCTTAAATGGCTGAGTCGCGCGGCAGGTTGCCGCGGAGCGCGTGGATCAGCAGATGGGAAGAGCAGGCGGCGCTTTAAGCGCCCGCTGCAGAGAGGCGAGGAGGAGGCGAAAGCGGCTCGATCGAGCGCAGATCATTTAATGGTGTAGAGAGAGCGATGGATGACTTGAAACCCGTAGGCGCAGAAACGTTGACTGCGGGAGGGAGCAGAAACAAAACAGGTGCAAGTGCAGGATGGTCCGAATTGTGACAACACGACATGGTGCATTTGGACATGCCAGGCATTTCATGACCACAGTCCATGTGGTTTTTAGGTCCGGCGGGTGACTGGTGGTGATGATGTCCGGAAATCGGGCACTGACCGGAGGTGCAACAAGCGGATTGATACGACGACCATGCGGCAGCGGCGAACGGGGCGTAAAGAAGTACGACCGCAACGAAGCAAAGCGTTGCGAAAAGCGAGCGCAAGCGGTCTTGATGCGGAATCTTCATCTCCGATCCAAACTTCTTTCAATTATACGCCAAATGGAGTTGCACTTCAGCCGACCGGGCGAAAGGCTCCGATCTTCCCGTGCGTCAGAGAGGATCGACGGGCGGTTCCTCCGAAGTCTTGACTTGGCGTGCGGTGCGCCGCAGACTCGAAGCATGGCTCACACGTATATTCGTTTTGATTTTGGCACTGACGAAGAAAAGGCGCAGCAGGCGCGGCATAAACTGGATGGTTGGAGGCAGGCGTTCCGGCTGGACAAGAGAGTCCAGTACAAAATGGACCGTCCGGAGAGCGCGGTGGCTGCCGCGGGGGCCCAACCAGAAACGGCGGCGAAACCCGAGGCTGCGGAAAAGCCTGCGCCCGCGACGAAGTCGAAGGCAAAACCGGCAGCAAAGACCACAGCAAAAGTGGCGGAAAAATCCGGCGAGCCCGCCGCGGAGAAACCCGAAGCCGCCGCGAATAGCAAAGTGGGGTTGCTAATCAGACTTTATTTTTCTTCGCATGAGAAGCTCTCCGAACAGCGCTGGATCGAGAGAATTCCTTCCGAGGAGCCGTTCAAGAGCGCGGCGCCGAGGATCATCCACCAGCACGATCCGGAATTCGAAGCCACAGACACGCAATTCGAATCGCTCTCCTAACATGACACTGCCAAGCGTTTTTCAAATTCAGGGATTTGAGGCCAAATTGGCCCGATGACAGTGACCCAAACGTATTGTCGAAGAAACCCATTTGGGCGGAGCGAGAGGGAAATCCGGTATAATTGAATTCCGCAGAAGCGCAAGCCCCCGATTCCAACACGAGGGAGAACGAATGGCGCTCCAAACGCGCGTCAAACTGGCAAAGCTTGACGCCCCCAAAGTTCAAGGCCTCGATCACGACACCCTCCTTCGCATTTATCGCACGATGTACCTTTCGCGACGGCTCGACGACCGCGAAATCCAACTGAAGCGCCAGAATAAGATTTATTTTCAGATCTCCAGCGCTGGACATGAAGCGGTTTGCGCCACAATGGGACTTTTACTGCGCCCCGGCGTGGACTGGCTGTTTCCTTACTACCGCGATCGCGCGCTCTGTCTGATGGTGGGCGTCACCCCGCTGGAAACTCTTCTGGCGGGGGTCGGTGCGAAGGACGATCCCAGCTCCGGTGGCCGGCAGATGCCGTCGCATTGGGGCCAGCCGCGGCTGAACATCGTCAGCAAGTCTTCCTGCACGGGAACCCAGTTTTTGCACGCGGTGGGCGCGGCTGAAGCCACGCTTTATTACGAGGGGCGGCCGAAAGCCCTTGAGCAAGCCAAGAAAGCTCCTCTTGGCCAATATGTAAGCCAGCAGAGAGACGAAATTGTTTACGTCTCTGGCGGCGATGGCGCCACCAGCGAAGGCGAGTTCTGGGAGTCACTCAACGCGGCCTGCGCGAAGAAACTTCCTTTGGTTTATCTCATTGAAGACAACGGCTACGCCATCTCGGTGCCCATCGAGGTACAGACGGCGGGCGGCAACATTTCGAAGCTGGTGCGCGGTTTTCCGGGGCTGCACGTCGCCGAATGCGACGGCACGAACCCATTCGAAAGCTACGCCGTCTGCAAAGAAGCCGTGCAGTACTGCCGGGAGCACCGCGGCCCTGCGCTGATTCATGCCCACGTGACGCGTCCGTACTCCCATTCGTTGTCCGACGACGAAAAACTCTACAAATCTCCCGCAGAACGCGAAGAAGAGGCGCGGCGCGATCCGATTTCCAAATTGGCGCTTCTTCTGGTGCGCGAAGGGATTCTCGACCAAAAACAAATTGAGAGCCTGGAAGCGGAAATCGACGAGGAAGTTCGCGCGGCCGCCGATCAGGCTCTTGTCGCGGAACAGCCGTCCATTGATTCCATTTATGCGAACGTTTATTCGCCGGAGATTGATCCGACGTCTGCGGCA
>Ga0099828_10003547_pt1 | contig 10900 bp, 14 predicted proteins | sample CZO8metaG_2_FD_79338 | JGI IMG/M metagenome (GOLD analysis project Ga0099828, IMG submission 79338) | Vadose zone soil microbial communities from the Eel River Critical Zone Observatory, Northern California, USA - CZOApr15con2H1.8 metaG | ecosystem: Environmental > Terrestrial > Soil > Vadose...
CGCCTTTTTGGAACAGCGACTTGGCCATGGCCGTCGCGGCATACGAGCAGGAAGACGACACCATGCCGAAGAAGCTCGCCCGACCGATCTCCCTCGGGCCGTGTCCCCCAAGGGCACGCTGCATCTCAGCGCGCGACACGAAGGCCTGCACAGCGCCGGACAGGCCAAAGCCCAGCACCAGCGCCCAGAGCGTCTCCCAGAACATGAAGAACGCCTCGCGCAGGCTGGCGGCGATAAGGCCGAGCGCTTGCAGGATCACTGCTCAGACCCCCTCAACTGCCGGACGATATCGCGTAGCTCCTGCAGGATGAAACGCAGCCGGCCCAGGAAGCCGGTGTTGCAGCTGGGGACTGGTTGCTCCGGCATCAACGGGCCAAGCCCAGGCCGAAGGTGCTCGTCGCCCAGGCGCTGATCAACGCCAGCCGGCCGCTGAACACCAGAGCGCCCATACCGATGAGGATGACACCACTGGCCGGTGATATCAGCCTGGCGTACCGCTTGAACGCGTTTAGGAGCCCCCGCCAGCGGGCCATCGCCAGCCCGACCAGCACGAACGGCAAGCCCAGGCCCAACGCGTACAGGAACAGGAGCGCCATGCCCTGATAGACGCTCTGCGTCTGCCCGGCCAGGGCCAGGATGCCGGCCAGCACTGGCCCGATACAGGGCGTCCAGCCCATGGCGAATGCCGCGCCCATGAGGAAGGCGCCGCCTGGCCCACCGTTGCCATAGCCCGCGAACTCCGCGCGCTTCTCGCTCAACAGGAACGGCAGCCGGAACAGACCAATGAGGTGCAGGCCAAACAGGATGATCAGCAGTCCGCCCAACTTTAGGACCAGCGGGCGAAAGCTCAGCAGCAGCTCGCCGGCCGCACTGGCCGATGCTCCCAGCAGCGCAAACACCGCCGCCAGGCCGAGCACGAACGACACCGCCAGCCGAGCCACACGGAGCCGCCCTCCAAGCTCGGCCTCGCGCAACTCGTCGACCGACATGCCAGTCATGTAGCCGAGGTAGGCAGGAACGAGCGGCACGCAGCAGGGCGACGCAAATGACAGGAGGCCGGCGCCGAACGCCAGCGCCAGCGTCAATGGGTTCAGGTCCAAACTACGCTAATATAGTAGTTCTTGAGGCGAAGCGTCCGGCTCGCGCTAGTCATCGTGCTTCTGCTGCTGTCCGCCTGCGGGCCGGTGCGGAGCTCATCGTCGCCGTCCAGCGTTCCGGCCGCGCCCGCGCCGGGCGGCCAGGTGCGCGAATACAAGCTGGCGGCGGCACCGCTCATGTGGCAGCTGACCAATGGCAATTCAGTGAACGCCATGGGTTACAACGGCCAGGTGCCGGGACCGCCGATTACCGCAACGGTGGGCGACCTCGTGAAGGTGGGCTTCAAGAACAATCTCCCGGTCGACACCACCGTTCACTGGCATGGCGTCGACGTACCGAACCCCATGGACGGCGTCCCGGACGTCACCCAGAAGCCGGTTCCGCCGGGCGGCAGCTTCAGCTACCAATTCGTGGTCAATACTCCTGGGACGTACTGGTACCACTCCCATGTCGATGAGATGACCCAGGTCCGCTCGGGACTCTACGGGGCGATCGTCGTGCGGCCGCGCGAAAGCACGGTGCAGTTCGATCGTGACGAGACGATCATCCTGTCGGACTTCGGCAGCATGGCCCAGGGGCCTACCAGCGGGCCTGGCCAAGCAAGCATCGGGAGTTCGAGCATGCCGGGCATGACCGGCCAGGGCGGAATGGGCGGCGGCATGATGGGCCAGGGCGGCGCAAGCGGCATGGGCCAGGGCATGATGGGTGAGCCACAGCAGCCATCAGATCACGCCAAGGACTTCCTGATCAACGGCAAGCAAGCCCCAGCCGTGCCGGAGCTCACGGTGCGGCAAGGCGAGCGCATCCGGCTGCGGCTGATCAACGCCAGCGCCTCGGCCGATCACTTCATCCGTCTGGACGGCCATCAGCTGACACCCATCACCACCGATGGCCACGACCTACCCCAGCCCGCGCGGCCGGCCGATCTGATCCGGCTGTCGCCGGCTGAGCGGGTGGACGTGCTGCTGGTAGCGGAACATCCTGGAGTGTGGGCGCTGCACTGCGCCATCGCTGAGCACACCCAGATGGGCATGCAGATGACCGTGCGCTACGACGGCCAGCAGGGCTCGCCGAGCGTTGACCAGACTGACCCCCGGGGCTTGAAGCTGTGGGCGCCTGACCTGCCGGCCCAAGGCCGCCAGACACCGCCCTCGGATAAAACGGTGGATCTGCAGATCAGCGGCAACATGATGGGCAGCAGCAACTGGACCATTAACGGCCAGACCTATCCCGACGTCCAGCCGATCGACGTGAAGCTCGGTCAGAGCGTGCGGCTGCGGGTGACCAACATGAGCATGGAGGCGCACCCCATGCATCTCCACGGGCAGCCTTTCGAGGTGGTCGCGCTGGATGGGCGAGTGGTGCAGCCGGAAATCAAGGACACGATTGAGATCGGGCCGATGGGTTCGGCCGACCTGATATTCAAAGCCACCAACCCGGGCAAGTGGCTGTTCCACTGCCACAATTTCGAGCACATGATGAACGGCCTGGCGACCATCATCCGCGTGCAGTGACTCGACAAGTGACGGAGAAGACATGATCCAACCTCATGCGGCGCCCAGCAGCCTGACGCGGCGCTCATTCATTGCTCTGCTTCCGCCCACGGCAGCGCTCCTGCTAGCTGCCTGCTCCGGAGCGGGCGGAGCGACCAGCACCGGCGCCGGCGGTCAGCTGATCGCCAAGCCCGCCGAGAACGTCTGGCCGGACATCTTCTGGAAGTCCTCCCCGGAAGTGCAGGAGGCCTATCGCTACGCGCTGGCCAACCCGCAGGTCTTGCAGTACATGCCGTGCTTCTGCGGCTGTGTGAACCAGGGACATAGGTCAAACAAGGACTGCTACATCCAGGAGATGCGGCCCGACGGCTCCGTGGTCGTGGAGCCGATGAGCTTTGGTTGAGACATCTGCACCGGAGTCACGCGGGACGTGGCGCAGATGAGAACTCAAGGCAAGTCGCTGACCGACATCCGGGCGTTCATCGACGGCAAGTGGAGCAGCCGTGGCCCGAGCACGCATACGCCGCTGCCGCCGGCCGGGGCGTAGCGCTGTCGAGTGTCGGTGCTGATGCGCATCGCGCGTTTCTGGCCGGAACGGTGGCTTCCCATTGTATGCTGCCTGCCCGGTCTGGGCATCGCTGTACTGGTCGGCGCTTCGCTGGTCCTGGCGGCGCCCATCCTGGGGCTGGATGCTGGCACGCCAGCCGTGACGGGACTGATCGCCATGGGCGTGGCCTGCCCGCTGACCAAGCTGATCGCAGTGCTCGTACTCCGGCGACAGATGGCCTGCCCTTTGCCAGCTGTGCGACGTGCGCCAGACAGGGCACACGCTCTCGCAGCGCTTCGGGCCGACAGCAATCGCCTGAGCGAACAGCTCACCGAACTGGCCCTGGACGGCCACTCTGAGCTCGAGATAACCGACCCACTGCAGCCTGGCGGAGCCGCTCACCCGCACCGCGCTTACGAAAGCTCCCAACCCGCGGTGGAGCCAGTTTGATTCAGTAAGGCGGGTGGAAGAAGCCGGCGCGGGAGATCGAGCCCAGCCGCCGTGTCACCCCCAGCGTGCCGATTGTCAGCGGAACGGCTCCGCCCAACGACAGGAAACTCTTGCGGGTCACGACAGGAGACTCAAGCGCCAAGCAGCGCTCGGATGTCCTTCAGGAAATCACCGGGGCTGAAGTTAGCGTCCAGCAGGACCCGTAGCTTGCCCTGTTTGTCCACGATGTAGAGCAGAGCGGAGTGACCGACAAAGACACTAGACGGGTCCTGCGACGGCTCCACGCCCACGTGGTACGCCTCCCAGACCGCCGACAGCTGTGATGGTGAGCCGATCAGGTAGTGCCAATTGGCGTAGTCGTCCAAGCCATGGTCGGCGGTGAACTTCTTGATGGCCGGGAACGTGTCCCCGCGTGGGTCCATGCTCACCGCCAGCATCTCCACCGAGGAAGCCTGCGCGCCCAGCTGCGTGACCGTCCCGGCCATCTTGTTGGCGATCGTGGGGCAGATGTCCGGGCAATGGGTGTATAGGAATGTGACGGCGACGACCTTGCCGAGCGTGGAAGACATGGTGACCGTCCGGCCGTTCTGGTCGGTCAGTGAGAACTCCGGAGCAGCGGGCGTGTCGGTAAAGGTCCCGCCTGCAAGCCGTGGGCTGGCCGTGCGCGTGCGGAAGACAAAACCGGCGCCGACCGCGAGTACGACGAACGCAGCAACCCCGGCGATTGCCAGGACGCTGTTCCGCCGGTGCGTCTTCAACCGCCTGCCGGTGGCGGGCCGGTCAGAACGGACGTCTGCCGCCATGTTGTGAGCCCGACCTAACGCTGCGCGATTTTGTCGGTTTCCTGGAGACTCTGTATCTCCTCGTCGAGCTCACGCTGCCGGCGTTGCAGGTCGGCCAGGTGCTCGTCACGACTGCGGAACTGCTGTCCGTGTGTTGCACCGGACTCGGGCGCGCGCTGCGCATCGGCTGAGCGGTTGCCCATCATGCCGCGCATCATCATCCACATCATGAGACCCATGCCGATGGGACAGGCGAGACCTATCAATATATAGAAGGCTTGCTGCATATCCTCCTCCAGTTGCGTGGAGCTACGACACAATTGTAGTTGGTAGAGCCGGCGCCCCTCAACCGAGCACTAGACTTGGAATCATGAGGTCGGCCAACCGCTTTTTCGCGGCCGCGTGGGGCCTGGCGCTGATGGCCCTGCTCGGCTTCGTCGTCCCCTTGGCCCTCGTGCTGCGAGAGGACGGCGGGCAGATGTCCCAGGCGGGGCTGATGGCGCTGGCCATGTGCCCGGCCTGGTTCGGCGGCTCCCAGCTGAGCTTCGCCTACGCCGGCGCGTGCCTGCTCGGCTCGCTGTTCACGGCTGGACTGGTCCGAGGCGTGGCGTCGGCGCTTGCACAGCGATCTGCCACCGAGCTCGTCCTCGAAGCGCTGGCCACCCTGCTCCGAGCTTGCGCGCTGCCACCCGTCGACGGCTGCGACGTCGTCGAGAGCGAAGATGTCTTCGCGCTCTGTCAGGGCTACCTGAGACCACGGGTTGTCCTATCGACCGGTTTGCTGGAGCTGCTGAGCGAGGAGGAATTGGAAGCCGTCATCCTGCACGAGCGCTTCCACCTTGCGAACCGCGATCCGCTCAAGATGCTGTTGGCACGTGTGGCGGCGGACGCCTTCTTCTTCATGCCCATCGTGGCCGAGCTGGCGGAGCGCTACCTATGCGTCAAGGAGATCGATGCCGACCGTGCGGCGATGGCGGCGCAGCGGGATGCCATTCCAATGACATCAGCGTTTTGCAAGGTGGCGCGCTCACGGCAGCACCTGCCGGTCAGTGCTGTGGCCGCTGTGGGCAGTTTGCTGCAGGCGACCGAGGAGCGTATCGCTCATTTGACCAGCGGGCGGGCGAGCTCGTGGCGCCCCTCTCGGATTGGCTTGGCCGTCTCAGGGGTAGTGCTCGCGACTGAAGCCGCGATCACGCTGTTCCTGGCCTACGGCTCATCGATGCCGATGCCGATGGACGGCTCACCTGGCGAGGTCGTGGCCTACGTCAAAGCTGGAGTGTGGACGCTCCTCTGCTGTGTCGGCATGGTCGCCGCCGTCCGGCTGTTCGCCGAGAGACTGGGTCGGACGCGGCCTAGCTGACGCCGCGCCGGCCGCGCTTTGCAGCCCGCAGAGCCGTTTCGAGCGCCTCCAGCGAATCGCCCTGCTCAGACAGCTCGGACACGAACTGACTCACCGCCACCGTGCCGAAGTCTCTTAGGAGGTCGCGCACAATGTCGCGCGAGACGGAGGCCAGGAAGTCGTCGCGGCTGACGGCCGCCTCGTACACGAAGCTCTTCTGATCCCGCTGCTGCCGCAGCAGGCCCTTCTCGGCGAGCCGGCTCATCACCGTCATGACCGTGGTGTAGGCGATAGCTCGAGTCTTGGCCAGCTCCGTGGTCACGTCCCGTACGGTGACTGGATGGCGCTGCCAGACGAGCTCCATGATCTCGGCCTGCAGGCCGCCCAGGTACTTCTCGACCTTGGGCGATGGCCGGAGGATCTTGTGATAGCTCGGCCGGCGCATCTACGACACTAATCTAGCAGGGGCAAGCAGCTACAGAAGTCCATCCAGCGTGCGGCGCAGGAAGTCCGCATCCATGCCGGCCAGTTGCAGCTGCCCACTGCCCGCGTTCAGCACCGGGCCGACATATTTGCTGGCCAGGCTGCCCTGCCTGTTCACGAAGAACGTCTCAGGCACGCCGCGCAGGCCGTACTCAATCGCCACCTTGCCGTTGCGGTCCAGAAGGTTCGGATAGGTGATGCCGAACTCCCGGATGAAGGCGCGTGCATTCGCATCGGAATCCCAGATGTTCACGCCCAGGAACACGGCACCGCGATCCTTGTACGTCTCCCAGGCGCGCTGCAGCGTGGGCGCCTCCTCGCGGCAGGGCACGCACCACGACGCCCAGAAGTTGATCATGACCGGCTGGCCGCGCAGGGCTGTCAGCTGGACTGTGCCGCCGTCGAGTCGTTCGAGCGTGAAGTCGGCTGCCGGGCCGCTGCCGACCGCTTGCGCGCCGAGCCTGAATGTGCCCGAGGACTGGCCGGCCAGTGCGTAGCCGAGTAGAAACAGTAATCCGGCTACGACGACCAGGATCGGAACGAGCGTGACCCAGAAGGCCGCCCGCCTAGCCGGCCGAGTTGCACTGAGGGAGCTCAGGCGATCCATGCAGCTTGACGGTCGAAAGCATACGTCAATGCTGTAGTAGGTAGCCTGGCTAGCGGCGTGCGGTGGCGATGGTCAGGACCAAGCCGGCCACGGCGATCACGCCGAAGAGCACCAGCCACGGCGCGGCGCCGGCCGTCATCATGCCCGATCCCATCATGCCGGAGCCGCCCATCATCCCGCCCATCATGCTGCTCATGGCGCCGACGGCGACCAGGATGAACAGCAGCCCGAGGATGCCGGCCACCAGCAGAACGATGCCCACGATCAGGCCGGCGAAGCGCAGGCCATCGCTGGTTTGCGGAGGTTGACCGTTGTACGCCATGTGTGAGGGTCTCCTACAGCAATGTAGGGCCGCAAGGGCTATGCCAGCCGCTAGCCGGCTAGCATAGCGCGAAGGTTGTGCACCACGTCCTCGGGCTCGAAGTCTGCCCCGCTGAGCACCCGCTCATGACCCGCCTTGTCGATGAAGAACAGCGCGGCTGTGTGGATGACGCCCCCGGCCGGATTGACGTCGCGGACATCCTGCGCGGCGACGTAGTAGCCTTTCCAGACCTGCTCCAGTTCGCCTGGAGAGCCGAGCAGGTAACTCCAGCGACCGGTGAGACGGTGCTGCTCGGAGAACCGCGCCACCGACAAGCGGTCGTCCTGGCGCGGGTCCGTGCTCACAGCCACGACCGCCACCTTGCTGGCGTCAGGGCCCAGCTGGTCCAGCGCCTCGCGCAGCTTGTCGGCGATGATCGGGCAGACGTCGGGACAGTGAGTGTAGAGGAACGTCAGGACCACTGGCTTGCCCAGGAAGTCGGAAAGCGAGACCCGCTGGCCATCCTGATTGGTGAGCGTGAAGCCCGGCGCCTCGACGCCTCCGAGACTGGTGCCGACCAGCCGGTGGCTGCTGCTCCAGCGCCCAAAGCCCAGCCCCACCACCAGAGCGAGGGCCGCGACGATGACCACCGCGATGCCGGCTCGTCCCAACACCTTGGGATCGATCCGCCCGACACCCGCTGCCTGTTCTGCTGCCATTTTCCTCCTATAGCATTGTAGTTGGTGACTCTAGCTGCACCCGCCGAAGGATTCCGGCTGGCCTATCGCCGACTCGGGAGCGGTGGGCCGCCGCTGGTGTTCCTGCACGCGGCCTCCGCCACCCCTTGCCGCCGGAAATCCTGGCCGATTCCGTGCTGCACACCTGGACATCGTTTTCAGGCAGCCTGGAGCAGTGCATCATCCACCACCACCTCACGCCGGCACTGGAGGGCATTCGAGACCTACGCGTGTGCCTCATCCATGGGACGGAGGACGCATTCGCTCCAGCCGAGCATGTGCGTTCCCTAGCCTTGCGCTACCCCAACCTGCAATCGCGCTTTATCGAAGGCGCAGACCACAACGCGTTCTTGTCGCACACGCAGCTGTGCCTTGACATCGTTCGGGACTATGCTCGAGCCGGAAGCTGACGGAGGGAGCCCAGTGAGACTGTTCGCCAGTGCATCACCCATCGACGAGGCGGCACGCTTCGACCGCCTCGCTCCGTGGTACGACCTATCGATTAAGCCGGCGGAGCTGGCCATCAACCGCCGCCGGCGCGAGCTGCTGGCGCAGGCCCGAGGAGACGTCCTGGAGCTGGGCGTGGGAACGGGCCAGACTCTTAGGCTGTACCCGCCCGACTGCCGGCTGACCGGCATTGATCCCAGCCAGAAGATGCTGGAGCGCGCCCGGCACAAGGCTCAGCGCCTGGGCCGCCAGGTGGATCTGCGGCTCATGTCTGCCGAAGCGCTCGATTTCCCTGCGGCCTCGTTCGATACAGTGGTGAGCAGTCTCGTGTTCTGCTCGGTGGAAGATCCATCGCGCGCGCTGGCCGAAGCCCGCCGCGTGCTGCGACCTGGCGGCCAGATCCTCATGATCGAACACATCCGGCCGCACGGCCGGCTGGGACGGGCGTTCGACCGTGTGGACCCGTGGTTTTACCAGCAGTCCTGTCACCTCAACCGGCGCACGCCGGACTATGTGCGCGAGGCCGGCTTCGAGCTTGCCGCGGAAGAGGGCTGGCTATTCGGCATCTTCAGCGCGGTCCAGGCCTATCGATCGGAGGGCTAAGTTCAGTCCGCCGCGGGCGGCGCCGTAGTTAGTGTGCCGGAGTAAAGTAGAAATCCGGCTAATCTATCGGTGAAGGTACGAGAGGTTATCGCGATGCTGGAAGCGGACGGCTGGAGACTGGATCGACAGGTGGGAAGCCACCGTCAGTTCCGCCATCCGAGCAAGCCGGGAACCGTGACTCTCGCCGGCAACGCAGGCGCAGACGTCAAGTCAGGCACCCTTGCCAGCATTAGAAGGCAAGCAGGTCTCCAGGGAGGCCAGCCACGATGAGCGAATACTTGATCGTCATCGAGGGCGAAGGAGATTCTTTTTCAGCATATTCGCCCGACCTACCCGGCTGCGTGGCTGCCGGTTCGAGTGCCGAAGAAGTCGAGAAGCTCATGAGGGAGGCCATCCCTCTCCATCTCGAAAGTCTTCGTGAACACGGCGAGGCGGTGCCAGCGCCTCATAGCTCAGCGCGCTACGTCGGGGTAGGCTAGCAAGCTCGCTTTCAGCCCGATTTAGTCCGTATACTGCCTAGCCGAGGAAAGATATGCCGATTCAGATCGTCGACTTGACCGCTATGGCCCAAGAACCAGACGCCCGTCGGACGGATCTCATCAACGGGCCGCGCTTCAACGCCTGGTTTCACATCTACAAGAAGCCAGGCCAGCGCGACAAAATGCACTGTCACAACGCCGACCAGGTCTTTCACGTGGTGTCGGGCGAGTGCACCATGCACTTCCCCGACGGCGGAAAGTCTGTCATCAAGCCCGGCATGGCCGCGCTCATCACGGGCGGATCCTTCTACCAGCTCGAGAACTCGGGCACCGAGCCAATGGTTATGCTCGGAGTGCGCGGTCGCGACCGGGAAACGATCCAGACCATCGGCTTCGAGTCCCGCCAGGAACTGTTTCCCCACGAACCGCAGGAGCCTCCGAAGCACACTGCCATCCTGGTGTAAGCCGGCCGCCCACGATGAAACGTGGCTTGCGAGTCATGGACAGCGACCTGCACGTCATCGAGAGCGGTGACGTGTACGAGCGCTATTTGGATGACAAGTTCCGCGATAGGGCACCCAAGTACATGGGTCTCGGCCCGACCAACTTCCCGTGGTGGATCGTCGAGGGCCAGCACATTCCGCCCTGGGCGACGTCTGAACCTGTCGCGTCCGCGCAGCGCTATCTCGACGCGCCAACTGAGGATGTCTACCGCGACATCAGACAGCGTGGCTACACCGCCGAGTCGGCTCTTGCCGCTATGGATCAGGAGGGCATCGATATGGCGGTGGTGTTCCGGACGTTCGCCCATATGGTGGTGTCTATCGATGGCCTCGAAGGCCGGTTTGCCGCCGCCCTGAGCCAAGCATTCAACCGTTGGCTGTCTGATTACTGCGCGGCCGATCGCGCCCGCCTGAAACCAGCAGCAATTGTCTCGCTCCACGATCCGGAATTGGCGGCCGCGGAAGCCCGGCGCGCCGTCGACGACGGACACGTGGGCGTGGTGCTCTTGCCAATGCCCGTCAACGGACGCAATCTGCACGCCCCCGAGTGTGATGTAGTGTGGACCGAGATCGAGCGCCTGAGCGTGCCTCTGCTGATCCACGGCACCAGCGGCGCCGCCAGCGCTGATTACGTCTCGAATCGCTTTGTCGGCCACCCCAACTACCGCACCCTCAACCATTCCGCGGCGTTCTCGCTGGAGCTCATGCTGGCTCTGGGCGCCTTGACAACAGGTGGGGTGCTGGAGCGATTTCCGGCCCTACGTGTCGGCTTTCTCGAAGGTAACTGTGGCTGGCTGCCGTGGTGGCTGGAGCGGCTGGACGACCAGTGGCACAAGTACGGTGGTGGTGAGCGTCAGAGTTTGCATGCTCAACCAAGCGAGCAATTCAAACGGCAGTGTTTCATCGGAACGGATGTGGACGAGGCGCTGCTGAGAGTAGTGTTCGACGAAATCGGCGACGACAATATCGTCGTTTCCACCGACTATCCGCATGCCGATGGCCCTTTCCCACACGGCATCGACACCTTTCTC
>Ga0099828_10003551_pt1 | contig 10894 bp, 6 predicted proteins | sample CZO8metaG_2_FD_79338 | JGI IMG/M metagenome (GOLD analysis project Ga0099828, IMG submission 79338) | Vadose zone soil microbial communities from the Eel River Critical Zone Observatory, Northern California, USA - CZOApr15con2H1.8 metaG | ecosystem: Environmental > Terrestrial > Soil > Vadose...
GGTCTCCACGCGGATGTGCACGTGGCGGCAGATGAAGCGCAGCCCGGCGTTGCGCAGCATCGCGCCCGGCAGCAGGCCCGCCTCGAGCAGAATCTGGAAACCGTTGCAGATGCCCAGCACCACCCCGCCGCGCCGCGCGAACCGCTCGACCGCCTTCATCACCGGCGAGAAGCGCGCGATGGCGCCCGTGCGCAGGTAGTCGCCGTAGGCAAATCCGCCGGGCAGGATGACGGCATCGAAACCATCCAACTGCTCGGACTGGTGCCAGATGAATTCGACCGGCTGGCACAGTACTGCGCCGACGGCGTGGTAGGCATCGTGGTCGCAGTTCGACCCAGGGAAAACAACAACGCCGAATTTCATCTCCAGCGCGCCCCAACTTGCATTCTAGCATAGCAGCACGCCCCGTTAAGGAGCACGGCGAACCTGATTCATTTGAAGGTGTGCGGCGACTGGAGAGAATCGCTACCGCCGGGGGCGGGAGGGCTTGCGCGGTTTGCGCGACGCAGCGGCTTTGCGCCGAGGCTTCGAGCGAGCCCGCGCGGCTTCGGCGGCGGCGATTTCCTTGCGGCGTTTGGCGACCCAGCCGGGCTTGTTGGCCTGGCGGCCGCGGGCGATGGCCAGCGCGCCGCGAGGAACTTTGTCGGTGATGGTTGAGCCGGCGGCGATGTAGGCGCCATCGTCCACCTTGATGGGTGCCACCAGAGTGGCATCGCTGCCGACAAACACACGCTTGCCGATGGTGGTGGGCAACTTGCGGAAGCCGTCGTAGTTGCAGGTGATCGTGCCGGCGCCGATGTTGGACTCGCGGCCGACCCGCGCGTCGCCGAGGTAGCTGAGGTGCATGGCCTTGACGCCTTCCTCGAGCACGCTCTTTTTCACCTCGACGAAATTGCCCACGTGCGCCCCGGCGCGCAGGTCGGCCCCGGGCCGCAGGCGCGCGAACGGCCCGAGCACCACGCCCGGGGCCAGGCGGCTCGCGGCCACAACGCAGTAGGGTTCCACGACGACATTGTCTGCGAGCAGAGAATCGCTGATCACGCTGCCGACGCGTATGGTGCAGCCGCGGCCGACGCGCGTCTTGCCGAGCAGTTGCACGCCCGGCTCAAGCACCGTGTCGGAGCCGACTTCCACTTCCGGGTCAATCAGCACCGACTCCGGAAGCTGGAAGGTTACGCCGGCTTCCATCAACGCCGCGCGTTTACGCTCGCGGAAGACACGGTCCACCTCGGCTAGTTCGGCGCGCGTGTTGCATCCCAGCACCTCTTGCGGGTCGGCGGCCACCTGGGCAAGTACGGTTTCGCCCTGCTGGTTGAGCAGGGCAATCGCGTCGGTCAGGTAAAGCTCGCGGTGCAGGTTATCGGGGCGAAGTTGAGCGAGGCAGGGCCACAGCTTTGCGAGCGTGAAGCAGTAGATGCTCGAATTGATCTCGGTGATGCCGCGCAACTCGCCGCTGAGCGCGGACTCCTCGACGATGGCTTGCACCGGCGCGCCCGGAGCGTCGTGTTTGCGCACGATGCGGCCATAGCCGGTGGGGTCCGCCAAATGCGCGGAAAGGAGGGTTGCGGCGGCGCTGCCAGCTTGGTGCGCGCGCATCAGCCCGCGCAGCGTTTCCGCCCGAACCAGCGGGGCGTCGCCGGGAACCACCAACGCGTATTTTGCGCGGCTCCCGATGGCCCGGCGGGCCACGAGCATCGCGTGGCCTGTGCCGCGCTGCGGCTGTTGCAGCACGCCACGAACGCCCAGCGGCGCGACGGCCGTGGTGACTTCGTCGGCTTGATGGCCGACGATAGCGAAAACTGCTCGCGCGCCCAGCGAGCGGGAGGTGCGCGCCACATGTTCCACCAGAGTCCTGCCCCCCGCACGGTGCAGCACTTTGGCGCGGCTCGAACGCAGGCGCGTGCCTTTTCCGGCAGCCAGAATCACCACCACAAAGTCGGACGAAGCCATCGCAGTGCTATTCTCGCTTTCCGCCGGAGTTTTTACAACGGAATGCCGCATGTCTGCTCCCCAATGGAGCAATGCCTTTTAGGCGCCGGGGAACGCAACGCCCGGCAAACGAGCACAGCCCGCCTATCTGAATGTGTGGCTGGAGGAGAATCAGGCGGGGGCTAATTGCTGGCCTGCAAGGCTGTGCGCAGGCCGAGGGGCAGTTCCGGCGCGGCTTCAGCGCAAGTTTCCGTCCAAAGCGACGGGTCGGCCAACAGGCGCGTAACGAGCTGCGTGTGCAGGGCGTGGCCAGCCTTGTGGGCCACCACCAGCGCTTTGAGCGGCCGGCCCACAAGCGCCAGGTCGCCGATCAGGTCCAGCGCCTTGTGCCGCCCGAACTCGTCGGGGAAACGCAGCGGACCGTTCACGATGCCTTCGCGGTTGAGCACGATGGCATTCTGATAAGACACGCCGCGGATCAGGCCGACCGCCCGGAGGCGCGGCTCGTCTTCCAAAAAGCCGAAGGTGCGTGCCGGCGCCAGCAGGTGGCTGAACGTGCTTCGGTTCACCGCCAGCTCGATTTCCTCGCGGCCGATAGCGGAGTGCGGATAGTCAATCAAGCAGCGCACGCGAAATTCCTCGGCTGGATAGATGCCGATGCGCCGGACTTGCTCCGGCTTGCCCGGGTCGCCGTCTTCAATCTCCAGCGGCCGCACGATTTTCAAGTAGCGGCGCCGGCGCCGCAGCTTGCGCAGGCCGGCTTCGAAGAGCATCGCGACGAAGGGTTGGGAAGAGCCGTCCAGGATGGGCAACTCGAGCGCGTCGAGCTCCACGTAAATGTTGTCCACCCCGCAGGAATACAGCGCCGCCAGCAGGTGCTCGGTGGTGGACAGCAGGACGCCCTTCTTCATCAGGCTGGTGGCGTAGCTGACCCGCGCAACATTGCGTACGTGCGCTTCAATTTCGAAATTGTCCAGGTCCACCCGCCGGAAGACGATTCCGGTGTCCGCCGGCGCAGGAATCAGCCGCACTCGGCAGGCCACAGCCGTGTGCAGGCCGATACCCTGAATCTCGACGGGCCGCTCGATTGTGGTCTGGTAAGCCATGAAAAACCGCAGAAGCATAGCATTTCTATGGCCGCCTGCGATTAAATGTATCTTCTTACTTTTCCGCTAGTTACGATAGGATATAGGCACCGAGCACAAGCTCGTGTGGTAAAAAGACAACAAACCGCCACTTTTCCCGTGTTCCGGTGTCCGTGGCTGGACCAGCGCCTGCCTTCATTGGCCGCATTTGTGATGCGAGGGCGGCTTGTCATACCTGCGGCCACGACGTAGAATGCAAACTTGCGCGGACTTGTTTGGGCACGGTGTTCCCTGAAGTCCTCGGCGTGCATGGCGTGCCCCAAGACACGCGAACGAACTGGCAAGATGCCGACGCCACAATGGCTTCGCCCTTCAACATCCTCTCGAATGCACCGCTAGTTGACGTGCCGCCGCCCACGGTTCATCCGCGGCCGCCGTGGCTGCGGGTCAAGTTCTTCGGTGGGCCGAACTACCAGGGGCTGAAGCGCATCATGCGCACGCTGAACCTGCACACGGTGTGCGAGAGCGCGCGCTGCCCGAACATGGGTGAATGCTGGGAGCACCGCACCGCGACGTTCATGATCCTCGGCAATATCTGCACGCGCGCTTGCGGTTTCTGCGCAGTGCCTTCGGGCAGGCCCCTCGGCCCGCCGGACGAGGACGAGCCGCGGCGCGTCGCGGAAGCGGTGGAGAAAATGGGGCTGCGCTACGCGGTGGTGACTTCGGTGAACCGCGACGACCAGCCCGACGGCGGCGCGAGCATTTTCGCGCGCACGATTCAGCAGATTCGCCGACGCGTGTCCGCCTGCAAGGTTGAGGTGCTGATCCCTGATTTTCGCGGCGTCTGGTCGGCGCTCGAGACCGTGGTAGAAGCACGGCCTGACGTGCTCAACCACAACACCGAGACCGTGCCGCGACTCTATCGCCGGGTGCGCAAGGGCGCAGCGTACGAGCGCTCGCTCGAGCTGCTGCGCCGCGCCAAAGCCCTGGCGCCGGCCATGCCTACCAAGACAGGACTGATGCTGGGCCTGGGCGAGACGCGCGAGGAAGTCTTGACGGCGATGCGAGACTTGGTCGCGCAGGGCACTGACATCCTCACCCTCGGGCAGTATCTTCAGCCCACGCGCGAACACTTGCCGGTGGTCCGCTTCGTCCACCCCGAGGAGTTCGCTGAGTACAAGCGGCAGGGCGAAGCGATGGGCTTCAAACACGTCGAAGCAGGGCCGCTGGTGCGCTCCTCTTACCACGCCTTCGAGCAGGAGCAGGCCGCGCACGGCGAGCCGCGCTGATCTGCTTCCCCGCTCATGCAAGAAGGGTGTGTAGCGGCGTATAGCCGTACTCCCCCACCAAATCTGCCAGGTTAAACCTCAAGGCGAAGGCCGGGCTCCTCATTGGCGCCGCCCCTACGAAGGGCCGCTGGCGTCCGCCTCGGAGCGACTTTGTCCTCAGTCAGCGCAGCGCTGCTGATCGAGTAGGCGTGGCTGCCACCGTGCCCGTACCCGTCAGCGGGATGGCTTGCGGGCTGCCGGCCGCGTCATCGTCCACACTGATCTGCGCGGTTCTCGCGCCCGTGTCCGAGGGCGAGAAGGCCACGCCGATCACGCAGGAGTCTCCCACTGCCACAGGCCCTCCGCCCAGGGGACAAGTCGTAACCCCGGAGTCAAACGCGAAGTCCGCAGCGTTGTCACCGACGAGGGAAATGGCGTTGATGTTCAGAACGGCGCTGCCGGTGTTGGTCAGCGTGAAGACCTGCGTTGCGCTGCTCGAGGTCACGCTCTGATTGCCAAAGTCCCAGGTCGCCGGGCGGAAACCCACCGGTGGATCGCTCGGCTGCGGAATCGCTGTAATCAAATTGCTGGCCAGCCCGCCATTTTCGATGATCATTGGCGTGGCGGGGCCGGACCCAGGAGAACTGACCAAGCCGGTCTCGTTCGCATGGGCGAAGCGGAAGTCGGCCGTGCAAAATCCAAAAGCCGAGCGCGAGAGGATGTTCCCTGCACTGTCTTTCAGCACGGCCGACAACTGTTGAGCGAAAGTCGGGCCGATAGCCAACGGGTCGGGCCCCAGCGTCAGCGTGGTGGGCGTCAGGATGGCCGGGCCAGACTGCCACCAGATGTGGTGCGGATTGCCGTCGTTGATGATGTCTTGCTTGCCAATGCCATCCAAATTAATGAGACTTATCCCCTGTGGGCCGCCGCTCGGAGAATCGATGACGTACGCCAGCCTGGTGCTATCCGGTGAATAACGGAAGGCCCCCGGGTCGGAATTGTGCAACCCGCCGTTGCCGCCGGGCAGGGTCCCGAGCTGCTCCGGGGTAATATCCCCTAGGCGTGTCCCGTCTGGGCTGACTTGGCTGATACCTAAACCATCGCGACCGGCCAAGCCAAACGCATCCACGAATCCAATCCTGGTGCCATCGGGAGACCAGTCGATGGCAGCTGCCGCCCCGTTTCGACTGCAAGCCAGGACTCGCTCTCCCGTGCCGTCGGCATTAATGATCTTGAGTCCTTCGTTAGGGAAAGGACAGGTGCCAGCCGGAAAGTTGAAGCCGGAGAATGCCAATTGTGTCGAGTCAGGGCTCCAAGCTACCCCGACTACATTGAATCCGATTCCTTCCAGAGTGATCTGCTGCAGGCCGGTTCCGTCCACATTGACGGTAAATACTTGCGGCGTGTTGCTGGCGTTGCGCCGGGAGACAAAAGCAATCATGGTCCCATCGGGTGAGATCACCGGGTTAATATCTCCTCTGTCTGGGAAGTCATCCGGGAAGGTTACCTGTCGCAACGCGGTGCCATCGGGGTTGATGACATAGACGCGTGCGACGGGAGGCTGTCCGGTGAATAAGCGTTCGTAAGCAATTACGGAACCGCCTCGCGGGACGGAGGGGAATAGGCCCCCGAGCCAGTGGCCGTCCGGCGGCTCGGCCAAGCTGCAACCGCCATTGAAGCCGGGCGGTGGCGCGGCCAAGGTGTTTGGAAGCACGTTGTAGCGATTGGAGCCGTCCACGTTCAAAACCGCTGTTCCGAGTCTCCCCTGACCGCCATCATCGGAAATGAAGTACCCTGGGTCCTGAGCGTCCAGGTTTTCTGCGGCGACGCCGGCAAGCAATAACACCAGCGCCCCAATGGCCATCTTCCGGATAAGGTTTTTGAAGATCATTTCATTCCTCCTTTTTGGGGATGTTCCCTTTCCCTGAATTTCAATCGGTCCCAAAATCGAAATTCAGGCCGGCATGGTCTCGCTGACGCCTGGCAAAACCAGCGAAATTTGCGGGTGAGCCCTCGTCCCGCAATGGCGGCATGGGGCCGCGGCCACAAGAGCGAACCTATTCGGCTTGGTCACCTCTTTTTCAGCGGCGCCATCCCAGGCCCCGAACTGCTGTTGATCAGCACGGTCAGGAAGTCCAGGTCCTGCCCGGAGAAGAGACGCCCCGCCACCACGTCCGGTTTCCCGTCGCCGTTGAGGTCGGCCACGCCGATGCTCTCGTCCTCTTGCATGCTGCCGATGGCAAACCGCAGGATGAGGCCAAAGGTGCCGTCGCCGTTACCCGGAAAGACAGCCAACCCCGCAGTTTGCCCCTCGACCACAAGATCAGGGATGCCATCGCCGTTGAGGTCCGCAATCGCCACGGCGCCATTGGGGCCGCCGCCCACGCCATGGAACGTCGGCGGCTGGAACGTGCCGTCGCCATTGCCGAGCAGAACGTATGCGCCGGCGCCGGGGCCTGTGCCGGTTGCGGCCGCCAGGTCCATTTTTCCGTCACCGTTGAGATCCGCGGCCTTGAAGTCAGTGATTGCGCTGAGATTCAGGCTGGCCCGGGTCGGCGTTTGGAATGTGCCGTCGCCGTTGCCCTTGAAGAACAGCAGGCGTTCGGGGCCGCCGTCATCCGCGAGCGAGTGCAGGACGATGTCCAGCTTGCCGTCGTTGTCGAAATCGGCAGCGACCATGGCCATGTCAGCGCCCCTACCCCCGAAGCCCCCGGGACTCACCATGAAGCTGTAGCTCACGTCCAGGACGTCACGGGGGACTCCGTCAATAATCTCGACGTGGGTGTTGAATGGATAGAGTATACCTCCAGGAATGCGCCCCCGTTCGCGCCGTAATTGTTTCTCATGACCGCGAGGTCAAGCTTGCCGTCGCCGTTGAAATCACCGAGGATGACATTCGCTGGGAAAAAGCCGGAAAAATCGCTCCGTGCGGAGAACCCCCTGAAGTTGAAGGTCCCGTTGCCATTGCCAAGGCCGACGAGCAGCCCGCTTGGGCCTAGGGGGAAAGTGGTAGCGAAGACCACGTCGAGATTGCCGTCCTGATCGATGTCGGCCGTCCGAATCGGTGGGTTGATGCCGTTGGAGGGTAAATCGACCACGACGACGGGAGGCCCGAGAGTGCCGTCGCCTCTCCCCGGTAGGAGATTAAGCGTGTGGGTGGTCATCGCGATGACGTCCGTCTGGACGTCGTTGTTGAAGTCGCCCAGCACAAAGAAACCATGCTGAGCAGCCACGGTGGTCAGCGAGAAAGCGCGCGGCGCAAGGTAGTTGCCCCCTCCGGTGCCCAGTGCAATGGATACTCCCCCCGGGGAAAGGCCGCCGGTGTTCTGGGAAGCCACGGCCAAGTCGAGAATGCCGTCGCCGTTAAAATCGCCGGCGACGACGGAGAAAGTAGGGTTGCCATCGAGCGGCGCGGCTACCCACTCCACCAGATCGAAGTGACCATCGCCGCGGCCCAGCCCTACGGTCACATAATTGGTCTGACCTCCCGAGTTGTGGGTAATCAGCACGTCGGGAATGCCATCTCCGTTTACGTCGAGGACTACGTTGTCGGTGAACATCCGGAACGGCACGTTTTCAACCTCTTGGAAGTTTTGGTCGAGAGGTGCCTGAAAGGTGCCGTCGCCGTTGCCCTTCAGGAAACCCAAGTTGCCCGGGGCGCCAGCGAGTCCCGTGACGACCACATCCAGCTTGCCGTCTCCGTCGAAGTCCGCCGCGAACACTCCCGTCACCTGCGTGCGGGCCGGGAAGGAGTTGCTAGGGAGCCCGAAAGTGCCGTTGCCGATGTTGAGCAGCACCTCGATGCTTAGGCTGTTAAAGCACCCGATCACGATGTCGGGCCCGTTCTGCCCGTCGAGGTCCGCAAGGGCCAGATCCGACGGCTGGCTGCAGGCGATGCGATAGATGGCGGGGGCCTGAAACGTGCCGTCGCCGTTGCCCAGCAGCACCGTCGCCGTGGTGTCGTTGTTGAGCGTGACCAAGTCCAGATTTCCATCGCCGTTCAGGTCGGCAGCCTGCAGCGCGACGCTCGGACCTCCCACATTGATCGCCACCGGGTCGTTGAACGTACCGTCACCGCGGCCTTTGAAGAACAGCACCTCATGCGGCTCGGATATATCCACCAGCAGATCCAGGTTCCCGTCGTTGTCAACGTCTTTGGCGAGGATGGTGCGGCCGATTCCTGTCGCCGGCAGCGGCAGGTTGACCGGCGGCCCGAAGCTGCCGTCGCCGTTGCCCAGCATGATGGAGACGAAGCTCCCGCCGCCCGAACCAAAGGTCTGTTGCGTGACCGCCAAGTCCAGAATGCCGTCGCCATTGAAGTCGCCCGTGGCGACACCGATCACGCCTCCCCCATTCGGGAAGGTCAGCGGGGTCGGCGCCGACTCGACAAAAGAGATTTGCGCGGCCGCGGGCGCGGCGCCCGCCAAAGCTGTCAGCAACGCCGCTAAGCCCATCGCCAGCGCTGCTGCCATCTTTGCGCGGTTGTTCCCTGCGTTCATTATCGTTCTCCTTCTGGAAAAAAAGTACCCAAGCGCCCGGCTTCGCATGGCGACAACGAACAACGGCAGCGCGCCAATGGCCCTCTTTCGCACAGTAAAGGCCGTAATGTACGCAGCCATGGTCATTGCCTCCCGTTTGAGGTCTTGTTTTTCTTGCTGCCCTGGGATGGAGTGAAGAAACTGGCAGAAATGTATCAAGAAAATCCGAGCCCCCCAGTGCGCGCCCGGCGCTGAGAATACTGCCCATGTGGAGGTATTTGTCACCCATCGGCGCGTTCCGCAGGGGGATCGGCGGTGGGCCCATACTTCTCGCCGCTTGGCGAGGTCAAGTACCAAAGCGCGATAGTACTTCCACTTCGCGAACTGCTTTCAATTGATGAGGTTACTAGGGGGGACGGGAGGCAACTTCCAGCCGCTTCAGTCCGGTGTCAACAAGAATTGCTGCCGCGGTGAGCCCATCGCACGCGTCGCGGGAGCGACGGCGGCAACCCTCCCGACTCTGTTCTTACATAGATTGAATCTCAGTGGGCCGGGGGCGCCGCCGAAGGCTTTGCGAGCGCGGCGAGCGCCGTCTGGGCCAGTTGCTCGACGCGCGCGCGGCAGGCGGCATCGGGAATTTTCAGTTTCTCCGCGGCATGGAAGTTCGTGGCGGCTTTCTCGATCCGGCCGAGCTTGGCGTTCATGTCGCCCAGCAACAGCAGGAAAATCGGATTCCGCGGATATTGCTCGACCAGCGGCGCGAGCAGGGCTGCGGCGCGCTCGTGTTTATGATCGTAGTTGCGCAGATTCTTGGCGAGGTAAAAGCGCGCTTCAACTGCTGTCAGCTCCCCCTCGTTCATGGCGATTTCGAGCTGGCGCACGCCTTCTTTCTTGCTCCCGCCGGGAATGCCCATGAAGAAACGCAGCATCCGGGCCAACGCCGAAAGCGTATCGACGTAATAGTTGTAGAGGCCGAGCCCGGCGTAGGCGTCGGTCATCTCCGGGTCGAGTTGGAGCGCGCGCAGCAGATGCTCGCGGGCCTTCACGCCGACGCGCGCCGTGCCGCGCCGGTCGTCACGCAGCCCCAGCAGACGCCCGCGCAGCAGCCAGCCCATGCCCGCGTAGAGGCGCATCTCGGCCGTGTCGGCTCGCTTTAGCTGCGCTTCAGCCAGACGGACGGCCTTGTCGGCGAGCGCCAGATAGGCGTCGTCCTCCGGCAGCCGCGGGCGACGCCACGCGTCAATCATGCCGTACTTGATTTCGCACGCCCCGCAGTAAAGCTTCCACCAGCGCGCGTTGGCCTCAAGCAAATAGCCCAGCGGAAGGTCCGGCTGTTGTTGTTGAAGCTTGCGGAAAAGCTCGATGGCCGCGTCCGGATTGCCGTCATAAATCAGGCGGAGCCCCTGCGTGGCCTCCGACGGCAGGTTGAGCTTGCTCGCCTGGGCAGGAACGGCGAGCAGGAAGCAGACCACAATTGACGCAAAGAGAAGAGAGCGCCGATGGATTCGAATGGGCGTCACATCCCTCACGCGTTTCAGTTGTTTTCCGGCGCGCGGCTGCGGCTATGCTGGGTGGCCGGCGCTGCGGTCGCCCCGCGCTGCGCCGCCAGGCGTTCCGGCAGCGCCGCGGCAGGCGACCACCCCAGAAGCCACGCCGCGAAGATGTACATCACGTGGCATTCGAGCGCAAAGGGAACAAATCCCAGGTAGCCCGGCGCGGGCATTTCGAAGATTTTCCACTGCTGGAACATCGGGAAAACGTAATGCCACTTCGCCGAGGCCCAGTAATTCCAGAACTCCCACAGCCAACCGCACGCCCAGCCGGAGATGAGCAGAGCGTAGAGCCGCCCGCGGCGCCCCTGCTCGAGGTCTGCCAGCAGCGACGGCAGGCCGAGCCGGCGGTTGATCGGGTCCAGCAGAAAAATGAATCCCACCCAGACCAGCGCAAACAGGTTCGCGGCCGCGTGTCTGGGCGCGACCAACGGCAAGATCAGCACGAGAGCGCCAAGCGCCACAAAGCCGCGCTCGGCGGCTGCGGAGAACTTCACCGGCCGCCCGGCGGGGGCAAACCAACCGAACGATTCGACCAGGTCCGCGGTGACAAAGATCGCCGGGGTGATGGTGGCGAACGACCA
>Ga0099828_10003554_pt1 | contig 10888 bp, 12 predicted proteins | sample CZO8metaG_2_FD_79338 | JGI IMG/M metagenome (GOLD analysis project Ga0099828, IMG submission 79338) | Vadose zone soil microbial communities from the Eel River Critical Zone Observatory, Northern California, USA - CZOApr15con2H1.8 metaG | ecosystem: Environmental > Terrestrial > Soil > Vadose...
CCCCCACAATTACCCAGACGAGTACTAACCCGACTACAATGATTGGCGGGAATACTTTAGGAGCCAGGGGCCAACCTGGAAGGTTGTGTTGCAAAAAGAAAGCTGATCTGTCAACATGATTGAACAAGACCATCGTTTTCTCAAACGACTGGTCAAACCAGGAATGGGCTTCTTTTCGTTTCAAACAGCACAAAGGACCTTCCAAGGATATGAGGTGATGCATATGATCAGAAAAGGCCAGGTGCAAGAAGTGAACAAAGGAGACCCACGAAGCCAGATGGCATTCATCTTCACAGAGGTCGCACGAGGCATCGACAAAAGGCTCTGGTCCGTCGAGACGAGCCAGCAATCAGGCAGTTGAGCAGGGAGGAAGGCTGCTCGGCAGAAGCGGAAAGGTCAGACACAGATGGTTCATTTAACGCTCGTGTAACGCTTTTTCTAACGCTCTGACGATATCCTTATAAGAGCAGAATGTATTTAGAGTGTCGCTGGGTTTGCTGAATATGTTTGCCGTTTTATTGAGTAGTCAGTTGAAAGCAGAGCTGTCCGTCAACGAAGAACGGCAGAAAGAGAAAGACCCTCATACTTCAACGCTTCTCTTGAAAGAGATGAGACAGTAATTTCTCATCTACTGATTCTTGTAGGTTGTTCTTCGCACTTTCTATTGTAGAGTTTGGATTGTATTCACCCTAAAAAACAAGGAGAAACCGCTAATGAAAGCAGCAGTCGTACATGAATTCAAAGCACCGCTTTGTCTTGAGGATGTCGCTAAGCCGGAGCCAGGCCCAGAGCAGATTGTCGTCAAGATTGAAGCATCGGGGCTCTGCCATACGGATATCCATGCCGCTCATGGAGATTGGCCGGTCAAGCCCAAACTCCCGTTAATCCCCGGTCATGAAGGTGTGGGGATTGTCGAAATGGTTGGGCCGGGCGTGACCACGCTCAAAGAGGGGGACCGGGTCGCCATACCCTGGCTCGGCTATGCCTGCGGGGCCTGCGAGTACTGTATGTCCGGGTGGTCGACACTGTGCGAGAAGCAGCTCAACACCGGGTATTTCATCGACGGGGCTTACGCCGACTATGCCCTGGCTTTTGCGAAATATGTGGTTAAAGTGCCCGAAAACGTGAATCCCTTGGAGGCAGCTCCGCTGTCTTGCGCGGGCGTCACCACCTATAAGGCAGTGAAGATGAGCGGTGCACGTTCTTCAGACCTGGTCGCCATCTTCGGCATTGGCGGTCTCGGGCACCTGGCCGTGCAGTATGCCAAGATTGCCGGCGCTACGGTTGTGGCCGTGGATCTGGTTGACGAGAAGTTGGAACTGGCAAAGAAGCTCGGCGCGGACTACACCGTAAACGGCAAGGCAGAAGACCCGGTTGAGGCGATCAAGAAGCTCGGCGGGGCCGACGCGGTCGTATGTGTGGCGGTCGGGGCACGGGTCTACGAGCAGGCATTCAACGCACTGCGGCGCGGCGGCACCCTGGTCTTTGTCGCGATGCCGGCGGATAACTACATGCAGCTTCCGATCTTCGAGACGGTGCTCAATGGGATTAAGATCGTCGGCTCGATTGTCGGCACGCCCTTGGATCTGGCGGAAGTATACCAACTGCACGCCGCGGGTAGGACGAAAGTGATTTATGAGACGCGTCGCCTCGAGCAGGTCAATGAGGCCATGGAGGAAGTTGAGCACGCTCGCATCCCGGCCCGGCTGGTCTTCGATATGATCTAGACGAACAGCCGATTGCGCTTGTCTTACAACCAACGGGTTACGTTTGGTACGGCAGGAGTACCCTCATTAGTACCCCGTACGAACGGGATATACTCAAATACTATCAAATCCTGATAATCGCTGTGTGTATGGTTTGTACGATGAGGCTGGCAGCGGAGGGTCGCCCGATCCATATCCCACCCAAGCAGGTGGCACGGGCAAGATAGCATACGTAGCAGGGAATTTTCTCCTGCATTTCGGCACTTTCGAGGACACGTCAAGTCCCATGTAGGTCTGTAGTTCGTTTTCCATCTCCATGCTGAAGGGGAGATGACAGGCAGGGCCTCTGGCCCAAGATTCGGAAAGGAGAAGTATGTTATGGGAACATTGGAAGGGGCGGTTGCCGTCATCACCGGTGCTGGTAGAGGCATCGGGCGTGCGATCGCGGAAGAACTGGGTCAAGGCGGAGCAAGGGTGATCGTGAACTATTCCCGGAGTAAGGAACCGGCGGAGGATCTGGTACAGAAACTCAAGGAGCACGGATCGCGGCAGGCGGTCGCGATTCAGGCTGATGTGTCAGATGCGACTCAGGCAGCCAGGCTCATCGAAGAGACGGTTCAACATTTTGGTCGCATCGACATACTGGTCAATAACGCAGGCATCAATCTGGACCGGACGATGAAGAAGATGACCGTCGAAGATTGGAATACCGTGATCCAGGTCGACTTGAACAGTTTATTCTACACGGTTAAAGCCGCACTCCCCTATTTCACGGAGCAGAAAAGCGGGACCATCATTAACATCAGTTCCTTTGTTGGACAAATGGGCAACTTCGGCCAAGCCAACTACTCGGCAGCCAAGTCAGGCATCATCGGGTTTACCAAGACCGCCGCCTTAGAGCTGGCTCGCTCCCACGTCACCGTCAATGCGATCTGCCCTGGGTTCATCGAGACCGAGATGTATGCAATCATTCCAGAGAAGGTGAAGGAGGCCATTCTCCAACGCATCCCCCTTGGGCGCGTTGGGACCCCTCAAGAAGTCGCTCGCGCCGTTCGTTACCTGATTGTCGATGGGGAGTATATCACTGGTCAGACGCTCAACATCAATGGCGGCATTTACATGTAGGAAATGGAGGGGCCCGCTTTTTTCGGGCTCAATTGAGGGAGGTCGCAAGTCATTGCATCCTCCCACTCAACAAAGAGACGTTCTCTATCTCAACAGCTAGAAAGGGAGTACATCGTTATGGCTGAATTGCAAGATGCGGTCATTGTGAGTGGCGTGCGTACCGCAATTGGCACGTACGGCGGTGGCCTGGCCGAAGTGTCAGCAGTGAAATTAGGCGAAATTTGTATTCGGGCGGCATTGGGGCGCGCCGACCTCAAGCCCAACCAGGTGGATGAGGTGATCATGGGCAACGTGCTGCAGGCTGGTCTGGGGCAGAACCCGGCGCGCCAGGCCTCTGTCAATGCCGGTTTGCCCGTAGACATTCCTGCCATGACGATTAACAAAGTCTGTGGCAGTGGCCTCAAAGCTGTGATCCTGGCAGCGCAAGCCATCAGGCTAGGTGACGCGGAAATCGTCGTTGCCGGTGGCATGGAGAGTATGAGCCAGGCGCCCTACCTGTTAGAGAAGGCGCGCTTTGGCTACCGTATGGGTGATGGCCAACTGGTTGATTCGATGATCCGGGATGGTTTATGGGATGCATTTCACAATTGTCATATGGGCATCACGGCAGAGAATATCTGCACGGAGAGTCACTTGAGCCGGGAAGAGCTCGATGCATTTGCCCTGGAGAGTCAGCGGCGTGCGGTGCATGCGATTGAAGCCGGGACCTTCCGCGCTGAGATTGTGCCCGTGGAGGTGCCTGGCCGAAAGGGTCCCACGCTCTTCGAGCAGGACCAGCAACCACGAGCCGAGACCACCGCCGAGGCGCTGGCCAAGTTGCGCCCGGCCTTTAAGAAGGACGGGATGGTTACGGCAGGCAATTCGTCTGGCCTCAATGATGGAGGGGCAGCCGTCGTGGTGATGAGCCGGAGGAAGGCGGAAGAACTGGGTTTAAAGCCGCTGGCCACTATTCGCAGCTACGCCTCAGCGGGGGTGGATCCGCGCATTATGGGCATGGGGCCGGTGCCCTCCAGCAGACGCGCGCTGGAGAAGGCCGGGCTGACAGTATCGGATCTGGATGTGGTGGAGGCCAACGAGGCCTTTGCTGCGCAGTCTGTCGCAGTAGGGAAAGAGCTAGGGTTCGATCGCGCGAAACTCAACGTCAACGGCGGTGCCATTGCCTTAGGTCACCCGATTGGAGCCAGTGGGACGCGGGTGCTGGTCACCCTGCTCTATGAAATGCAGCGACGCAATGCGCACTACGGGCTGGCGACTCTGTGTATCGGGGGCGGTCAGGGCGTGGCCATGATTGTCGAGCACTGATCGTCTTGAAGTGCGTGTGTTCACAGCCTTCAACGCTGCGTGAATGAAAGCTCTCAGCGCCTCAAGCACGCTCGGAGAAGACGATTGTCTGATGCTGCGTGATGGAGGCCGGGTGGGAAGAGTTGATGGTTGCCGACAGGAAACGACTGGCCCCATCCAGCCTGGACGCCTGATCCAGACAGGAGCAGGGTGACCAGCGTCGAACGGATGCCAGGAGCGCATGCAGTGATACGTGTTTGTAAAGCGAAGACAAGTGACAGGCAAGATGTATCGCAGGCGACTGCGAGAAAGATGAGGAGAGAAACAATGACAGAAAAGAAAGTCAATGAAGCCACATGGGCACTGGTCAAATCCTTTCAAGAGACAAACCAGGCCATCGTACAGAGTATCATCGCCGCCCAGGAGCGCAACACGAAGTTTGCGCAAAGCTTCTTCAGTGAAGGCATGGAGATCCTCAAGGCAAGTCAAGCCGCTGCAGAGGGTATCGTCGCCGCTCAGGAGCGTACCACGAAGTTTACTCAGAGCTTCTTTACGAAGGGAATGGAGGTGCTCAAGACAAATCAGGCTGTGTCGGAGAACATCGCGGCCATCCAGGAGCGCAACATGAAGTTTGTCCAAAGCTTTTTTACCGAGGGAGTGGAGACCCTCAAAAGCCAGGCGGAGAGCGCTCGTGCCCTGGTAGAGGAGCTGCAGCAGAAGACCCAGGAGCAGCAAGAAGCGTTCCAGCGACTCACACAAGAGTCAATGGAGGCCTACATGGGCTTTTTCCGCGACCCACTCGCCGCCTATCAGCAGACGGTGGAAGCGGCTCAAACAGCGACTCGGCAGGGACTCGAGAGCATGCAGAAGGCGACTAAGCAGACGCTGGATGCTGCCCAGAAGGCGAATACGTCACCAAAGCATTAGCAAGCAAAGGGCCTTGTGACGAAGTTCCCCATGGTTTGATATAAGATCCTTTGTTTCGACCTTCACAAGCAAGGGGAACGACGTACATGGACCACCTTGGCCCATTTCTATGGTGTCATTTTGGAACTGGCACCATGCGGTCGTGTTTTCGCTGAGAGTTACCGTATTTTCTCCAGTTACCGAGATCGCGCAGGACTGATGCGGACGCGAGAACTTCCCATCGATCACACGGTCGGTCATCCATGGTTGGGTCCAGCGAAAGGAGCTACCTCTATGGCAGATACAGTAGCAAGCGAACAGAATCCCTTCGAGGCTTGGAGCAAGCTGATTGAGAGCACGATGAAGGGAAATCCAGCCATGCCCACAACGGTCGAGCACGTACAGGAGGGTGAGAATGATTCCTGGCTCACGCTCATTGACCAGTTCTGGCAAGCCAATCCGTACAGCAAATTGGTCCCTCTTAATCCCGCCGAGATGATACGTGCCTTGCAACAGATCTGGCTCGATGCCGTCAGGAACCCGGACCGCGCCTGGGCCACCTATAGTGATTTTGTTCAACAGTATGCGCAAATGATGATCGCACCTGGCCTCACGTTCCAGGGACGCGGTCAGGAAGCCGAGCCGGTGATTACAGCGGAGAAAGGCGATAAACGCTTCATCGCCCCGGACTGGGAGCAGAATCCCATTTTCGATGCACTCAAACAAACCTATCTGCTTACTGCTACGACGCTGCTGAAGGCCGCTTCGCAGGTTGAGGGTTTGGATGAGCAACAGCAGCGCAAACTGGTCTTCTACCTGCGCCAGTTCCTGGATGCCATCAGCCCGACGAACGTGCTCTTCACCAATCCCCAGGTGCTTCATGAGACCGTGCAGAGCGGTGGAAAAAACCTGGTGAGCGGCATGGAGCATCTTTTACGTGACCTGAACGCTGGGCAGATGAAGATGACCGACACCGATGCGTTTGCGCCAGGACGCAACCTTGCGCTGACGCCCGGTCAGGTGATCTACCGCAACCGGCTTGTCGAACTGATCCAGTATACGCCCACGACCAGTAAGGTCTACGCGATTCCCCTGCTTTTTATCCCACCGTGGATTAACAAGTACTACATCCTGGACATGCAGCCGCAGAGCAGCCTCATCAAGTTCCTGGTGGATAACGGCTTCACCGTCTTTGTGATCAGTTGGAAGAATCCTGATGCCTCCATGGAAGAGATCAGCTTCGAGGACTATCTGACGCTCGGACCGCTCTCCGCGCTCGACGTCATGAAAGAGATCACTGGCTCGCCCAGGGTCAACGCCGTTGGCTACTGCATCGGAGGCACGCTGCTCTCGATGACCCTGCCCTATCTCGTGGCGAAAGGGGATGAGGCGATCAATTCTGCCACGTTCTTTGTCTCCCTGCAAGATTTTACGGAGGTTGGCGATACCTCGGTCTTCATTGATGAGCCGCAGGTCGCCTATGTAGAAGGACAAATGCTGGAGCGTGGCTACCTGGAGAACCGCTCGATGGCATCGATGTTCAATATGCTGCGCGCCAACGACTTGATCTGGAGCAACGTGGTGAACAACTATTTGTTGGGCAAGGAGCCACCTGCCTTTGATTTGCTCTACTGGAACGCTGATGGCACGCGTATGACTCGCGTGGCGCATTCGTTCTACCTGCGCAATACCTACCTGGAGAACAATCTCATCAAGCCGAAGAAGATTGTGCTGAAGGGTGTTCCCATTGATCTCAAGCAGATCCACCTCGACATCTATGCGGTTGGCACCGAGCAGGATCATATTGTGCCCTGGAAATCGGCCTGGCGTATCTCGCAGCTTGCCAGTGGGAAGGTGCGCTTTGTGCTGGGTGGGAGTGGTCATATTGCTGGCATCATCAATCCACCCAGCAAGGGGAAGGGGTATTGGACGAATGAGAAGCCCGTGAAGACCGCTGACGAGTGGTTGGAGAGTGCCAGGCAACACAAGGGCAGTTGGTGGGCGGACTGGCTAAAGTGGCTCAGTCGTCGCTCGAGTGAGCAGGGAATGCCGCCATCGATGGGCAGTACGACCCATCCCCCGCTCACGCCAGCACCGGGCACCTACGTGCTGGAGAAGTGAACATGCCTCAGACGATCCGAACGTGCTATCGTGATCACACATCAACTACTTCGGTGCTTACTCCTAAGGAGGTGCTTCCCGAAGCTGTTGCGCCACCCAGGCGTCGGTAGGCGATCGCGGAGCTCCTTGCTGATCTCTTGCTCGGCAGAAGCGGAAAGGTCGGACACAGATGGTTCATTTAACGCTTGTTTAACGCTTTTTCTAACGCTCTGAAGATATCCTATAAGAGCAGAAGGTATGACGTGGAGAGTAGTTACCAGGAAAAAAGGAGAGTCCCACTGCTTCCGCTAAGAAGACTGGAATGTTTCCCTAAAGGAGGTCGGCATGGCCTATCGCCTTGCCACCGTGTTCATTGTACTGGGAGCCACACTTTACTTTGGTCCCCTGGTCTTTGCCGTCGAGTCGGCAAGCCAGCCGTACCTGGCCGGGTTTGGTCAGTTCTTCACCAGCAACACGAACGTCCCGGTGGCCCTTGGAATTATGTGGGTATCTCTGGCTGGAGTAGTAGCGGTTGCCGGCTGGCTATTCATCCGAACGTGGATGTCCGCCACCCGCTCAATGGCACAGCGCACGACTCCCACAGAGAAAACACCAAAGCCTGTACCAGTGGTGTAGTAAGTGAATAAGTTGAGTGTCTAAAGAACAGCAGACTCGAAACTCCTGTTCTTTAGACACTCAAACTATTCGCGTCTCCTGTGCTGGCTACTTGGGCCAAGCGTTCCACAAGGTATGTAGTTGTCGGCAGCATTATTTCTCCCGATGATACTCCTCCCCTCTACCAAGATGATTGTTTTCGAAAAAAAGGTGAATACGTTGATAGCTAGCACAGGAGGAAAAACATGAATATCATTCTCATCGGTGCACAAGGGTCTGGGAAGGGGACGCAGGCGGATCTACTTTCTCAGGTATTTGGAGCGCGTCACATTGCAACAGGTGACCTCTTCCGAAAAGCGCTGCAGGAGAAAACGAAGTTCGGGCTACAAGCCCAGGTCTATACTGATCGAGGGGAACTGGTTCCTGACGAGATTACAGTAGCGATGGTGCTTCATTGCATTGAAGAGCCAGAGAGTACACACGGCGTTGTGCTAGATGGGTTTCCACGCACGCTTGCCCAGGCTCAGGCACTCGATAACGAACTACAGCATATTGGTCGCCAGATTGATGCTACGGTCTATCTCAATGTTTCACGTGATGAGCTGCTGAGTAGACTCGCAGGAAGATATATCTGTCGCGCACATCAGCATGTGTACCATGTGAAATTTCGTCCGCCAAAGGTGACCGGTGTTTGTGATCTGGATGGAAGTGAGCTCTATCAACGCTCAGATGATATAGGAGAGGCCATAGAGAGAAGACTAAGCATCTTTTTTCATGAAACCACGCAAGTGCTTGACTTTTATAGGGAGCAGCAAAAACTCATAGAGGTGGATGCCGACCCAAGTGTGAAGCAGGTACAAGCCTCTCTCTTGAGCCAACTCGCCAGTCACATGGAAAGTGTAAAATAGGGGATGCTCGAGGGCGACTCCATCTCTCTTGCTAGAGTGAGAAGAATAGGGACACGTCCTGTGGGCAGAGGGAGCAGGCGTACCAGACGTTTGCCCGAGCGGTTGCGATTGTGCAGGGGCTGATAACGTATCCTTCGCTAGGGGTAAAGGAGTAGGAAGAAAGCAGAGACAAGCAAGCTGAAGACCGACCAAGTGGTAAAGTAGATTTACCCCAAGAACTACCCCACAAGGAGTCTTCAGCCAGATGAGTAGACACGTTTCGACCAGCAAACTACAGGGGCAAGAACGCCAACAGATCCTGCAAGAAGTGCAATGGCAAATGAAAGCGGCAGCAATATCCGTCCAGGTCATCACGTTCTTTGGGTAGGTTGCCGCTCGGATGGTAGATCAAGACGCGCACGCCTCTGTTCATAGGTCGCCGTATCCATCTCTCCTCCTGCATACCGCTGTCGCAGGATATTGAGCGCAGGAGAGGCACTTCCTGGCATATCGCTGTGTAGTGGCAAAGAGATGGGGGTGTTGTGACTCTTCCAGCGCATGAGCGCCCAGGCAAGAACGACCAGCAAGATGATCCCAAGTAGGACACACACACCTATCAGAAGCATCATGCCTCCACCCCAACCATATCCCAACATCATAGCCGTACTCTCTTTCCGTTCGATAGGAGCAGCAATCATGCGTTCCGCTAGTATATACATCGCTCCTCGTCAAATCGACAGAGGGGATATTCAGTGGCAGTATGAGAGAGCGCAGAAGGAGGGAAGTGCCGAAGCCGCTCCTGGTGGAAGAAAGAACAAGGTGATTGCTCTTTCTTGTAATTATATTATACCACAATTTCTTTACAAATATCAAATGCACTTTAAATTTGATCTTTCATTGTTATAGTGAAACTGGGGTATGACAAGGATTCGTGATTTTGAGGGCCATTTGCGCCCGTTATTCCTCCTCTTTCACCGCCCTTATCTGAGGTAGGACCAGGATCCTGTCAAATATAGCTCATAGCATTGTAAAGTCGCTTCTCAAGCTGCTTCATAAAGCAGGAAAAAGTGAGCGTAACGGGGGCAAACGCTGCGTGAATCGCACTAAATATACCTTAGAAAAGCTTTTACTTGGACTCAAACGCTCCAGACCAGGCAATATTTTAGAAAAAAAGTTTGCTCTCTTCCAGAGCTACCATGAGTACTGATCATCCTGGCTGGTGTTACGGCACTAGAGGGGCTAGGCGGCATTGTTGCCTGACCGGTAAGGGAGCGCTGGGGTTGCGGCGCTCTTTACCTCAGTATGCACAGAGCCACGTATATCGGCCTTCCTGAAGTTTGCCCCACTGAGGTCTCTTCCGGACAAGTTCGCCTCATGGAATAACGCTTTGTCCAGGATGGCCCCATCCAGGTCTGCTCCACGCAAATCCACATTGGTGAGATCGGCCCCCTTCAAGTTTGCGAGGCAAAGGACGGCGCCACGTAAGTTTGCCCAGTGGAGATGTGCCATGATGAGATTGGCCTCACTCAGATTGGCATTGCGTAAGTCCGCTTCTCGCAGGATACCCCACGTTGAGTTTTGAAGAGCCTTTACCTCTTCAAGAGTAGGTTCCTCCTGAAGGGGCCATTTCTACTTTCATGGGCTCTTCCTCATCCGCTTTGATGAACTCAATACCTTTGGCCTCGCGACCAATTGCCGCAAAAATGATCACGGCAAGGAATGCGCCAAGCGAGAAGATCGCCAGAGCCGAGGCATAATTCGGTGTCTTGACACCGCCGAGATTTTGCGCGAGGAGTGCTTCAAGGAAGACAATCTCGGCGGCAAAGAGGTTGCCGAGCTGATATGCGAAACCTGGGAAGGTGCCACGAACATCGGTGGGAGAGAGTTCGTTCAGGTGTACTGGAACGATACCCCAGGCACCCTGTACCATAAATTGCAGTAGGAATGCGCCTGTAGGAAGGTAGGCAGATTATCCTGCGTCCCATGCGATAAGGCATTAAAAGCGGTCATCAGGATGATCGGATAGATGAATAAGAGCCAATGTCTTTTGATGGCATTCCCCATGCCTTGGGTAGAGCCACACTACCTGGTGAAAAAGTCAGGAGGGCTTGAAAAAGCAAGAGTCCATTGGCATACTGGAGCCTATGCAAACAAGCTCAGAGCCAATGGACACGTCGAAACAATTTTGCCCGAACTCGGCGTGTTGCGCAAGAGGCAAAATGGGAGAGGGCAACATCACCATCCATGATCGCAAGCGGCAACGCTATC
>Ga0099828_10003560_pt1 | contig 10878 bp, 6 predicted proteins | sample CZO8metaG_2_FD_79338 | JGI IMG/M metagenome (GOLD analysis project Ga0099828, IMG submission 79338) | Vadose zone soil microbial communities from the Eel River Critical Zone Observatory, Northern California, USA - CZOApr15con2H1.8 metaG | ecosystem: Environmental > Terrestrial > Soil > Vadose...
CGACGCGCAGCTGTATCTCGTGCTGACGAACGCGCGCAACGGCGTGCTCGACGCGTTCCTGCTCGCGATCGTCGTCCTCAACTGGAACGGCGCGATCTGGTGGATCGCCGGAGTGCTCGTCGCGCGCGCCCGCGGATTCGGGCGGCGCGCGCTGTGGGGCACGCTCACCGTCTACCTCGGTCTCGTCGACGGCTGGATCATCGCCGAGCTCCTGAAGCTCGTGTTCGAGCGCGCGCGGCCGTTCGATTCGCTGCCGAACGTCCCGCCGACGCTCATCCCTCATCCGACGAGCTACGCGTTCCCGTCGGGTGACGCCGCGTTCGCCATGGGTGCCGCGCTCGCGCTCGGCAGCGTCCTGCCGAGCTGGCGACTCGCGGCCATCCTCCTGGCGGTCGCCGTGCTGTTCGAGCGCGTCATGGTCGGCGTGCATCAGCCGTCGGACGTCCTGGCTGGGGCGTTCGTCGGCGCGCTCTCGGGTCTCTCCGCGCCGATCGCCGTCGCGTGGCTGCGCCGCCGCGCGAGGTGGCACGCGATCGTCGTGCCGCACACGCACTGGGACCGCGAGTGGTACGAGCGATTCGAGGGCTATCGCGCGCGACTCGTGCCGATGGTCTCGAAGCTGCTCGATCTCCTCGAGCGCGACGACAAATTCCGCTCGTTCACGTTCGACGGGCAGACGATCGCGATCGAGGACCACCTCGAGAAGCGGCCCGACGACCGCGCGCGCATCGAGCGTCTGGTGCGCGCCGAGCGGCTCTTCATCGGTCCCTGGTACGTGCTCGCCGACAACCTGCTCGTGTCGGGCGAGTCGATCGTGCGGAACTTCCAGGAGGGCCTGCGGGTCGCCGCGACGTTCGGCCGCGCGTTGCGCGTGGGCTACGTCGCCGATCCCTTCGGCCATCCGGCGCAGACGCCCCAGCTCCTGCGCGGCTTCGGCTACGAGACGTACGTGTTCTCCCGAGGCGTTGGCGACGAAGGCGAGCGCGTCGGCGCGGAGTTCCGCTGGGAGGCGCCTTCGGGCGACCGCGTGCTCGCGATGCACCTGGTCGACCATTACTCCAGCGGGCTGCGGCTCTTCGGCGACCTCGTGCTCGTACCCGAAAAGGACGAGACGCTCGAGCAGCTTCGCCGGCGCGTGCGCGAGCGCCTGCCGACGATGCTGGACGTCGCGACCGCGTACGCGAACGGGGCCTCGCTGTTGTTCATGGCCGGTGATGATCACGTGGAGGCGTATCCCCGGCTACCCGAGGCGGTGGCCGCGATGCGTAAGGCCGCGCCGAACCTCGACGTGCGTATCGGCAGCCTGGAGGAGTTCACCGCGACGCTGACGGTTCCGCCCGGCAGCGTCACGGGGGAGATGGTGCGCGGCCGCTACCGCCCGATCCTGCGTGGCGTCAACTCGACGCGCGTCTGGATAAAACAGGAGAACGCGGCGTGCGAGCGACTGCTCCTGCGGCGCTGCGAGCCGCTCGATGCGCTCGCCGGCGGCGCTGCCGGCGACGAGCTTCGCGCGCTCTGGCGGCTCTTGCTCCAGAACCATCCGCACGACTCGATCTGCGGCTGCTCGATCGACGCGGTGCACGATATGGACATGGCGCCGCGCTTCGAGCGCGTGCGCGCGGTCGGGGAAGCCCTCGCGGCGCGTCTCGAGCGGACGCTGTCCGGGACTGGAGCCGAGCCAGTGGTCTGGAGCGACGTGCCGTGGGACCGCGACGGCGTCGTCGAGCTCGACGGTGTCCCGACGCGGGTGCGCTGCGCGGCGTTCGGCTTCGGGCCCGCGACGCGTGCGACCGGTGCGGGAGTGAGCTCACCCGCGAACGGCGTCATCGAGAACGAAGCGCTCCGGGTCGAGGTCGCCGCCGACGGCTCGTTCGCCATCGTCGATCGCGCGACGGGGGCGCGCTCCGGCCCGCAGAACATGCTGCTCGACGAGGGCGACCGCGGGGACGAGTACACCTATTCATACGCCGGCCCCACGATCGGCTCGCGCGACCTCGCGGGCACGATCACGACGGGAGTCAGCGGCGACCGCGCCACCATCACCGTCGCGCTCGACCTGCGCCTTCCGGTCGGACTGCGCGACGATCGGCTTGCGCGATCGCCGGAGCTGGTCTCGTGTCCGGTACAGGCCGAGATCTCGCTCGACGCCGGAGCGCGTCGCGTCGAGGTGCGTCTGGTCGTGACGAACAACGCGCGCGATCACCGCCTGCGGGTCCTCTGTGAGACCGATACACGCGCGCTCACGCACGTGGTCGGCGCCGCGTTCGCATGGCTGCAGCGCGAGACGCGTGTGTCGCCACGGCGCGGCTGGATCGAGCAGCCGACCGCGGAACGATGCGTTCACGACCTCGTCGCGGTCGAGGGCGCGACGCGCGGTCTCGCCGTCGGCGTCGACGGCCTGCGGGAGTGCGCCGTGCTGCACGACGGGCGGACGATCGCGATCACGCTCATTCGCGCTGTCGGCTGGCTGTCGCGCAGCGATCTCCCGGAGCGCAAAGGTCACGCCGGGCCCGCGCTCGAGACACCGTCGGCCCAGTGCATCGGAACGCGCGAGTACCGCTACTGCGTCGTCGTGCTCGGCGGCGAGATGAGCCTCCCGCGCGCGTCGCGCGAGATCAGCGAATGGCTGTCATCGCCCTGGCTTGGTCTGGGCGACGCCGGGACGCACTCCTTCTATTCCATCGACCGCGACGCGCCCATACAGGCATCGGCGCTGCGCGGCGGCGCGGAGGGAACGCTCGTCCTGCGCCTGGTCAATCCCGGCGGCGAGCCGGCGGTCACCGGTGTCCGCTTCGCGCGCCGTGTGGCGGAAGCGCGGGCCGTCGACCTGCGCGAGGGCATGCCGGGTCTCGGAAATACCGGCCTCGACGTCGTGCGCACCGCCGCTCCGCCCGAGCTCGATGACGGCGCGCTCCTGGTGCGCCTCGAGCCGTACGAGATCGGTACCTATCTATTGCGCATGAGCTAGGACGCGGCTAGGACGCGGTCCCCATTTCATGCGACGGCGTGTCGCACGAACGTGCGACGCGCGAGGGACAGACAGCCGCGTTCGGCATGCGTAGCCTCGCGGCATGCGCTCCATCGTCGTTGCTCTCGCCGTGATCGCGCTGTGGACGATGCCGGCCGCGGCCGACGACGGCTACACGTTCCGGCGGACGACGCCCCGCGCGTCCTTCACCAACATGGACGGCACCCTTGTTCTCGGTGTGCCGGGCGGACGCGCGTGGGGACTTGAGAGCGAGCTCCGGCCCCTTCCGGGCGGCGGGGTCGTCCTCGTGCGCCTCGACGTGGGCGACGCCGCCGTGCGGGAGGCGTTCGTACGCGTCGCCTACTACCAGCGCCCTCGCGGGCGGCCGCGGCAGATCGAGACCGTCGATTCGGAGCTGGTGGGCTCCGGCGACGAGCAGGTCCTCGTCGTGCGCCTCGATCCGCCGCCCGACGCGGTGGCCTACCGCCTGCGCGTCCTCGCGCGCCTCGTGCCGGGCGCCGATCGGTCGCGCGCCGCCGCGATCGAGGCGCGCATCGCTCATCCGCGCGCCGGGCAGGGCGGCCTGCTCCTCTCGCGCCTTCTGCCGGACGCCCCCTAGACTCACCGCCGACATGGCCACCGTCACGTACGAGCACGTCACCAAGCGTTTCGGTGACGTCTTTGCGGTCAACGATCTCAACCTGCAGGTGCGCGACGAGGAGTTCCTGGTGCTCGTCGGACCGTCAGGTTGCGGGAAGACGACGGCGCTGCGCATGCTGGCCGGCCTCGAGGAACAAACGTCCGGCGACATCTTCATCGGGGAACGCCTGGTGAACGATGTCGCGCCGAAGGACCGCGACATCGCGATGGTGTTCCAGAACTACGCGCTGTATCCACACATGAGCGTCTACGACAACATCGCCTTCGGTCTCAAGCTCCGTGGCGTCCCGCGGGCGGAGATCGAGCGGCGCGTGGGCGAGGTCGCCGACATGCTCGGCATTGGTCAGCTGCTCAAGCGCAAACCAAAGGAGCTGTCGGGCGGCCAGCGCCAACGCGTCGCGGTCGGGCGCGCGATCGCGCGCGAGCCGGCGGTCTTCCTCATGGACGAACCACTCTCGAACCTCGATGCGAAGCTGCGGATCCAGACGCGTGCGATGCTGCAGAAGCTCCACCAGCGCATCCGGCGCACGACGATCTACGTCACGCATGATCAGGTCGAGGCGATGACGATGGGTGATCGCATCGCCGTGATGAACGAGGGCGTGCTCCAGCAGCTCGACACGCCAGAGAACCTCCACGAGCGCCCGGTCAACCTCTTCGTCGCGGGCTTCATCGGATCGCCGGCGATGAACTTCTTCCCGGCGAAGGTCGTAGGCACGACCGACGCCGCGAACGTCGATGCCGGATTCATCAGCGTGCCGATGAAGGGCAAGGCCGTCGAAGCGCTGGGGCATGAGGTCGTCCTTGGCGTACGGCCGGAGGACATCGACGACCTCACGCACGCCCAGCACGACGGCCACGTCCCCGTTGAGGCTCGTGTGGATGTGGTGGAGTTCTTGGGGAACGAGCTCCAGCTGCACCTCTCGGCAGGCGGACAAGCGTTCGTCGCGCGTGTGTCCACCGACACGCAGACGCGCCCCGGCGCGACGCTGCGGGTAGGCTTCCAGACAAGGAAGATGCACGTGTTCGACAAGTCGTCCGAAGCCGCGATCCAATGAGCACCGGACTGCGCGGCAGCGTCGGCGACTTCCCGCTGCGCACGATCCTGCGGCTCTTCGCGGACACGAAGAAGACCGGTGAGCTGCAGATCCGGCAGGGTGACCGCGTCGGCGCCCTCGGCCTCGCGGATGGTCGGGTCGTGTGCGCCGTCTACGGCGAGGAACCCCCGATCGTGGCCCTGGGAGAGATCTTCACGCTCGACGGTGCCGAGTTCGAATTCACCGGGTGGGATGAGGCACCGCCCGCCAACCTCGAAGGCGAGCTCGACGATCTGCTCCGCAAGGCCGAGGACCATCGCAAGTGGATCTCGTCGGTGCGCGAGGTCATCCCCGACGATCGCGTTCGCTTCCGGCTGTCCGAGCGCGCGGCGCAGCAGGGCGCCGTGACGTTCACGTCCGAGCGCTGGCGTGTCGTGCTGGCGGTGAACGGCGACCGCGACGTCATGGCGCTCGCGGAGACGCTGCACATCGACCGCGATGCCGCGCTCACCACGCTCGCGGGCCTCGTCCGCGACGGTGTGATCGATGCGGTCCTACCGACGGAAGCCACCGCGCCGCCGAAGCAGGCGGCCGCGCCGGTCGAGCTGGCGGTGACGGCACCGGAGCCGGTGGTGACAACGCCCGAGCCGGTGAAAGAGCCGGAGCCGCCGCCGCCCCCTCCGTCGTTCGAGACCACGCCACAGTGGGGCGCCCCGGCCGACATGGCGCCGGCCCCCCCGGTGCGGGTGCCCGAGCCCGTGTTCGAGCCGACTCCACCACCGCTGCCACCGGCGATGGCCGACTGGGGTCCATCGGAGCCGATCGCTGCCGCGCCGGAGCCGATCGCGCCAGCGCCCAAGCCGCCGCCCGCGCCCCAGGCGGACACGTCGACCGAAGATCGGCTCGCGGCGCTCTCGGGAATCTTTGGTCCCGCGCCGACGGCCGAGCCCCCGCCGCCTCTACCGCTCCCGGCGGCCGATCATTGGAGCGCACCCGCCACCACGCCGACGAGCGATCCCTGGGCGGCGCCAGCGCCGCCACCCGCGTCAGATCAGTGGAGCGCGCCACCGGCGTCGTCGGCGCTGAACGAGTGGAGCGCGCCGAGCGGTACCGATCAGTGGTCGGCGCCGGCACCCGCGGCGCCCGCGGCCGATCAGTGGACGGCACCCGCTGCCGCACCCGCCTCCGAGTGGGCGACGCCCGCCGCCGACGATCCGCGTCTCGCGGCGTTCGCCCGGCCCGCCGCGCCGGCCGCGACCGAGACGCCACCTGCGCCCAAGCACGCGGCCCGCGCCGCCGTCGATGAATGGGCGGCACCGCCCGCCGACGCCGCGCCCGCGGCGCCCGAGAAGAAGCGCGGTCTTTTCGGCTTCGGTCGCAAGGACAAGGCGCAGGCCGCGGCGCCGTCCGTGGTCGCGGTCGGCCCGGTGAGCCGGCCGGCGATGCTCGCCGCGCTGTCCAACGCGATGATCGGCGAGTACAACAGCGGCCGTTACGGGAAGAACGCCGTCGAAACCCGCATGGCCAGTCTCCTCATGCGTGTTGACGAGCAGGCCGATCCGATCGACAAGCCGCTCCCGATCGTCGACGAGCGCATCGACGTGCAGGCGCTCGACCGCGACCGGACGCCGTCGGACCAGATCGCGCCGTACCTCGCGGTGCTGGTGGGCACGATCTACGCCGAGGCTGAGAAGCTGTTCGGCAAAGACAAGGCGAAGAAGGGATACAAGGCGGCGATGGTGAGCGCCCTCGGAAGCGACAGCGTGGCGCTCGCGACGCCCGAGCTGGCCGGCAAGCTTCCCAAGGTCTGAGCGACAACCACTTCATCGGCATCGATCTCGGTGCCACGAACATCCGCAGCGTGGTCGCCACCGCTGACGGCGCCCGCGTCGACATCATCGCGCGCGACGAGCGAGCGACCCCGCGCGACGGCGCCGACAAGACTGTTCGCGCAATCGCCGACAGCACCCGCGCGGCGCTCGACGCGGCCGGCCTGCCGCTGCACGAGATGCTCGCGGTCGGGCTCGCCTCGCCGGGTCCGCTCGATCACCGCACCGGCGTGGTGCACTTCTCGCCGAACATCGTCGGCTTCGACGAGGTGCCCCTCGCCGCGTGGCTGTCCGACGAGCTCGACGGCGCGACGGTGTTCCTCGATCGCGACACCGCCGTCGCCGCGATCGCCGAGCGCATCACCGGCGCGGCGCGTGGCGTCGCCGACTTCGTCTACATCACCGTCTCGACCGGCCTGGGCGGCGCGATCGTGAGCGGTGGACGGATGCTGCGCGGCGTGACGAACACCGCGGGCGAGCTCGGTCACTGGCCGGTCGCGCTCCAAATGGACGTCGCGCGGAAGGACAGTGACGAGCTGCCGCGTTGCGGCTGCGGCTCGTACGGCTGCGCCGAATCGTTCGCGGCCGGCCGGAACCTCGCCCAGGCGTTCGGCGTGAGCGACGCAGCCGAGGTCTACGCCGCCGCGACGCGCGGCGATGCGCGCGCCGCCGCGCTGGTGGAGCGTGCCGAGCGGGCAGTCGCCGCGCTCGCCGTCGGGATCACCAATGCGCTGAACCCGTCGCTCATCGTCGTCGGCGGCTCGGTCGCAGAGAAGCAGCGCGCGCACGTGATCGAGCCCATGCGCCGCGCGATCCGCGAGCGGGCCTTCGCCGCGCCGGCGTCCGCGGTGCAGGTCGTTCCCGCGGCGCTCGGCGCGGACGTCGGCATGGTCGGTGCCGTTCTCGTGGCTCGCGAGCGCGCAGCCGGCGAGGGGGAATGGTTCCTTTAGTCTTGGGCTGACAGGAGGGTGCTGCACATGAGCGCACGGATCGCCATCAACGGCTTCGGTCGCATCGGTCGCCTGTTCCTGAAGGCCGCGCTCGAGCGGCACCCCGACCTCGAGATCATCGCGGTCAACGACCTCGGGGACCCGGCAATGAACGCGCTGCTCTTCAAGCACGACTCGAACTACGGAAACTTCAACGGCGAGGTCTCGTCCACGGCCGACTCGCTCCTCATCGAGGGGCGCACCATCAAGGTGCTGAAGGAGCGCGACCCTTCGAAGCTGCCGTGGAAGGCGCTGGACGTCGACATCGTCATCGAGTCCACCGGGCTCTTCACCGACGCGACGAAGGCGAAGATGCATCGCGACGCGGGCGCTCGGAAGGTGATCATCTCGGCGCCGGCGAAGAACGAGGACAAGACGATCGTGCTCGGCGTCAACGAGGACACCTACGACCCGGAGAAGCACAACATCATCAGCAATGCCTCGTGCACGACGAACGGCCTGGCGCCCGTGGCGAAGGTCCTGAGCGACGAGTTCGGGATCGACAAGGGCTTCCTCACGACGATCCACTCGTACACGAACTCGCAGAAGATCCTCGATCTCGTCAGCGACGATCCTCGCGACGCGCGCGCGGGGGCGATGAACATCGTGCCCCACGACACCGGCGCGGCGCGGGCGGTCGCGCTCGTGATCCCCGAGCTCAAGGGCAAGTTCACCGGCATGGCGTTCCGCGTGCCGACGCCGACCGTCTCGGTCGTCGACTTCACCGCGACCCTGGGCCGCGAGGTGACGAAGGACGAGGTGAACGCCGCGTTCAAGAAGGCGTCGGCCGGCGCGCTCAAGGGCATCATGTCCTACACCGAAGAGCCGCTCGTCTCGATGGACCTCAAGGGCGACGAGCACTCGACCATCGTCAGCGGGATCGACACCATCGTGCTGGGCAACATGGTCAAGGTCATCGCCTGGTACGACAACGAGTGGGGTTACGCCTGCCGCCTCGCGGACATCACCGCATACGTGGCGTCCAAGCTCCGGATTCCCGCGGCGGCGTAGGTGGTGCGCCGCCGCTTCGCGCCGGCGCACCGTCCTGCTCCCGTCGGCTGCGCCGACCGGTAGTAGACCGCGTGCCCGGCTTCGCGAAGCGCACGATCCGGGACGTCGACCCGTCCGGGAAGAAGGTCCTCGTGCGTGTCGACTTGAATTGCCCTTTGAAGACTTCTCCCGCTGACCCACGCACGCTCGCCGTTGCGGATGACACCAGGATTCGCGCGGCCTTGCCGACCATCCGATACCTCCTGGAGCGCCGCGCGATCGTCGCCCTCTGCTCGCACCTCGGTCGGCCGAAGGGTCCCGACTCCAAGCAGAGTCTCGCGCCGGTCGCGAGGCGCCTCTCCGAATTGCTTGGACGCGAGGTGCCGCTGCTCCCTGACAGCGTCGGACCGGCGGTTCGCGACTCGGTCGCGCGCCTACGGCCCGGCGACGCCGTGCTCCTCGAGAACGTGCGCTTCCATCCCGAGGAGGAGAAGAACGATCCCGAATTCGCCCGTCAGCTCGCGGCCGGCTACGACCTCTACGTGAACGACGCCTTCGGCGCGGCGCACCGAGCGCACGCCTCGACCGAAGCCGTGGCGAAGCAACTGCCGGCGTACGCCGGCCTGCTGCTCGAGAAAGAGCTCGTCGCGCTCGGCGGCCTGCTGTCCGATCCGAAGCGGCCGTTCCTGGCGATCATCGGGGGCGCGAAGGTGAGCACGAAGATGGACGTCCTCCGCTCGCTCGGCGAGCGCGTCGACGCGCTCGCCATCGGCGGCGGCATGGCGAACACCTTCCTGCTGGCCACCGGACACCAGATCGGACGCTCGCTCGCGGAGCCCGATCGCGTGGCCGACGCGCGGGATGTCATCGAGTCGATGCGGCGCGCCGGGAAGGAGCTTCTGCTGCCGGTCGACGTGCTCGTCGCCCCATCGGCCGACGACGCCGGCGCGAAGGCCGCGCGCGTGTACGACGTGGACGCGGTGCCGGCGGCGCTCGCGATCGTCGACATCGGCCCGCGCACGGTCGAGCGCTTCTCGGGCATCATCGCTCGCGCGAAGACGATCTTCTGGAACGGACCGATGGGCGTGTTCGAGGTCCCGGCGTTCAGCAGCGGCACGAAGCGCGTCGCCGAGCTCGTGGCATCGAGCGGCGCGGTGAGCGTGGTCGGAGGAGGGGAGTCGGTGCAGGCGGTGGAAGAGATGGGTCTGGCGGACAAGATGACGCACGTCTCCACCGGCGGCGGCGCATCGCTCGAGCTGATCGAAGGGAAGACGCTGCCGGGCGTGACCGTGATACCCGACCGCGCCGCGATACCCGGCCATGACTGATACGACGATCGAGCTCATCCGCGCGCGCGAGATCCTCGACTCGCGCGGCGATCCGACCGTCGCGGTCGACATCGTGCTCGCCGGTGGCTTCCGTGGGACGGCGATGGTGCCGTCCGGCGCGTCGACCGGCGCGCACGAGGCGGTCGAGCTGCGCGACGGCGACAAGAAGCGCTACGGGGGCAAGGGCGTCCGCAAAGCGATGAGCAACGTCGACGACATCATCGCGCCGGAGCTCATCGGCGAGGACGCCGCCGATCAGAGCGCGATCGACAAGATCCTGCTGGAGCTCGACGGCACCGAAAACAAGTCGAAGCTCGGCGCGAACGCGATCCTCGGCACGTCGCTCGCGTGCGCGCGGGCCGCGGCGAACGCCGTCGGCCTCTCGCTCTACCGCTACCTGGGCGGGCCGCTCGCGCGGACGCTCCCCGTGCCGATGATGAACGTGCTGAACGGCGGGAAGCACGCGACCGATTCGGCCGACATGCAGGAGTACATGATCGTCCCGCTCGGCGCCGACTCCTTCCGCGAAGCGGTCCGTGCGGGCAGCGAGGTCTTCCACGCCCTCCGGTCGATCCTCCACGAGAGGGGGATGGGGACGGGCGTCGGCGACGAAGGCGGATTCGCGCCGTCGGGGCTCAAGGACAACGAGGAGCCGATCCAGCTCATTCTGAAGGCGATCGAGAACGCCGGCTATCGCGCCGGCGAGGACGTCGCGATCGCGCTCGATCCCGCCTCGACCGAGTTCTACAAGGACGGCAGGTATGCGCTCGCGCGTGAGAACGCCACGCTCGAGGTCGGCGCGCTCATCGATCGGTACGCGGAGTGGCGCGCGAAGTATCCGCTCGTGTCCATCGAGGACGGGCTGGCCGAGGACGACTGGTCCGGCTGGAAGTCGCTCACCGCGAAGCTCGGGCAGAAGGTCCAGCTCGTCGGCGACGACCTGTTCGTGACGAACGTCGAGCGCATCCGGCGGGGCGTGACGGAAGGCGTCGCGAACGCGGTGCTCATCAAGCTCAACCAGATCGGCACACTGTCCGAGACGATCGAGGCGGTCGAGTTCGCGCACCGCTCGGGCTA
>Ga0099828_10003563_pt1 | contig 10876 bp, 11 predicted proteins | sample CZO8metaG_2_FD_79338 | JGI IMG/M metagenome (GOLD analysis project Ga0099828, IMG submission 79338) | Vadose zone soil microbial communities from the Eel River Critical Zone Observatory, Northern California, USA - CZOApr15con2H1.8 metaG | ecosystem: Environmental > Terrestrial > Soil > Vadose...
AATGTGGGAGAGGAACAGCTCGGAGATACCGTCGGCGCTGTGGCGCTGGACGCTGCCGGCAACCTCGCCGCCGGCACGTCGACAGGCGGCATGGCCGGCAAGGCTCCGGGCCGAGTGGGCGACTCGCCGCTGGTGGGCTGCGGCGGCTATGCCGACAACGAAGCCGGGGCGGCGTCTACAACGGGCTGGGGCGAGCCGATCATGCGGCTGGTGCTGGCCAAATGGGCGGTGGACCAGCTGCAGGCAGGCGAATCACCCGATCGCGCCGCCCGACTAGCGGTCGAGCACCTGGAGCGCCGCCTGCGGGGCAGCGGGGGCCTCATCGTGATTGCTCGGGATGGGCGCTACGGCGTGGCGTGCAACACGCCCGCAATGCCGTGGGGCGTCAAGACCGCGGAACAGGAACTGGTCGAAGCAGGCGCTTAGTGTAGGAACTGCAGGGCGAACTGGCTCAGCCGGGCCGCGCGCTCAGGATCGGCCTTGACCGCCAGCAGCGGCGCGGCATAAGCGCGCGCCGCGCCGCGGCGCTGTTCGGGAGCCGTGCTCGACGATGCCGGCTTGCGCTTCAAGCCTGCGCTAACGATCCACATCAACATCTCTGCCATGGCGAAAAGCAACTTTCATGCCGAGATTCAGGACACTGACCATTTCATGCTTCCTGCCACGAGCCCTCCTGCTATGAGCTACAACGCGGCGCGTGCCAGAAGGTGACAGCTGCATGTGAGAAAGTTCCCACGAAGGAGTTGCACGTGACTGTCGCCGAGCGCTGGCGGGAGGCCCTGGCGGCCTGGGCCATCCCCCAATCCATCCTCGACCAGGCGCCAGAGTCCCCTTGGGGCTTTGAAGTCAACCTGTTCGCCCACCGCGCTGATTCGGCCCGCTCGCAGCTCACGGTCTCGAACGAGCGGGCCCTGGAAGGTCTGCCTGAGGGCGGGGTCGTCCTCGATGTGGGCTGTGGCCCGGGAGCTGCGTCGCTCCCCCTCGCCAGAAACGCTGGCCGGGTCATTGGCGTGGATGCTTCCCCCAGGATGCTGCCGGCCTTCCGCGAGCGGGTCCAGGCAGAGGGAGCAAGCGTGGAAACCATCGCGGGCGGCTGGCCGGACGTCGCCCGCACTGCGCCGCTGGCCGACGTGGTGGTCTGCCACCACGTTGCCTACAACGTGCCTGACTTGGCCAGCTTTGTGGCCGAGCTGACAGCCCACGCCCGCCGGCGTGTCGTGATGGAGCTGACGAAGAGCCATCCAATGAGTCGCGTCAACGATCTGTGGTTCCGCTTCCACGGCCTGGTTCGCCCCTCGAGGCCTACGGCGGAGGACGCCGTCGCAGTCCTGAAGGAGCTGGGGCTCAGTCCGCAGTACGAGGAATGGGAGGGCGAGAATCCGGCCTGGCTGGCCGGCTTCGCTCGGCAGGAGGACCTCGTGGCCCAGACACGGCGGCGCCTGTGCCTGCCCGCCGATCGCGATCACGAAATCTGGGCGGCGATGGCCGGGCGGCTGATCGAGCGGGAGGGGCGGTTCAGCTTTCCGGCGCTGCCGGTGGTGACGCTGTGGTGGCCCGGCTCGGGAGTGTGACGATCAGGCGGCTTCGAATTTGGCCTGGCAGCCTGCGCAGCAGAAGTAATACGTCTGGCCGTCGCGCTCGATGCGGTAGCGGGCTTGTGAAGCAGAAACGGCCATGCCGCAAATGGGGTCGACGGCCTGGTCCGCCGGTTCGGCCGCCTTGGCAGCCGGCACAGCCAGGCCAGCGTGCTCTCGCCGGACCTGGAGCAGCTCGGCCATCACACTGAAGGCAATCTCCGCCGGCAGCACCGTCTTGGCCTTCAGGCCCTCCGGGCGGCGGACGCGCGCCAGTGTTTCTGTGCCCAATCCACGGCCTCTCAGGTATTCGACCGCAGCGGCCAAGCGCCGGCGGCTGGCAACCAGGCCCACGTAGCTGGCCGGGGTCGACAGCGCCGCGCGCAACGCGTCCTCGTCGTACTGGCCAATCGTCGCCACGACGACGTAACTGCGCGCCGTCAGCCGCGCCTCAAGGTGCCTGAGCTCCGTCACGAGCTGGTCCGCTTCTGGGAAGGCCTCTTCACTGGCCGCTGGGTCGCATGCCAGCACTTCGAAGTCGAGCAGGCTGCCGAGCCGGGCCAGCGCCACAGCCACGGGTGAAGAGCCGACGACGGCCAGCTGCGCTTTAGGCACGAACGGCTCCACGTAAATCTGCAGCTCGCCTTGGCTGGCGCAGGTCATGGGCAGCTCGACCACGCGCGATTTGCCGCGGCCAGACGGCTGATCGGGACTCAGCACCACCAGCCGGGGCTCGCCCTGGGCAAGCGCCTCCAGCGCCTGGCTGACGACGGTTTCCTGAGCGCAGCTGCCGCCGATCCAACCAATGAGCTTGCCGTCGGGCAGGATGATGGCCCGCGCGCTGGGGGTTGCCGAGGTGGGCGGCAGCGCCACCACCACCGTGGCCAGCGCGAAGGCTTGGTGGCTGGTGCGAAGCTGCAGGGCGTGATCGAGGATGTCGGCGGGCATAGGTCAGCCTAGCGCGGCGCCGTCCCAAGCTTTTCCCGAACGCATTCGAAGAACCGGGCAGTCACTTTCTGGGCGGTGTTTTCCAGCAAGCGCGCGCCCATGCTGGCGATGGCGCCGCTGACCACGGCGTCCATCGTCCAGGCGAGGCTCGTGGACGATTCGCCCGTTGCAGCCAGATCCAGCTGGCTCTCCAGATCCACCCCGCTGCCGGCAGCGATGCCATGCCCGCGCATGGTGGCGTGATGCGGCGGCCGCAGATCGGTCAGGGTCACGTCCAGGGTAAAGGTGGCCTTGACCGGTCCCACGCCCACAGCCACCGTCGGCTTGTAATGCTCCGGCGACAGCACCTCCATCTTCTGGAAACCGGGAGCGCAGCCGGCCACGGATGGGGCGTCCATGAAAAAGGCCCAAACCGCGTCCACAGGCGCCCGGATGGCCTCGCTGCCCTCGAAGTGCATCCCGCCCCAGCCGGCCTACGGCGCTGCCAACCCGTGCGCTTCGAGGATAGCGTACACCTTCCAGGGCGTGATGGGGATGTCGATGTGGCTGACGCCGACATGGCTCAGCGCGTCGACGACGGCGTTGACGATGGCCGGCGGCGCGCCCACCGTCGCGGACTCGCCCACTCCCTTAGCCCCAAACGGATGATGTGGCGATGGCGTGCAGGTCTTGTCCAGCTCCCACGCTGGCGTCTCCATGGCGGTTGGCAGCAGATAGTCCATGAACGTGCTCTGGCGCATGTTGCCGGCCTCGTCGTAGCTGATCTCCTCCAGCAGCGCCGGAGCCATGCCCATCGTCAGGCCGCCGTGGATCTGGCCGTCGACGATCATCGGGTTGATGATGTTGCCGCAGTCGTCGATGGCCACAAAGCGGCGGATCTTGACCTCGCCCGTGCCGCGATCGATGTCGACCACGCAGATATAGGAGCCGAAGGGGAAGGTGAGGTTGGGCGGGTCGTAGTAGTTGACCGCCTCCAGGCCGGCTTCCATGCCCTGTGGATGATTGGTGTAAGCGGCGAAGGCAATGTCCGCCATGGTCTTGGCGCGGGCCGGATCGCCTTTCACCTGGAACTGATAGTCTTTCCACTCCAGGTCATCCGGGCTGGCTTCCAGTAGGTGCGCGGCCAGCAGCCTGGCTTTCTCGCGGATCTTGCGCGCGGCCATGGCGGCAGCTGCGCCAGCAGTTGCTGTGCTGCGGCTGGCGTACGTGCCCAGGCCATAGGGCGCGGTGTCCGTATCGCCATGCTCGACCGTGATGTTCTCGACCGGTAAGCCCAGCTCCTCGGCCACGATTTGAGCGAACGTTGTCTCGTGGCCCTGGCCTTGGGTCTGCACCCCGATGCGGACGATCGCCGAGCCGGTTGGGTGGACGCGAATCTCGCAGCTGTCGAACATCTTGATGCCTAGGATGTCGAACGTATGGGATGGGCCGGCGCCCACGATCTCGGTGAAGGTCGAGATGCCGATACCCATAAGCTCGCCCCGGGCGCGCTTCTCGGCCTGCTCGCGCCGCAAGTCGGCGTAACCGATGGTGTCCATGGCCTTGTGCAGCGCTGCCGGGTAGTTGCCGCTGTCGTATTCCCAGCCGGTGGCGGATTTGTAAGGGAAGCTTTCCGGCGGGATGAAGTTCTTGAGCCGCAGGGCGGCCGGATCCATGTTCAGCTTCAGTGCCAGGCTGTCCACCATGCGTTCGATGGCATGGACGGCCTCGGTCACCCGGAAGGAGCAGCGGTAGGCGATGCCACCCGGAGGCTTGTTGGTGTACACGCCGTCCACTTCCATATGGGCGGCTGGGATGTCGTATGAGCCAGTGCAGATGCTGAACAGCCCGGCCGGGAACTTGGAAGGGTTGGCCGCGGCGTCGAACGCGCCATGGTCGGCGATCGTCTTGATGCGCAACGCCTTCATCTTGCCGTCGGCCGTCGCCGCCAGCTCGGCGGTCATATGATAGTCGCGGGCAAAGCTGTCGGCCTGGAGGTTCTCTGACCGGTCCTCGATCCACTTAACCGGCTTGCCGGTGGTGATGGAGGCCACGGTGGCGATGACGTAGCCCGGATAGACCGGCACCTTGCCGCCGAAGCCACCGCCGATGTCCGGCGAGATGACCCGAATGTTGTGCTCGGGAATCTTGCTCACCAGCGAGAACACGGTCCGGATGGCATGCGGCGCCTGGGTGGTCATCCAGATCGTCAGCTTGCCGGCCATCTTGTCGAACGAAGCGACGCAGCCACAGGTCTCGATCGACGAAACATGGATGCGCGGCAGGTAGATGTCCTCTTTGGCGACGACGGCCGCCTCTTGGAAGGACTGGTCGGTGGCGGTCTTGTCACCGGCCTCCCAGTGCCAGATGTGGTTGTCCTTCTGCTCACGGTCGGGCCGTACCAGCGTGGCGCCGGGCTCGAGCGCTTTCTTGGGATCGACTACGACCGGCAGTGGCTCGTAATCGACGTCGATCAGTGTGATGCCATCGGCGGCGATGTAGCGCTCGGTGGCGATGACCGCCGCCACCTCCTGAGCCTGATAGACTACGCGATCGACTGGCAGGACCATCTGTTTGTCGCTCATGAGCGTGGGCATCCAGGCCAGCCCGGCGGCGTCCAGGTCCTTGCCGGTGATGACTGCCAGGACACCGGGCAGGGTCAGCGCCCTGCTGGCGTCGATGCTCTTGATGATGGCGTGGGCGTAGGGGCTGCGCAGGATGTCCATGTAGAGCATGCCCGGTAGCTTCAAGTCGTCGATGTAGTTGCCCCTGCCGCGCAGGAAGCGCGGGTCCTCCTTGCGCTTGACGCTGTGGCCCATGCCTTGGATTGCAACGGCCATGGCTATGCCACCTCCTTGGCTGCCCGCTCGGGCAGCTCGCCTCGCATCTTCGCGCCGGCGTACTGAATGGCTTTGACGATGTTGACGTAGCCGGTGCAGCGGCACAGGTTGCCCGAGATGGCGTGCCGCACGTCGGCTTCACTGGGATTGGCGTTGCGCTCCAACAGGGCCACGCCGGCCATCATCATGCCCGGGGTGCAAAAGCCGCACTGCAGGCCATGCTCCTCGAAGAAGCCTTCCTGGATGGGATGGAGCTGGCCATCCTGCTCGAGCCCTTCAACCGTGCTGATGTCAGCGCCGTTGACCTGCACGGCGAACAACGTGCAGGATTTGGCGGGTAGGCCATCAACCAGCACGGTGCACGCGCCGCAGCTGGTGCTGTCGCAGCCGATGTGCGTGCCGGTGAGGTTGGCCACTTCGCGTATGAAATGGACCAGCAGCAGCCGGGACTCGACGTCGGCCTGGTGGGGCTGCCCATTGATGTTCAGCTGGACCTCGGCCATGATCTATGCCTCCTTCGCTCGTTGGGCGGCTTTGCGCAGCGCACGCACCGTGAGCGTGCGCACCATCGCTCGCTTGTACTCGGCCGGCCCGCGCAAATCCGACACCGGCTCGGCCGCGGTCGCCGCCAGGTCGGCCGCCTGCCGAAGCACGTCCTCGTCCAGCCGCTTGCCCACCAGAAAGCGCTCGGCTTCGAGCGGACGGATGGCCTTGGAACCGACATTCGTCAGACCCAGGCCAGCCTCGTGGCAAACATCGCCCTCCAGCGTGACCTGGACGGCCACCCCGGCAATGGCGTAGTCCCCAACCTTACGCTCGAGCTTCACGTAGGCCGATCCGCTGTGAGCCGCCGGCTGCGGCACCTGGAGCTCGACGAGCACCTCGTCGGGCGCCAGGGCGGTCTCGAACGTGTCCACCAGGAAGTCGTCGATGGCGATAGTTCGGCGGCCGCCAGGTCCTTCTACGACCGCGTGAGCCCGCAGCGCGAGCATGGTCGCCGGATGGTCGTTGGCCGGATCGGCGTGGGCCACGTTGCCACCCACGGTGGCGAAGTTGCGCACCAGCGGATCGGCCACCACCAGGCTGGTCTCGAGGAGCGCGGGGTAGCGAGCGCGGATCAGTGGCGACGCTTCCAGGACGGCTTCTCGCACCATCGATCCGATGGCCAAATGGCCAGCGCGCTCCTCCAGGTGCGCCAGGCCAGGCACCCTGGCGATGTCGACCAGGTACTCCGGACTGGCCAGCCGGAATTTCATGAGGGGGATCAAGCTTTGGCCGCCGGCCAGAACCTTCGCCTGGCCGGCATGGCCCTGCAAAAAGGAGATCGCCTCGGCAAGTGACTGCGGAGCGGCGTACTCGAAAGCGCTAGGGATCACGGTTGCACCCCTGTGATCAAATTGGAATCGCTAGGTGTGGCGAGTATGCAGCCCCGAACAGCTACCGGACAATGCACGATCGGGCCAACCTTTGGCCCCTTTAGGTCAGTCGTGGAGGAGGTTTGTCGGCCGGCTTCCTTTTGTCAGGCCGAGGAATCCGCTCGTGGGGGCTAGGGCTGCCTCACTGCGTTCGGCATGACAAGACGATCACACCAATCCGCGGCGCACGGCCTCGGCCGCGGCCTGGCTTCTCGTGCGCACTTGCAGCTTCGCGAAAATGTCGCGCAGCTTGCGCTTGACCGAGGTGTCGCTCCAATGGCAGGCTGCGGCTATGGCCGAGTTGCCCGCGCCACTGGCAAGAAGGGCCAGCACGCGGCATTCCTCCGGGCTAAGGCCGGTTTCGGCCAGCACCTGGGTCCGCCGCAATTCAGCGAACTGCTGCAGCACTCGATCCAGCAACGACGGGCTCAGCAGACGTTCGCCATCGTGCACCCGGCGGATTGCGCCCACCAACATCTCATCGGACGCGCTCTTGAGCAGGAAGGCATGGGCATTGGCCTTGAGCGCACGCAGCAGGTAGCCGTCATCGTCGTAGCTGGTGAGCACGATGACCTTGGTGTTGGGATGCCGCCGCCGAAGGCGCTCGGCCACCTGGATACCGTCAGCTCCGCCCAGCCGGATATCCATTACGACCACGTCGGGATCGTCGCGGTCGGCGGCTTCGAGTGCGGCGGGCCCGCTGTCGGCGTCGGCAACCAGATTGATGTCGTCGTAGTTGGAGAGCAGGCTGCGCAGGCCCTGCCGGACGACCGGATGGTCATCGACCACCATGACCCTGATGCTCACGCGCTGGCCGCCAGGTTGGCCGGAACGTGGAGGGTGACGGTAGTGCCTTGCCCCGGTGCGCTGACGATTGTCAGCTGGCCACCCAAGCGCGCCGCACGCTCTTCCATGCCCAGCAACCCGAGGTGCTCGCCGTGCCTGGCTTTTGGCGCGTCGAAGCCGCGGCCATCATCGCCTACCGCGAACTCGACCCCCCACGAACCGAACGCCAGATCGATGAGCACCCGTCGGGCCCGCGCATGGTGCGCCACGTTGTTGAGAGCTTCCTGCATCACCCGATAGATGCCGATCTCGACGTGCGGCGGCAGCCGCTGGCTGGGCCCCGAGATGTTGACCTTGCACTCCACCCCACTGTAAATGTGGAACCGCTCCGCGTAACGGCCGACGCTGTCGGCCAAACCCAACGCATCCAGCGTGGGCGGCCGCAGGTCAAAGATGAGGCGCTTCAGCTCGCCGTCGACCTGGCCCAACACCGAGCGCACCCGGCCCAGCGCCCGCTCAACTGCGTCTGGCTGGCCCGCCTGAAGCCGTTCTCGAGCCGCCTTGACTTCGAACATAGCGCCGATGATGAGCTGGTTGACCCCATCATGCATATCGTGCGCGATGCGCTCTCGCTCCTGCTCCTGGATGCTGACGGTCTCGACCAGCAGCCGCTGCAGCTGCTTCGCCTTTTGGGCTAGCGCTTCCTTGGCTTCGGCCAGCTCGCTGGTCCGGGCGGCGACCTGTGCTTCCAGATCGGTCTTGGCGGCCTTCAGCTCCTCGTACAGTCGTGCATTTTGAATGGCCATGGCGACGTGCGAGGCGTAGGCTGACAGCAGCTCTTCGTCCTCAGGGTGGTAGCGGCCGGGCCGGTTGGCGACGCCAATCATGCCCGCCACGCGCTCGGCCAAACGCAGCGGGACGCCGAGGAAGGTTCGCACTGGAGGATGCCCGCGGGGCTGGCCCACTCTGGTGGGGTCAGTGGCAGCGTCATCGGAACGAACAGGCCGGTTTTCGAGCACGGCGCGAGCAAATATGCTGGGACGCAGGGGTATCAGATGAAAGCGCTGGTAAAAGTCGGGCGCAGCGTCAAAGCCTTGAATAGCGGCGACATCCATGGCCGCGTTGTCCGGCGTATTCAGGCCGATGAAGCCAAATTGGGACTCCGTGAGGGCCAGGCAGTGTCGCAGAGCGGTGTCCAGCACGCCCTGCAAATCCCGCAGGCTGGCGACCTCGGCGGCGAGCCTGTACAGCGCCTGGAGCCGCTCGCGCTGGCGATGCGCCGCCGGCGGCTCGAAGACGGCTTGTCGATGTTGAGTGGCGATGCTCTTATTCATGCTGCGCCTCCGACCTCGGTGGTCGCTATGGTGCCAGGTCTTGGCTCAACAGGCAACTCGGCACAGGCCCGGATTTGGCCCGCAACTCCCTTGCAATCACCCCCTCCGAGTGCTAGCATTTGAGCGGTTAGCACTCAAGGGTGTTGACTGCTAAAGTATGCTCACTGACCGACGCCGCCACATCCTGAGGCTCATCGTCGAGGACTACATCGACGGCGCCTTGCCGGTGTCCTCGGACGCGATCGCGCGCAAAATGGCAGTGCCCGTCAGCTCGGCCACGGTGCGCAACGAGATGGCCGCCCTGGAGGATGAGGGCTACATCGTCCAGCCCCACACCTCAGCGGGGCGGGTGCCATCGGACAAGGGCTACCGCTACTTCGTCGAGTTCCTGATGCCGTAGCAGCTGCTGTCCGTTGACGAGCAGCGGATGATCAACCACCAGTTCTACCAGGTGCAGCTCGATACCGATCAATGGGTGCGCCTGGCGGCGGCAGTGCTGGCCCGGGCGGCCATGAACGCGGCCGTGATCACCGCGCCCAAGCTGAGCGACATCAAGCTCAAGCACGTCCAGCTGGTGCAGGTGCAGCAGCAGCTCACGCTGCTGGTCATGGTGTTCGATCGGGGGCTGCTGCGGCAGCGCTTCATCAGCCACGATGACCAGGAGCTGACGCAGGACGAGCTGAACCGCATCGCCAACAAGGTCAACGCCGAGCTGGGCGGCCGGAATCTGCGCGGCATCAAGCGCAAGTTGGACCAGTTCCAGAGGTTCGAGCGCGAGGCGGTGGAGCAGCTGCTGAGCGAGATGCGCGAGGTGGAGACGCCCACGCCGGAACAGATCGTGCGCGACGGTCTGCTGAATATCATGGCCCAGCCGGAATTCGCCCAGACCGAGCGGGTGCGGCAGTTCATGAACATGTTCGAGTCGAGCCGGCTGCTGGAGGGCGTCCTGACTGAGGCGCTGACCAGCGACGGCGTACGCGTCATCATTGGCTCGGAAAACAAGAGCGACGACATGCGGCAATGCAGCATGGTGCTGAGCCGCTACGGCCGTGACGGAGAGGCAGAAGGGGTGCTGGGGATCGTGGGGCCGACCCGGATGTCTTACTCGCGGGTTATCTCCACCGTGCGATACACGGCCAACATTCTGGAGGACCTCGTGCACCAGGTGTACGGGTCCGACTCGTAAGAAGCAGGCACAGGCAACATGAGCGAGACACAGAGACATCACGCCCGAAACCGGGCGGCGGCGGCCAGCCATGAGGCACCGTCCCCGAAGCAGGAGCCGGCCGAAGGGCCCGCGGCGACGTTCGAGCGGACGCAGTTGGATGATGGGACGGGGAGTCCGGTTGAGGCCGCGGAGCAGAGCCCTCACCCTAGCCCTCTCCCCGAGGGAGAGGGAACTCCTGAGGATCTGGAGGCGCAGCTGGAGGCGGAGCGGGCCAAGGCCGACGACTACTTGGAACAGTGGCGGCGGGCCGCGGCCGACTTTACCAACTTCAAGCGGCGTACCGAGCAAGAGCGCGCCGAGATGGGCAAGCTGTTCAACGAGAGCCTGGTCAAGTCGCTGCTGCCGGTGCTGGACAACTTCGAGCGAGCGCTGGCCACCGTGCCGGAGGAGCTCAAGGGCCAGAGCTGGGTGGAAGGCGTCAGCCTGACTGAGAAGCAGCTGCGCGACACCCTCGAAAAGGAAGGCCTGAAGGCCATTGAGGCCGTCGGCCAGAAGTTCGACCCCAACCTGCACGAGGCCGTCGGCCATGACATCTCAGACGAGCATGAAGAAGACAGTGTGATCGAGGAGTTCCAGAAGGGCTACAAGCTCCACGATCGAGTTATCCGCCCTTCCATGGTGAAGGTTTCCAGGAGGAGTTAGGCAATGCCAAAGGTCATCGGAATCGATTTAGGAACCACCAACTCGTGCGTGGCGGTCATGGAAGCCGGCGAGCCGGTGGTGATCCCCAATTCGGAGGGTGCCCGCACCACCCCCTCTGTGGTGGCATTCT
>Ga0099828_10003567_pt1 | contig 10866 bp, 8 predicted proteins | sample CZO8metaG_2_FD_79338 | JGI IMG/M metagenome (GOLD analysis project Ga0099828, IMG submission 79338) | Vadose zone soil microbial communities from the Eel River Critical Zone Observatory, Northern California, USA - CZOApr15con2H1.8 metaG | ecosystem: Environmental > Terrestrial > Soil > Vadose...
GTTTCCGGCCCATCATGATGACCACCATGGCGGCCCTGCTCGGCGGATTGCCCTTAGCCCTCGGTACCGGCACCGGTTCTGAGCTGCGACGCCCACTCGGCATCACGATTGTCGAAGGATTAATTGTTAGTCAGATGCTGACCTTGTTTACCACGCCAGTGGTCTACGTCTACCTTGATCGGCTCCGTTTGTGGGCCAGCCGCCGTCGCCGAGCGGACAAGAAAGAAGGTGTTGTCTCCGCTTCGCCAGACCCCAGTCCGGCCAGGTAAAGGTCCGGCCTAGCTATAGCTTTACTCGAAGGTTACGGTAACCGTATTTATCCGTGGACCGGGCATCAAGGAGTTTTGGCGCACAACTCTGCCACGTAGTTCCCGGGTCTAGCCTTCTTTCTGGAGCAGGTCCTTCCGACAGAGACGACGCGCGAACGGGAGAAAATGTTTCGACGAAGTGGCGCGCGTATGCTCCTAATTTTCTTGCGTTCTCTTGCTGCCTGGGGGAGAGCGCCGGGCGGCAAGGCGCGCAAGCCAGTTCTCCTGCACGCCTGACTTGCGGGAAGCAGGGATGCCCTCCCCCAAGGTTCAACCCTGCTTTTCCCAGCAAATCATAGTTGAACAGACGCAAGCATACGCGTCTCAGGTCTGGGTAAGTCAATTGCACAAAAGTTGTAATTTCTTGCTACAACTTTAGTTGTAGGAGCAAGGTTCGGCCTGAACGACGTGAATTCGCATTGCTTGCCGCAAACTGTGCACATATAATCTGCGCACCAGCCATGCCGGTGGTCCCTTCAGTCCCCGATTCGCTCCGTCCCAGGCTGGCCCTGCGGCAGACTCGTGGCGAACTGATCGAGATCGAGCGGATTCTTTCGACCGCACGGGCGGTGCTCGCACTCAGCTCCCTTCTGGCGGTCTATTTCGATTCCGAACCGTTTCGACATCCCAGTCTGGTCTACCTTTTACTTCTGCTGTACTGTGGCCACTCGGTTGCGCTGTTCGGCGTCCTGCGGTTTCGAAGCGAAGTTTCGGCACGATTCTCCTGGCTTATACAGGCAACCGACGTTCTCTGGCCCACGGTTATCAGTCTCTTCACCAACGGACCGAACAGCCCGTTCTTTCTTTACTTCATCTTTGCCTTGCTGGCCGCGGCGTTTCGCTGGGGCATGCGGGAAGCGCTTCTCACTGCGGTGGCGGCAATTGCGACCATCGCGGCTGAGGCGATCGTATTGACCTATGGTTCGCCCGCCCACTTGATCGGAGCGCAATTTGACGTCAACGATTTCATTACGCGAACCATGTATTTGGTCATTTTCGCATTCCTGATCGGTCACCTGGCGGAGTCGGAGAAACGCCGCCGTGCAGAAGCTTTGAGCATCTCCCAGGTTTCTGCCAAGGCTCGCGTGGATGCCGGTTTGAAGGGCACTCTGCAGGCCACTATCCAGGAGCTGCTGAAACTATTCGGCGGCCGGGAATTGCTGCTGGTTGCTACCGAATCTGGCACGCATCGCGCGAATCTGTGGCGAGTTGAGATGCCCAGGGACACGGGTGACGCAGTCTTTACCTGGCGACAGGTGGACGATTTCGAGGAGCCAGCATACCTCTTCGCCATGCCGCGGGAGTGCGCGGGAGGGGCTTGGCGCGCTGGCCATGAGGTGAGTACTCTCCTGGTGGACAATGATGGAACTCGAGTTCGAGGCCCAAAATGCCATCTGGCCGCCGGATTCCTCGCCCAGCACCCCTTTGAACGACTGCTGGTGAGCACGTTCTCTGCGGCTCCTGATGTCTCGGCCCGAGTGTTTTTGTTTGAGCCGAGCTTGGGTGGTCAGGCGGAAACCCAGTTGCGCTTCCTGCAGAACCTCACGAACCGGGTGGGGCCCGCGGTTTACAACGTCTATCTCTTACGCCGCCTTCGTTCCCGCGCCGCGGCAGTAGAACGGGCCCGCGTGGCGCGGGACCTGCACGATGGCGCGGTGCAGTCATTGCACGCGATCGGGTTCCGTCTTTATGCTTTGCGCACCGGCACAACGATGAATGCCCGCGAACGCGATCGGGAGCTCATCGATATACAGCAACTCGTGCAAACCGCGGCTTCAGAAATCCGAACCTTGATCCAGCAACTCAAACCACTCGACGTTGATCCCAGGCGCCTGGTCGATTTTCTAACGGGGATGATCGAGCGATACCGGTATGATACCGGCATTGCCGCGAAGTTCGTCTGTGATGTCGGCGATGTGACAATGCCGCCGCATACCTGCCGTGAGGTCGCGGGCATCGTTCAGGAGGCGCTGGCCAACGTGCTCAAACACAGCGGCGCGCGAAATGTGCTGGTACGTCTTGATTCGCAGCGAGGCGCTTGGATTCTGACTATCCAAGATGACGGTCGTGGTTTTGAATTCAGCGGGCGCCTTTCGCACTCCGAATTGGAACAAGTTCGCCGCGGGCCTCTGGTGATCAAAGAGCGCGTGCGCGCCATTGATGGTGAACTCTCGATTGAGTCAAGACCGGGTCAGGGTGCACGGTTGGAGGTCAAATTCCCCAAATCGTCGCAGTCGAGCGTTGCCTAAGATGGAGACGCATTCAATCCGGATTCTGATTGCCGACGATCATGCGATTTTCCGTGGCGGCTTGCGCCGCCTCCTTGCTGGCGAGAAGGACTTCGTGGTGGTGGCGGAAGCATCGGATGGGAAGGAAGCTGTTTCCTTGGCTCGAACGCTTAAGCCCGACGTTCTTCTACTCGATCTAGCCATGCCACGAGTTCCGGGAATGGAGGTGTTGCGGGAGTTGGCCCGCGACCAATCCCCGGTGTACACCATCCTGCTTACCGCTGCGATTCAGCCTTTCGAGGTGACGTCTGCGTTACAGCTGGGTGCACGAGGGATTGTGCTAAAGGCGTCGCCCCCTGAGTTACTTTTGAAGAGCATTCGCTCCGTCTGTGAAGGGGAATATTGGGTGGGTGGGGAAGTCCTCACTGCTGTGGCTCGGTTTGGGCAACAGCCAAGCAGCAATTCGGGGTTGACCTCGCGGGAACTGGAGATCATTGCTGCCATCAGAGCCGGCCATAGCAATAAGGAAATAGCCCTCAAGTTGTCGATCAGTGAGGAGACCGTAAAGCGTCATCTGAGCAATATTTTTGGAAAGCTGGGTGTTTCCAGCCGGCTCGAACTGGCGATCCTGGCCAGCGCGCATAACCTCGGATCGTAATTCGGTCAAATCGCCGAGATTCGAGCGCCTGAGCCGAGTAAACAAAATGAGGATAGAGAGCTGACTTATTTTGGAGATTCCATTCCAGCCGGGCTGCGAAACGCGGGCACAGAAGTAGCGCCTTATGAGATCCTGGCAGCCCCAGGGACCGCCGCACGCAACCCGCTATGACAGTCCCCGGACGACGTTGTATACTGCGCAACTGGCGGTGGAAGGATTTCTACCCCCAAACAGGGCTCGTGTGAAAGTTGGGGCTGCTCGATTGACCGCCTTCTTTATCTCTCACCCGACACGGGCCTGGGCAATTCATGACGGAACGCGGACGAGCTCACCCCGAAGACGACAAGGCTACCTCTGCGGGCGTCGGGCCGGCCCTACGGACACCGACGAAGGGTGATAGCTCCTCCTCCGACACAACGAACGCTTCGGAAACTCCTACACTGATCGACGGGGCACCTTCAAGTTCTGAATCTCCAATGACGGCCGCGGGATTGTTCGGCCCGGATGCTCCCACGATGGCTGAAAGCGCGTTCGTGGCGACGGCGAGAACATCCCAGAGTGCCCGGCCTAGCCAATTCATCCTCGGACCGGGCATGCTCGCCCAGCACTACGAAATCCAGCAAATTCTCGGCGAGGGTGGGATGGGAGCGGTCTACAAGGCAAAGGATCGTGAACTCGACCGCCTGGTCGCCCTGAAAGTCATACGCCCGGAACTGGCGGGAAACCCTGATATTTTGCAGCGTTTCAAACAGGAAATCCTGCTCTCCAGCAAGGTGACCGACCGCAACGTCATCCGCATTTACGACTTGGGGGATGCCGACGGGATCAAGTTCATCACGATGGAGTACGTCGAAGGTGAGGATCTGCGCACCATACTGCGTAGCCGCGGCAAGCTGCCAGTGAAAGAAGCGGTCAACATCATTGCGCAGACTTTGAGCGGACTGGCGGCAGCGCATCGCGAGGGAATCATTCACCGCGACTTGAAGCCCGGCAACATCATGCGCGATGCGCAGGGACGGGTTGTAGTGATGGACTTTGGCCTTGCCCGTTCGCTGGATAGCGACGGGATGACCCGAACCGGGCTGATGGTCGGGACCATGGAGTACATGTCGCCGGAGCAGGCTCAAGCCAAAGAACTCGATCCGCGGTCGGACATATTCACCGTGGGACTGATTTTGTACGAGTTGCTGGCGGGCAAAATGCCCTGGGAGGCCGAAAGCGCGCTCGCGAGCTTGTTGAAGCGTACGCAAGAACGGGCGATTCCGCTCTCGGCGATCGACCGCGAAGTTCCCGGAGTGTTGAGCAACATCGTCAGCAAGTGCCTGGAGCGCGATCCCAAGCTCCGCTATCAGACTGCGAGCGAGGCCTTGACCGATCTCGAAACCTGGCAAGGCAAAAGTGCTGCCGGTTCGCTGGACTTTCCCAGTATCGGACCATGGGGCCGGGATGTTCCCTGGCCCTTGATTGGAGTGATTTTGGCTGTGCTGATCCTAGGCAGTGTAGGGTTCGTGCTGCGCGGCAAGCTGTTCGGGCCAACGGCCAAGCAGGTTGTTTCCGGACCAGTGGAGTCAGTGGCGATTTTGCCCTTTCGCAACGCGTCAGGCGACCAGAGCCTAGACTGGCTGGGTGGAAGCGTGGCCGAAATGCTAAGCACCGACATAGGGCAGTCGGCGAGCCTGCGAACCGTATCTTCCGATCGCGTACACCAGATACTCCGTGACTTACGCATCGTCCCAGACGCAAACCTCGATAACGCCGCGCTCGGCCGACTGGGAGAATTCAGCAACGCTGACCAGATCGTGTGGGGACAATACGCCAAGTTTGGAGACACGATACGAATTGACGCAACGCTGAGGGACTTGAAACAACAGCGGAGCATTGCCCTTAAGGTAGAGGCGCGGAACGAGAAGGAACTGCTGGGAACAATCGATCAATTGGCTCAGGCGATTCGGGGAAACCTTGCCCTCTCTGCCTCGGTCGTGGAAGAACTCAAGGCGCAAGCCTTTAAACCCTCCACGAAGTCAGTGCAGGCGCTTCGGTACTACGACGAGGGTCTTCAGCTTGCACGCGAAGGAAAAAACCTCGATGCCGTGAAACAATTTGAAACCTCGACCAAGGAAGACCCTGAATTTGCCCTGGCCTATGCCAAGCTGGGCGAAACCTACTCCCAGCTCGGATATGGCGATAAGGCGGAAGAATTTTCCAGGAAGGCAGTTGACCTAAGTCAACAACTTCCCGCCCAGGAACGATATCGGATTCTTGCCAACGAAGCTCTGGTTTCAAACGACAATAAGAAAGCCATTGAATACTACGAAAACCTTGCCAAGGTTTCACCCAACGATTCCGGGATTCAACTCACTCTGGCTCAGCTCTACGAAAAGACAGGTGCGTACGATACCTCACGCGACTACCTGGCCAAGGTCTTGGCACGCGAGCCGAAGCACGCCGAAGCCCTTGTGGACCTGGCCCACGTGGAAGGTGAACGCCGAAATCCTCAGGGTGCGCTCGATTATCTGAACCGCGCCCTGACCCTCGCCGTCGAACTCAATAACGACGAATTACGGTCCCGCGTCTTGTATGAAACCGGCCTGGCCTATCGACTGCTGAACAAACCCGACGAAGCTTTCCGCAATTATCAGGAATCGCTGGCGATTCGACGGCGTCTTGGTCAGAAAGCTGGAATTGCCCAGACTCTCGCGGAGATCGGCGAGGTTGAAAACACGCAAGGGAAACCAGACGCTGCCGTAGCTAGCTACAAAGAGGCCCTGCAATTGCAGCGTGAGATTGGAGACAAAACATATCTTTCCCATACCCTGCTCAATCTCGGCGCTCTTTACAGTGACCGGGGTAAGTACGATGAGGCCCTGAAGGATTTCAAGGAATCGCTGGAAATGCATCGTGAGCTGCGCAACGAGAATTACGAAGCCCTCTGCCTGAACAACATCGGAAACGTTTATCTCGCCACCGGGCGTTACGATGACGCGTTGACCTATTTTCAGCGGGCTCTTCAGTTACTGGAGAAACTGAAGCTTAACAGTGAGCTTCCGACGGTTCTCTACAACCTCGGTGACACCTCCACAAGAGTGGGGCAGTACGATCAGGCGTTGGCATACTATCTTCGAGGCCTTGAGGTGGCCCGCAACAGCGGGGATAAGCAATTTGCTGCAATCGGGTCATATAGCATGGGAACAGTCTTCTTATATCAAGGCCGGTACGGTGCCGCAGCGAGTGCTCAGGAAGAAGCACTGAAAAGCTATCGCGAACTGCAAGACCGCACCTACTTAATGGCTCAAGCCCTCAGCAGTTATGGCAACACATTAATTCTTCTCGGGCGAAACGAAGAGGCTCGCAAGATTCTGGATGAGGCGCTGAGTCTAGCCCGCGAAATCAAGAATGACACTTACATTGCGCAGGCATTGAACTTGCAGGGCGAGCGTCTTTTCTATGCTGGTGACTTCAAAGCATCCAAGCCTCTCTTGGATCAAGCTATGCGGGCGGCAACACGCAGCAAAGATCGTGAGGAGATGCTCGCCGTCAAAGTCAGCCTTGCCGAATTGGCCATCAAGGAAGGACAGGCCCGCCAGGCAATTGCCGAACTGAAGCGGCTCGCTCCCGAAGCGGACACGCTTGGGCTGAGGTATCTATCAGCGCAGTGCACGATTGATTTGGCAGAGGCCCTTGTGAGCACAAAGGATTATCGGGCGGCGAAAGAAGCAGCTAGCACTGCGCTCAAGAACAGCGAAAAATTCGGGTTCAAGTTTCTGCCTGCCAAGGGTCACTACTGGTTGGGAGAGGTTCTTCGGCTTACTGGTCAAAGTGGCGAAGCCGCGCCGCAATATATGCAGTCACGCCAGATTCTGGAAGAGATCAGCAAAGAAGCACATACGGACTCATTCCTCAAACGCAGCGACCTGAGCCCCATCTTTTCAGCATCCGTGCGCTGATCCGGAGAAAAAGGGAGCCGAATCTTTCGGCCCGGCTCCCATCCTCATCGTCGCTTATTACGAATCCTCAGAATTGAACCAAGATGTTGAAGGAGAACGGCGCGGCGCCGTTGCCCCAGATAGTGAACTGGTAAACGGCAGATGTTCCCTTCGGCAACGGGTCGAACGCCGAGGAGTCCACCCCGAACGAATACATGCCCGAGCTGTTTGCGTTAAAGAAATTCTCGAAGCTAGAGTTATTGGTGGACACCACCGTCTGAGGTACGAATTCGTTGGTGATCGTTCCATTCGTAGTGTGTTGGATTCGGAGGATCGAAAGCCGTTCGGTTGCCTGAGTAATGGCAGCACCGCTCACCGCATCGGTCAAAGTAAACTTCGTCGAGATGTTCTGGCCGAAGTTGAATTGCGGGTTGCACGTCAGGCTGGCAATGCCACAGCTCGAAACCGGCGAGTTCAGCGTGATCACACCATTGAACGCCAAGTCAGAGTTGAAGACGACATGCTTCGAATTGGTTCCCCTGGCAGCGTAATCAAGTCCTGGGCCAGGAGCGGTGTAGAAATCCTGGGTGACACATTGGTTGTAGGGATTTGCAGCTATGGTCTGTGGAGGGACGCTCTCCTCCCCTGGCACTTCCACATGTGCTGCTCCCGGAAGGTCGACGAGGTCATCGGAGAAGAAGCCTATCTTGAACGTAAAACTTGAGCAGACATTTGTATCCGGCACGGGCGTGGCGCAGCTTGGGGCAGTGCACGTCTGCTCGACATACTGGGTACAGAAACCATGTTGTGAACCGTAGTGCATGCATACCGGATTCGGCACTGTGAATGTTCCTGTCGCAGAGCTGGGGCAGGAGAAAGGTAGAGTGAACGCAACTTCAGGCTGACTGCCATTGGTCGGTCTGCTCTTGAGAGCGGTGACCTTCATACAGAATGGTTGGATTAAATTGTCGCAACTGAGGAAAATCGTGTGATGGCCAAAATTGTAGAGCTTGCCATTGGCCGCGCCGGAAGCAGTAAAGCACTGGACCTGGCTGGTAAAGTTGGTGGCAGAAACCCCCAGGCCCAGAGCATTGCCCGAGTCCAGGCCGGCTACGGTCTTCTTAAGCCCTCCCAAGTCCGCGATGGGGGCAGGCGGTGGGCCGGAAGGCAATGTGCACGAGCTAATCGGGTTCGTTGACGAAGCCGGATTAATGCGCCAGACCTTGCCGCCCTGTCCGGACTCTTTCGATGCTGTAACCACATACAGTCTGTTACCCGAATCCACTTCTAAGAACTTGGGCTTGTCAGTGTTGCTAAAGCTCAGATGGTCGGAGAAAGCGGCGCCCGTCGTGGCATTGTAGCGATTTACGTTTGTACCACTCGCCACCAGAATGTCCCCGCACGCATTGACAGCAATGCCGAAGGGTGAGGAAAGGCTAGAAATGAAAGCACTGGCGGTACCGGAAAAGGGTGGAGTCTTCCTGAAAACCTTGCCGTTAGCTTGGTCCACCATCAACATATTGCCAAGGATGTCGAACTCGATCCCCTCGCCAGCCGTAGTAAAGGGCTGGATCACCCTCGCCGGTTTGGGCAGGGTACAGGTGAGAGCCGCGCTACAACCCGACGGCAACGAAGCGATGCCTTGCATCTTCCAAACCCCCGTGGCACTCGGACCGTGGGTATTGAAAACCATGTCCAGGCTTCCAGTGCTCGTAGAGTTGGGCTCGCTGACGAAGCTAGGCCCCTCGGGCGCCGATGGGCATGAAATCGACGGCGCTGGCAATATCCCTGACGAAGGATCGGTGCAGCCGGTCGCCCCGTTTGCGTCATAGATCTTCTCGGCGAGATTGCAGCTACTTGGCGGGTTCCCGGGATCCAATCGCCATATCCGATTGAAAGTAGTGTCGGCGATGTACAGCAATCCGTCGGGCCCGACGACAACGTCTTCCGGAACGAACGTCGAATCGCCAGTGCAGAGAACCGATACGGCCGGGCTTCCATTCACTCCATCCGCATTCGCAATTGTTAAAATCTGGTTGCCGGCACCGGTCGAGACGTAGGCCGTAGTTTGTGCCGCGAGATGAGTCGAAATCACGAAAAGGGCAGACATCAGCAAAATCCAACATCGCGTGAGCATAGATGGAGCTCCTTGGGAAATTTGTTGGATGGGAATGCCTTCTGCCCATCAAGCTGGACGTGATTCCCGCCAGCGAACAGATGGGCAGCGTATGTTGCCATAGAAAGTGTGAGATTGGTCGCTTGCCTTTGGAGAAAGAAGCGAGCCTGCGCAAAGGCGACGGCTGCTATGCATGCACAGAGGCATAGCAACACCACAGCGGGCGCGAAGCTGAGGCGCATCTTGACTTCCTTTTTGTCGAGGACCTGCGGGTCCTGAACGCGGAAAGACAGCGACAGACGGCTGATTCGGAGCCTGTGGGGAAGGCCCGTCCAACCCGAAGTTGGAAGGGAGATTCTCTACTTTCACGAGGGGTTTGTCAACTAAACGATAGCTGAATGTCACAGCCGCGTGAGAAGTTCCTCCTGCAGCAGAGTGGAAGGTTCCACTTTGCCAGGCCTGGCGGAACGATAAGAGGGGCTGTGGACGTCAGCGAAGGATCGGGAACCGCTGAAAGTGTTGCACAACGTGTTCCCAAGACCACTTCCAAAGCGCTGTCTTACGTTTCCATCTTCGCCGAAGTGAGAGGGCAAGGCAAAGAGACAAAATCCGTTTTGTATCGAGAAAAAAAGGATGATGATTACCCCTTCCTGCCCAGAGTCACCCCTATGAGACGTTCGCTCTCGGGTCCTTTCCAAGACCCACGAACAAGGAAACCCAGAGTCGAAAAGGACACTGCGGCTTTGATGAGCGGCAGTGTCATGCTCGGCTTGCCTACAAAGCGGCTTGAACACCATGCGCGGCCGTGAGACAATCCTTCCCACGTGGCGGCGGCTGTAGCTCCAGCGCAAAAGAAATTGTTCTTCGGGCTCTCGGTCGCAGGGGTAAGCCCACGTCCATCCTTACTGGGGTGCCCTTATATGTCACTTCCCAAGAAGCCCCTCTCTGACCAGCCGCCTTCCAAGAAGCTTGCCACGCCCCCAACGTCCACGAATAGCCCTGTGCGAAATTCCCCAGCAGGGCCCTTGGGAACGTTCCCAAAACGGACAAAGGCCGGGCCCGGCCAGAGTCGGCTTGACCTGGCAAAAGGTTTCGTGGAGGAGTACATGCGCTCGCACGCTAGCTCCGACACTACCGCCCGCCCGTCGCTATTTGGGAAGTTAGGCAAATTTCTTGAAAAACTGATCAAGCGTCCGTAGGAAATCGCGGTGTTCAAGGACAAGCCGGGCGGCCTAGTTGTGGACTACTTAAGGGAGAATCGCTTGGCCGGCGGGCCGTCGTCCAGTGGTCGCCCAGAAGAAGTATCAAAACCGTTGCCTTTCGGCACAGTTCCTTGGGCAAGCGAGCCTGCGAGTATCGAAGCGGCCAGACCGCCCGACTCTGCATCTCCCAAGACAGAAAAACGCCAAAGATGGGGTCTTCATTCTTCTGTTTGCGGGAATCGCACTTGGCTTGCCGGGTATATTTGCAAGATTAGGGTCAGGACAGTCCAGCAGATTCAGTAGGTTGGATGGTAGGCACGTGGGGACTCGAACCCCAGACCTCTACCGTGTCAAATCAGAGGTAAAACCTCTACAACCCTTTAGCTGCCTTGCTTTTCCGTTTTTGCATACCCGAAAAACAGCCCTAAAAC
>Ga0099828_10003568_pt1 | contig 10865 bp, 15 predicted proteins | sample CZO8metaG_2_FD_79338 | JGI IMG/M metagenome (GOLD analysis project Ga0099828, IMG submission 79338) | Vadose zone soil microbial communities from the Eel River Critical Zone Observatory, Northern California, USA - CZOApr15con2H1.8 metaG | ecosystem: Environmental > Terrestrial > Soil > Vadose...
ACGCGATCTCGATCGCCCGCGCCTCGCTCTCGACATCGACGATCCAGTAGCCGACCAGAGACTCTTTCGCCTCGGCAAATGGCCCGTCAGTCGCGACAGGGATGCCGTTCTGGAACCGCACCGTCTTGGCCTGGCTTCCGTCCGCCAGACCTTCGGCGCTGATGAGCTCGCCCGACTTCTTCAGATCATCGTCGAGCTGTTGCATGAAATGGATCATCTCGACCATCCACTCCCTCCCCATGGCTTCGAGTGCACCCTCGGCGGACCCGAAGGTCATGATCATGTACTTCAACTCAGCACTCCTTGGTTTTGGCACCCTGAAGGGCGCCCTCACCCCATGGTCGGAGCACGTACCTCGTTCTCGACATCGGTGATCAAACCTTACCGAGCGGAGTGGCGCCGGCGGCGACGCTCGCCGCCGGCATTGAGGATCGAACGGAGCTCAGTCTTGTTCTGACCTGACCTGGCCTCGGATTTCCCCAAGTCCGAAGGTCATCGTGTGCACGTTGACGTACGCGTCGCCGCTGCGGATGATCCGGATGGCGCCGGTGAAATCGCCCTTGGAGACGTTCTGGGTCGGAACGCCTATAACGTCGGCGGCCGTCAGCGACCCCTTGACCGTGCCTCCTTTGGCGGGGCAGTGAGGTGTCGTGCTGATCGGACTCGGATTGGCGGCCGAATCGCATAGCCACAGGATGACGGCGGCGCTCACGCCGGTTTGCCCGAAGTGAATGTGGGCCTGGGTGACATCGCTTGCCATCCCAGAGAAGGTGAGCGTGTAGGAGAGCGTTCCGCCGTTGATGGTGCCGGTGAACCTCCCGGTGCCATTGGAGAGCTTGGGAGGCGCCTCCTTGAAGCCCGACAGCTTCGCTCTCAGCGATACATTGCTGCCTTGGTCCGCGCTCGTGCTGACGATGGTCAGACCCAACACGGCGATGACGGCCAGCACACGGACGGCCCAGATGCGTCTCATATGACACCTCCGCTCACTCGCCGGGGTGATGGAGGCGGGCACGTCCCCCCGGCGCCCCGCGCCACGCCTATGCCGACGACTACCGGGGCAGGTTACACCGCACTTGCTCGAATTGCCGGTCGGGGCCACAATCTGGGTAGGTCAAATTGGCGGAGGTGGAGATGGGCGGAGCACTGGAGGCAGCGACCCGGCAATTCTTGGATTCCCTCGACCGCAAGGACGGCGAGGCCGTCATCAGAGCGGGAGCGCAAGACATTCAGACAGTCGACGAGATCTCTCGTCGGTGGTTGCGCGGCATCGACGAGCTCAGCGCTTATATCCATCAGATGATGACGATGGTCGATGACGTTCACACGACGATCAGCGACGTCCGTGAAACCGTGCTGGGAGAGGTCGGACTGCTGACGTGCTGGATGGACCAGGACTACACGTTGGAAGGCAAGCCACAACATGTCTCTGCGCCGACTACGATCGCCTTCCAGCGGGAGAGCGGCGGCTGGAAGATGCTCTTGTTCCATTCGGTGCCACTGCCACCCGAGGAAACGTCGCCGAACTAGTCTTTTGGGCCGGACATGGCGAACGATGATCGTTCAGAGAGCTCTCGGCGCGAGCGGCGGCGATATCCCAGGGTGGCCGCACCCGTGTTCTATCGGCCTGCCGGCCTAAGTTTCCTTCACCACCGTTACAACACGCGAGATATCAGCCTCGGCGGTATGCGCGTCTTTTCAGACGAGACCGTTGCAATCGGCAGCCGGCTGGAACTCGATGTCATGCTGCCGGACGACTCGGTGGTCCGCTGCTGGGCCACGGTCGTGTGGACCGACGAGGTCCCGCCCGATGTAGAAGCAAAGTTCGAGATCGGTTTGAGGTTCACCGATATGGCAGAGCCGGACATCCAGCGGATCGCATCGGTTCTCGGTCCGTCGAATTAGGTCCGTGGCGACAATCGCCGAATTCACAGACCCCCGGCTGGTCGCGATCTACGACACGATGAACCCATACTCCGCCGACGCGCAGCCTGGCTTCTATTCGCAGCTCGCTGCCGAGGTGGGCGCGGCCTCGATCGTCGACCTGGGCTGCGGCACGGGACTGATCACCTGCGAGCTGGCCAGGCAGGGTTACCAACTCATCGGGGTCGACCCGGCGCCGGCAATGCTCGACATCGCAAGGCGCCGGTGCAGCGACCGAGTGCGTTGGATCGACGGCGACGCCAGCCGGCTTGGTACGCCGAACGCCGGCCTAGCCATCATGACCGGCCACGTGGCTCAGTTCTTCATCACGGATGCGAGCTGGCACGCAGCACTCACGAGCCTGGCTGCCGCTCTGCGGCCCGGCGGAAGACTGGCCTTCGAGAGCCGCAACCCCGGAGCACGGGAGTGGGAGGACTGGTCCCGCGACGCCCGCTGGTCCGCGGATGATCCTAATGCGGGGCGGGTCGAGACCTGGACCGAGGTCCATGACGTGCGCGACGGGATCATCACGTGCACAGGCCACTACGCCTTTGCGGCTACCGGCGCAGAGCTGGTGTCACCCACCAAGCTGCGGTTCCGCACCGAACGAGAGCTGACGCAATCGCTCGCCGACGCGGGCTTCGCCGTCGAGCGCGAATATGGCGACTGGGATCGCCGCCCCGTCGGCCCGACAACCCGTGAGCTGATCGTGGTCGCCGCGACAGCCGACGTCGAGCGGCGCCGGACCGCGGCCATGGTCGAGGTCGCCCCAATCGATCCGGCCCATCCACACGCTCGGTATTGCATCAGCGAGTACTTCTCCGAGCTCGACCGCCGGTTCGACACCGGCTTCGATCCTGCGCGGAGCATCCCTGCCAACGAGGAGGAGCTGCGGCTTCCGGCCGGTCTCTTGGTGGTGGCCACCCTCCGGGGAGAGCCAATCGGCTCCGGGGCCCTCAAGTTCCACGACAACGAGCCCGCCGAGATCAAGCGCATGTGGGTTGCTGAATCGGCGCGTGGCCTCGGCTTGGGCCGTCGAATTCTGCGCGAGCTCGAGGAGCACGCCGCCAAGCACGGTGCCCGGCCGTTCGACTCGAAACGAACAAGACTCTGGTCGAAGCGATCAGCCTCTATCGATCCGCGGGCTACCGCGAGGTCGCCCCTTTCAACGATGAGCCTTACGCGCACCACTGGTTCGAAAAGCAGATCCGCGACTGAACGCCAAAGCGAGGTGATGCGGCCCCTCAGTGGGCCGGCGCGGCCTGCGGTCGCTGCACCAACCCGAGCTGCAGCATCAAGCCCATCTGGTCCGCGACGCCCCAGTGCTCGACGATCTTGCCGTTTTCGATTCGGACCACGTCGTACACATCGACCTGCATGTGCTTTCCGGTTGGCGGGTGGCCCATGATCGAGCCGGTGTTCACGCCGCGAGCCACGTTCCTCATCCACACCTTGTCGCCATTGACCGCGACGTCCTCGATGGTGAGCTGGAACTCGGAAAACCACTTCCGCAGCGTGCGGATCGTGTCCTTGGCGCCCTCCGCACCCGGCTTATTGCCGCGCTGATGCTCCAGGCACCCGGGGGCCATGACCTCGTCGACGACGTCAAGGTCGCCGCCACTGAACCCCTCGTCGATAAGCCGGCGAACGATGGCGATGTTTTCTTCCGCTGACATTTCCTCAGCCTCCTAACTAATTAGAGTGACACTCTATTGGAGTAGAGTTATACTCTAACGAGTGAGAACCGTCAAGACATCACTTCGCGCGGAACGCGCGGAAGTGACACGACGCCGGATCGCCGAGGCGGCCCGCCGTCTTTTTACGGCCCGGGGTTATGGCGCCACCACGTTGAAGGCGATCGCTCACGAGGCCGGCGTGGCGGTGCAGACCGTGTACGCCGTGTATCGATCGAAGCCCGGCATCCTCCGCGCGCTGCGCGAGAGCCTGGTCCGCCAGCCTGAGGCGAATGCGCTATACGAGGCGTCGCTCAAGGAAGCGAACCCGGGCCGAAAGATCGATCTGTTCGCTCGCTCCATCCGGAATCGGTGGGAGCACGGCCACGATATCGTGGCCGTTCACGAGCAGGCCGGCCGCACCGATCGCACCGTGTACAAAGAGGTGGAGAAGGTTCTCGCGGTCCGCCGCAACGGGATCGCGCGACTGGCCCAGTCGTTCGGAAGCCAGGTCGATGGCGCCCGCACGACGGCGATCCTCGACGCGCTGACCGTGCCCGACGTGTACACGGAGCTGGTCGAAATCAACGGTTGGACGCCCGACGACTACGAGGCGTGGTTGGCCCGAACGCTGCGCCAGCAGCTGCTCCCGTGAAAGCTGGTCTCCGACATGTAGGGCTCGCGAGCAAGTAGCTCGATGCAAGGACGTTACGAACGGTAGATCCAGTAGCCTGCTGCATGGCACAGCGGCGTCGGACATTGATCGCCGCTCCAAAGGGAATGAGAGCCAGCATCTTCGGACGTCCCAGAGCCCCCTCGGCGCCGGCGGCGCCTCGCACCGGCACGAGCCGGCCCGACCGGAAGGCGTTCCCCGACGGCGTCACGTGCGGGGCGGGCTGCGGCAAGAGAAAAGGATTCCGCTGCGGTTACAAGGACATGATGGGCCGGCGTTGCGGATATTGGTGCGAGGAGCACAGCGTATTTCTCAATGGCCGAATGTGGTGCGAGCGCCACGCCAACAGCGTCAAGTGGGTCCGTGCGAGGGACGGATCGATCTACGAGATCGGCTCGACAGCGGCCATCGACGACAGATCCCCCAACCTGGTTGGGATCCTGGTCGATGAGCTCAACCAAGAGATGGTCGCGCATCTCACCTCATGCTTCAAGGATCACAAAGGCGTTTACATCGTCACCGACGCCAACGTGCGAACCGCAACCATTCCGAAGGGCAGGGTCGATCACACGCCAGATGGACCGCGGGTGCTTCACGAGGCGGGCCAGGTCGCGTGGGCGCGAGGTTGGGGGGTTTACAGCCACGTCGGCTACCTCGCGCGCGTGGTTCTGAGGGTGACGGCCACAGAGCCGCCCGTCGTGCACGTCTACGCGAACGGGCTATTAGTCCTATCGAGGGTGCCGGACTGGATCACCAATCGAGGAAGGGGTAGCAGCACGGTGCGTGATCATGCCGCGTTCAGGCGCGCGGTAATGGATGCAGTCACCCAGGTCATCATCGGTGTGGATGACGAAGAGTAGCGGGCGAACGCTTGGGGTCGTCTGCGCCGGAATGGGCGCTAGTCGCGCAATGATGATGGGCCGTGGGGCTTAGCTTCCTGTGAGCCAAATCAGGAAACGTCTGGAAACCGCCCTTGCGCTTTTGAATCTCGAGGACGAGCTCGATCGACTCATCAACCCCCGCCACACCGACCACGACCGTCACGTGTACTTGCCCAAGAAAGTGGCGGAGCAGATCTCGAAGGCGCGGCAGGAGATCCAGGCCGCTCTTGATGAGTTGGCCTAGTCACGAACTCCCTGGATGCCGTTGACATAGGGGTACTCGCTGCGCAGCAGGTCAGGCACTCGCGGGATGAAGCCGTCCAAGAATCTGAACAACATCTCAAACTCGACCGGCTCTGCCGGCTGATGCTTCGGCTCGGTGTGGCGGTTGATGAAAGCCAGCACTTTGTCGCTGACCATGTCGAAACTCACCTCCTGGCAGTCAAGCATCAACTGCATCATCCCGGGGTCCAGCAGCATGACGGCGCTGCGCCGGTCCTTCGCCTTGACGATGAACCGCTTGTCGAATTCGGTGGACTCCAACTCCAGAGTCGGCGGGCCTCCCATCACTGGGCCGGCGATCAGGTTTCTACGCGCCACTTCTACATACGGCACGTTTACGCCGGCGACAGCGAAGGTCAGCAGGCTAAAGAACTGCGTGTTCTTGCCGGCGGGGCGAATGAAGTCGGCGATAGTAACCGCGTGGTCGGGGGAAGAGAAACAATTCGAGAGCCAGCGAGGCTCGATGCGGCCCAGGATGGCGAAATCGCTAGACTCAGCGACCGGCACGAGACCGCGCTGGGCGCACAGCGCCGCAATCGCCTGCTGGCGAGCCCGCACCAACGGCGCCAGTCGTCGGGACGCGACGAAGACCCCGGCACTGATCAGCACGACCAACACGCTGAGCGCCATAACTGAGACAACGATCGCGTCCACCGCGCGCCGAGTGTACGGGACGGCACCCGCGTTCGATCTTCGCTTTGATCTAAGCGCTTTCCCGGTCTTCTGTCAGTTGTTCCCACCGAGCTTGGCGGGCTTAGTTCAGGCTGAGGTCTCGCCTTCCGCTTCGTAGACATTCGCAATGAATGCGTGGCGAAACCGATCCATCGGTTCGAACATCTGGTCCGGCAGGCCAGGCAAGGCCCGGACCACGCGTCGGGCGTCGAACTGGTTGAGGAGAACGGCGCGGAGTGGGTCCAGCTGCCGGTAAGCAACGTCGCGCGCTGCCGCCGCCGCGACGGTTTGCTCGTATAGAGGGCGCAGCGCGGTATCGCGTCGCTGCGTATACGCCTCCATCGTGGCCTCCCATTCGGCGCCATCGAGCCAGGCGCCCAGTGCTTTCGCGATCATGAATGACTCCAGCAGCGCATCCCCAATGCCGTAACCGGTACAGGGATCCTTGACATATGCCGCGTCGCCGGTAAGTGCCCAACCCGGCCCGTAGGGCTTGCGAAAGAAGTTTTCAACACCACGCGTGCCGAGCATTCGACCCTCCAGCTGCGCGTGCTGAAAGCGCTCCGCCATGCCGGGCAGAGTTGAGAATTCGTCGCGGAACCACCTGGCAGGGTCCTGCCGGATGCGCGAGAACTCTTCCTGCTGTGCCTCGATGATGAGGCAGTGCTCGTCGGGCCGCATGGGGAAGCAGAAACCGATCCGGTCGGAACCAAAGAACAGGTCGATCGCGGGTTCTGCGAGAGGCGTGAAGCCATGGAAGTATCCGTAGTAGATGGGCCGTCCAACTGGACGCTCGTCGTACTTCTCGGCGCCGACCCACTGCGCGACCTGCGATTGCTTGCCGTCCGCGCCGACAACGACTCGTGCCCGCACTTCGCGCTTCTCGCCGCCGATGGGTTGCACGACACCGCCAACCACGGCACCAGACTCCACAAGTAGGCCGTCGACTCGTGTTCGCAGCCGCAGCTCTGCACCGCACTCCACTGCGCGATCGAGAAGGATCTGATCGAGAACAACGCGCCGCGGCGCGATCGAATAGGTTCCCGGTGGGCCCGCCGGAGCTTCAATGCAGATGTCTTCGACCCATGCGCGATGCCGGAAGATGCGGCGGAAACCGGCCGCCTCGATGCGGTCGAGCACGCCCAGACGGCGAAGCGAGTCGACGGCGTTGAAGGCGAGAGCGTGTGTGGATATCGTGTCGCTGGGAAACAGGTCGCGGTCAACTAGCAACACCTTCCGGCCCTGTTCGGCGAGCCTGGCCGCGACCGTGGCACCCGCGACCCGAGCGCCAACGACCAGTGCGTCGTATTCGGGCTCAGCCATGGTGGCTGGCGCATGGTACTCCTCGGCAAGGCCGTGGGATCCCGCAGCCTGAAGGAGCCCGATAGTTTGCGCATAGGAATGGACAAGTCTCAGCTCGGCCGGGCCGGGGAGCTGGCTATTGAGCTGTATGCGCTGATCACCGCCGCAGGCGCGCTCGACATTTATTCACCAGTCGTTGATGACGACCATGTGGATCTCGTTGCCGGCGTCCGCGGCGGTCAGCCGACTCTCGGCATCCAGGTCAAGGCCACCGACAGCCTCGACCGCGGCGGGCTCGTCGAAGCCAGGGCGTCGTATCCAGCGGGAACGGTTCGCGACGACGCCAACTTCATCTATTCCGTCGTATTGCTGCAGGCGGTCCGCATAGAAGCTGTGTGGATCATCCGGAGCCCTGACTTCAATGGCCTGGTCTACCGCAGCGTCAGCGGTGGCAGAGAGGTGCTCGAGTTCCGCGCTTCACCTGTGCGAAACGACATCTTCTCGGCGTTCCGCATCGATCCAATGCAGCTCGGCCCCGCGCTGCTGGCGCGGATTGCCGAATCGCCCAAGCCTCCAAAGTGGCTTCTCGCCCTGGCCCGATACTAGTTCCGTGGAATTCGACCACGTACTCATTGCGGTCCCAGACCTGGCATCGGCCGGGCAAGAGCTCGAGGCCCGCCACGGCCTCGCATCTGTCGAGGGCGGCCGTCATCCGGCTTGGGGTACCGCAAACAGGATCGTGCCGTTAGGCGATTCCTACCTGGAGCTGATTGCGGTAGTCGATGGAGCCAAGGCGGCCGAGAGCAGTGTCGGGCGATGGGTCGCGTCCGGCGTGGCCAGCCCCATTCGGCCACTCGGTTGGGCGGTCCGCACGCATCAGCTGGACGAGATTGCCCGACGGCTGGATGTACCGATTAACGCTGGGTCGAGGGTTACGCCCGATGGAGAGCAGCTGCGCTGGCGCACCGCCGGAATTGATCAGGCAACCGCCGAACCTGCGCTTCCGTTTTTCATCGAATGGGCGCCCGGAACAACGCTCCCAGGAAGCACGGCCGTGCGCCATCCCGCTGGTATGGCCAGAATCAGCAGACTCGTACTGCACGCAGACCCCGGGCGACTAAACGAGTGGCTCGGGAACCACCGGCTTCCGATCGTCGCACGTCCAGGGATATCCGCACTGAGCGCGATTCATATCTCGAGCGATGCGGGCGAGATCGTCATCGGCTCCGATTGATTGGTATCAGCGGCTTGCGTCGATCCGCTGCAGCTCGACATCGATCTTATCGCCGACCTTCAGTCCACCCGCGTCAAGGAGCTTTCGACTCAGGCTGAGGGCGAGCACGCCGCCCCCGGCCGGCATGGTGTTGGAGTTGAAGTCCACGCTGTTGAGCTTTCCACGAACCCGCATCTGTTTGAGGCCGCCCAGCCCAGTCGCGACAGTTTTGGGAATATCGACCACGGCCAATCCGGCTCTGAGTTCCGGTCGAAAGTATCGGATTGTCCCTCGGAACCGCGATGCAGCAGCCATCGAGCCTGTAATGGATCGTAGATCCGTGCTGTACCGCGCTGAGATGAGTGCGGTGAGGTGGTTCTGAAACAATGCTCAGACAATGAGGCCTGCATGACCGACTACATCAGCATCAAGCAGTTTCACGAATCCGAGGGCGTCGAGGACTGGCGGGTGCTCGGCGACGGTGCGTGCGCGTTCTTCCGAACGAGGTCGTTCGCCGAAGGCGCCCGGCTTGTGCAGGCGATCAGCGATTTGCCGGGAGTGGACGACCACCATCCCGACGTCGATATGCGTCACGACGGCGTGACCGTGCGCGTGATCACGCTCACCGATGATTACTGCGGGATGAGCCGTCGCGACGTCGATATGGCCCGCCAGATCTCGGCAGCCGCGCGAGAGTTGGGCCTGTTTGCTGATCCATCGGCGGTTCAGAGCCTGCTTGTCATCCCCGGCGCGCCCATCAGGGCCGAGGTGATGCCGTTCTGGCGCGCCGTGCTCGGGTATGAGCCTCGCCCCGACAGCCCCGATGAGGACCTCGTGGATGCCCACAATCGCGGGCCGTCGTTCTGGTTCGAGCAAATGGATGAGCCGCGTCCGGACGGCGGCGGCTCGATCCACGTCGCGGTGTGGGTGCCTTATGAGCAGGCGGAGCCACGCATCGCCGCGGCGCTCGCCGCCGGCGGCCGCATGGTGCGCGATGAGTTCGCTCCCTCGTGGTGGACGCTGGCCGACGTTTCCGGCAACGAGGCCGACATCGCCACCACGATGGGCCGCGACTGACCAGGTTCGGCCCGATCAGGTGTACGACCGCCCGCTAACGATCGATCAGATCCTTACGCAGCTCAATGAGCAACCGGAGGCGATCGCGGCACTTACCGCAGGTCTGCCGCGAGCTCGACTGCACGAACCCCCGAACCCCGGCGAGTGGTCCGTCAACGACGTGCTCGCCCATCTACGTTCATGCGCCGACATGTGGGGCAGGTACATCGCGATGATCGTCGAAGACGACCGGCCCACGTTCCGAGCGATGAATCCCACGACCTGGATCAAAAGCACGAAGTATCCCGAGCTGGAATTCGCGCCCTCGTTACGCGCCTTTGCGAAGCAGCGTGCCGAGCTGTTGGCGTTCCTGCATCCCCTTCCAAAAGCAGCGTGGTCACGTAGTGCGACGGTTACAGGCGCCGGAAGGCCACGCGAACGGACCGTGCTGGAATACGGGCGGTGGCTCGCCAACCACGAGCTAACCCACGTGAGGCAAATCGCGCGCATCGTCCAGGATGCATCGGCCACCGCCCTCAGATAGCGATTGAGCACTGATCCCCGGTCGTATGGGACGCTGCCACACCGTCCACGGCGCCGAGTCGCGTATCGGATCGGTTTTGTTGCCCTGTTGTGGTCTTCACTCTGCCCTGGACCTCGCAAGCAGCGGTGCTCAGCTCTCACTGGTCCGAGTGCGGCCATGCGCCGGTCGTTGGCGACAACTTCGCCGCTTCCGACGAGTACTACCTGCCCAGCGACGGGGGCTGTTGGGGCCACGCCCTCGCCATCTTCCCTCTCTTTCGGCCGAGCGCCTACTGGTGCACGGAAAAGGAAGCTGAATACGGTTACGACCATGCCGTTTATCCATGGAGCTGGCTCTGACGGCCAGACCTGCGAACCGTTTGCTGATTAAGCGGATCGATGAGTGCCGGGGCGGCCGATCGTCTTAGGGTTAAGGAGATTGGAAATGCACGAACAAAATCTGGACATCTACGGACACGCGCCGATTCCGTGGTCACGGGCCTTGAAGCAGCTCGAGACACAGACCAGCGAAACAGGGCGGACGTGTTGGCTGGCCACATCGGATCCAGACGGTCGGCCTCACCTGGCGGCCGTGGGCGCGATCTGGGTCGATGACAAGTTCTACTTCGTCAGCGGGCCTCGACTGCGGAAAAGCCGAAACGTTGCCT
>Ga0099828_10003569_pt1 | contig 10865 bp, 11 predicted proteins | sample CZO8metaG_2_FD_79338 | JGI IMG/M metagenome (GOLD analysis project Ga0099828, IMG submission 79338) | Vadose zone soil microbial communities from the Eel River Critical Zone Observatory, Northern California, USA - CZOApr15con2H1.8 metaG | ecosystem: Environmental > Terrestrial > Soil > Vadose...
CCCTGCGTCGGTCGAGCGGTAGACGCCGTCGCCGTGCGAGACGTCACCGCGGATCGTACTCTCGCCCATCCCCGCGTAGACGACGTTCGGATCGCTGGCGGCGACGGCCACCGCGCCCACCGCCGCCGTCTTGAAGAAGCCGTCGGACACGTTCTCCCAGTAGTGCCCGGCGTCCTGGGTCTTCCAGACGCCACCGCCGGTCGACCCCATATAGAAGGTGTTGCGCTCGTTCGGGTCGCCGGCGACGGCGCCGACACGGCCGCCGCGGAAGGGACCGGCATTGCGCCATTCGAGGCGATCGAGGAAGTTGGGAGCGATTCGGTTGCTGGACGAGCGCGTCGTGCCTGCGCGGCGGCGTGCGGGCATTGCGAGACCTCCACTTGCGTGCGTGCGGCGAGAGCCTAGTGCTTCTGATTAAACTGTGCCCCGCTGCGCGAGCTCTTCCGCGACGCCTTTCGCTGGATCGTTGGCGTGTACGCCGCGCACCAGTACCTCACGCTCTTCCTCCTGGTCGCGATCGAGGAGGGCGGCTTGCCGCTGCCAGCTCCGAGCGACCTCGTGATCGCCTTCTACGGTTTCCGCGCGCGTGGCGATCCGGTCGAGCTCGCCAAGATCGTGCTCGTGTGCGCATCGGCGTCGACCGCCGGCACGCTCGTGCCGTACGGGATCGCGCGGCGCTTCGGACCGGCTGTCGTCGAGCGGATCGGCGGCTGGCTCGACGTCTCGCCACAGCGCCTGGCGATATGGGAAGCGCGTATCCGACGGCGCGGGTTGGCTGCCGTCGCGATCGGCCGGCTGATCCCCGGCCTGCGCGTCGCGATGTCGCTCATCGCCGGGACGTCCGGAGTGTCGCTACCGGCGTTCTCCGCGGGCGTGTTCGTTGCGGCGACGCTGTACTGGAGCCTCTGGGTGGCGCTGGGCGCGCTGCTCGGTCCGACCGTCCGACAGCTGATCGCGCCCGCCTATTACGGATACGCCGTCATCGTGCTTCCGGTCGTTTTGATCGTCGCGTTCGTCGCGCGGATGATCATCGTCCGCCGTCGTCACCAGCGGTGATACGCGGGATGCCCGGGCTTCCCGCGACAAAGATCCCGCGCGACGTCGCGCAGACGTTCCCACCCGGCGCGTAGCTCCGCCTCGATGACCGCGCGATCCGCAGTGATCTCGAGCGGTGACGGTCACCGGCGGCGTCTCGGCATTCGCACGCCTTCGAACGCCTCGTGGAATCGCTCGGGCACCCAGCTCGTTGCTCGGTCATCGCAGGAACGCGTTCTTCGGCAGCTTCACGTCCTCGGGCGGGAAGTCGCGGAGCAAGAGCACGCCGTCGAGCTCGATGTCGAAGTCCGGCGTGCTGACGCCGTAACGCATGAGGATGCCGTCCATCGTGTAGCACGCGTTCAGCGACGCGCCCGGCTGGAGCTTCGTCGAGCCGGGCTCTCGTATCAGAAAGCAGCTCACGGGTTGGCCGGCGATGCGGTCTTCCGACACCTCGGCCTTGTCGAGGATCTGCGGATTTTCCAGGATCGGCGCGTCGAGGAGCACGACGCCAAGACCCGCGCTCGCGGCGTCCTCGGGGGAGATCGGCTCGCACGGCGGCGTCAACGGGAGCGCGCAGATGACGATGGAGCTCTCGTCGATATAGAGCGTGAACGACTGCGTGTTGCGGCCATCGCTAAGGGTCGTGTCGACGCGGCGCAGCGGCGGGACCTGATACGAGACCAGCCGGCCGCCGACGGGCTGCTTTCCGACCATGCCGGAGATGGAGTACGAGACCTTGAACGTGTAGCCGGCGCGCTTCTGGTACGCGTCGCGGACGCCCGCCGCGTCGATGGTCCGTTTCTTGGCCGAGCTCGCGGCGGGGCTGGTCGGCGCGGGTACGCCGCTACAGGCTGCCGCGAAGATCGCTGCGAGCGCGAGCGTCGCGGCTCTTCGCACGCGGTGACACTATCGCTTCGTGCTCGCCGCCTGAGCCTTGTTCAGGGTGCGCGCGCGATTGGCGCCGCCGCTCTGTCCCTTGGCCTTCTCCCGGAGTCGCTGCGCCGTGTCTTGCGATGTGCGCGTCGGCTTCTGGCCTTGCTGATTGCGCGGGCTCTTCTTCATCATTCCGCCAATCTATCGCTGCAGAGCGCGTGCCCGCTACTCAATGTTGCTCCACAGGCCGGTGTGTTTTGGCGAACCAGCGGGACTGCGGAGAACGTGCCTACGCGGCCCGACCTGCGCTGTGACACGGCCACAACGGTTCGCTGAGTCGTCGCTGGCCACTTGCCAGACGAACTCGGAATTCCTCTTCGGTCATCGTGTGCTTACGGAAATTGCACGACGGGCAGGCAGGGAGGATGTTGTCGATCGCGTTGGATCCTCCCCTGCAGACCGGTGTGCGGTGGTCGGCGTGGAGCTGCTCGGGCTTGCCCCGCAATACGCACAGCAGCTATTCCACGCCTCGACGAGACGCGCCCATTCGACCAGCGTGTAATGCGTAGGACTCGATGCGATCCACTTTCGCCTCTTGCCGTGCTGGACGCGTCCTCTAGCGCGCATTCTGTCGCGATCCTGCTGATAGTTGAGCCGTTTCCGCGCGAGAATTGCGTCTCGGTTCCGGACATACCAGTCGTGATACGCCTGCCGCTCCTTTACTGCGTTCTTGCGCCGATAGCCCTTTCGCCAAAGTCGATAATGCTCTGAGCTTTTCCGCGACGCGTCCCGCTGTCCCTTCCTAATCCGCTCAAGAGCTCGTTGCTCGGCAGAAAGAGCTGACTGCCTCTGCCGATATGCTTCTCTCCGGCGACTCGGATCGGTCTTCGGGCGACGCTCGTTCCGCTCCCGGACGAGTTCTGGGTTTGACTCGCGAAGCTGCCGTCCACGTTCTCGTTCGCGCGCAAGGATCGAATCACGGTGGCGCCGGTAATAGCTCTTCTGCGCTGCGCTCTTCATCGCGCGCCGTCGTGTCCTCTGCCCTGACGACTCTCGCACCAGGTAAGCCTTGCGCCACGAGCGCTTCTATGCGTTCCGCTGGACTCTCTTTTCGTTCTTGTCCACCGACGACTCCTTGACCTGAGAACGTCTGTTCTATATGGTACTGCGACCTCATGAGAACGTCTGTTCGGTTCCCCGCGCGGACCTCCCTCGAGCAGATCCTCGACGGTCTCCTGCGCGACGCGGCGTTTCAGGAGATGGTGACGCGCTGGGAGACCGTTCCAGCCCGGTCCGCGCGCTACGCGGAATTCCCCGAGTGGCTCGACGGCCGCATCGCGGCCGCGCTGCGGCGGCGCGGCATCGAGCGCCTGTACTCGCATCAGGTCGCCGCGCTCGAATCGACGCGCGCCGGCAAGCACACGGTGATCGTCACGCCGACCGCGTCGGGGAAGACCCTCTGCTACAACCTGCCGGTCCTCGACGCGATCGCGAAGGATCCGTCGGCGCGAGCGCTCTACATCTTCCCGACGAAGGCGCTGGCCCAGGACCAGCTGGCGGAGCTCGAGCGCGAATCGACCGACATGGACATCGACCTGGCGACGTACACCTACGACGGCGACACGCCGCCCGCGGTACGTGCCGCGATCCGCAGCGCCGGGCACGTGGTGATCACGAACCCGGACATGCTCCACACCGGGATCCTTCCCCACCACACCAAATGGGTGAAGCTCTTCGAGAACCTTCAGTACGTCGTCCTCGACGAGCTGCACACCTACCGCGGCGTGTTCGGCAGCCACGTCGCCAACGTGCTCCGACGGCTGCGGCGCATCTGCGCCTTCTACGGATCGCACCCGGTCTTCATCTGCACGTCCGCGACGATCGCCAACCCCGAGGAGCTCGCGCGCCGCCACATCGAGGACGATGTCGTCGTCATCGACGAATCCGGCGCGCCACGCGGCGAGAAGATCCTCGTGTTCATCAACCCGCCTGTCGTGAATCGCAACCTCGGCGTCCGCAAGAGCGCGCTCCTCACCGGCCGCGACATCGCGGCGACGCTGCTCGCGTCCGGCGTGCAGACCATCGCGTTCGCGCGCTCGCGCGTGGAGACGGAGCTGCTGCTCACCTACCTCCGCTCGCGTTTCCCGCAGCCGCAGTGGCCATCCGACCTCATCCGCGGCTACCGCGGCGGCTATCTCCCCTCCGAGCGCCGCGCGATCGAGCGCGGCCTCCGCGACGGCTCGGTCCGCGGCGTCGTGTCCACGAACGCGCTCGAGCTCGGCATCGACATCGGCGCACTTCAGGCCGCCGTTCTCCTCGGCTATCCGGGTACGGTGGCGTCCACCTGGCAGCAGATGGGCCGGGCCGGGCGACGCGAGGATCTGTCGGCCGCCTTCCTCGTCGCGACCTCCTCGCCGACGGATCAATACGTCGTCCAGCATCCGGAGTACGTGCTCGAACGCTCGCCCGAGGCCGGCCTCGTGAACCCCGACAACCTCCACGTGCTGGTCCATCACCTCAAATGCGCGGCGTTCGAGATCCCGTTCGAGACGCGCGAGCGCTTCGGGACCGAGGACACGCCCGGCGTCCTCGCGTACCTCGACGAGCAGGGTGTGCTCCACGAGTCGGGTGGCAAGTACCACTGGTCCGATCAGGTCTTCCCGGCCGAGACCACGTCGCTCCGGACGGCGACGAACGACAACGTCGTCATCGTCGACACGACCGGCCCCGCGCCGCGCACGGTCGGATCCGAGTATCACGACGGCAAGGCGCGGGTCATCGGCGAGATAGATCGGTTCGCCGCGCAGGTCCTGCTGCACGAGCAGGCCATCTATCTCCACGAGTCCAAGCAGTTCCAGGTCGAACGGCTGGACTGGGACAACGCGAAGGCCTACGTCCGCGAGGTGAAGGTCGACTACTACACCCAGGCCGAGCTCGCGGTGCGTATCCGCGTCATCGACGAATTCGAGCGACGCCCGGCGCAGCGCGGCTTCGATCGCGCGCACGGCGAGGTCCTCGTGTCGACGCTGACCACGATCTACAAGAAGCTCACGATGTACACGCACGAGAACGTCGGCTGGGGCAAGATCCATCTGCCCGAGCAGGAGCTGCAGACGACCTCGTTCTGGTGCGCCGTGCCGGAGATCTCGGTGAGCGGTTGGCCGAAGCAGCGCGTCGAGGTCGCACTCGCGGGCCTGGGGAATCTGCTTCATGGCCTCGCGCCGCTGTTCCTGATGTGCGATCCGCACGACCTCGGGCTCGCGGTCGAGGTCCGCTCGACCCACACCGAACGGCCGACGATCCACCTCTTCGACATGACGCCCGGTGGCATCGGCTTCGCCGAGCGGCTCTTCCGCTCGTACGACGCGCTGATCGAGCGAGCGCGCGAGCATCTCGGGTCCTGCACCTGCGCGACCGGCTGTCCATCGTGCGTCGGCCCCGCGTACGCGCTCGGCGCCGACGTGCGCGACGCGGTCTCGCACCTCCTCGCACTCGCATGAATGATCTTCGAGCCCGAATCGCGGCGATCGTCGAGCGCGATCGCGCACGAAGCGCGCGCCTCGTCGAAGACGAGCCAGCGGCGAGGTCCTCTCGCTCGCAACTTCGCAACGCCGGCCCGCTTACCACGGCGCGTGAAGCGTCCGGGCCGGCTGGGCTCAGACGCTCCCTCGAGGACCCCGCCGCGGCTCGCCCCGACGTCGGCGCCTTCTCAGTGCACGAGCGGCGGATCGCACTCGACGATCTCGCGTTGGAGGTCGTCGGAAGGGGAGCGTGCGATCCGCTGCTCGTCGCGCATCTCGGGCTCAAGGGGGTGGCGCCCGAGCGCTGGAACGACGTGCTCTGGCTCGACACAGAGACGACGGGACTCGCGGGCGGCACGGGCACGTACGCCTTCCTCATCGGCATCGCGTATTTCGCGGACGAGCGGCTCGTCCTCCGGCAGCACCTGCTGCACGACATCGGCGCCGAGCGCGACTTCATCGCGCACCTGGAGGCGGAGATCGCGCCGTTCCGCGCGTGCGCCTCCTACAACGGCAAGACGTTCGACCTGCCGCTGCTGCGCGCGCGCTTCGTGATGACGCGGCGCGGTGAGCTGACCATCGACGACTCGCATCTCGATCTCCTGCACCCGGCACGGCGTCTGTGGCACGACCGGTTCGGCTCGACCGGTCTGAAGCAGCTCGAAGAGTCGGTGCTCGACGACGCCCGCACCGAGGACATACCTGGAGCGCTCATACCCGACGCGTACTTCTACTACCTGCGCAAGCGCGATCCGTCGATCATCGCGCCGGTCCTCGAGCACAACGCGCGCGACATCGTGTCGCTCGTGCGAGTCGCCGATCGCGTCGCCCTCGCGGTGCTCGCGGCACGCGCCGGTCGCGCGCCCGATCACGCGCCCGCCGCGTACGCCCTCGCGCGCGGCTTCGATCGGACCCGCGAGCTCGATGCAGCCTTCGCCTGCTACGAGAGTGCGTACTACGACGGCGACAACGATCTGCGCCTCCGGCTCGCCCTCGCGTTCGCGCGACATCTGGAGCGGCGCGCCGAGAGCGAGCGCGCCGTCCGGCTGCTCGAGACGCTGCTCGACCTGGGCCTCGGTAGCGCGCGGTGGCGCGAGCAGGCCGAGAGCCGCGTGCGCAGACTGTCGAAGCAGATATGGCGACGACGGCTCGCGACGGCAAGCTGACGATCCGTCCGCTCACCGCGGCGCGCGTCGACGACGTGAAGACCGTGACGCGCGGCACGTGGGGCTCGACCTGCTGGGATCTCCACCCTCGCTACACCGCCGCGCAGCAGCGCGAGCTCGGCATCACGATTCAAGGCCCGAAGAGCGATGCGCGCCGGCGTGAGGCGCTGGCCCGGCTCGCGAGGCGACGCAGCAACGCGCCCGGGCTGATGGCCTACGTCGGATGCGAGCCCGTCGGCTTCGTCTCGCTCGGGCCCCGTCTCGACTTCTCGCGCGTCGACCGATCGCGCGCCACGCCGCCCGTCGACGACGTCCCGGCCTGGGTCATCCCCTGCATCACGGTGCGTCGCGGCTACCGCGGCCGCGGCGTGGCGGTCGCGCTGATGCGCGCGGCCGTCGAGTACGCCGCCGCGCGTGGCGCGCCGGCGGTCGAGGGACATCCGCGCGCCGATCGGAGGCGCGTTCACGACGACTTCGCGTTCTTCGGCACCGAGGCGATGTTCCGCAAGGCAGGGTTCAAGCGGATCCGCGGCATCCTGCGGGACCTTCCCAAGGGCTGGACGCCGCGCGTCACTATGCGTGCGGAATGCCGTCCGTCCCGGACCTCGCGGAGGCGCTCCGCGGCCTAGCCGATGGCTCGCTGACGAGCGTCGCGCTCGTCGAGCGCGCGCTCGCGCGCGCCGCCGAGACCGAGCCGCGGATCCACGCGTTCGCCTGGCTGGATCGCGCGCGTGCGCTGGGTCTGGCGCGCGACTCCGATGCCCGGCGCGCCGGTGGGTCCGCGCGGTCGGCGCTCGACGGTGTCCCCATCGGCGTGAAGGACATCTTCGACACGGCGGGCATCCCGACCGAGAACGGCTCGGCGCTCTATCGCGGCCGCGTGCCGCAGCGCTCGGCCACCGCGGTCGTCGCGCTCGAGGCCGCCGGCGCGGTCGTCCTCGGCAAGACCGTCACGACCGAGCTCGCGTTCATGACGCCAGGCGCCACGCGCAATCCGTGGAACACCGCGCACACGCCCGGTGGATCGTCGATGGGCTCGGCCGCGGCCGTCGCGGCCGGCGTCCTCTGTGCCGCGGTCGGATCGCAAACGAACGGATCGGTCATCCGGCCGGCGGCGTTCTGCGGCGTCGTCGGCTTCAAGCCGAGCGTGTTCCGGCTCCCGAAGGACGGCATGCTCGAGTTCTCGCGCACGCTCGATCAGGTCGGCGTGTTCGCGCGGTCCGTCGAAGGCGCCGCGCTCCTCGCCGCGACCATCGCCGGCCAGCCGGCGGACCGTTGGTGGCGGCCGGCCGGCGGCGCGCCCCGCTTCGTCGCGCTGCGCACGTCCGAGTGGGAGCACGCGACCGATCCGGCGCGCGACCGGTTCCAGGCCGACGTGGATCGGCTCGCCGCGGCCGGCGGACCCGTCGAGTGGCCGCAGCCGCCGAAAGGACTCGACGACGCGCCACGCGTGCTGCGCACCGTGATGCTCTACGAAGCGGCGCAGGTGCTCATGGCGACGGTCGAAGCGCACCCCGAGGAAGTGAGCGCGTACGCGCGCGAGGCGCTGGCTGATGGCGCGCGCATGTCCGAGCGCGCGTATCGCGAGGCGCTCGCCGAGCGCCGTGAGATCGCGGCCGCGTTCGGCGCGTGGGCCGCGCGCTACGACGCCGTGCTCACCCCACCCGCGATCGGCGAGGCACCGGGACCGGAGACGACCGGCGATCCGCGGTTCTGCTCGCGCTGGTCGCTCGTCGGCGCGCCGGCGATCACGATCCCCACCGGCCTCGGACCGAATGGACTTCCGCTCGGGTTGCAGCTCGTCGGCGCGCCCGACGATGACGCGCGCGTCCTCGCGGCGGCCGCATGGGCCGAGGCGCACCTCACGTCACCGGGAGCGCCGCCGATCTAGCTGCCTCGGCTCTAGGGCAACCCTGCGTGTGGCACATCGACTGTGGTCGTCAGTAGCACGCCCTCGCGCAGCGACGGATCGTGGGCGACGCGCATGATGCTCGGTACGGCGCAGATGAGCAGGGTCCGTCCATCCTCGCCGCCCAACATGCACGCATAGGCGTGGAGCTCGTCGGGGAGACGCAGCTCGTCGACGATCGTGCCGCCCGGAGCAACGCGGCAGCAGCGTGACAACGTGGTTGCGGACCAGATGTAGCCGTCCGCATCCAGGCAGCAGCCGTCCGGGGCGAACGGCAATTGCTCGGCCCAGGCCCGACGACCGCTCAGCGAACCGTCTGCGCCGACGTCGAACGCGCTGAACCGTTTGCCGAATGTCTCGCCGACGATCAGCGTGCTTCCGTCAGGCGTGAGCACGGTGCCGTTCGGAAAGTGCAAGGCATCCGCGGCAACGACCGCAGAACCGTCGGGGTCGACGCGCACGAGCGCTGCCGACCGGCGTTCGGTACCGGCGAACAGATCGAAACCGAAGTTGCCGACATAGGCACGACCCGCCCGATCGACGACCATGTCGTTCGCCCAGCCACCGCAGAAACGAGCGATGTCGGCGTGGACCGTCATGCGGCCCCCCGATGAGCGCCGGAGGATCCGGTGGTCGGTCATGGACACGACCAAGAGGGACCCGTCGGGCATCCAGCCGAGACCGGACGGCTGTCCATCCACGGTCATGACCACTTCCTCTCGACCGCGCGTGTCCACCGTGAAGACACGATGACGGTAGAAGTCGGACACCCACCAACGACCGTCGTGCCAACGGGGTCCCTCGAAGAACGCGCCACCGGTCAGCAGCGTGGTCAGCGTGCGCGTCAGCTTCGGAACTCCTTCTCCGCGCCTTTCGAATACGCCGTCGGATCGGCGGCGAGCGCGAGCGCCTGGTCGACCGCTTCCTTCGGCGTCTTCGCGTAATGCAGCTCGGCGGCCGCGGCCTCGTCGAGATGCTTTCCCTTGTAGGCGATCTCGCGGATGCGATCGGACCACCCGCCGGTGCCCTCGAGGGTGACCAGTACCCGCCCATTCGCGTGCCGAAGGACCACGAGCACGGCACGCAACCCGAGGCTACGGCACATCGACCTCAACCGACCGCGCGAGCCTCAAGAACCGTTCGAGACCGTCGACGTCTTCAGGCGGGGACTGCACGATGAAGCCGCGGACGCCCGCTGCGACATAGCGTCGAAGCTGGTCCGCGACCGCAGGCTCGTCTCCGAGCAAGCGGTAGCGATCGGTCGCGTCACCGGGCGCCGGCGCTCCGAAACGGAACGACACCGTCGCGAGTACCGCGTCGGCCGGGCGACCCTCCTGCTTCAGCGCGGCGTGGAGGCGGCGCACGTATGGTGAAATCTCATCAGGAAGCGCGATGACGTTCCACAGGTCAGCGAATCGTGCCGCCGCGCGGACCGCCCCCGGTCCGTGGCCGGCCACGAGTAGCGGCACGTGCGATTGCACCGGCTTCGGGAGGCAGCGGCCATCCGTCACGTGGTAGAAGCGACCCGAGAACGACACGACCTCCTCCCGCAACAGGGCCGTGGTCAGCTGGCACGCCTCGCCGAGGCGGGCGTACCTCTCGGCTGGATCGCCGAACGGAAGGCCGTACGCGGAGTACTCCTCCTCGAACCAGCCTGCGCCAAGTCCGAGGATCGCGCGGCCGTTGCTCACGTGGTCGAGTGCGGCCGTCATGTTTGCGACGAGCGCGGGATGGCGAAAACCGACCGGCGTGACGAGGGGACCGAGACGAACGCGCTTGACCTCGACCGCGAGCGCTGCGAGCGTTACCCAGGCTTCGAGGATCGGACGGGCGTCGCCCCGCGTACGCAGGTGATCGGCGACCCATACCGAGTCGTAGCCGAGTTCCTCGGCAAGTCGTGCGCCCGCGCGCACGCGCTCCCACGGAGAAGTCGTCCAGATCTGGACACCGACGTGGAGCGACATCAAGTGACCGTATCTAGCTGCGCAGCTCGCGCTCTGCGACGGTCGCGTCGATGGCATGCGCCGCGAGACGCAGCGCGAGCTCGACGGCTTGCTCGGGCGTCTGCGCGTAATGCAGCTCGGCGATCCCCGCCTCGTCGAGATGCTTTCCCTTGTAGGCGATCTCGCGGATGCGATCGGACCACCCACCGGTGCCCTCGAGGATCACCGTGGGCTTGTCCTGATACGCGATCGTCAGCTCACTCAGCGTTCCGATTCCGCCGGAGATCATGATCACCGCGTCGGCCGCGCGGACGGTGAGCGTGTTGCGCATCCAGCCCATGCCCGTCGTGAGCGCGACGTCCACGTACTCGTTCGCATCGCGCTTGTCGAACCCGGGCAGGATGCCGATGACGAG
>Ga0099828_10003570_pt1 | contig 10864 bp, 6 predicted proteins | sample CZO8metaG_2_FD_79338 | JGI IMG/M metagenome (GOLD analysis project Ga0099828, IMG submission 79338) | Vadose zone soil microbial communities from the Eel River Critical Zone Observatory, Northern California, USA - CZOApr15con2H1.8 metaG | ecosystem: Environmental > Terrestrial > Soil > Vadose...
AGTCCTCCATGTCGGGCGTGACCTGGTTCGCGTAGGTGTCGACCTTGGCGTGGAGCTCCTGCTCGATCCGCCGCAGCGGGTGATCGGACAAATAGAGGCCGAGCAGCTCCTTCTAACCTTTGAGTCGCTCGTTATCCGGCATCGGTGGCATGGCCGAGACGAGGCCGGGTTCTCGGTGCAGGAGGGAAGGATCCGCTACGGGCTCGCCGTGATCAAGAACGTCGGCGTCCGCGCCATCGAGCTGCTGCTCGCCGAGCGGCGGGCACACGGCCGGTTCAAGTCGTTGCTCGATCTCACCGTCCGGGTCGACCCGCGCGAGCTGAACAAGCGCGTGCTCGAGAGCTTGATCCGTTCCGGCGCCACCGACAGCCTGGGCGAGCGGGGCCGGCTGTTCGCCAGCATCGACCGTGTCAGCGATCGCGCGGCGCAGATCATCAGCGAGCGCGAGAGTGGCCAGACCAACCTCTTCGGCATGCTGCCCGAGGCCGACGAGATGGACGATCCGTCAGCCGGCCTGGTCTCGGCCATGCCACCGATGCCGGACGACGAGCGACTCAAAGGTGAGAAGGAGCTACTCGGCCTCTATTTGTCCGATCACCCGCTGCGGCGGATCGAGCAGGAGCTCCACGCCAAGGTCGACACCTACGCGAACCAGGTCACGCCCGACATGGAGGACTACGAAGTCCGCATCGGGGGCGTGATCAAGGCGGTGCGGCCGGTGGTGACGAAATCGGGCAAGGCGATGGCGTTCGTGCAGCTCGAAGATCTGACGGCGACCATCGAAGTCATCGTCTTCCCCCGGGTCTTCGAAGAGCGCCGCCAACTGCTGCTCTCCGACACGGTCGTGATCGTTCGGGGCAAGGTCGATGCCCGCGCCTCCGCCGGCGACGACGAGGAGCGCGCCGAGCAGGCGAAAGTCATTGCCGACGAGATCCTCGCCTTCGACGATGCCGGTCACGAGAGTTGGGTGCGCAACCAGGTGGTCCACCTCGACGTGCCCGCCGACGCAACGGCGGAGCAGATGGCGACCCTCCAGGAGATCCTCGGCCGCTGCGCCGGCCCGGACCGGGTCGTGCTCCATCTGCAGCGCGCCGATCAGGTGGTCGACATGGACCTTGGCGAGAAGTTCCGGGTCCAGGGCGGTGGGCTCGCGGGTGACCGGGCCCAGCGTGAGATCGATGCGCTGTTCAGCCGCCCGGTCTGGCGGCTGGAAACGATCCGTCGACGCGCGCCCGAGCGACAGGTCAACGGCGGCCGTCAGGCCCGGACCCTGGTCGGGTCGTCCGCCGGGGCTTAAACTCGGAACCGGGCATCCGCCAGCGCAAGGCCCCCGGAACGTTGTACCGACGTGGCCAACGAGCCGTCCGCGTCGCCCCCGCGCCAGGATCTCCCCGCCCGCGGTCAGCAGCTTCTCGCTGAGCTCGCTGCCCTGCATGACGGCATGGCGCGGGATCTGGCCGCTCAGCTGGCGGCGCTCAGCCAGGCACGCGGCGAACTGAGTCAGGCGCGTAGCGAGCTCGGCCAGGTGCGTGCCCAGCTGGGCCAGCTCCAGCAGGAGCTCGTCGCCTTGCGGAACGCCGGGAAGGGCTGGGCGGCGGAGCGAGAGCGCCTGGCCGCGGACGGGGAACGGCTTGGCAAGGCGAGTGAGGCCTTGAGCGCGACCAACCAGGCGTTGGAGGCGAGGATGAAGGCTCATGAGGCGCAACTCGCCGCCCTGCGCGAGGAGCGCGAGCAGCTCAGCGAGCTGTATACCCACGTCACCAATCAGACCAACAAGCTGGCGGCGGACTGGAGCGCCCGACGCGATGGGCTGACGGCTGACAAGCAGCGGCTGGCCGCGGAGCTCGAGGAGGCCCGCACCACCCTGACTCTCGGCCAGGAGCGGGATCGGCAATGGAAAGCGCAGGTCTGGAAGCTCCAGGACGAGGTAAAAACGCTGCGGACCGGCGTCGGGCGGGTCACGCTGACGCCCGAACAGAGTCACCATGTGTTCTCGCAGCTGAATGCCATCGTCGGTTTTGCGGAAGTGTTGCTCGACGAGGCCGGCAATCGGGCGTCCGGAGTGGAGCGCCAGGAGTTTCTGCAACACATCAAGGCGAGCGGCGCGCAACTGGTCGGCTACATGAAGCGACTGACGGTGGCGCCGGGTGACGCTGACCCCGTCGGCGAATCACCTGATGACCGGATCCTCGCCTCCCCACCGGGGGCGTCCCCCGTCCTGGTGGCGGCGGCCGATGCGACCGTTCGGGAGCGCCTCGAAGGCCTGCTGAGCCGAGCCGGCTATCGGGTGGAGTTCGCGGGCGATGCCGCCGAAGGCCTGAAGCTGGCCGTCGAGCTGCAGCCGCTCGCCATCGTGATCGACACGGATCTACCGCCGAAGGGAGCCCAAAAGTTGGTCGACGACCTGAGCGGCGAGCCACGGGCCAGGGATATCCCGGTCGTCCTCACGGCCAAGAACGACGAGGAGCAGCTGGGCGTGAGCATGGGCCAGGTCGACTTCCTACGGAAGCCTCTCAATCGTCAGCAGGTCCTACAGGCCATGACCAAGTACGACCTGCTCGCCGACCGGCGGCGGGCGCAAAAGATGCCGACGAGCGTGCTCGTGATCGACGATGACCCGCGGAACACCCGGCTGGTCCAGGCGATGCTGAAACCCTTCAGCATCGATGTGCTGTCGACCAACGACGGAGCGGCTGGGATCAAACTGGCTCGTACGCGCAAGCCTGACCTGATCATCCTCGATCTGATGATGCCCGAGGTCGATGGTTTCGAGGTGGTCTCGGCGATCCGCGCTGATGTCGCGACCGCGGAAATCCCGATTCTGATCTACACCGCGAAGAACATCACGCTCGCTGATCGTCAGCGGCTCCAGAGCAGTATCCAAGCCATCATCCGGAAGGGCGACTTGAGCAAGGAGCAATTTCTCGACCTCATCTACCGGCGCGGCGAACGTCGACGGCGTCCGCGGCCGGAGGAAGCTGCCGCCTAGCCGATCCCGAAGCGCCCCAGGCTCTCGACGAACAGGTAGACCACCAGCACCACCACGAAGGCGGCGACCGGCGCCCAGTCGAATTGCCCTGGGCGCCGCGGAAACCAACCACGGAACGGCCGCGTGAACGGCTCCGTGCTCTGCATGATCATCTGCGTGATCGGGTGCCAGGGATCCATCCTGAAGAAGCCAAAGAAGATGCGAACCAGCAGCAGGATGATGATGAACACCAGGGCGTAGCCCACGATCAAGATCAGGGTGGCGACCAGGTTGCCGGAGCCGATGAACGCGGCCAGCGCGTAGAGAATGATGATGCCAACCAGGAACGAGATATCCAGGCCGCCCACCGGGGGGATGACGCGCCGGATCGGCGCCAGGTACCACTCGGTGGCCAGCAGGAGGTACCGACCCGCCTGCGTGTAGAGCATCCCCGGGAACCAGGTCAAGATGGCGCGCACGATCAACACGAGGATGAACAGGTTGATCAGGGTCACGATCAGCGAAGCTCCGGGGAACATCGCTGGCTAGTTTACGGGGTTGCCGATAAATACAGGCTAAGAATCAGCGGCGGCGACGGCGCGCCAGCAAGTCGCCGGTCGGATCCTCGGGCGGCTGCTTCGGCGCGCGCGGTTGAGCGGCGCGAGCGGCGCGGATTCCGTCGACCCGCTCCTTCAGCCGGGTGACGGTGGCCTCGGCGGGGACGGCCGCGGCCGGCCGGCGAGCCACGGCCGCTCGCCAGGCGGGCATGTCTTCCAGCCGGAAGATCAGGCGGCGCAGGGCGACGTCAAGGGGAAAGAGAAGAATCGCCAGCACCAGCAAGAGCTCGCCGATCGGCAGAGCGGCCCGCACCGTCGGCACCGGAACCCGGAAGGCCTGCGAGACGTCGGTGAGGAGCACCCCGCCGCCGGCCTGGGCGATCGCCTTGAGCGTGGCGAGGTCGGTGCCGAGATCCCGGTACTCCGGCGAGTAGGGAACGACGAGCCCGGTCGTCGTCGTATGGCGAACCAGGCCGCCGGCTGAGTCGCTGATGTGCAGCAGGTAGCTGCCCACCTGGTCGGTCGGCAGGTCACCCTCGAAACGGCCGGGCCCGGTGGAGGACAGGATCAGGCTGGTGTCGGCCAGATCCGGGGTGAGGGCGTTGACCGTCACGGTGGCGCCCGAGGTTGGCGGTGCCGTGACGAGGAGGTGGGTGTGGTCACCCTGGACGCGGGTCTCGACCTGCAGCGCGGGATCGCCTGGCTGCGGCAAGCTGGCCTGCACGATATCGCCGAAGAAGCGATTGGCCGATGGCCATAGGAGCAGTCCGGCGGTCCAGCGGCCCTGGGCATCGCTGGTCCAGGCCATGACCCGGCCGAGGCCGTATTGCCAGGTCGCGAGCAGCGGGTCGCCCTGCGGACTCTTCAGCACGACGTCGGCCGCCGCGCGCGGTGTGGTCGCGACGTAGCCGGTGAGTACGGGAAAGCTGTCCAGCGGCACGCCGGGAATGACGTCGGCCAGTGAGGCGAGCTGCGGCGCGATCCGGCCCTCGACGATCCAGGGCTTGAGCGCCTCGCGCGTTTCTTTGAGGAAGATCTGCGGCACGTCCGACAGGCTGTTGCTCTGGTAGAAGCGGCCGTGTCCCCAGCCCGCCATCGCCTGCATCATCGATGCGTCCGACGCATTGGATGCGATCGCGACGGTCGACACCGTGACGCCGTGCGCATGCATCGTGGTGATCACGGGCTGGTAGTTGTCGATGGCGTCGCCGTCGCCAAAAAGGATCACGTGCTTGATGGCGGCGGTCGCGTGCGACAGCGCCTGGTCAGCCGCATCCAGGTCGGGCGTGTAACTGGGCGGATCGCCCAGGCTCATCGCCTCGATCTTTTTCTTGATGGCGGCCTTGTCGGTCAGGGGTCCCAGCGGGACGACGATGGCGCCCATGTTGCCGCCGGTGACCCCAACCAGGTCGCGCGGCGTGAGCTGGTCGACGACCGACTCCGCCGCGCCCCGCAACACCTGGTCGCCCTGCATGCTCTCGGTCGACTCCAGCGCGAGCATGACGGCGACCGGTGGCTTCTGCATGTCCTGGGGCAGCTGGATCTGCACCGGCAGCGTCGTCTCGAGCGCGGTGCCGGCATAGCCCCCCGGGCCGTAGCTGTCGGAACCGCCGATGACCACCAGCCCGGTGCCGAGGTCACGGACCGACGCCTGGAGCAGGGCCATGCCCTCGGCCCCCAGGCTCGAGGCCGGGATATTGACCAGGACGACAGCCTGGTAGGCGGCGAGATCCGCCGCCGATCGCGGCAGCTGCTCTGGCGCGACGACCGCGGTCCCGATGCCGGTCGACCGCAGGGCCGACTCGAGGCTGGCGGCCTCGCCCACAGCGTTCTCGACCAGTAACACGCGGGGCGGTCCCACGATCTGGATCAGTGCCTCACCAAAATTGTTCTCGGCGTAGGTATCGCGCACCGGATCGATCACGAGACGGACCGCATGGAACCCCGGCTGGCTGGGCTGGACCGTCTGCTTGATCGTGGTCTCGCCGGGCGCCAGGTCAAGCGGGGTCGTGGTGATGAGCGTCCGGTCGAGATACCAGCGCGCCGTGGCATGCGTCGTCGTGTTGCTGACAATCAGCGCTTGCGCGTCCGCCTGCTGTCCCTGGGTCAACGTCTGGGGGGCATCGAGCCGATCGACGTAGACCTCGGCGCCGAGCGGCACGGGAAGCGCAACGGTGTCGACGCGAACGCCCTCGGCGCGAAGCAGACGCGCTTCGCCGACCGCGTCGCCCAGGTTGCCGCGGCCGTCGCTGATGAGCACGATGTGTCGGCGGCTGTCATCGGGAAGGATCGAGCCGCCCAGCTGCAGGGCGGCCGCCAGGTCAGTGTAATGCGGATTCGGCTGGCTCTGGAACTCACCGAACTGCGGGTCCTTCCCGAGGTTGACCTCGAGCTGCGGGTCGCGGCCGAAGCTGACGACGCCGGCGCGATCGTCGCCCCGCCGCTGCTGTAGGATGCGACGGACCATGGCGGCCTCGCTGTCGAGCGCGCTCTGCACGCTCGCCGACAGGTCCGCCGCGACGAGCAGTGATTGGTTGCTCGGCGTCGTCTGGACCTGGAAGCCGGCCAGCGAGGCGGTCAGCAGCAGCACGATGAGCGCCCGCAGGCCAAGCGAGAACCTCGCCCGTCGCGGCGATAACGGCGGGGGGAAGAGGCGCCAGACGGCGACGATGAGCGCCAGTGCCAGGACGCCCGCCCCCAGGAACAGGGGGCGGGTGACGTCAAAGCCCACGGTGGAAGGCCAGCCATTCGGCGGTGATGACCGCGAGCGCCGCCAGCGCGATCCACGGCCAGATCTCGAGTTGACCCCGGTGCGTGGCCTGGCTGGCGACCGCCCGCGTGGGTGGCAGTGTCAGCCGGTCGGGCGGCTTGAGCTGCGAGATCGAGTCGGAGAACAGATTCACGCTGAACCACGAGCGCTGCACCTGGCCGGCGATAACCTGCTCGACCGTGTACAGGCCGGTCGGATCGGTCTCGGCGAAGCTGGCGATGGCGCCGGTCGCCAGCGTGCGACGGCTGCCATCGGGGCGGATCACGCTGACGGACGTCGCGCCGGGCTCGGGCACGATGGTGACGGGCTCGGCCGGATGGAAGCTGTGGCTCGGCACGCTCGGCGGCAGCATCCACTCGCTGAGGTTCTGCATCAGGATGGGGAAGGCGATCCGAAGCGGCAGGTCCGACTCATGGAGATCGAAGCCGATCAGCACCTGCCGGAAGGGCTCGTCGCGAACCAGCACCAGCGGCGTCTGCAGGCTACTGATCAGTGGCCGCCCGAAGGTCGACGCGCGCAGGTCCTCGCTGCGCGCGACGTGCACGTCCTGCAGATCCGCGTTCGCCAGCAACGGGTCGCCGGCGTCGACGGCGCGGACGCGTCCGATGCCAACCGCCGGCCCGCCGGCCAGTGATGAACCGGCCGGTGGATCGACTATCAGGAACGGACCATCCGGCAAAAGGGGCGGGGCAAACCGGTCGAACACCGTCATCGCATAGGCCGAACTGGCGTGATACGCCGCGGGCCCGATCACATCGAGTTGAAAGTCCGATCGCAGCCGCAACGCCTGCTCGAGAAACACATTGCCCGGCGTCACCAGCAGCACCTTGAAGGCGCGCGGTGTGCGGGCGACGGCGGTCGCCGTGTCATCGACGGCGAAGATGTCGCCGGCGGCGAGGCGCGCCGTCACCGAGGTCGCGTCCGATGGAACCGGCAGGACGAGGTCCTGACCCTGGCCGGGCGGCAGCGTTAATGGCCGGACGTCGAGCAGGTGACCGTCGGCGCGCCATTCCAGGCTGACCGAGCGGACTTGCTGGCCGAAATTTTGCAGATGCAGGTAGGCCGCGCGGGTCTGTGCGCTGGTACGCACCGTCAGCGACGTCAGTCCGACGTTCTCCCCCGAGACGCCGACGCGGTGATACTCGACGGGAAAGGGTAGACCGGCGGCGAAGGACGAGCGCAGCGGCTGCACGATGCCGTCCGAGAACAGGTAGGCGCGCGCGTCGTCGCCGGATCGGACGAGACCGGCCGCCAGTGCCAGGGCGGAAGACAGATCGGCCGCGCCGTTGCTCGGCGTGATGCCGTTCACCGCACGGTGCAGCGCGTCGCGGTCGCCGGTGACGGACGCGATGATTCGCGACGCGGGTCCGACGGCGATCACCGTCATGCGGTCGGAGGGGCCGAGCTGGTCGATGACGGCATTGACCTGGCGCTTCGCCTCACCGAGTCGCGACGGTGTGACGTCCGTGGCCTGCATCGACGCCGACGCATCGAGCAGGACGATGCTGTGTCGGGCGAGCGAGGCTCCCGCCGGCAACACCGGCTGCACGGCAGCCGCGACCAGGGCGGCCGCCGCGAGCAATTGCAGAAAGAGCAGCCAGCTGGGGCGCAGCCGCTGCCAGGGCACGTTCGCCTGGCGGTCGCGAATCTGGCTCGGCCAGAGATGCAGCGCCGGCACCACCCGGGTGGGCCGGCGGATCTTCAAAAAGTACAGCGCAACGATGGCCGGCAGCGTCAGCGCCAGGACAGCCGCCAGCGGTGCGAGGACGGTCATGACAGCAAGCCGATCCGTCGCAGGGTGATCTGCACCATCTCGTCGATCGGTTCCGACGTCGAAAGCCGCGCGAAACGCAGACCACGGCGATGGGCGGCGCGCTCGATCTCATCGGTCCGCTGGGCCAGCGCTTTCACGTAACTGCCCTGGGTGAGCGGTGTCGCCGTGAACTCTCGCTCCACCCCGGTCTCGGCATCTCTGAGGCGGGCGTCCCCGGACCAGTCCGGCGTGATCTCCTGCGGAGCGAGCAGCTGGAGCACGGCGCCTTCCTGGTGCGCTCGCTGCAGCGCCGTCAACGCGGGATCCAGTGGCGACTCGCCGAGCCCGTCGGTGATCAAGACCGTCATGCCCGGTCGCTGGCGGCCGATCGGCCAGACCAACTTCTCGTAGTTGGTCACGCCGCCGGCGGGAAACGATTGCAACCGGGAAAAGAGCGTCGCCGCCGCCCGACGGCCGCGGCTTGGCGCGCCGCCCGAGGTCTCACCCTCGGCGAACACGGTCAGGCGCACGCGGTCGAGCGCCGCGAGGGCGACGTACGCGATCGCGCCCGCCAGCTGTCGGGCGGTATCGGCCTTGTTGGGCTTGCCCCAGTCCATCGACCCGCTGAGGTCGACGAAGAGACTCAGCGGCAGTTCTTCCTCGGCGACGAAGAGTCGCAGCATGAAGCGATCGAGTCGCGCGTAGGCGTTCCAATCGATCAGGCGAAAATCGTCGCCGGGCGTGTAGTTGCGATAGTCGGCGAACTCGACCGATTGACCCCGGCGATTTGAGCGCCGCTCGCCACCCATCTGGCCGCTGACGGCGCGCCGCACCTGGAGCGCCAGCGCCTCGAGGCGTCGGAGCAAGGCGGGCTCCAGCAAGGGGGCCATTCGGGTTATTCCCGGCCGGGTTCCTTGGGCGTCTGCTCCAGGATGTCGCTGATGATCTTGTCGGCGGCGATCCCATCGGCCTCAGCTTCGAACTGCAGGAAGATCCGGTGTCGCAGCGCCGGCGCGGCCACGGCGTTGAGATCGTCAAAGGCCACGTTGTAGCGGCCTTCGAGCAGCGCGCGGACTTTGCCGGCGAGGATCAGCGTCTGCATGCCACGTGGGCTAGCGCCCCAGCGGACGTAGCGCTTCACGCCGTCGAGCTGGGTGCGATCGGGATGGGTGGCCGTGATCAAGCGCGCGGCGTAGCCGAGCACGTGCTCAGCAATCGGGACCTCACGGGCGACGCGCTGAGCGTGAAGGACCGTAGCCGCGTCCGCCACCGGCCTGAGCTGAGGCGTCGACTCCCCGGTTGTGCGCCGCGCGATCTCGAGGAGATCTTGCTCACCGGGGAAGGGGACGAGGACTTTGAAAAAGAATCGGTCGAGCTGTGCCTCGGGCAACGGGTAGGTTCCCTCGAGCTCGATCGGGTTCTGGGTGGCGAGCACGAAGAACGGGTTGGGCAGCGGCCGGGTCTGCGTCCCCACCGTCACGGTCCGTTCTTGCATAGCCTCGAGTAAGGCGCTCTGCGTTTTGGGCGTGGCCCGGTTGATCTCGTCGGCGAGCACGAGATTCGCAAAGATGGGACCGGCCTGGTAGTGGAACTCGCGGCGGCCGGCCTCGTCGCCGATGACGTTGGTGCCGACGATGTCGGCGGGCATCAGGTCGGGTGTGAACTGGATGCGCGAAAAGCTCATCGTGAGCGCCTGGCCGAGCGAACGAACCAGGACGGTCTTGCCCAGCCCGGGAACGCCTTCGAGCAGCACGTGCCCGCCTGCGATCAGGGCGATCACCGTATCGCGCAGGAGTTCTTTCTGACCGACGATCAGGCGGGCGAGCTCGGCCTCGAGCGATTGCGCCAGCTCGGTTACCTGGGTTGCGTCAACGCGCGGTTCTTCGGCGATCATGATCCTCCCTCGCGCATAACGTTATTTCGGACCGGGTCCCGTCTGTTCCCCGAGTTGCGAGAAGTACTGGCGCACGAGGTCCCGCTCACTGCCGGGAATGAGGCTCTGGTTGGTGGCATCCAGCGCCGCCTGCTGGTAGGCCTGGATCACCTGGCTGTAGGGGCTGAGCGGTACGTCCTGGCCAGGTCCGAGCGGCGTGGGGTCGTTCTCCGACTGACCGGGCACCGGCTGGCCCGGCACGTAAACGCGCTCGGTGCTTTTCGCGCCCGATCCGCTTCCCGTGCCCGAGCCGTTCGAGCCAGTGCCACCGGTGCCGCCGCTGCCATTGCCACTACCTGATCCGGTGCCGGTTCCTGTTCCGGTGCCGTTCCCGGTTCCATTGCCGGTCCCGCTGCCATTGCCACTGCCGCTGCCGCTCGCACCGGGCGATGCGCCCGCGCCTGCCGACGTGCCGGCCCCCGGCGAGGCACTCGCACCGGCGTTCGGTTGCCCGCCCTGGCCTTTAGCGTCACGGTCGGCCTGGGCGGCCAGCTCCTGGCGCGCAGCCTCCAGGCCGTTGATCGCCGACCCAACCGCCTGGTCGGTGTTCTGCTGTTGCTGCAGCGAGTCCAGCTGGCTGGCGACGTCGTTGAGCGCCTGCGCGGCGGAGCTGGCATCGCCGTTCTGGAGCGACGATGAGGCTTTACTCAGCGAATCGCGCATCTGGCTGTTCTGCGCTTGCTGCGCAGCCTTCGCCAGAGCCTTGGCCAGCTCCTCGCGATCTTTGGGCGACATGTTCTGCAGCTGCGAGGCGAGGTCCCGCACCGACTGCGCACCCTTTGCGGGGCTGGTGCTGATCGCCTGGGCGGCGCTGTTGCCCGCGGCGGTGCCGCTGAGCGCGTTCGCGAGATTCTGCGCACTGCTGTTCAGGGCCGGCGTGCCC
>Ga0099828_10003571_pt1 | contig 10864 bp, 10 predicted proteins | sample CZO8metaG_2_FD_79338 | JGI IMG/M metagenome (GOLD analysis project Ga0099828, IMG submission 79338) | Vadose zone soil microbial communities from the Eel River Critical Zone Observatory, Northern California, USA - CZOApr15con2H1.8 metaG | ecosystem: Environmental > Terrestrial > Soil > Vadose...
CGTGTTGAACGGGTCGGTGGTGAAGGTCGCCTGCGAATTCCGCAGAAAGCCGGCGAGCTGGAAAAAATTTTCGGCGTTCACGTCATGGCGCCAGACCAGGTGGGTGTATTGAGAATTCTCCTTCTGGTTCTGGTTCGCCGCCTGGGAGGCCGCGGGTGAGAATGTGGGGTCCTGCGCCTGAAGGAGGGACAGCACATCTTGGTTCACTGCCAAGCCCGGGATAGTTGGAATCTGATACTTCGCCACCGCGTTCAAGAACACCCAGCTCAAGTTGTTGCGGTTGTCGTGCTGACAGTCACCTCGCAGATAGGTTTGATTGCGCTCGCTCTGATCGTGAAAGACCGAATGCCCGAGCGTCGGCGGCTCGATGCCCCGATTGGTCGACGTATAGCTGTTGAGGGCATAGTAGCGGAACTTCTCGCCGACCGTGCCGCCGTACTCGAACGACGGGTTCACCGTCTGGTTCGAGCCGCCAAACATTTGGACCGAGCCGAACGGGGGGCGCGTCCCGCTCTTGCTGGTGATATCGACCACGAGAGCCGTCTTGTTGCCGTACTGGGCCTCCATGCCGCCGAGAATAATATCCGCACGCTCCCACATTCGGGGCGAAATCACGTCGGTGAAGGTCGCGCTCACCCCTTCCGGAATCGGCACCCCATCGATCCGGAACTGCTGATTGGCGTGGCCCTGACGGATATGGGTTTGCCCCAAGGCCCCATACACCACACTCGGAACCGTCTGTAGGACCTCAGCGACGGTATTATTGTTGCCTCGTGGGAGGATCTCGACGTCCTTCCGGCTCAATTGATAGGTCTCGCTTGAGGCCTTATATTGGATCGCCGGCAAGGGAGATATAATCTCAAGTGCAATTTCTTTTGTTACTGCCAGGGTGAGGAACACTGAAGCCGCCCGCTCCATACCGATGTTCACCACCACGAATTCGCTCTTATAGGTATCCTGAACTGCGTTGACGGAATACGTGCCCTCTTGCGGGACCGTCACGGTGAATTCCCCGGCCTGGTTCGTGATCCCCTGCGTCACGATGTTGCCTTCCTGATCGCGCACCTGCACGATGGCTTGATCCACCCGGCGGAGATCCTGACTCTGAACCAGGCCGGTGATCGTGCGGGTTTCGTTGTCCGCCGCATAGACAGCGTCGCCTGCGCTGGACACACATGAAATCACCACAGCGAGAATGCTTATGAGTCCAATCCACAGACCAACAGGAATAGTACGTAACATCGCTTCCTCCGCAGCTCAATACAACATGAATGATGCGTGCGCTAGCTTTCCGTGGACCGTGTCCACCAGCGCAGCAGCGCATATTGCAAGCAGTTCAGGTGATTACGAGCAGGGAGGTGCGCGGGAAGGACCGACGACCGAGAGATCGACCGAGAGTAAAACTGATACGACAGGGGGATCCTGATTGCGGACAAGGTCGCAGACGCTCAGAGGGGAAACATCAACATCGAGAGAGCCGGCTGTATGGTGTTGAACCCATTGACAGATGTCCGTATCCGAGTGCTCATGCCCATCCGTATCGGCTGCGGCCAGCTCATGGTGCACGTCCTGGGCAACGGCAAACGGAGCAATGGCGAGCAACAGAAGAATAAGGCCGGCGGCGACGCTGCACTGCAGCAACTGTGGAACGCGCCGGCTGGCGATCGTGCTGTTCATGAATGATATCGCCCGGTTTATCGACTTAATCAAGCAGCCTGGGAACCTGTCCGACATTGACCTTTCTACTGCGGCGAACGGCAATGTCGGACAGGCTCCTAGTAAGGGAACGCTACGTAGCATGGACGTTCGAGGCTTGTCAAACACAATGCACGGGAGAGTCACGGAAAACCTCTGCCATCTTCTGCCCCCACTTCGGTAGACATTTCTCTCGAAATTGGCTATGTTTCTTGTGTTTCAAGAGCGAATCGCTTTCTCGGAGTATACTCAAGAAGGCGACTCCAAGGTGAAAGGGCAGGACCATGCAGAGACCACTCGATAACCAGCACATCATAGAAATCAAGCCTCTGCCCTCGCCGCGAACGATCAAGTCAAAACTGCCGATTACCGACCAAGCCGCCGCGCTCGTAGTTGAAACCAGGGATGCCATTCGTCGCATTCTGCACGGCCAAGACCGTGAGCGCCTGCTGGTGATCGTCGGACCCTGTTCGATCCATGATCCTGGGGCTGCCTATGACTATGCCGACCGATTGAAACCAGTGGCCGATGCGTTGCGCGACCGATTACTCATCGTCATGCGGACCTACTTTGAAAAACCCCGCACCACGGTTGGGTGGAAGGGGCTCATTAACGATCCGCATCTGGACGGCACCTGCGATATTGGAACGGGCCTGGAGTTGGCCCGGACGATTCTGCTCAACATCAACAAACGCGGGATCCCCTGCGCGGCTGAAGCCTTAGACCCGGTGTCCCCTCAATACATCGCCGATCTTTGGAGTTGGGTCGCCATCGGGGCCCGCACCACCGAGAGCCAGCCGCACCGGGAAATGGCCAGCGGGCTGTCTATGCCAATCGGCTTCAAGAACGGCACAGAGGGCAATCTTGAGGTGGCCTGGAATGCGATGGTCGCCGCGAAGCAGCCTCATCATTTTCTGGGCATCAACGCCGATGGGCTCACCTCCATCATCAAGACCATGGGCAACCCTGATCGCCATATCGTGCTCCGGGGCGGTGGCGGGAAAACCAACTATGAAGCCGAACACGTGGCACGTGCGGAGGCCATTGTAGCGAGCGAGGGCATCGTTCGTCCCATCATGATCGACTGTTCGCATGACAACTCCGGTAAAGATCATCGGCGCCAGGGTTTGGTCGCGCGCGAAGTTCTCCGCCAATTCCGCGACGGCCGCCAATCCATTGTGGGACTGATGCTCGAAAGCAACCTGAATCCCGGCAAACAGACCTGGCAGCAGGGGAAAGCGCTGGCCCACGGCGTCTCCATCACCGATGCCTGTCTCGGCTGGGAAGAATCCGAAGCTCTGCTCGGCGAACTGGCGGACATGATCGTGACCAAGCCCGTCTAGGATGCGCGACGAGCGGGAAAACCGGGACGAGCGAGAAGGGCGCGCGCTTCGTCTCATACATGAGCCGAAGATTGAAGTTCGGGATTCGAAGATCCTAAAACCTCGAACTTGGGACCTCGAACCCTTCCTCGTCTCGCTTGTCCCGCCAGTCTCGCTCAGCTATCCTACATAGCCTACTCCTGCAAGAGACCCGCATGCTCTTCGACACGCATACCCATCTGGACGATGCCCGTTACAATGAGGATCGCGAGGCGATGATTGCGCGCGCCCGGGAAGCCGGTGTCGAAGCCTTTGTCACCATCGGCTGCGATCTGGCGACCAGCCGGGCGGCGGTCGCACTGGCGGAGCAACACCCGTTCGTCTATGCCTCCATCGGCGTCCATCCACATGAAGCGAAGCATATCCTCGATAGCTGGTACGACGAATTCCGTCGGCTGGCACAGAACAAAAAGGTGGTCGCCTACGGCGAGATCGGCCTCGACTACCACTACAATCATTCGTCACCGAAAGAGCAGCGCGAGCGATTCCGCGAGCAGATCCAGCTCGCACGCGAACTGAATCTTCCGGTGATCATTCACACACGAGAGGCCCAAGACGATACGATTGCAATTTTGAAAGAGGAACGCGCGTCAGAAATCGGCGGGGTGTTTCACTGCTTCTCAGGGGATGCGTGGCTGGCGAAAGATGCGCTGGACTTAGGGTTCTATCTCTCGTTCTCCGGGATCTTGACCTTCCAGAATGCCACGATGCTGCGCGAGATTGCCAAGACGGTTCCGCTCGATCGACTCCTTATCGAAACCGATTGCCCGTACCTCACGCCGGTGCCTCACCGCGGCAAGCGGAATGAACCGGCCTACGTCACCCACGTCGCACAACAACTCGCCACCATTCGAGCCGGTGAGTCTGAGATGTCAGTCGAGACGATCGGCAGGCTCACGACGCGAAACGCAAAACAACTCTTTAGTAGGCTGCGATAGGCTGGTTGAACCCGCGGAAAATCAGAAGCTCGTGCCTCTGGGGTGATGCGGGAGTTTTCTGGAGGATGCTCAAAAAGGCCGTTCAGCAAGGCCGCAGCGAGCGAAGAGGCGAATCGTACTCTGGGCCGTACGGTGAGCCTCTGAGCGATGCGAGAACGATGCTGGCGGACTTTTTCAGCATCCTCCTAAAATCGCTTGAGCTGCCGGCTGCGCTGCCGCAGCGCCTTGGGCAATTTCCTAGGATTCCCGCGCTTCTCCGAACCTCGCTTCGGTCGAAGATCCTCTCCCGTATCCAGTTCCTTGTGTGCCGATACGCCGGTCGAGTTCGGCCCCTCGCGCAGTTTCCCGACAAACTCCTGAGCCTTCATCACAAAGGCTCCCTGCGCCCTCGCAAAGTCGATAATCTCACGATCGGAACTCACCACCGCGCAGGCGGACCCGAATTCGGCAGTCAGACGTTGAATCACCTGATCGGCTTTTTCTCCCCGTCGAGAGAAGATAATCTGAAGACCGAGCCGATGCTCCCGCTGTTCCGTGCCCCACCCCTGTTGCCACCCGTCAAAGACCACTGTGATCATATGGGATTTTCGTTGACGATAGGCCGCGAGGTCACGCAACAAGGCCTCGCGCGCCATCTCGGAATGCAGGCTTGTCCCTGCACCGATCCGGCCCGTCTGAGCCAAGAGATTGTAGCCATCGACGATCAGGTGAAGTGCCATGACCAGCAGACTGCCGAAAAAAATATTTTGATACGCGAGAACTTCGATCTTCCGCACGTCCTAAACAACAGGAGTACGCCACGCAGGATAGCCGAGCGAGACTAGCGGGACAAGCGAGACGAGGTGGGAATCCAATCTGTCCACGTCGCGCCTTTCTCGCATGTCTCGCACTTCACGCGCCACGGCCTGTGGCGCTGGCGGACTTTTTCAGCATCCTGCTAGAGAACCTACTGCTCCCACCGCCTACTGTCAATCGGTTCCGTCAGGCGTTGGTACGGCCAATCCTCTTGACAACGACACAAACATCTGAGAAAAAACTCTATATCCCATCACACGCAGTGAACACCCATGCGATCAGCCCTGTGGCGCATCCTTACCCTCACCTACCTGGTCGGACTCTTCGACCTCCCTGGCCATGCCCTCAATCCGTTTCACGTCGGCCAGGCATGTGCGGCAACGAGCGAGGCTCGTCAGGAGTCTCCGGCCAAGTCCAAGCGGTCTCGCACCTCCCGCGTAGGCATGTCTCCCACTGCGCTCGGCCTGACGACGATACAGAACCTCCGGACGGCCAGCTCGCCGGGGTTGACGAGACTCGTGCTCGATCTCGACGCAAAGGCCCGCCCGAGCAAACATCCCCAACTCCAAGCCGAGGGGGTAACCATCGAAATTCCCAATGCCACCTTGAGCCAATCTGCCAAGACGAAACTCACAGCTGGTAGGATTGCCAAGCCCTTTGTCATCACCCAGCGCACCGAACGATCTGTTGAGGTGTCTCTCCCAACTGGCTCATTTAAAAGCTATCGGTTTCTCACATTAGCGAATCCTCCTCGGCTTGTCATCGATGTGGTACCTTCCAGTGAACCCCTGAGAGCTCCGCCTGTGGAATCAACACCTGGCCTAGGACTTCCACTCCCCACTCCTCCACAGCCTGCTCAACCGCGAGCCAAGTCATTTAAGACCATTGTGATCGATCCAGGGCACGGCGGGAAAGACCCTGGCGCACGTGGACAGCGTGGGACGGAAGAAAAAGACATTACGCTGAAGGTCGCGTTGAAACTGCGCGATCTCTTGAGCAAGCAACCGGGAGTCCGTGTCCTCATGACCCGTGACCGGGACGAGTTTGTCGAGTTGGAAGACCGGGCGAAGTTTGCCAATGGGCAGGAGGCGGATCTCTTCGTGTCGATCCATGTGAATTCACACCCACAACGCTCCGTGAAGGGGATTGAAATCTACCACTTCGGAGAGGCCAAGGATCAACGGGCGCTCGAAGTGGCGGCCCGTGAAAATGGAACTCCCCTCAACAGCACCGGCGTGGGATGGGAATACCTCGTCGCAGATCTCCTGACGGCTAAGAAGATCGAAGCATCTCTCGAACTCGCCTGGACCGCCAAGGAAGCCATGGTGACCAACCTGAACGGCCACTACTCCCTGGTGGACCATGGGGTGAAAACCGCGCCCTTCTACGTGCTCCGCTTCACCAGCATGCCCAGCATCCTGGCTGAGATTGCCTATATCTCGAACTCTGATGAAGAAGACATGCTCCGAACCGGCCGCTTCACCACGCGCGTGGCAGAAGCACTCAAGGAAGGCGTCAACACCTTCCTCTCCTCTGCGAAACTCGCCACGCGATGACCTCCGCACTGTTCTATCCACTACGTCGATGTCCACGGTCAAGTTAGTCTTGGAATACGATGGGACCTGCTACGCCGGGTGGCAGCGCCAGCCCGATCACCCCACGATCCAAGAGGCCATCGAACGAGCTATCCACCAGGTCAGCCAGACCACGGTATCCGTCATCGGCGCAGGCCGCACGGACTCCGGCGTGCATGCGCTCGGACAAGTCGCGAGCTTTCGCACGGACCGGGATTGGCCCGCGTCCAACTGGATGCGGGCGCTCAATGCCGTGCTACCAAAAGACATTGCCGTTCGATCCTCCGCCCTCATGGACTCCCGCTTTCATGCCCAACACGATGCACGAGGCAAACTCTATACCTATCGGATACTCCACCGTCCAAGCCGGCCCACCATCGATCGCGCATTCGTTTGGCACATCTATAGGCCGCTGAATGAAGTTGCCATGCAACAGTCGGCAGCGAAGCTGATCGGGTCACAGGACTTTTCTTCCTTCGAAGGAAGCCTCACGGACAACAGCAATCCCATCTGCCATCTGCAACGACTCACTGTCATCCGCCACGACGACCAGATCCTCATCGAGGTCTACGCCGACCGGTTTCTGAAGCACATGGTCCGCGCGATGGTTGGAACGGTGGTCGAAGTGGGGCTGGGCAAACGGACTCCCGACAGTCTCACAGAGGTTCTGCGTGCTCGGGATCGGTCTGCAGCAGGCCAGACCGCCCCTCCTCATGGACTCTGTCTCATGCGCGTGGATTACGACTAGCAGGGTGCGGAAAAACTAAGCTAGGCAGAACGGTAGTTCGACGGTCCACACGTGTGACACAACAGAAGAATGTTTCCGCAGGATAGCTGAGCGAGACTCGCGGGACGGGCGAGACGAGGTGAGAATCCAACCTGTCCACGTCGCGCCTTTCTCGCATGTCTCGCGCTTCACGCCCCACGGCCTGGGGCGCTGGCGGACTTTTTCAACAACCTGCCAGTGCTCCAGGAACCTGCTAGAGAGTATGCCTAACATTCCCAGAGACACACCAGAGATAATTTGGTATACTATGCGCGTTCTTCTATCCCCCCACTCTCACCAAAGGAGATGCATATGACGAAGACAGCCGGCATTGTGGTGGTATCCCTCTTTGTATCTGGGCTGTGCATCGCGCCGTTTGCCATGGCGGCGCCCGCTAAGCAAAGCAAGATGGCGGCCTGCAACGCCCAAGCAAACGACAAAGGATTGGGAGAAGGGAAGGGCGATGAGCGGAAGGCATTTATGAAAGAATGCCTCTACGCAAAGCCGGCGAAGGCGAGTGGGACTCAGCAGAACAAGATGAAATCTTGCAATAAAGAAGCAGGCGTAAAGAGCCTCAAGGGCGATGAGCGGAAGAAATTTATGAGTACGTGTCTGTCTAACTAACTCGTTATCTCATCATCCGACGCGGTCCACCTGGACCGCGTCGTCTTTCCTCATCACCGACCATCTCACAAAGAAGACGCACTTCCTTTCAGGGCTTGAGGAAACCAGGCTACAGCTATGGTCGCGGAACTCAGGCTAGAACAGGCGGGAGGAGTCCTGATTCTCCAATTTCTTGCGCAGTTCGATCAACTCCTGCTCGAGTGCCATGATCCGGTCACTGATAGGGTCTGGCAGGTTGCTGTGGTCCATGGTGGCATCGGGTAGCCGCTCGCCTTGAGTTTTAATTACGCGGGCCGGCACTCCAATGACAGTGGAGTTGGCGGCGACATTCTTGAGCACAACCGAATTGGCGCCGATCTTCACATTGTCGCCGATCGTGATCCCGCCGAGGATCTTGGCTCCGGCCCCGACGACTACGTGATTGCCGAGCGTGGGGTGGCGCTTCCCTCGTTCCTTCCCCGTCCCTCCAAGCGTCACGCCCTGGAAGAGGGTTACGTAATCTCCGATCTCTGCCGTCTCGCCGATCACGACCCCCATGCCATGGTCGATGAAGAACCCGGTACCGATCTGAGCCGAGGGATGGATTTCAATGCCCGTGAGCACGCGAGCTACCTGAGAAATAGCCCGAGGAACGAACGGCACGTTGTAGGACTTCAACCAATGGGACACGCGGTAGGCCAGCAAGGCATGAAAGCCGGCATAGGTCAGCACGACTTCAAGCCAACTGGTCGCCGATGGATCTCGGTCGAAGACCGCCAGTAGGTCTGTTTTAATGGCTTTAAGCATCTGATCTGAACGTCATCCCGTCATAAAGTCGTCAAGTCTCCGCTGGGAATATTACATCACATCGGGCCGTTAGCCCACATGAATCATGCGGGTTAATATGCTCAGATCGCTCTATTTTAGCCAATGATTCATCCTTCGACTTTAACAGGATGAGAAAAAGTCCGCCAGCGCCCCAGGCCGTGGGGCGTGAAGCGCGAGACATGCGAGAAAGGCGCGACGTGGACAGGTTGGATTCTCACCTCGTCTCGCCCGTCCCGCGAGCCTCGCTCAGCTATCCTGCGAAAACATTCTTCTGTTGTGCCACACGTGCGAACCATCGACGTTCTGACGTGCCTACATAGTTTTTCCGAAGCCTGTTAAGACTTGATAACGTTCCAGCTTTCAGACTCTCTCGATCAGACAGACCGCCTGGGCGGCAATCCCTTCCTCCCGACCGATCATGCCGATTCCCTCTCCGCTCTTCACCTTCACGTTGACGAGGTCCGGATCGACCCCGAGCACCTGCGCCATCTGCTTCTGCATGGCTGCCAAGTGCGAACTGAGCCGAGGGGCCTGCGCGATAATGACCGTGTCGGCATTCACGATGCGATACCCATTCCCCCGCATCTTCCCGACTACATCCTCCAGCAGCTTCAGGCTCGAAATATCCTTGAAGCGCTGATCGGAGCTGGGATAGTGTCGGCCTAAATCTCCTTCACCCATCGCTCCGAGCAGCGCATCACAGAGAGCATGAACCAAGGCATCGGAATCGGAATGTCCCAACAAACCCTTGCTGTGGGGCACCTCGATCCCGCCGAGAATCAGCTTTCGTCCTGGTCCCAACGGATGGATGTCATAGCCGCAGCCCACTCGCATCGTCATAGGCTCTCCTCATGATTCGCCATACGTCGTTTGTCAGCGGGAGTTGCGGAGCTGGCGCGATGGGCGAGACTTGCCCGTCCCGCTTTTCGCGCCCTTCTCGCCCGTCCTGCTTCCCTTCATCCGCGACGCCAAAATAGCCGCGCCGATCACCAGGTCTTCAGGCCTCGTCACTTTGATATTCTCCCCGCTTCCCTCAACCACCGCGACCGAATACCCCAACCATTCCACCAAGAATGCGTCATCGGTAGCTCGCACCCCTTCGGTATGCGCCTTCTTGTGAGCGGTCTCGATCCAGTCCCGTCGAAAGGCCTGCGGAGTTTGAGCGAGCCACAAGGGGGTGCGATCGACCGTTCGCTCAATCATCCCATCCGTCCGTACCTGCTTCACGGTATCCCGCATCGGAAGTGCAATAATCGCCGCTCCTTCTTTCCTCGCCGCAGCCACGACCTCGGCGATCATCCGAAGCGTCACAAATGGCCGTACGGCGTCGTGTATGAGCACGATGTCGGTGTCCGAGGAAACCTGAGCGAGCGCGTACCGCACCGAATCCTGGCGCTCTGCGCCACCCGCCACCACCTTCGTCACTTTGGTGAATCGATGCCGCGAGACGATCTCGTGCTCACAGTATTCGACGTCTGCAGGCGGAACGGCAAGAATGATCTGGTCGACCTCAGGAGCGGCTTGCAATGCCCGCAACGATTGAATGATGAGCGGCTCACCACCCAACGATAGAAATTGTTTGGGGACGGAGCCGCCCATCCGAAGCCCACGGCCGGCAGCCGGCACGAGCGCCACCACCAAAGGAGCCTGACGAGGAATCGGTACGACGCGAGGCGAGCGAGTCGTGGTCATATTCAAGGCCGCAGGCCTCGAAAAGATTTGAAGCGTATTCCCTGCAATACGTTGAACATCTTTTCAAACCGAGAACGAAGCAGCGGGCCGTGGATCGCTCGACACAGCAGAATCGTACCACTCGTTAGGCACTTAGCCAAGCTAGAAGTGTCCTCCTGTCGTGCCGCTCGACTGAGCTCGTCGCAGGCTCACGTGCGGACTATTGAATTTCAGGCGTGCCCACATATTTTTCCGCAACCGGCTATGGCCGCAGCGTGAGATAGATCGTTTGGCCCTTCCGTTTGAGCAGCAAGAGGACCGCTTGATCCTTGGCAAGGCTGGAAGCGGCTCGTTCATAGGACTTGAGCGAGCCCACCGCCTTTCGATTGACTTCGAGAATAATATCGCCTTCGCGCACACCCATTTCCTCCGCCGTGCCTCCGGACTTGACCCCGACCACCACCACACCATGCTCGGTAGCTTTCAATCCGTACCGAGCAGTCAGTTCCTCGTTTAACTCCCGGACATCAAGATCCGAGAGGACCCCCGTTGGCACCGCTGACTCCCTGCTCTCCTCTGCGCCGGGCTGTCCTAACGATTTCGGCTGTTCCA
>Ga0099828_10003572_pt1 | contig 10863 bp, 12 predicted proteins | sample CZO8metaG_2_FD_79338 | JGI IMG/M metagenome (GOLD analysis project Ga0099828, IMG submission 79338) | Vadose zone soil microbial communities from the Eel River Critical Zone Observatory, Northern California, USA - CZOApr15con2H1.8 metaG | ecosystem: Environmental > Terrestrial > Soil > Vadose...
TGGAATCGAACTCTCGACTCTAGAGCAGGAGCTTCGGGAGGACCCGGAGTGCTACATGAAACTGTACGAGCTTGTTCAGACTGCGTTCAGAGATGTGCCGATCGCTGACACTCCTACAGACACTCCCTATGATCAGTGGCTGGCCTTTGAGATGAAGAACCCTAACCTCATTCCACAAGCGTACATGATTGCAAAGGATGGGGACCAGTATGTCGGTACGAGCGTCGTCTGGCGGCTGAAGAAGGAACCCAGAAGTCTCTATCAAGGACTCACAGGAGTCCTACGAGAATATCGAGGAAAAGGGATAGCTGTAGCCTTGAAGCTGAGAGTCCTGGATTTTGCGCGGAAGAACGGATTTGATAATATTCGGACCTTCAACGCCTCAACGAACGAGGGCATGCTTGCCATTAACATGAAACTGGGGTTCAAGCGAGACCTCACCTGGATTACTTTCGAAAAGAGTCTGGAGTAGGAAAATCTTCGAGAAATCATTGAGGCTGCCTGTTCTAAGGCTAAAGGGCTCTCCGTACGAGATCGGATATCGCCACGGACAGCAGGCCCAAGACAAGATTCAACGAAATCTCGAGGTCTACTTCCGCCGTTTCAAGAACGAGACAGCGCTCTCAAGAGATGAGGCGCTGGACAGGGCTGAGAGATACCTCCAGGTCATCCGACGGGTCAGTCCCAGCTACGCTCGAGCCATGGAGGGCGTCGCACTGGGATCGAAGATGCGACTGTTGGAGATTACTGCGTTGAACGTCCGATACGAGTTGATGTACAGCCAGTTCGCAAAGATAGGATTGAAGCCGGTCCCCAGTGCAGACGGCTGTACCGCGTTTGCAGCAATGCCCGAAGCAACATTGAATCGGCACATACTGATGGCCGAGAACTGGGACTGGATACCCCAGGTTGAGGGGCTCTTCCTAAAGATTCGACCCATCACTGGTCCCAACATCCTCTGTTTCACGGAGGCAGGGGTCGTTGGCGGCAAGATTGGCTTGAACTCAGAGGGAATAGGATTAGCGATCAATGGGTTGATCTCCAACAAGGATGACTGGGAGAGGCTGCGAAAACCGTTCCACGTCAGATGCGCAGAAATTCTTGGATCGAAGATTCTCTCGCAAGCGATCTCAAGAATAAGTCGCGGGGAGAGATCCTGTTCGGCAAATTTTCTGATCGGGCAGCAGACAAAGCTCGGGGTCGGGAAGATTGTGGATATTGAATCCGCTCCAGAAAAAATAGGGGTGCTCTCCCCAGAAGATGGAGTCTTGGCTCACACGAATCACTTCTCGAATCCTGAACAGCTAGGGATCAAGCAAGTGCTAGACGAGGAGCGAAAGTCTACCCTTCACCGCTTCGCTAGGATAACACGACTTCTGCGGCAGATGCGAAGTGGTAACGGAAAGATGACTATGACGAAGGCTGTTGAGATGTTGAGGGATCATGACGGCAAGCCGGGGTCCGTCTGTCGACACGAGAACCTATCACTTCCCGTGGACGAGAGGTATCGGACAGTAGTCTCGGTAGTTATGGACCTATACACTGGCCAGCTTCGGACGACTCTGGGCTCTCCTTGTGAAAGAGAATATCAGACCCTTCGACTCTAAAATTACGCCCGCGGCACGACTTCTCAGATAGATGAAAAAAAGGGAGTCTGCTCGAGCAGACGGCTTAATCGTCGCTTGCTTCGACTTGTTCGTTCTCGTCGTCTTGTTCGTGCACCAGTTGACCTCTAATCTCTCCACCCGTATGGGCGGTGGTGTGCACGTTGACGTACGTATTCCCCGTGACCAGGGCGTTGATGAAGTCGGTCCAAGTATTGATTCCTGCATCGGGGCGAGCTACGAGGTTTGCTGATGTTCGAGTGCCTTCGGCGAGAGTGTCACATCCCCTTGTGCTATTGAATAGCGGAGAAGGCAAGCCGTAGAAGGGTAGAACCACGGGTCCGTTGGTCCCCGCGGCGCCGACATGGATGTGAGACGAAGTGACGTTGGCGATATTACAAACTACAACTTCGAACGATAGGGTGCTGTTGTCTTCGCTGAGTTGCACTTGAGCAAACCCGAACGCCGTTGTGTCGACTGGTGGTGACTGCTGGTCGCCCGTTAGACGAATATCGAATCGTATCGTAACCCCTTCATCGTGGGCTTGATTGTCTGTCTCATGATCAGTCTGGTGGTGAGCCCCTTCGTTCCGGCCCTGATCGTCAGCAGTTGCAATGTGAGGCAGCGCTGCTAGTATTCCAAGCGTGGCGAGAAGAAGCAAGGGTAGAAGTATTTTCACAACCTAAAACCTTCACAGGCGACGCTCTTTCTTCGGAATTTAACGCTTTGCAAACGAGCGTTTGAGAGCATGCCGTGTATGTGCGCGCCTGCCTCGGGATAGCCAGAGACAGAAATCGTCGTCCGCTAGCCTTGAGGTCGGTGCAATTACAGCTTAGATTGGTTGGCTGTTGCGACAAAGGTTTCCAAAGAAACAATCTCGACCACTTCACAGTTTTTCAAGTACTCGCGAATCTGACCGCTAACGTAGAATTCGCGTAGAGTCCAACCACCACCTCCAAGGACAAGGTAGGCTTTCTTGAATCTTCTACGGTTCTGGTGAACTGCGTCCGCTAGACATAGCATTTCGAAGGGGACCTTTTGTTCTGCGGTCCCAGATGTCTGCTGCCACTTTAACGAAATCGGGATTTGCTCGCTTTCAACTCTCCACGCCAATACGTCTACCTTCTGGTTGTGTCCCCCGAGGCGTTTGCCAATGACAACTTGTTTCTTGTATTGATATCTCCCTCTTTCCAGAGCTGGTAGAACCATGTCTTCGAGAACGCCACCAGTTCGCGTGTCCCTTGGCATTCCCACTTCTCCGCCTCGCCCTCTCACAATTGAGGATCCCAAAGAGTTTGGTGATCATCATTGGTTTTGCGAGCAGGGCTGTTTGGAACACTTTCCCACGCCTAGGGCTTATTAACGAAAGATCATGACCGAACAAGTGGTCACTCGCTCAGTGCTCCGAGCAGTCGAAGAGACAGAGCTTAGCGTAGATACCAGCAAACGGCATCTTGGGCCATTCATCAAATGGGCCGGAGGAAAAACAAGCCTTCTACCCCATCTCTTACCACACGTGCCACTACATCTAACAGATTATTACGAGCCATTTCTAGGCGGCGGTGCGCTCTTTTTTGGAATATCCGCGCGGACCACGAGTTTCAGCGCACACCTTTCTGATACTAACGAGGAACTCATCAGTGCATACAGAGTTATCAAAGAATCCCCCGAGGAACTGATGCGCCTCCTATCCGGATATCAGGGACAGTACGACTCAGCAGTAGACAAGAGCGGTTATTTCTACCGGAAGAGAGATTGGCGACCGGCTGATAGGATCGAGTCGGCCGCCCGACTAATCTTTCTCAACAAGACTTGTTACAACGGTCTTTACAGAGTGAACTCAAAGGGCGAGTTCAACGTGCCCTTCGGCAGGTACAAGCACCCTAGGATAAACAATTCAGGTATTATCCGCGCGGCTAGTCAGGTACTCGAAGACACGAAAGCTGAGCTGCGTATCATCGATTACAAGGATGCACTTGCCTCGTGTGGGAGGACTCATTTCGTATATCTGGATCCTCCATATCAACCCCCGAGTAAGACCTCCTCTTTCACGGATTACACTCCAGGCGGTTTTTCTGAGAAGGACCAAGAAGAATTGGCTGAAGAATTTGGAAAATTGGTTGATAGAGGCTGTGTGGTTCTTCTCTCTAATTCGGACACGTCGTTGACTAGACATCTCTACCGTGATTTTGAGATAAGGAAGGTCACCGTAAATCGGCCGATCAATTCCGTCGGAACCAGAAGGGGAGGCTATAAAGAACTAATTGTTCTTGGGCATCGCACCAAGAGTTGAGTCAGCATTATTCAAACATCCTCTGGCTGAGGGATACCAGACCATTTCTTCCAAAGTTTTCCTTGGAACCTGTAGTTCGAGGCTGATTTCTTCGAACGTTTTTATCGCTCACTAACGGAACCGTTCTTTCATCTTTGTTCGCAGTGGAGACTCTCAGCCTTTCGAAGAGGTATGGGAAGACGGATGCTCTTCGAGAGCTGAACTTTACAGTTGACGAGGGCGAGATAATGGTAATTCTAGGCCCTAACGGGTCTGGAAAAACCACTCTCCTCATGACCCTGTGCACGATTCTCAAGCCGACCTCGGGAACTGCGAAGGTGATGGGAATTGACGTAGTGAAGGACGGAACGAAGGTTCGTGAGGTTATGGGGATCGCTTTTCAGGAGGCTCGGGGTTTCTGGCGTCACAAGCCCTCTTCGATTTTGAAGTTTCACGCGTCCATGTTCGACATCGACCCAGTGAAACGCCAGGATCTGATAGAGCAGACTATGAAGGAGTTGGAATTGTGGGAGTCACGTGATAAGCTGTTCATGCATCTCTCCGGTGGTCAAGCGAAGAGATTGGAGACTGCGAAGGTCTTGGTCCAGAGACCGAAGCTAGCCATTTTTGATGAGCCTACTAGCCAGGTAGACTTGAGGGGGAAGAGGAAGATATGGGACAAGATCCGAGAACTAAGAGACCAAGGCTCGACAATCATCGTAGCAACTAACGAGGTAAGGGAGGCAGAGTATCTGGCTGACAGGGTCACGATTCTTCACAGAGGAAGGCTTGTTGTCCGCGACTCGATTCCTAAGCTGAAGGATGCGATTGCTGGAGGAGATGTTGTTGAGGTGGGCTTCGAGGACCCTGTTGCAGACAAACTTGTCGAGGATCTGAAAAATCTAGGAGGCATACTTACCATGTCCCCTGAGGGGAATCAGTTGCGGGCAAATGTGTCGAAGGCCGAAGACTGGGTCCCCCGAATGACGTCAGCAAGCTACAACATGGGTGCGAAGATCTCGACGATCAAGATAACGGAGCCCTCCCTCGACGATGTCTTCCTCCACTTCACAGGCAAGAGCCTTGAGGAGAATCCATGAATCGAGTCCTCACTCTCGCCCGCTTCAATGTAAGCATGATACTAGCAGAGCGCATGGGGCTCGTTCTGTCATGGGCCCTCTTTGCCCTGCAGATCGGAATATTTGGCTCGCTAATGTCACATCTCATACAATCGAGTAAGGTTCAGGACTATTTCTTCTTCTACGCGGTTGGACTCATGGTCATCACAGTCTTCGACACAGGGTCCTTCGTCGGCCGTCGCTTCGTCGAGCGTGCTCACGAGGGCGAGTTGCCTTACTACTTGTCATTACCAATTTCTCGAAGAGGTTTTCTAGAATCGCAGGCGGTCTACGGCATTGTGGCTACCCTGCTGAGAGCAGGCCCTCCTCTCATCGGAGTTCTTGCCTTCACTGGAAAACTGACGCTTCTGGGAGCGTTCTCCGCCCTCATATCACTCACCACCCTAGGCTTGGGAATCTCCGGGATCATGATCTCCTTCTCTTTCATCGCGTTCAAGTCCATCGACATCTACAACGCCATCATCGCGGGGCTCTCCGCTCTTCTAGTAAGATTCAGCACCGTGTTCTATCCCCTCATCTTCATACCAAGCTTCTACTCTCCCATCGCTGTCTTCAGTCCTCTGACTTATGGATCAGACTTGACCAGATGGGTCCTAGGAGTCGATCCGCATCTTCTTCTCAACCCTATTCTTGCCGCGGTCGTCGTCGCTGCGATCGCGGTTGGGACCCTATCACTCAGCGCCGGGATCGTAGACAAGATCATTGAAGGTGTGAAAGCGGCTTGAGCGAGTTTTCCCGTCTTGTCCATATTGCCCGGACCGATTTTTCCTATTTCTTCCGGACGAAATGGTTGATGGCAATCCTGATCAGCCTGAACATATCTGACATGCTCGTCACCGGGCTGGTTTACAAGGGACTGGTTGCTTTCGACTATTTCCGGTTCCTTGTCCCAGGCATCGTCGTGATGGGATTGTTCTCAGCGGCGACGGATACCGGGCGACGGATCTGGCTGGCACTTCGTGAAGGAGTAGTTCAATACTACATGACCCTGCCTGTCAGAACCTCAGGTCTAGTAGCGGCGTACATTATTTCCGGTGGCCTCGGAGGAATCGTGTACTCCGGCGTACTTTTGTTGATCGCGTTCGTTGTGGTTCCTCCACAGGGAGTCATGAACGCTATCCTGCTCCTCCCGTTTCTATTCATCTTGGCTACCGGGATCGCCGGTCTTGCAGCTTTCTTCGCTAGCATTTCGAGAGTGGGGGAGATCTACTGGGTCTACGCCCAAGCACTCCAAGTCTCAATGGTAACTATCAGCACGATTTTCTACCCGGCTTCAACGATTGCTCAGTATTTGCCTGGACCTATCGTTGTCATTGCTGAGAATAATCCTCTGAGTCTCGCGGCTGGCGCTCTGCGAGACTCCGCTTTTGGAGGGAGCGCTCTCAGCACGAGCCTCGTCGCTAATCTACTGGGAGTGTCACTTCCCCTCGCGGGTATCGGGGCGTTGGCCTACTGGATTATTCTGAGAACCATTAGGATCAGAGGCAAACCCTAGGCTCTCCCTGATCCAGTCGTACGTCTAGGAGTAATCCACTGGCACGTCAATTACGCTCGGCTTAGAAGAGTCAAGAGTAGTCTCGAGGATCGAGACGAGTTCGGAAGCTCTGCTCGGACGAAAGCCCTGAGCGTTGAATGCTTTGGCCAACTGGGCAAAGTCTGGATTCCCGAAATCCACTCCTGAGGCACGGCCAAAACGAGCTAATTGTTTTCTCTTGATTGATCCGTAAGCGTTGTCGTGAAATACGACAGCGGTAATCCCTACTCCCAGCCGGACAGCTGTTTCTAGCTCGTGAGCCGTCATGAGGAATCCTCCATCTCCGCAGACCGCGACAACCCTTCGATTAGGATGAACTAATTTGGCGGCTATGGCTCCAGGCAGTCCTATGCCCATGCTCGCGTATCCATTGGAGATGAGCACTGTGTTCGGCTCGTATGTTGGAAACAGTCGTGAAATCCAGAGCTTGTGATCGCCCACGTCGCTGACGAGAATGTCTTCCCGATTCAAAACCTCTCGTAGGTCACGCAGAATCCGTTGCGGTTTGAGCGGATACGAGTCGTCTTGCGATTTGGCCTTCGCTTCTGCGAGAATACTTTCCCTGATGGATCTTGCGAAGTTGCTGGGTCGAGGTTTGACTTGGCCGGTTAGGATGGTTAGCGTTTGGCCAATATGTCCGACGAGCTGTATGCTCGGCTGGTAGTTGGTGTCGATCTCAGCGCTTGTACTATCCACATGAATTATCGTCTTATCGTTACGCGGGTTCCAAAGTGATGGAGCATACTCGACGAGATCGTAGCCCACTGCAAGAATGAGGTCTGCGAGTTCGAAGGCTTTGCTCACCAGTTCTTGGGAGGGCAGTCCAATCGCGTACAGACTGAGCGGATTATCGTCGGGCAACGCCCCTTTGCCCATGAAAGTATGAGCGACTGGTATTTTCGTTTCGGCTAGGAACTCTCGGAATGGGCCGGTCGACCGTGCACGAATGATGCCGTTACCGGCAAGGATGAGCGGTGCCTTGGACTTGTTGATGAGTTGGGCGGCTTGTTGTATCTGGCTGGTCGTCGGACGAGCTTGTTCTGGACCAGCAATCTGGGGGATCGGCGTGGTATGGGCGGTTTCGTCGGCGATATCCTCCGGGACCTCCAGATGGCACGAGCCTGGCTTCTCCGCTTCAGCGGTCCTGAAGGCCTTCCTCACAGCTTCGGGAATCGTGTCTGCCTTGAAAATTCGGGTGTTCCATTTCGTTACCGGGCGTAAGATGTTCACAACGTCGACGTATTGATGGTACTCCTTGTGGAAATGTTCCAGAGCTGCCTGACCTGTAACGGCGATTAGGGGTGCTCTGTCCACGTTAGCATCTGCGATTCCAGTGGCAAGATTTGTAGCACCGGGTCCCAGTGTTGCGACGCATATTCCCGGTCGACCGGTGAGGCGGCCGTAGACGCCCGCCATGAAGGCCGCGGCTTGCTCGTGGCGGACCGTGATGAGTTTGATCTTTTTCGATTGACCGAGGGAGTCGGTGATAGCAAGGGTTTCCTCGCCCGGAACTTGAAAGACAAATTCTACCTCTTCGTTCTCCAGGCATCGCACTAACAGGTCGGACCCCTTCAAGGAACTAAGAGCCTCGGCGACATTGCCCGGCGAGCGCGTATTTAGAGAGTTTAGCTTGGGATTTTTCCGAGAAAAACCGTACTATTATAGAGCATTCTGACCTTGCCCATCCGCTCATATGTCCTGAAGAGGCGAGCAACCTCTTCCCTCATTGCCGCAAACCGCTCTTCATCAGCTGGACTTGGCATGTAAGATGCAGAAGTCATTCGGCCTAAGAGACCCTCAAAGTCTAGAAGCTGTTCGTTGGACATGGAGAACTTGGAGTATTTGCGATTCTTGAAGAACCTAGACAGGTAAGCATGGTCAATTGTTGGAACGTTTGCGCGGTCTCTCGCGTACTTGCTCACGATCTGATCATATTCCTTCATGAAGGAATCCTCGTTGTTTCTGTCGTTGTAAACAATGCAGGCATGACCGTTCGGTTTCAGTATTCTTGCAAACTCCTTTGATGCGGCTTCCCAGTCGAACCAGTGAAGCGCCTGTCCAACTGTCACGAGATCAACGGTTGCGGTCTCAAGACTCGTGCGTTCTGCTGTTCCTTTTACGCTGAGAAATTTTGGAAACCTACTAAGGCTCTTTTCGGCGAAGATCCTCATCTCATCGTTGGGCTCGACTCCGATCACACGGTTACCATTGATCAGGAAGAGCTCCGAGAGAAGGCCGGTTCCGGATCCGATATCTGCTACGACGTGGGTCTGATCAAAACCAGTCTCGGTTCTGAGAATGTCAAGAATCCGACTTGGATAGCCGGGCCTCGAGGTTGAATAGAACCGAGCTCGACCCGTGAAACGCCTTGTAAAATCCTCCGCCATTTGGAATCTCAGCGATGGCGACTCATCGATTGCGAGCTTGTAACAGGCATGGGCGCATTAAGCTTCTGAAATTCGATTTGAGTAGGTTTGCCGATGGTTGATGCTTAATTACGTTAGGCCTTCTCAATAATGCGATCCCATGTCTTCTGGCATAGAGCAGTTACTCTCTAAGAGCCTCGAGGATCTTTACGAGGAACTGGGCCGATCCCTAATCACTCCAGAATTCCCTAGGGCCGCGACCGTTACGAGGCAGAACGCGGTCCAGAGAGGCAAATCTTTCGTCTCTGGGTCGCTGGAGAAGCTGAGGGCAAAGGTGTGCGTCGACTGGCGCTATTGCAGCAAGAGAGGTGAATATGGGGATTTCCAGTCGCTCGCGTATGCCGTAGCCCCTCTTGTGTCAAGTGTTGTGGGAATATCGGCGACCACTGCAATGATTGTCGCGATTATTCTGATCAAGTCTGGATTGGAAAAACTCTGCAATTGCCCGTAGCCTCGAAAAGCGAGGCACGCAAGAATTTCGGATGATGGGAAGAAATTGGGGGTTTATCCTAACTTCCGGCCGTGTTTTGATAGAACTGGTCTGGTATGCTTTTCTTTGTTGAACTAGTTGCTCTGTAGGTGTTTTGAGGTGTTCTTGCCTTCGAGAGCGTTGACTGTGTTCATAACGACCTTGATGGTTGGTCCTAGGGCTATCAGTAGGAATATCAGTGGATAGGCCCATGGGATGGGTGCAAAGTAGCTGGCTGTGATGGGCTTGGAGACCTCGTAGAGGATTACCAGAGCTATCATCTGGAAGAGCCAGGCGAGCAATGGTGTGAAGCTGCGATAGCTCTTGTAAGCTTCGCCGACAGAAGTGGCGAGTTGTGTTCCGAACTTTAGCACTATGGCCGAGACGATTAGTCCGAGCGTGAAGACGACTAGAGCAGCGATGGTGAACGTGGTGGTGGGTATGAGGGCTGTTATGCCTGGAAAGCCGAGGACTGTTGCTTGTATGACGACGAGGACGATGATTCCCGCGAGTAGCCGTATGAGTGGTGGCATTATGGGTCGGAAATCGTCCATGAGGCTTGACTGTTTCGACATTACGACCACTTTTTCCAACCACAGATAAGGCGGCTGAGAAGTTACCCGTGGCGGAACCCGTCATTGGAGGGTCCATGTTACACCAGCCAGTTTAGGCTCGTCCCTTTAGTAACAAAGTGACAAAGGTTCGGGAAATGGCGGAGCTGAAAATCTATCTCTCAGACGGCTTGAACGAGAAGTTCCGACGAATCGCTATGAGCGTCTACGGTTACGGGCGCGGGTCGCTTAGCAAGGCTGCTGAGGAGGCCTTCACGAGATGGTGTTCAGAACACGAGCATTCTCAGATCCCCAAAACTGCTGCGCAGCATTCACAGACCCCCCAAAACGATCTTTCGAGTGAAACGGAGTCTCACATCAATCCGGACGAACGCGAGAACGTGGCCCTGGAATCAAGGACTGTTGGAGAGGACAAGGCCCTGAATTCAATGGGCTCCAACACCTAGCCTGCACGGACAATCAAGAATTCCGGATTGACTCCAGATATTCGAGTCTGGTCTTCTCAATTTCTGAGGCGTATTCACGCAAGATAGTACTCGTTCTGACAGGGTGTTCAATTCAGTAGCATTAAATCCCATCAGACGCCTGATCTTCTTGGAAAGGCTTGTCTAAGGGCCCGGTAGCTGTCATTCTTGCTCTCATCATTATTGGTTCAGTTGCAGGCTACTTCTTTTACACTAACTACGTCCAAGGAACATTGACCCTGACGATCACCGATCCCGCCCAAGCACCACCGGGAAATTCTCAGCAGTACGATTCGTCCATTGCGCACATCAACGTGGCCGTTTCGGGATTCATGGTTCACGTTGCGGGTCAAGGAGATGCTAGTGGCTGGAACCCGATGCAA
>Ga0099828_10003573_pt1 | contig 10863 bp, 9 predicted proteins | sample CZO8metaG_2_FD_79338 | JGI IMG/M metagenome (GOLD analysis project Ga0099828, IMG submission 79338) | Vadose zone soil microbial communities from the Eel River Critical Zone Observatory, Northern California, USA - CZOApr15con2H1.8 metaG | ecosystem: Environmental > Terrestrial > Soil > Vadose...
AGAAAAAAGCCACCGAGCAGCGAGCGAGCGATTCACTCGCGAGCGAGCGACCAGGGGGGGAGCGCGAACGCGCGCGGGGGGGTGCTGCCCCTGACCACGTACCCCCCCGAGTTGACGAATACCCGAGCGATTCACTCGCGAGCGAGCGACCGGGGGGGGAGCGCGAACGCGCGCGGGGGGGTTCTGCCCCTGACCACGTACCCCCCCGAGTTGACGAACGAAGCGACGAAGCTCCGCCGATGGACTTCATCGGCCTGCTCGTCTCCCTCGCGACGCAGGCCGGCTACTTGATGTCGCCGGAGCCGGACAGCGGCGCCCCGCCCGACCTGGCCGGCGCGCGCTCGATCATCGGCCTGCTCGAGATCCTCAAGCAAAAGACCGAAGGCCGGCGAACCCCCGACGAGGATCGCGTCCTCGACGGGCTCCTCTACGAGCTGCGCATGGTCTTCGTGTCGCGGGCAAGGCCGGAGAAGGCGTGAGGCGATCTTCGGCGGCCAGCCTCCTGGTCCTGGCCCCCCTTCTCGTCCGGGCGCAGCCCGCCCGCTCGCCGTCCGCGGAGAAGGTCATCGACGTGCGGGCGGCGCGTCCGCCCGCGGGCAACACCTTCGAGGCGCTCTTCAGCGCGTACCGGAGGGCGGAGCAGAAGGCCGACACCGACGGCGCGCTGAAGGCGTGGCGCGAGATCCGCCGCGTCCGCATCGAGCGGAACATCCGCAGCCTGGAGCCGGTGGCCATGGCCTCCGTGAGCCAGGGCCTGGAACGTCTCGCCAAGGGCGAGCGCGATCGCGCCGAGGAGGACTTCAACGGCGCGACGTCGCTCGACCCTCATCTGCCCGACGCGTACTTCGCCATGGCGCTGGCGGAGATGCAGAAGGTGCCGCTCGGGATCGTGCCCGCCCTCTCCGACACCGTCTCCGGACTGACCGCCCCCCTGCCCACCATCCGCGGCCGCCAGAACCTGCGCACGCTGCTCGTGCCGGTGCTGCTCCTGAGCGTGCTCGTGACGGCGACGGTGTTCGCGGGGGTGATGGTCATCGCCCACGGCACGCTCCTGCTCCACGACCTCGAGGAGTCCTTCGGGCCCGAGCGGAGGGCGCTGGCGGTGGGCCTGTTCATCTTCGCGCTCGTCCTTCCGGTGGCGCTCTTCCAGGGTTACGGCTGGCTGCCGCTGTGGTGGCTGGCCCTGCTCTTCCTCTACATGGAGGGCGTCGAGCGCCTGGCCGCGGCCGCAATCCTGATCGGAAGCCTCACGGTGGGGCCGATGGGCAGGGACCTGGACACACGCATCCTCGCGCAGCAGAACCCGCTCTTCCGGGCCGGCATCCTCTCGGTCGAGGGCGGTCCGGACGCGAGAGCCATCGCGGACCTTGAGGACGCCGTGGGCAAGAACCGTGACGACCGCGACCTCATGTACCTCCTGGGCATCCAGTACAAGAAGGCGGGGCGCTACGACGATGCCGCCGCGCTCTCCCGCGAGATCCTCCAGGCCGATCCCCGCGACGCCATCGCGCTCAACAACCTGGCCAACATCGAGTTCGCGAACACGGAATACCCGGCGGCCATCGCCCGCTACAAGCAGGGCATCGAGTCCAACCGGTCGGCCCCGCTGACGGCGACCTTCTACTACAACCTGTCCCTGGCCCATCTCCAGCGCTTCGAGTACCAGCCCGCACAGGAGGCGCGCTCGCAGGCGGACCGGCTGGCGGGCAGCCTCGTGCGCACCTACGACGGCCTCTGGAAATACGACAAGGGCGACTATGCGGTCGTCGACATGGGCCTCGACGAGGACGAGCTGTGGACGAAGTTCGCGGGGACACCCTCGGGCATCCGGCAGAAGAACGTGGCCGGGAGGGGCACCGGCATGCCGCGCTCGGCGCTGCTCAGCGGGGCGGTGGTCAACCGGTTCGCGGGCGCGCTGGGCGTCTTCGCGCTCGTGGGGGTCGTGCTCTGGCGCTGGCGGGGCTCGCGCGCCTTCACCGTGCGGTGCGTGAAATGCGGCACCCCGTTCTGCAAGCACTGCCATCTCGGCAAGACCGCGGCCGGGCTATGCACCCAGTGCCATCACCTCTTCGTGGTGCGCGACGGCGTGTCGGGTCCGGCCCGGAACCGGAAGCTCCTGGAGGTGCAGAAGGAAGAAGAGCGGCGCGACCGCATCTTCCGCCTCCTGTCGCTGATCTCGCCCGGCGCCGGCCACCTGTACGCGCAGAAGACGCTGTTCGGGCTCGTGCTGGTTTTCGGCTGGTCGCTCCTGCTCGTGGTCGCCCTGCTCGCGGGACGCGTCCTGCCCTACACCGAAGCCCCCTCGACCATCGAGAAGCCGTGGGGTCTGGGGCTGATGGCCCTCCTGCTGTTGGCCCTCTACGTGTTGGCCAACCGGTCGCGGCCGGAGGCGGACCTGATCCTTCCCGCGCGCCGCAACCCGCCGCCCGCCCGACCGGGCCGGGCGGCGTGAGGTAGGCCGCCGCCGATGGCCCTCGAAGGAACCATCAAGGACTTCGGGCTCCCGGATATCTTCCAGCTCATCGGCCTGCAGCGGAAGACGGGCATCCTCACGCTCAACAACGAGAAGGACAACGTCACCGTCACCTTCGAGAGCGGAATGGTCGTGATGGCCGACCAGACCTCGAAGCGCCTCGAGGACCGGCTCGGCAACGTGCTCGTCAAGCAGGGCAAGCTCAGCAAGGACCGGCTCGACGAGGCCCTGCAGACGCAGAGGGCCACCCTGCAGCGCCTGGGCCACGTGCTCGTGGCCCAGAACTACATCACGGCCAAGGACCTCAAGGACGCGATCCAGGTCCAGATCTCCCAGACCGTGTTCAAGGTCTTCCGCTGGCGCGACGGCGAGTACCACTTCGCGCCCGCCGACACCGTGGAGTGGGATCGCGACAGCTTCTCTCCCTTGAGCGCCGACTACATCCTGATGGAAGGGATCCGGATGGTGGACGAGTGGCCCATCATCGAGAAGAAGATCCCGTCGATGGACATCGTGTTCCGCCCGGTGGTGGACGCGGGGATGATCGAGGTGGGCTCGGCGGAGAGCGATGAGGGTGCCGCCAAGCGCAGCGCGGCGAGCTCCACGAACAAGATCAGGTTGACCCCCGAAGAGCAGCGCATCTTCCGCAAGGTGGACGGCACTCGTACCGTGCAGGGCATCATCGACGCCACCGGGCTCGGGGAGTTCGACACCTGCCGGATCCTTTTCGACCTCCTGAACCGGAACCTCGTGTCGACGGTCGGGAGGGGAGTGACCAAGGAGACGGAGGCCAGCCCCGCCGCCCGCGTTGCCTCCGCCACGCCGGGATACGTGCTGGCAGTGGTGGCCCTCGCGCTGGCGGCGGCCGGCACCCTCGCCCACCGGAGCGACCCCTTCGCGGTCGCGGGCCTTCCCCCGGTGCTGGGGGACTCGTACGGCATCCTGCTGCAGGGGGTGAGCCACGTGCGGCTGGAGCGGCTGGACCGCGCGATCCTGGCCCACCACCTGAGCCACGGGACCGTGCCCCACACGCTGGAGGATCTGGTCACCGAGGGACTGGTCGACCGGAGCTACCTGAAGGACCCCTGGGCGCGGCCATTTCACTACGCCCTCACCGAGAACGGCTATCTGCTGAGCGGGGTGGACGACACCGGGCGGACCATCCCCCCCGTGATCGAGAGGGTCCTTCCCCCCGAGAAGCCGTAGCCTCCCGATGGAGGTGGTGCGACTCGACTCCCTGGAGCCGCGCGGCTGGCCTCAGGCCGCGGTGGCGGTGGGGAACTTCGACGGCGTGCACCGCGGCCATCAGGCCCTCGTCGCGCTGGCGGTGCGCGGCGCGCGGGCGGCCGGCGGCACCTCCGTGGTGCTGACCTTCGATCCTCATCCCGCGCGCGTCCTCAGCCCCGACCGCGCGCCCGCCAGCCTCACGACCCTCGACCAGAAGGCGGAGATCCTCGCCGCCCTCGGCGTGGATCGCCTGGCCGTCCTTCCCTTCACGGTCGAGCTGTCGCGACGGGAGCCGGAGGACTTCGCGCGTGACATCCTCCAACGGGCGCTGGGGGCGCGCGTCGTGGTCGTGGGATCGAGCTTCCGTTTCGGCCGTGGCCGGAGCGGGGACCTGGCCACGTTGCGGCGTTTGGGCGAGGTGCTCGGCTTCCAGGTCCACGGCCTGCGCCCGGTCATCGCGCGCGGGGGGCCGATCAGCAGCACCCGCATACGCGAGGCGCTCTCACGGGGGGCGGTGGACGCGGCGAAGGACTTCCTGGGCGGGCGCTTCTTCGTGGACGGCGTCGTCGTGAAGGGAGAGGGGCGGGGCCGGCGCATCGGCATCCCGACCGCCAACCTCGACGTCGTCAACGAGACGGTGCCGGGGGGCGGGGTCTACGCGTGCTGGTGCCGAGTCCTCGGCCACGCCTCGCCTCCCCGGCCCGCGGCGGTGAACGTGGGCCGCCGGCCGACATTCGGCGGCGGCGTGACGACGGTCGAGGCCCACTTGCTCGACTACGAAGGCGACCTCTACGGGCGCACGCTCCGGCTGGAGTTCGAGGACCGCCTCCGGGAGGAGCGGACGTTCCCGGGCGCCGAGGCCCTGGTGGCCCAGATCCGAAGCGACATCATCGAGGCCCGCCGGGTGCTGAGGGCGCCCTGACGCGCTATATTCGCCGGATACACGGAGCAACGCTGAACCAGCCCTCCCCTCCCCCTGCGTGGGGACTGGAGGGGCACAATGACGGGTGGGGGGTCGATGAATGAGCGAGCTGACCGTCGAGACTCGCGACGTGGAAGGGGTGACGCTCCTCTACCCGAAAGGCTTCATCAACGCCCACACCGTCCGGGTCTTCGAGGGTGAGATCCAGAAAGCGCTGGCCCAGGGGCGGTTCAAGATCGTAGTGAACTGTGGGGGCCTGGCCTACATCGCCAGCGCCGGCCTGGGGGCCATCATGGGGGCGATCGAGGAGATCCGCGGCAACGGCGGGGACCTGCGGCTGGCCAACCTGAACGAGACCGTCCGGAACATCTTCGAGATCCTGGGCTTCAACCACCTCTACCGCATCTACGCGTCGGAGGTGGAGGCCATCACGAGCTTCCGCCGCGCTGAAGAAGCGGGCTCCTGAGGCCGTGCGCGCCCCCAAGCCGAGCCTGATGATCTCCATCCCCAGCCAGACGTCGTTCCTCGGCCTCGTGCGGGAGATCACCAAGAAGATGGCGGAATCGGCGGGGTTCACGGACGGGACGGCCGAGCGTCTCGCGCTGGCCGTCGACGAGGCCACCACCAACGTCATCGAGCACGCCTATCACGGCTCCGGCGACCGCGAGATCGAGCTGCGCATCGAGGACAGGGGGCCGGAGTTCCGCGTGGAGGTGGTGGACAGCGGCGCGACGGTCGACCCGAGGGCCGTGCCCCGCGTGGACCTGGACCGCTATGTGACCGAGCGCCGCACGGGAGGCCTGGGCGTCCACCTGATGGGGAAGATCATGGACTCGGTGACGTTCCGGCGCTCGGCCCGGCGCAACGTCTGCTGCCTCGTCAAGCGGAAGGACCCGGCGGCGCCCTGACCGTGAACGCCCCCGTCGTTTTCCAGTACCAGCGTGCCCTCGACGCCTTCCGGCGCGAGGGCGGCTCGCCGCCGTTGCTGAAGCGGATGTCGGAGCTGATCTCGCTGCTGGACCTCACGACCACGCTCAACTCGAGCTTGTCGGGCGCCGAGATCCTCGACGCCGCCCTCCTCATCGTGATGGGCCAGCTGCCGGCGACGCGGGGCGCGCTGTTCGTGCGCGCGGAGGACGGAGGATACCGGGTCCAGGCGTCACGCGGGCTCCCGGCGGGGGCGCCCGCGCAGATCGACCTCGAACCCCTCGCGGGGCCCGAGGTGATCTTCCGCCGGCAGGGGGCGTGCGCCGAGGCTTTCGAGGCGTACGGCCTGGACGTGCTGTGCCCGATCTTCAAGGCCGACCGGCCGATCGCGGTCCTGGGGCTGGGGGCGCGCGCCGACGGCCACCCATTCGACGACGAGGAGGCCGCGTTCCTGCAGAGCGTGGCCGCCTGCGCGGCCACCCCGATCGAGAACGGGCTCATCTATCACGAGCTGAAGCGCGTGAACCAGCGTCTCTCGGTCAAGGTCTTCCAGCTCCACAACCTCTTCGACGTGAGCCGCGAGCTGACTTCGAGCTTCGATGACGAGGCGATCGAGAGCCTGGTGACGACGACGCTCATGGGCCACCTGATGGTCTCCCGCTGTGTCCTCTATCGCACGGCGGACGGACGGCTCGCGCTCGCCCACGCCCGCGGCGTGCGAAGAGAGGATCTGGGCCGCGCCTTCACCGAGGCCGAGGCGCAGCCCGTTCTCGAAGGCTTGCGCGCGCCGCTCCCGGTGGCGGAGCTGCCGCCGGGCCCGGCGCGGGAGCGGCTGGCGAGCTCGGGTCTGGCCCTGGTGGTACCGCTCTCGGCGGGGCAGAACGCGGAGGGCTTCCTCGCCGTGGGGGAGCGGGTGTCCGGGCTGCCTTTCACCGAAGAGGACCGCGAGTTCGCCCAGACCCTGGCCCGGCAAGCGGTGGCGGCCCTCGAGAGCGTGCGCCTGCACCGCTTGGGCCTGGAGCAGCAGCGGCGCGACCGCGAGATGCAGATCGCCCGGGAGATCCAGCAGAGCCTCTTCCCGCGGTCCTGCCCGGAGATTCCCGGCTTCGAGGTCGCGGCGCTCAGCCATCCCTGCCAGGAAGTGGGGGGCGACCACTACGATTTCATCCCCCTCGAAGGCGGACGGCTCGCCCTGGCGGTGGCGGACGTGTCCGGCAAGGGCGCTCCGGCGAGCATACTGATGGCCTCGGTCCACGCTTCGCTGCGCGCCATGGCCGGATCGAGCCCGCCCGCGGCGCTCATGGGGCGGCTGAACCAGTTCATGCTCGAGAGCACCCAGGAGAACAAGTACGTGACGCTCTTCTACGCCGAGCTGGATCCGGCGGCGCGCCGCGTCGTCTACGTCAACGGCGGCCACGTGCCCCCGTGCCGCGTGGGCGTGGACGGAAGGTGCGAGCGGCTGCTCGCCGGCGGCCCCGCCCTCGGCCTCCTCGCGGGTGCCGACTACGAGTCGGGCGAGGCCGTGCTGGAGCCGGGCGAGGTCCTGGCGGTCGTGACCGACGGCGTGACCGAAGCGGCCTCCCCCGAGGATCGCGAGTTCGGCGACGAGGGCGTTCTCCGCGTCCTTCGCGCCCACCCTTCGCAGGGAGCGCAAGCGGTGCTGGACGCCCTCGTGCGCTCCGTACAGGCGTGGACAGGCCCGGCCGGGTGCTCCGACGACCTCACCGCCCTCGTTCTGAAGGCGCTCTAGAGATGAACCTCCACAACACCCTCACCTGCCGCGCGGAACCCCTGGTCCCCGCGGAGCCGCCCGAGCTGCGGATGTACGTGTGCGGCCCGACGGTCTACGGGCGCGCGCACATCGGCAACTTCCGCTCGTTCATCGCCACGGACCTCCTGCGCCGGGCCTTGCGGTACAAGGGATGGCGGGTGAAGGAGGTCATGAACGTCACCGACGTGGACGACAAGATCATCCGCCTCGCGTCGCAGGCGGGAAAGGACCTGCGTTCCTTCACGGAGCCGCACGTCCGCTCGTTCAACGAGGATCGCGCGACGCTTCGCATGGAGCCGCCGGAGTTGCTCCCGCGGGCGACCGACCACATCCCCGACATGGTCGGCCTCGTCGAGAGACTCATCGACCGCGGCCATACCTACACCGCCGACGGCAGCGTCTACTTCAAGATCTCCACGTTCCCCGAGTACGGGCGGCTGTCCCGGCTGGACGTGTCGGGGATCAAGTCGGGCGCGCGCGTCGACACCGACAAGTACGACAAGGAGGACGCGCGCGACTTTGTCCTCTGGAAGGCCAAGCACGACGAGCCGGAGTGGGCCCAGTGGGACGCTCCCTTCGGTCGCGGCCGTCCGGGCTGGCACCTCGAGTGCTCGGCGATGAGCATGAAGTACCTGGGCGAGACGTTCGACCTGCACTGCGGGGGCGTCGACCTCATCTTCCCTCACCACGAGAACGAGATCGCCCAGAGCACCTGCGCCACCGGCAAGCCCTTCGCGCGGCATTGGATGCACGTGACGCACCTGCTCGTCGACAACGAGACGATGTCGAAGAGCAAGGGGAACTTCTACACGATCCCGGACCTGATCGAGCGCGGTCACCGGCCCGACGCGATCCGCTACCTGCTGAGCGCCGCCCACTACCGCAAGCCGCTCAACTTCACGTGGGACGGGCTTCACCAGGCCGCGACCTCGATCGACAAGGTCCACGGCTTCGTGCGGCGCCTGGACGAGGTCGACCGGGAAGGGCCGGCGCCGCCCGCGGTGGAGGAGGCGGTGCGCAAGGCCCGGGAGGCGTTCGACCGCGCCCTCGACGAGGACCTCAACACCCCGGAGGCGCTGGCCGCCCTGCACGAGCTGGTGAACGAGGGCAACCGGCTGCTCGCCGAGGGCGGCCTCACCCGCGAGGGCGCGGCCCGGTTGCGCGCGCAGGTCGAGTCGATGGACTCGGTGTTCGCCGTCTTCATGCCCGGAGAGGAACGGCTCTCGCCCGACGAGCAGGCCCTCTTCGACGCGCGGCAAGAGGCGCGCCGGAACCGGGAATTCCAGAAGGCCGACGAGCACCGGAGGAGGCTGGAGGAGATGGGGATCGTTCTCGAGGACACGCCGAAGGGGACACGGTGGCGCCGCAAGCACTGAGGGCGCTCGTCTCGCGGCTGCGCGGCCCGCGCTCGGGCGTGCCGGGGGAGTCGCTGGCCTGCCGGCACCTGGAGGGCAAAGGCTTCGTCATCCTCGCTCGTAACTACCGTTGCCGCTCGGGCGAGGTCGACGTGGTGGCGCGTCACGGCAACACCACGGTGTTCGTCGAGGTGAAGGAGCGCCACGGAGCCTCCCACGGTGTCGGTTGCGACAGCGTGACCTTCGGCAAGCGCCGCCGCATCGTGCGGGCCGCCCGCCTCTACGCCTCCTCCCACCGCCTGGACGAGACACCGCTGCGGTTCGACGTGGTGTCGATCGACTGGGCGGCGACGGGCCGCCCGGTCATCCGCCACGACGAGGGCGCGTTCAACGTGGACGGCGGCTAGCGAAGTTCTACCGCCTGACCCGGCGCGGACGGGGCCCACCTCGAGAGCGGAACCGCAAGCTGGCGGCACACGTTTTCTTGTGTTCCCTCGCGAACACGCGTAGAGTAGCGTCAAGTTGATCGGACCGCTTTCCTGAGCCGCTGTCGCCGGGCGATCCTTCATTTCTCGACAGCTCTCGCTAAAGCAATGACGTCTTGTACCCGGGAGGAAGCCACCGCGAAAGACTTGGTGTCGCCTCGTTGGATCCGTGTGCGGGAGCAGCGGAAGGAGGGCTGATGCGCCGACTCCGAATCGCGATCGTGGACCTGCTCGAGAAGGGTCCCTCCCACTCGCTGTGGGCCCGGGCCATGCAACCCAACTTCGCGAGCATCATGCCCCAGGTGATCGGCGTCTGGTGCGAGCAGGCCGGGCACGACGTCACCCTCGTCTGCTACACCGGACGGGAGGACCTGGCCCGCGAGCTGCCGAACGACACGGACATCGTCTTCATCGCCTCCTACACCCAGACGGCCCACCTCGCGTACGCGCTGGCCAACCTCTACCGCCAGCGCGGTGTGCTGACGGCGCTGGGGGGATCGCACGCGCGTTGCTACCCGCACGACGCCGCCCGGTACTTCGACTACGTCCTCGGGTTCACGGACCGGGCGACCGTCGACGAGGTGCTGCGGGACTGCGCGCCCCATCGGCCGACGGGGTTGAGCCTCTCCGCGAAGCGCCAGCCCGCCCAGCTCCCCGGGGTGAGGGAGAGGTGGAAGTTCATCGAGCCCACGATCGCGAAGGCCGCGGCCATCAAGATCATCCCGATGATCGGCAGCCTCGGCTGCCCCTACACGTGCAGCTTCTGCATCGACGCCGCCGTGGACTACCAGCCCCTGGACAGGGACCAGATCCGCGACGACCTCCGGTTCCTGCTCGGCAAGCTCGAGCGTCCGATGGTGGGCTGGCACGATCCCAACTTCGGCGTGCGCTTCGACGAGATCATGGCCACCATCGAGGCGGCGGTCCCGCCCGATTGCATCGACTTCCTGGCCGAGAGCAGCCTGTCCCTCCTCTCCGAGCCGCACCTCCAGCGGCTGCAGCGCAACGGGTTCAAGGCGATCCTGCCGGGGATCGAGTCCTGGTATTCGCTGGGCGGCAAGTCCAAGACCGGAAGCCGCACGGGCCTGGACAAGGTCCGGCAGGTCTCGGAGCACGTGAACACGATCCTGCGTTACGTACCCTACGTCCAGGCCAACTTCGTGCTCGGCCTCGACGACGACGTGGGCGAGGAGCCCTTCGAGCTGACCAAGCTCTTCGTGAACATGACGCCGGGCGCCTTCCCGGCCTACTCGCTGCTGTCCGCCTTCGGCCAGGCGGCGCCGCTCAACCTCGACCTGCAGCGTGACGGCCGGGTCCTGCCCACCCCCTTCCACTTCCTCGACAACAACCAGGCCACCAACGTGCGGCCCAAGAACTACACCTGGCCCGCGCTGTACGACAACATCATCGGCCTGCGGCGCCATTCGTTCTCCTGGCGCGCGATCGGGCGGCGGATGCGCGCGAACCGCGTCCGGACCGCGCGCTGGATGAACTTCGTGCGGGCGGTGTCGTCGGAGGGCTTCGGCCGCATCCGCCACGACTCCAAAGTGCGCCGGCTCCTCGACCACGACACGTCCATGCGCGGCTTCTTCGAGGGCGAGAGCGAGGTCCTGCCCGCGTTTTACAGGGAGCGGGTGCGAAAGGATCTCGGCCACTGGTGGGATGCCCTTCCCGAGGGGTCCCTTTGCCACGCCCAGAACGCC
>Ga0099828_10003574_pt1 | contig 10859 bp, 6 predicted proteins | sample CZO8metaG_2_FD_79338 | JGI IMG/M metagenome (GOLD analysis project Ga0099828, IMG submission 79338) | Vadose zone soil microbial communities from the Eel River Critical Zone Observatory, Northern California, USA - CZOApr15con2H1.8 metaG | ecosystem: Environmental > Terrestrial > Soil > Vadose...
ATCGCGGAGCACGGGAGAGATGCATTCTACAAAGGAGAAATTGCGGCAAAGATTCTGGAATCGATGAAGCGGCACGGCGGGCCAATGGTGGCAGGGGACCTGGCGGAGTATTCGAGCGAATTCGTGGAACCCATTTCGACGGCCTATCGCGATTGGACGGTCTATGATTTGCCGCCCAACGTGCAGGGCCTCGCGGCGCTGGAGATGCTGAACATCCTGGAGACGTTTCCGCTGGGTCAGAAGGATTGGGGCTTTGGTTCGACGAAGGCACTGCACGCAATGATTGAGGCCAAAAAACTGGCGTATGCCGACCTGGCGAAGTACATCGGCGATCCGCGGAAACAGAAATTGCCGGTGGCGACGCTGCTTTCGAAAGACTGGGCGGCGCAGAGAGCAAAGCAGATAAATCCGGACCGCGCGAACTGCGAAGTGGCGGCCGGAGAAATCCCCGCGGGAAGCGATACCACGTATCTGAGCGTGGTGGATCGCGAAGGGAATATGGTTTCGCTGATCCAGAGCAATTACGAAGCATTTGGATCCGGCATTGTGGCGCCCGGGACGGGGTTTGCACTACACGATCGCGGCGGACTTTTCTCGCTCGATCTCGCTTCGCCGAACGCGCTTGCAGGAAGAAAACGGCCGATGCACACGATTATCCCGGCATTCGCGCAGAAAGGAGATACGCGGGTGGCGTTCGGGATTATGGGAGGTTGGAACCAGTCGCAGGCCCACGCGCAGTTCGTGGCGAATCTGGCGGACTTCAAAATGAACATCCAAGCGGCGCTGGAAGCACCGCGATTCAGCAAACACTCATTCAACGGATGCGATGTGATGGTGGAGAACCGGATTCCCCAAAGAGTCCGAGAGGAACTGGCGGCAAAGGGACACAAGATTGAATTGAAAGGCATGTTTTCGAGCGCTGTGGGCGGGGGCCAGGCGGTGATGCGGGATTTTGCAGCAGGCGTTAACTATGGGGCCTCGGACCCTAGGAAAGATGGCCAAGCGGTGGCGGAATTACCACTGGACTGATAGCCATCGTAGGCCCGCGGGGAAACGGCGCCCGGCTCTCCGTGCAAAAGAGTTCCCTCCGAGGGGGTTAGAAAGGAAGGGAGCTGCCGTTTATAGGATAGGCGTCCTAAAGTACAGTTTTCTAAGCTCTTGCAAGCAAAAGACTTAGCATGGAATCTGGTGGCCGGGGAATTGCACCTGTACTTCCGGCCAGGGTCCGCCGGCCGCAGCCAAGCGACCTGGATGTGGAGACCCTATGGGGTACGTTCGAGTCGCTCGGATCCTCGTACGCTTTCTGCCGCTCGCTGCTGTCTTGTTCCTTTTGAATCCGACGAGTCAGGCGCAAACCATCGACGTTTCCGGGCGTTACGAGTGCACGCAAGCGAAGGTGCATGGGAAAGAGATTCCTTGCAAGGCCGCGCCCCTGATTTTGAAGAACGATGGGCGCTTCGAATTGCGCGGATGGGAAGGAAGTTATCTGGTGAGCGGTGGGTGGGTGGAACTATCGGATTCGTTAATCAAGACGCGCGCGAGAATCGAGCCGGGGCACAAAATCGTATTGCGGTACCACGGGAGGCACGGGCTCGTAGAAATGGTTTATGAGCGGCGCGTGGCGGAGCTGGGCAAGACGGCGCTGAGTTGAGGAGCGATGGAGATCCAACTGAATTTTGTGCTTTTCGAAGAGCTGCAGGAAAAGGCAGACAGTAGCGAGGCCGTGGCCCGCATAATGATTGTTCGCGAAAGCAAAAATGCGGACGTTGCGTTTGAGGAAGGTACGACGGGACCGCATCCCCTCGAGTAGTTCACTTCCGAAATAACCCAAAGAGCCGATTTTTAGTTTGCTGGGGCGAGCCAGCCTCGGCCGCGAAGAACCTTGCCCGCGGTTACGCCCGTGAGTTTGCCGTGATCGTATTCGATTTGGCCATTGACGATGGTGAAGTCGATGCCTTCCGACAACTGATCCGGTTTTGTAAAGGTGGCATGGTCGATGATGGTTGCCGGATCGAAGATGGTGATATCAGCGAAATAGCCTGGTTTCAGAAGGCCACGGGCTTCAAGATGTTCGCGCTGGGCGGGAAGCGAAGTGATCTTGCGAATGGCAGCTTCGAGAGGCAGGAGATGTTCGTCGCGGACGTAGCGGCCGAGGAAGCGCGGCATAGAACCCATCGCGCGCGGATGCCCATGAGCCTCGTAGATTGGGCCGTCGAGTGACATTTCACCGGCGTCAAGGCCAATGCTGGTCCAGGGCTGGCTGAGGCCGGTTCGGAGGTCTTCTTCGCTGGCCATGAAATAGATGGCTCCCGTTTGAGCGCTGTCGGCCAGAATGAAATCCATCAGCGTGTCTTCCGGTGATTTCTTCCAGGCCTTGGCGACATCGTCGACCGTTTTCCCTTCAAACTGCTTCAATTCGGGCTTTTCCACTGAAGAGATGAGAACGCCGGGAGCACCACCACAATCGTAGAAGAGATTTTCCCAGTCGAGATGATCGCTGGCGAGTTCCTTCTTGATGCGCGCGCGAATGGCTGGATCTTTCAAGCGCTCAAGGAGCTTCTGGACACCGCCATCGGCGACCCACGGCGGAAGCGCGGAAGCGAGCTCCGTGGCACCGGCAGGGTAGGGATACATGTCGGCGGCAATGTCAAGACCGGAGTCGCGCGCGAGTTGGATGGCGGCGACAACATTCTTCATGCCGCCCCAGCGTGGCTTACCGCTGACCTTCAAATGAAAAATCTCGACGGGGAGATGTGCTTCGCGACCGATGCGGATGGCTTCGGCGAGAGCGGGCATTTCCGATGCACCTTCACTGCGCATGTGCGTGGCGTAAAGGCCGCTGTATTTTGAGGCGACTTGCGCGAGGGCGATGAGCTCGTCGGTTTTCGCATAGATGTTGGGCGGATAGATAAGCGCACTGGAAACGCCGAGAGCGCCATCCTTCATGGCCTGCTCAACGAGGGATTTCATTTGTTCGAGCTCGGCGGGCGTGGGAGCGCGGTCATCGTCGCCGATGACGGCTTCGCGAACCTGCGCGGAGCCGACGTAAGTGCCGATGTTCAGAGGCGTACCCTGTTTCTCGAGCCGGCGGAAGTAACCATCGCGAGTGGTCCAATCGATAGTGAGCTTGTAGTGTTCGAGAAAAGGTTTTTGCGGCGCGATGGTTTTTTCATTTTGCGGAGCGATGGAACCGCCTTCGCCGGTGATTTCCGTGGTGATTCCCTGAGAGAGTTTGCTGAGCGAGCGATTGTCGAGCAGAAGAGCGACTTCCGACTGGCCGAGCATGTCAATGAATCCCGGCGTGACGATGCGGCCCTTGGCGTCGATCTCACGCTTGGCGTGGGCCTCGCGCAAATCGCCGATGGCCGCGATGCGATCGCCGCTCACGCCGACATCGGCGGCATACCAGGGATTGCCCGAGCCGTCGATGATGTAGCCGTTGCGGATGAGGAGATCGTAGGTGGCTGTGGGAGAGTCGTTGAGATTGGCGTCGTACGCGGCGGCGGCAATTTCTCCGAGGGCCTGCCCCGCGATGGTCTGCGCCTCTTCCATGTCGGGAGGAAGAGTGACGTGATTGACGTAAACGGCGAAGGCGAGCTTTTTGCCGTCTTTAGCGATGACGTAGCCAACGAGGCCTTTGCCGTTGAGCATCAATTTGCCGTTGAGCTTGTCATCGGAGCCGAAAGTGCCGGTTTTTGCGAACACGTGACCGGCGCCGGGCGAGCTAGTTTGAATTTTCGAGAGCGTACCGTCTTTGCCGAGGATGGGCAGCGCTTTGAAGAAAACCTCGTAGTCGGGGCGCGTGGTCCAATACGTGAGGTAATGGACCAGGAAATCCGGGCTGAAGAGATCAGCCCAGTCTCCGCCCGCGCCATCACCCTGCCCCGCGCCGGAAAGATCGAGTTTTGCGGATTGCAGAAATTCGTGCTCGACATGGAACCCAGCGTCGAGAGGGTTCTTCAAATCCTTGGCAACGAGAGCACCGAGGAGATAGGGTCCCATGCCGGCGTGGAGGTTTTGACTAACTTTTAATGTCACCTTGATTTCTTCGGAGAGAGGGGGAGAGACGTGTTCCGCCACCTGATTTTCCGCAGAGTAGAAACGAGTGTAAGGGAAAAAATCGGCGGGGGCCGGTCCAGATGCGGATTTGAGCTGGATGCCAGCGGCGATGAGAGCTTCGCGGAAAACGGTTTCGGCAAATTTTGTGGGCGATGGCACGGCGATGGTCGCAGGCTGCGGCTTGGCGCCAACCGGGAGGCTTCCCGAAAGAGTCACGGTGGCGGAGCCATCCGCGTTCGTTGTGAACTCCGGGGAATCGAACGATGGCTTGGCCCCGGCAGCAGAGGTGGTCAAATGATTAACGAATTTGACGTAGGAAGTCTGAGGTGAAGTCTTGAGCGAAAGGGGATCACCCTCTTTCGCGCCAGGCGTCCCGAGCAGATCGATGACGTTGTCATTGATCATGATGGATGACATAACCACGTTCGTTCCGCCTTCGCGGGGGCCGTCGGGGAAAAGTGTGGCGTCGATCAGAACCCGGCCATCGATTTTGCGGATGCCTTTGGCAGCGACATCCTTGGCAAGCTGCTTAATGACTGTGAGAGGATCACCGGGCAGGGCCGGGCCCCCGTAAGAATGATCCTCATCGACGAAAGCGAGAGTGCCGTCGGCCTGGATGCGATTCGAGAGATTGGGATCGCCGCTTGCAACGAGAATCAAATCGCCTTTGAGCGTGCCGTGTTTGTCCACGGAACCCGTGCGGTAAACGCATGTATGGAAGCGGTAGTCCGCTCCGAGTTTCGCAAGGAGCGTGCCTTCGGTGAGGGTCTTTGTCGTGGAGGCAGGCACGAAGAGTTTGTCGGCGTTGAGGGAATAGAGGACTTTGCCGGTGTCGAGCGAATAGAATTCGATGCCGAAATTGGCGTGAGCGAATTCGGGACGGCCGACGACCTTCTGGATGCGCTGCGCGAGCGAGTTATCCGTTTGCGCGCGAGCCGGGATCGCCTGGAGTGTGAAAAAGACAGCGAGAGGCGCCGCGAAGGTCGTGAGCAGAAGGCGGGTTTTATTTTTCAAGAGAGAATCCTCCTCGAAATGATTCGACAAAGGCGCTAATGAGCTGTGCCGGCGGCCGGGCGCATGTATGTTCGTTGCAGAATAGATTTGCGGAATCTCCTACAAATTGTACCAGCGGAATCCTTTGCGCTGTTCCTCGGCAATTTCCTTGACGATGGCAAGCGTCTGGGAGCGGCGATACTGACCGACGGCGGCAAGCAGCGAATTGAAGAGGGCAACGGGCGCGACATAGGAAGCCGCAAAGGACGTGGATTCAACCGAAGCCAAAAAAATTTCGTCACATTCGCGTGCCAAGGGAGAGAGGTAAGTATCCGCAATGCCCACACAATACGCGCCGTGAGCGCGGGCTTGCTGCGCGCCTTCCACGGTTTGGCGAAGACCGCGGCGAAAGCTGATGGCGATGACCAGATCCTGCTTGTTGACCGAGCGCACGAGATGCAAAATCCTGCCGGCGGACGTGGCGGAAAAAATGGGCAGACCCAGCAGGCTGACCTGGTACTCCAAGTAATGCGCGAGATGAACCGCCAAATCGCCGGCGAGAATCACGATGCGGCGCGCTTCATGGAACCGTTTTGCCAAACTCACCAGGCGCTGGGCATCGAGACTGTTCTTCAAGCCCTGGAGGTTTTTCAAATCTTGTTCGAGCGACTCGAGAACGTGCGCCGGCATGCTAGGGTCGCGCCCGCCGGACTGCATGGTGTCCAGGGAAGTGGCAAAGGCCAGAGAAAGTTCGTGCAAATGGTGCTGAAACTCCCGATAGCTGCTGAAGCCGAGTCCGCGAACAATGCGGACGATGGTGGCTGGGTCGGTGTGCAGGCGCTTGGCCATGGCACGCACGCTGAGCAACACGTATTCGCGTGGATGCTCGAGGATCGGGCGGATGATCTCCTGCCTCTTGATGCTAAGTTGATCGATGCGTTCGGCCAGATGGTACGGCGGGGCAGGTGATTGAGCCGCTTTGCGTTTCATCACGCGAGAGGATTGCTTAATTCACGACGCGTGTCAACTTGCGCACCATGCGCGGCGCGCGAAAATTTCCGCTAAATCGGTTCACCATTACTTCTTCGTGGCGGCGGCTTTGCTTTCCAGACCTGGCGCGATGACGGGCTGAACGAATGGCATCATGGCGCGAAGTTTTGGGCCCAGCTGCTCAATCGCATGTTGCTGTTCGCGCTGGCGCGCGGCCAGGAAGTTGGGGCAGCCCTTTTCATTTTCTGCAATCCAGGCCTTCGCGAAACTGCCGTTGCGAATTTCCGCGAGGATTTTGCGCATCTCTTCGCGAGTTTGCTTGGTGATGATGCGCGGCCCTGCGGAATAATCGCCCTGCTCGGCGGTGTCGCTGACGGAGTAGCGCATGTAGCTGAGGCCACCGCGATAGATCAAGTCCACGATCAGTTTGAGCTCGTGCATGCACTCGAAGTAAGCGACTTCCGGCTGGTAACCTGCTGCGACGAGCGTCTCAAAGCCCGCTTTGATCAATTCGCTGACGCCGCCGCAAAGCACCGCCTGCTCCCCGAACAGATCAGTCTCGGTTTCTTCCGTGAACGTGGTTTCCAAAACGCCCGCGCGCGTGCAGCCGAGTCCTTTGGCGTAAGCGAGAGCCAGGGCCTTGGCGCTGCCGCTGGCATCCTGTTCGACTGCGAGAAGAGCGGGCGTCCCGCCGCCTTCGGTGAAGACTTCGCGAACTCGATGGCCAGGCGCCTTGGGAGCGATCATGGAAACGTCCACGCTGGCGGGAGGCTTGATGGTACCGAAGCGAATGTTGAAACCGTGCGCGAACATGAGCGTCTTGCCTGGCTTGAGATGGGGTTCGATGGCCTCGCGGTAGAGCTTCGGCTGCTTGGTGTCCGGGGCGAGAATCATGATCACGTCCGCCCAGGCCGCAGCTTGCGCGGGCGTGTTGACGGTTAGCCCTTCCTTTTCGGCTTTGGCGCGGGAAGCGCTACTTTCTGGCAGACCAACGCGGACCGTGACGCCGCTATCGCGGAGGTTGAGCGCGTGCGCGTGGCCCTGCGACCCGTAACCAATGATGGCGACCTTTTTTGCCTGAATGAGGGAAAGGTCTGCGGAATCGTCGTAGTAAAGATTAGCCATGCTGTTCCTCTCGTTGGCCGGTGCACGGCCGAATTTGTCATGCACGTGCGCGGCATCTCTGGAGGACGCCCGCGTTTACTTCCGGATCTGACTTGCTCGCCGGATACAACACTAGCAGTTACTTCACGCCCGAACCTGTGGGTTCGAGAGCGGAACTCTCGGGCTGCGCCACCGGCGGACGCAGTAAGTCGCTGCCGCGGGTCATGGAAATGCGCCCGGTACGCGCCATCTCCAGGACTCCGAAAGGCCGAAGAACTTCGAGCAGCCCATCAATTTTGTCCACCGTGCCGGAAACTTCGATAATCAGCGATTCCGGCGCAACGTCCACGACACGCGCGCGAAAAACCTTGATCAACTCCATGAGGTGAGGACGATTCTGCTGATCGGCGGCGACCTTAATCAGGGCCAGGTCGCGCTCAAGCAGCGCTCGGTCTGAAATATTTTCTGCCAGAAGCACGTCCACCAGCTTTTCAAGGCTGGCTTCCAGGCGGTGAGCGCCTCGCTCATCCGTGTGTGCCACAATGGTCATGCGGGCGATTTCTTCGTTTTCGGTCGGCCCGACGGTGAGGGAATCGATGTTGATGGCCAGGCGACGGGCGAGGGAAGCTACGCGATTCAGGACGCCGGGTTTATTTTCGACATAAGCGACGAGTGTTTGCATGGTCTCTCTTCTTTCCTCAGGTATCGGAGGCGGTTTCCACCAGCGGACTGTGCGGGCGACGAATCATGTCGTTTAGTGAGGCGCCCGCGGCCACCATCGGATAGACGGAATCTTCCTGCTCAACGCGGAAATCAAGCAACACGGTCTCGCCGGATTCGCGCGCCGCGCGGATCGTGGGAGTCACTTCCGCTCGCGTGGTAACGCGCTCGCCGCGGATGCCAAAGGCATTGGCGAGCGCCACGAAGTCTGGCGCAACCAAAGGCGTAGCGACGTAGCGCTTGTCGTAAAAGAATTCCTGCCACTGGCGCACCATGCCCAGATACCCGTTGTTGATGATGGCGATTTTGAGATTGATCTTCTCCTGCACGATGGTCGCGAGTTCGCTCATGGTCATCTGAAAGCCGCCATCGCCAACAACGGCCCAAACCTCGGAATCGGGCTTTGCGAATTTTGCCCCGATGGCAGCGGGAAGGGCGAAGCCCATTGTGCCGAGTCCGCCGGAGGTGATCAAAGTGCGTGGACGGTCGTGATGGTAATACTGCGCTTCCCACATTTGATGCTGGCCGACGTCAGTAACGACGATGGCTTCGCCGCGGGTTTCCTTCCAGAGGTCGTTGATGACATGAGCGGCGTAAAGATGGCCGGTGTCGGGCAAGCTCTGAATATCGCGCACCGCCGAATCGCCCTTCAATTCGTTGATATGGCGAATCCAGGCGCTGTGATCCCGCGTCTGCATGTGCGGAATAAGTTTTTCGAGGACTTCGCGGGCGTCGCCGATGAGAGCAGCATCCACCTTCACGTTCTTGTTGATTTCGGCGCGGTCAATCTCGATGTGAATCTTGCGTGCACTCTTCGCGTACGTGCGCAGATCCCCTGTAACGCGATCGTCGAAGCGCATGCCCACGGCGATGAGCAAGTCGGCTTCCTGAATAGCGTTGTTCACCCAGGCCTCGCCGTGCATGCCCATCATTCCCAGGTTGAGCGGATCTTTGGCAGGGAAGCATCCGATGCCGAGAAGCGTCATGGCGACCGGATAGTTCCCGACGCGGACAAACTGCTCGAAGGCGCGCATCGCGCCGGAAACCATGATGCCGTGGCCCGCCAGGATGAGGGGACGCTTGGCGGTGTTCAGCATTTCGACGGCGCGGTCAAACTCTGCCTGGTCGTGATTGTTGCGGATCCGTTTTGGCGGAAGCTTCGGCGCGCAGTTCTCCCAATCGAATTCCGCGGAACCCTGTTGCGCGTCTTTGGTGACGTCCACGAGCACCGGCCCAGGGCGACCGCTTTTCGCGATGACGAACGCTTCGCGGATCGTGCGCGCAATGTCACCTGCCCGCGTGACCACGACATTGTGCTTCGTGATCGGCATGGTGATTCCGGTGATGTCAATTTCCTGGAACGCGTCGGAGCCCAAGACTTTGCTGCTGACTTGCCCGGTGATGCACACCACGGGCGAGGAGTCCAGCATGGCGGTCGCGATTCCCGTAACCATGTTGGTCGCACCAGGACCGGAAGTGGCCATTGCTACGCCAATGCCGCCGCTGGCGCGCGCGTAACCATCGGCCATGTGCGTGGCGCCCTGTTCGTGACGCACAAGGATGTGATGCAGTTTCGATTTCCCAAGCGCATCGTAAACGGGAAGAATGGCGCCGCCCGGATAGCCAAAGATTTCGCGAACCCCCAGCCGCGTAAGCGACTCGCAGAGGATTTCCGCACCGGTGAGCTTCATTGGGGCCTCGCATTCAAAACAGCCTGAGCAGAAGCTGAGAAAGAAGCAGGCAAAGTGGTGACTGCCCCGAGAGAGGGCGAGGAAACGAGCATGGCGTACTTGGCCATGACGCCGCTGGAATAGCGCGGAGCCGGCGGCTTCCAGGAAGTGAGCCGCTTCTGGATTTCCGAAGCCTTGAGCTCCACGCTTAACTGGCGGTTGGGAATGTCAAAGGTGATCATGTCTCCGTTGGCGACAGCGGCGATGGGCCCGCCATTCACGGCTTCGGGCGCAACGTGTCCCGCCATGAGTCCATGCGTCGCGCCGGAAAAGCGGCCGTCCGTCAAGAGCGCCACCGAATCTCCCAGTCCAGTTCCGACCAGTGCCGCGGTGACAGCGAGCATTTCACGCATGCCGGGGCCGCCTTTCGGGCCCTCGTAACGAATCACAACCACATCACCCACCTTGATGGCTCCTTCTTCGACCGCAGAGAAAGCTGCTTCTTCGCTGTCGAAGACGCGTGCGGGGCCACGGAAATGTTGCAAATTGTGGCCGGCAACTTTGACGACGCAGCCCTCCGGGGCAAGGTTTCCTTTCAGGATCACCAGACCGCCAGTGGACTTGAGAGGCGAGCTGAACTTGCGAACGACTTCCTGCGCCGGTGTTTCTTTTGCCGCGGCAGCTTCTTCGCCGAGCGTACGGCCGGAGACGGTGAGGCATTCGCCGCGGAGGAGTCCCGCTTCCAGAAGGCGCCTTGCGACAAGCGCAGTGCCGCCCGCGGCGTAGAGATCGGTGGCGACAAATCGTCCGCCCGGTTTGAGATCCGCAAGAATCGGAACGCGCGAGCTAATGCGGTCAAAATCGTCGATCGAGAGTGAAATCTTCGCTTCGTTGGCGATGGCCAGCAAATGCAGGACGGCGTTGGTGGAGCCTCCCGTGGCAGCGACGCCGGCGATGGCATTCTCAATCGCTGATTTCGTGATGATTCTCGAGGGAGTGATGTTCCCGCGAAGAAGGTCGAGAACCAACTCACCAGCGCGACGGCCCGCTGCGGCCTTTCCAGAATCCATGGCGGGAACACTCGACAGGCCCATGGGTGCGATTCCCAGGAATTCACAGACGAGCGCCATGGTGTTCGCAGTGAATTGTCCCCCGCACGCGCCGGGGCCGGGGCAAGCTGCGGACTCAAGGGAATTCAGTTGCGCGTCGCTCATCCCGCCCCGAGCGTGCGCGCCTATCGCCTCATAAACGTCCTGAATCGTAACGGCGTGACCCTCAAACTTGCCCGGCGCTATCGAGCCCCCATACAAAATGAGACCGGGA
>Ga0099828_10003575_pt1 | contig 10859 bp, 12 predicted proteins | sample CZO8metaG_2_FD_79338 | JGI IMG/M metagenome (GOLD analysis project Ga0099828, IMG submission 79338) | Vadose zone soil microbial communities from the Eel River Critical Zone Observatory, Northern California, USA - CZOApr15con2H1.8 metaG | ecosystem: Environmental > Terrestrial > Soil > Vadose...
CTTTTGCCGTGTCGAGTCGACATTGAGTTCGTAGATAGATCGCGCAGCACAGCAATTACTTTATCCAGCTTTTTCAGTTCTTTGTTCGTGTGGGCTCTTTCGGTGCGCAACGTCTTCATCATCTCGGCTATTTCGATGGTCGCCATTTAGTCTGCGATCCCCTTTGTAAATGAGTGTTCGCTTGACAGCTTACCACGGGTCGCCGCGCGAGCGGGCGATCATGGCAACGGGTCTGTTGGATGCTGAGAAGAAATTCCGGAAGGCGAGAGACGTAGGCGGCTCTAGGCTACGATTTTCAGCATTAGACATTCGGCCCGCCTCATTCCGTCGAATGGCCGCGGATTTCGGCACAAGAATGTCGACGGGGAAAATCTGCCGTGCGACAAATACGAACCAGCAAAACTAGCTACTCTTGGCTGCAGTCGCATGAGCCGTGGCCGTTGCAGCGCGCGCGTATGCCGGCTTATCCAAGTCGGGGCCGATATTCGAAACCTTGCGGTCGATCTCGATCGAGCCTTTGAAGTGTGCGCCATCCTCAATAATGATGCGGGCAGTCGTCAGCTCGCCGACCACCGAGCCATCCTTCTTGATTTCAATGCGGTCGCCAGCGCGCAGGTTGCCCTTGCTGCTGCCGTAGACGACCACTTCACGCGCCACGACGTCGGCTGTCACCTTCCCGCTCGGTCCGACCGTCAGCTTTCGTTCTTGCAACTGAATTGATCCTTCGATGCTGCCGTCCACGTGCAGGTCTTCGTTCCCGGATATTTCGCCCTTGATGTGCAGGCTGGCACCCACATGAGCGGTGGGCCCTGCTGGCGTTGGAGCCAACGGGGGAATGGCGTCAGTGCTCATAGCAATACCCTCCACGGATGCCGGAGTCGGCTTGATTGGATTCTTCTCCGGAGCATTTGACGGAGCCGGAATGACCAATAGCGGGGACGCGACTGCGCCGTCAACTACGGTAGCCTAATGGAATTTCTGACGTGACGCAAGCCTGAAACAACGAAGGCAATCTGAGGTTTGACACGAGAGGGCGGCTGGAATATGGTTTTGCGCAGAGGTAAAGTTGGAATCGGAACTTCCCCCTCAAACCTGTCCTTTAGTACAGTAGCAATTCCCGTCCTACCCGAAGTAGGCTATCAGCGGGTGTACTGACGGCGGTGACGATCCAGCACGCTCCGAATTGGTTCTGGATTCCATGGGAATTCGCATTTCAAGGGAAAAACGACGATGTTAACCATGAAAAGACGCCCTTCAAATCACGACGGGACAGAGGCGGAGCGCAGAAAAAGCCAGCGTTTCCCAGTGACTGTTCCTATTGAAGTGAGCTGGCGCGGCCCAACCGGCATCGCGAAAAAAGAACAGGCGGTCGCGAAGAATGTGAACGCGAATGGCGGCTTGGTCGAAATGACCAACTATCCGGAGGTGGGCAGCCGGATCACTCTGACCAACTTTCTTTCTGCCGAGGCGGTCGAGGCGCGCGTGCTCGCCACACCCAATTCCCGGGAAGGCGTCGCCAGTGGAATCGTCGTCGAATTGATCGCTCCGAGCGAGAGCTTCTGGGGCGTCAACTTACAGGTGAAAAGGACCAGCGTGGAACTCCAGAAGCTCGAGAATTCCCTCCAGTCAGAGGGGATTAACCCACGGCTGCTCAATGAGTTCCGGGAAGCTGTGGACTATCTCCGCACTGCATCTGTCGTCGTTCAAAAACTTCGGGAATACCAGCTTCACGGGGGCGACGAAGGCGAAATGCATTCCTTGCTCGTGACCGACCGGATCCGCCGCGCCACGAACCTTTGCCGCGAGGTGATCACCGACCTCGAGGCGGGCAAGATGACCAACGAAACCAAGGGAATGGACGAATTCTACCGTGTCCTGGAGCAGGCTTACGACCAACTGAGCCACCTCACCAAGCGGCGCGAACCCGACCGTTTCGTGACCACCCGGTCCTAGAATCCGGCCGCAGCACGACCCACATTGAACTTTCTCCCCGCGAGGGCCCCCGCGGGACGGGACCGTCCGGATGGCATCTTCGATCGCAATTGCTACGAATTCGCTCCCTCTTTGTTCAAGCAAGGTGCACTCTTAGAACCGAACGACCAGCCCGGTGGAAATGCGCGCGTCGTTCTGAGTGACATGGAAGAACCGCGTGCCGAGGTAGTCGAATTGGATGATGCGCCAAGAAAGGAATGGGGCGATTCGTGAATCGAGTCCGGCGCCAACTGCCGTGCTAAAGGACGTGTTGGTGCCCCCAACTCCGCGGATATGAGCGCCTCCGATCAAGACATGAAAAAATGGAGAGACGCGAGCTGGGAAGGAAATCTGCGGCCCAAACAGAAAGTGAACGGCCTTCGTGTTGACCCCGGACGGCGATCCGTAGTGCGCGTCAACATCTGCTACACCGCCGAGCCAGCGTGCGAACTTGTATTGCCCGGACAATTCCCACCCGTTCAGGTTGCCAGAAGGGGAGCCGTTATAGTGCTCGTAGGAGTATCCGCCGAACAATTCCACCTTGTCCTGCGCCCGCGCGGTGAGCGATGCAAGAAAGAATGCCGCCAGCCAGAATACGAGTCTTCGAGTCATGGAAAACTCCTCCAGGAAATGTCTTCGTAAATTGGTAATTGCGGCCTTGAACGCCCCTCGAGAGGCACGGCGAGCCGCTTCAGGCTGGTCAATCAGTTCGATGCCGAAATTCTAGAAAGAGATACGCCCCGGTAGGCTGCCCAGGAAGCAACGGCGGGGCGCGGCACACGCAGACGTGTCGTCTTCCCACCTCTTCTAGTCGCCAGGCAATGCTCGTGCGTTCAAGTCAGGTCGGTGGTTGTATCCGAAGACTGTGGCCGGGGCGGGCTCTCGGGCCTGAGCTGACCGGCGCGCTTGGGAGTACTCTGTGCACCCAGCAGATAGAGCGCCGCACTCATAACGAAAACACCAATCACGACTTCGCCCCGAAAAGCATAGTTGTATATCCATTTTAGCTGGCTTAATCCGAGTACCGCCTGCGGCGAGACAAGCATCCAGATTGCTGGGGCCATTAGAATCCACCCCCCCAGCTTGCTTGGGCGCAATGACTCGCCCTCGTTCACGAAGGATACCGCGGCCTGGGGTCTCGGCAATGGATTTTCAGTGAACCTCAGATAATTGGCAAACCTGTCGTTGATCCACGCGCCCACGAGGCCGTCGTTGGTTGTGTTGCCGGCCGTAGAAAACATGGGGATCAACCCGGAATACATCGTCACGAAGGTCGCGACAAATACGTCGACGTCGCGCACTTGCAAAAGCACAGCCACAATGGGCGACATAAAAAACGCAGCGCCGCCGGGGATGCCCGGAGATTCCAGTCCAAGCACCAGCACAGGAGGAATCAGCATCAGAATTTCCGCCAGCCCTATGGGAATATTGAGCAGCCTACCGACGTTGATGGTCACCAGCAGGACGCACATGGTTGCGCAGCTCTTGTTCATCACGGTTCCGAAAACAATGGAAACCTCGGCAACTTCGCGGCGCAAACCAAGATCGTGCTCCGCCGAAACGACATTCATGGCGAGCGTCTCATAGGACCCGCCCGTGCCAAATCCAGTTGGCCATACGTTGGCGTAATACGAAAAAAGCTGCTTGAGCGACCGTTTCGTCGTGAACTTCACTAGACTCGCCAGGATGACCGACCAGCTCACAGTGACCAGACCCACCCAAAGAGTCGCCCGGCCATAGGCGGTCATGCCTTTGACCCCGAATTTCATCGGAATCCCAATCGCCAGACAACCGATCATCACCGGGTAGTACCACAGGAGTTTCTTGAACAGCCACAGAGTGGATTCGCTGGCCCAAATGAGCCCCTGCGCGACGGAATGCAGGGCTCGCATTCTCGCAGCCGCGTAGCCGGCCACGACAGCGCAAACCAGTACCTGAAGAAGCGGTTGATCGATGAGCAGTGTGGAAAATGAGTTTCCCACCTGCCGAAGCCACGCGCCGGGACCCAGTAGGGCCACACCGGGCGCCGCCAAGGGCAGCTTAGCCAGGATGGGGATCCAGAGTGTAACGTACACAAGGGAAGCCAAGCCCAAGGCCACATAGGCAGCCAGGATCAATCCGAACAGGCGGCCTGCCCCTTGGCGATGGAACAGGACCAGTCTTGCCGTGGCCCCCGAGAGAAGAGCAAAGATCACGAGCGTGGCAAACGTCACAACAGCCTTGGGGAAAAGCGTGCCGCTCGTGTAAATGGCCATAGCCACGCGATTCCCGGGGAAAACAGCGCCGACGATTAGACCTCCGGCCATGAATGCAACCACCCATATTGGCAGCGGAATACCGAAATATGCCCCGGGTTTGTTCCGTCTTGTTGGAGCTCTCTTGTTATCCTCACCAACCGCCATTATGACCTTTCCAGTTTCAACGCCAATTTGGGAAGACCGTCCGAGTGGCATTCTTTGGAACCCAGATGATATCGCATGACGTCTTTTCATGGTCTGCATTTGCGCATCTTGTCCGCGGTTTATACTCTCTGGTATGTTAAGCGGATGCCGTCCATCAAGAATTTAGAGTGCTCTCGGTGCCGAAAATCCGTTTCTGCGCAAACTCCGCAGACACTGTGCCCGGAATGCTCAGGCTCGCTATATGTCCGCTACGATCTGAAGCCGCTGCACGGGACCTCAACGCGCGATGCGATTGCTCAACAAGCCGCTGCCGCACCCTGGTCCGGCCTGTGGCGCTACCGCTCGGTGCTGCCCGAGGCTGAGCCGGTCACGCTCGGCGAGGGCTGGACGCCCATGCTGCCGAGCCGCCGCTTTCCGTGCGTCTTCCTCAAGGAGGAAGGCGCCAACCCAACCGGCACATTCAAGGCGCGTGGAATGGCTCTCGCGGTCACGATGGCTCGCCACTACGGTTTGAAAAAGCTGGCCGTGCCATCGGCGGGTAATGCAGCGGGAGCTCTCGCCGCTTATGCCGCCGCCGCGGGAATTGAAGCGCATATCTTCATGCCGAAGGACGTGCCCTTCGCCAACTACGTCGAGGCAATAATCTACGGAGCCAAAGTAAACCTAGTGGATGGTCTGATCTCCGATTGTGGCCGCATCGTAGCGGAACGCAGTGCCAAAGAGGGCTGGTTTGACATTTCCACGCTGAAAGAACCCTTCCGCGTCGAAGGCAAGAAGACCATGGGCTACGAATTGGTCGAGCAACTCGGCTGGGAGTACCCAGACGCCGTTTTTTATCCCACGGGCGGAGGCGTCGGACTGATCGGCATGTGGAAAGCCTTCGCGGAGCTGGAAGAGCTAGGCTGGGTGCGTCCGGGAAAACGGCCTCGAATGATCGTGGTGCAATCTTCGGGCTGCGCGCCAGTGGTCCGCGCCTTCGAGCAGGGCGCGAACGTGAGCGAGATGTGGCAAAACGCGGCGACGTTTGCCGCCGGGCTTCGCGTGCCCAAGCCCTACGCTGATTCCATCATCCTCGAAATCCTTCGCGAGTCGGGAGGCGTTGCGCTCGCTCTGCCTGACGAGCAAATTTTGGCGTCGCTCGAGGTCTGGGCGCAACTCGAAGGGATTTTTCTTTCGCCCGAAGGGGCGGCAGCGACAGCAGCGTACGATGATCTGCTCGCGACAGGTTTCCTCACACCCAAGGATCGAGTCGTCCTCTTCAACACCGGCGCTGGACTCAAGTACACGGACGTGACGGCTGAAGCCATGGGCCTGCAACGCCCCGCTCCTCAAGCCTAATCTACCAACTCACAACTCAGCGGAGCGGCGCTCGGCAGTAAGCAGGTTGGATCGAAATCTTTTCACGCAGGGTCACAGTTCGAACCAGGACCAGCAGAGAATCCACTGAAGCGGTGATCAATCATCACTCCCTTGTGGAAAACGCCGGCGCTCCGCAGGGGGCAAGCGCATATCATGCTCTCAAGCGGAATTGCTGATTTCAACTCTATCCTTCCGCAGGACCAAACGCTACCCGCCCTTTCGCCTCAAGGTTACGCCTCCCGGATGAACCCCCTACGTGTCTCAACGCCGTAGGTCAGACAGGCGAGCACTTCCTGCGTATCGCTCGTCAGGACCAGATAGTGAGGGTCTGGGTTGACGTTGAACGGATTCTCTTTGAGTCCGAAAGACTTCTTATACACGCCCCGATGCCTTAGTCCTCGAATGCAAATCGCCGCTGTCCTATGATTGCTGCTTACGCGACCGTGAGCTCCGTGAAAGCGGCCCGCGATTTTTCCTGCTCACCCAATCCTACATGCCCGTCAAGCTGCGCATCATCCTGAGTGCGTCACTCGGCGCGAAGAAGATGCCATCTTACCGTCATACCGAAAGTGTGTTGATTGGCATTGGTCCCGCAGCTCACCACTGGGCACACGGCTGCGTTGGTCTGATGCTGGATGCCATAACTGAAATTGACGTGGAAGTGGCGGCCCATTTCGTGGCCGACGTTTACGCCGCTGAACCAAGTGTTGTAGCTATACGAGATCCCACTAAACGACCCCAGGCCGGAGTTGATCGCATACCCGCTGCTCACCGACGCCATCCAGAGGCGGGTGAACTGGCGGCTCAGAGTCGCTGTAAACGTTTGACTCCTGGCGCCGAAAAGCACGCCCGAGCCCCCAGCGAACCCATGCATAAAAGATAGGGACAACCCCGTGCGGCGGCGCTGATAGGTCAGAGCGTCACGCGTCGCCCACGTCCAGATCCGCGTGTCGCCCGCCGAGCTATTGAGTAAACGGATTTGTTGCGGACCCGCGGCGAATTGCAACGCCAGGCGCCCGGTAATCTTCCGGCCAAAGGAAAGTTCCGCCGAATAGGTATCGGCGAAAATCCGGGTACCGTCGAAATCGGTTCTCCCGTAGGTCCCTAGAACGCCGATCGTGTTTTTCGGGCCCACGGAATACTCGTATCCTGCCTGGCCGGTGAACCCCCGGCTACTCAGATAGCCCGAACTGTCGAAGTGCAGCATCCCGTAGGAGCCTGCAAGCGTGAAGCGCGAGCGGCGGCTCCACGCGTAATCCACCTCACCGAGGGCCGTGTGGCGCAGGCGCATCGCCTGACCTGTCAAGATCGTCTCGCTAGGGACAAAGTTTGTTCCGATCACCGCCGGCAGGGCGTCTCCCGGGCCCGCGGAAATGCCGCCCCACATTCCTGGGCCGCCCATTCCCTGCCCGCCGAAATCCGCTTGCGGCGAGGCCAGAAAATCGTAGCGGGCGCGGAGCATCCACCGGCTCCAGGTGATTTCGTGCCCAATGTCAAAATTGTGATACGCCAAATTCTGCAGGATGTTTGGATGATAGACGGTTTCCCCGCCGTTATAGAACGCAACCAACCGGTAGTGTTTCCAGGTACGATCGAAATCTATCCGCCCGCCGAGGAGCGTCATCGAAGCCAGTCCCGTTTGCGCCGTCGAACCCGGGTATCCGGATTGTCCTCCCTGGGTGAACATCACGGAGGGGTCGAAGCGATTGTGCGAGCCCTCCAGTGAACCCACACCGGTGTCTTCGACGCTCGCCAACGTGTGCTGGTCGGGCTCGGCTTGCGACGGGTCATGCCCGCGCAAATCGCGACCCTTGGGCACGCCGCGCTCGGACGGGATCGGCGGCTTGTTGTACCCGTCATTCTTCTTCGTACCGATCGGCTGGATCGGGGAGCTGGGATTCACCGAGCGAGGATCCGCCTGCCGGACCTGTGCGCGGAGAGATGGACCCCAAAGCACCAGAGCGAGGGCAATCGCCCCGATTGTCTTCCACCCATTCACAACTCCATCTTGGCTACGGAACCATAATCGTGTCACCCGGCTCCAGCTTGATGTTCTGGCCCGGTTTATCCCCTTTGAGGACCTCGCGATAGTTAAACGGTAGTTCGACCTGTTTTCCATTGCGCGACCTCACCACACGAATCTTCTTTACGCCGGCGAACGTGGTGAATCCCCCTGCGCTTGAAAGGGCCTGTAGCACGGTCATCCCTGGGAGCAAAGGAAACGCGCCCGCGCGTAGCACTTCGCCCACCACAAACACGCGCTGGCTGTTGATGGCCGTCACAATCACGGTCACCTGCGGATCGTTGAGATATTTCCGAAGCTTCTCCGCCACCGACGCCGCCAATTGTTGAGGCGACATCCCGGCCGCCTCCACATCGTGAATGAGCGGCAGCGAAATTCTTCCGTCGGGGCGCACCGGAACCACGCGGCTCACGTCCGGCTCCTTCCACACGCTAATATCCAGCATGTCTTCAGGCCCGATGACGTAAGCGGGATCCGCCGTCGCCGGGATGGGCGCCGGCTGGCTGTTGCCCGCGGGGGACGAAGTTTCTCGAACCGTGGCGATGGCCGAGCCTTTCCCATCGGTTTTCTTTCGGCTATCCTGCTGCGCCGCGCGGCAAATCGTGGTTCCCGCCAACAACATCAGAACAACCCATAGAATTCTTCGGTTCATCTCCGTTCTCCTCATGGCTCACGGGAGTTGCCAGAGCCGTCGAGACCCAATTGCTCCAATTTGTACAGCAGTGCCTGGTAGCTGATCTGAAGTTCGCGCGCCGTTCTCTTCCTGTTCCAGCGGGTTCGTTCCAAGTGTTTCATGCATGCTTCAGCGGATCACTTGTAGCCACCGGACTCTCTACTGGAAAGAAAGATAGCCAGATCGCAAAGAAAGGTCTAGTTATGAGTTACCATTCTGGCTATCAACAGCCTCCCACACTATACCCCCTAGGGATTCCAGCGCACCTTTTTTCATTGGCTGGATCCAGGGGCAGGCGCTCTGGCTAGGGTCCCTTTTGCCCCAACGCGAGTCCCGAAACCATTGACCGGGGCCTTCCCGTCCGGCCTTGTCAGACACCTCTCCGTCCCTGGTAGCTCTGGGCCGATTTCTTTGCTGCCAAAGCCCGAGCTACGCCGCTGGTACCGGCAGCCCAGCAATCCGCCGCTATAGGCTCCCAAACAACTATCGCGTCAGATGGCTCTCGGCCAGCAACAGTCAATAATAGAGTGCAGGTTTGACCAGCCGCTGTGGGAGGCTCGTCAATGACCAGTTCCCGGTCCTCTTTGGCAATGCCGGCCGCCTCCACAGGTTCCCCCGGTTATCGTGTGAACCTCATCTCCATTGCTGGTAGCGAGGACCTGGGAACAGGAACAGGGACGACGCGGTCAATTAAAAGAGAAGTCCAGGCGGCTGAAGGAGTTGTTGGGGTGAGCGAGGGGATTTGAAAACGAGGGACAACCGCTAACTGCCTTTGAGACTGTTGCGCTTATCCCGTCGCCCGCCCCAAAACTGGCCTAGTGCATGGGGGTTTTGTTACCAAAATGTTACCAAAAAGGGCGGCTCGCGAAGTGAGGTGCACGGCCGATACACGGGGCGCCGAAGTGCGGCGCGCGGAGATTTGCTGTGCAGCCCAGTGAAGAACAAAACCGCGAGGTGATGACGGGCTGGTCCGACGAAGAAGAGTTCGTCATCGCCGCAATTCAGCAAACTGAATCTGTGCCGAGAGCCGAGGCCATCCGCCGGATGCGTCGTCGCAAGCTGGATGATTTGAAAGGTAGGATTCGCCCCCTGTCTGAAGTGCTCGGCGATCATGGCAATGGAACAAACGCGCCGCCGCAATGCAACCGGAGCGACGGAGAGCGACGAGCGATCCCGAAAGGCGGCAGGCCGAGAAAGTACCGGACGGACCGCGAGCGTCGGATAGCAGAACGTCAGCAACACGCGATCCGGCAACGAGCTTATCGAAAACGTCTCAGCGTGACGGAAAACCCTCTCATAAGTGACTCATTCCACGTGAGTACGGAAGCCGAAAATCGGCCCTTGGCATCCCAATAGCAGGGAGCGTGTTCTGATGGCCATATCATGCAAAACCCTCGATGAAGGCAACAGCGCTCGAACCCGCATAAACACTGGAGAAAGTGAGAGGCTTGGGAACGTTCGACCGGACTTTCGCGCACGCCACATAAAAACGGCCTCAGGCACTTCGGTTTTGCACCAAAATAATTTCGCTCAGGGAAACCGCCTTGCAAAGTCTCGGGCGAAAACCGCATCATTGAGGGCATGAGACTTTCAGAAAAACAGCAACGGCGGGGCCCGAAAGACGCTGGCGCGCCGCTCGCTCAGAACAGCGAAGGAAACAGCGAAGCAGGAAAAGCGCGCAGGCTTGCGAATCTGAGGCCGCCGTTCAAGCCCGGCCAGAGCGGCAATCCTGGCGGCCGGCCGAAGCGGCGCTTGATTGATGAGGCCCTCAAAGAATTGCTGCTGACTCAAGATTCCAAGGCTGCGGAGGCTATCGCGCGGGCGCTCGTCGGAAAGGCCAAGCGTGGCAATCTCAAAGCCATTCAACTGACAGCGGAGCGAGTTCAGGGAAGGCCCAAGCAAGCGGTGGAGCTGAGCGGTGCCGATGGCGGGCCCATGCAGTTCGAGAACATGAGCGACGAGCAAATAGACGAGAGGCTTAAGGAGCTGCTGAAAAAGCGGGAGGAAGAGTCTAAATGAATCGTGCCGAGAAAATCGAATTGATCGAGCTGCTCGAAGAAACGACGCTCCCGGACCCGGCCACGCGCAGGCGCAGGATGCTCGAAGCAGAACAGCGCTTGAAGGCCATCAATCATAGATGGGCGCTCGCCTGTCCTAAAGCCCCGAGTATGGCGGCTTGGATGGAGCTGCTGAAGATGGGCGAGATTTTCGACAGCACTGGTGTATGGCCTGAAGCACCCCCACTGACGATGGATGAGTGCATTGTGATCGGTTTCGGTCTTCGGCCAGGTGAGCAAGAAAGGCTGGAAAAGCAGCGGGATACTCGCAAGGCCAAAGAGAAGCGCATAGAAAAAGAATCGCAACTTGACGCTCGCCTGGAAAGCGACTTGGCCGTAGAGCCCCCTGCGGAACCGCAACGCAAAACCGCGCC